>Ga0180216_1003383_pt1 | contig 12679 bp, 13 predicted proteins | sample eDN3rd37CBELigMG_FD_128879 | JGI IMG/M metagenome (GOLD analysis project Ga0180216, IMG submission 128879) | Enriched Miracle-Growth compost microbial communities from Emeryville, California, USA - eDNA 3rd pass 37_C BE-Lig MG (version 2)... ...
ATCAACGATGTCGGCCTGATGGAAGACCGCGCGACGCTGCGCATCTCCTCCCAGCACATCGCCAACTGGCTGCACCACGGCGTCTGCAAGGAAGCTCAGGTGATGGAGACGATGAAGCGCATGGCCGCCGTGGTCGATCGCCAGAATGCCGGCGACCCGCTCTACCGCCCGATGGCGCCGGATTTCGACAAGTCCATCGCCTTCCAGGCCGCCTGCGACCTCGTCTTCAAGGGCAGGGTGCAGCCCAACGGCTATACGGAGCCGGTGCTGCATGCACGTCGGCTGGAGTTGAAGGGTGAGAAGCGGTCCGCGTAGCGGACGAAAAGCCCCCAAATGGGCTTTTCGAGCGACGAACGCCCGGAGCCGTAGCGGAGGGCGGGGACAATGACCAGATGAGTGTTCTCCTCGCCATCGACTGTTCCGCCAATCTGTGCGCGGCCTGCGTCTATGACGCTGACGCAGGCACGGAGCTGGGCAGAACAGTGCTCGACCTGGGTAAGGGCCATGCCGAGCACCTGATGGGGGTAATCGAGGGTGCGCTGGGTCAGGCCGGCAAGGCCTATGCCGATCTCGGCGCCATTGCAGTCTCTATCGGTCCCGGTTCCTTCACCGGCCTGCGCGTCGGCGTTGCTACCGCGCGCGGGCTGGCGCTGGCGCTGAAAATCCCGGCCATCGGCGTCACCACGCTGGAAGCGCTGGTTGCCGAGGCGCGGCAATCCTTTCTGGGCCGGCCGATCTTCGCCGCCCTTGATGGCGGACGTGGCGAAATCCACGCCGCCCTTTACGATGAATTGGCCGTTCTGCGCTACGGTCCGGCGGTGACCACGCTGGAGGAGGCCGTTGCGATGGTGACTGAGGGGAGCGTTCTCGCCGGCAACGCGGGGGAGCGGATCGCGGAAGCGGCTGGCGGGGTTTTCGACTTCGGGCCGATGGGCGCCACCGCGGATATCGCAGTCTACGCCCGCCTCGCTGCCGGAAAGCAGCCGGGCGAGAAGCCGAAGCCGCTTTACCTGCGCGAGGCCGACGCCAAGCCGCAGGCCGGTTTCGTGCTGCCGAGGGCGCGCTGATGCGCATTCCCTTCCTGCCGCAGCGCCCGAAGGACTATGCGCTGGAGCCGCTGACCCCTGAAGATAGCGATGCCGTGTCGATCCTCCACCGCGAGGATTTCGTCCGTCCGTGGACGGGCGGCGAGTTCGCCGCGCTGCTGGAGCAGGATACCGTGTTCGGTTTCGCGGCGAAGGAGGTGGGAAACCCCCGCGCCGGCATCGTCGGCTTCGTGCTGGCGCGGCTGGCGGCCGGTGAGGGCGAGATCCTCACCGTGGCGGTCGCCCGCAGCCATCGCCGGCAGGGCATCGGCTGGCAGTTGATGGACGCGGTGCTGAGGCAATTGCACGGCGACCGTGCCGAAGCCTTGTTTCTCGAAGTGGACGAGACGAACGCGCCGGCCATCGCGCTCTATCGCCGGCTCGGCTTCCGTGAGGTCGGCAAGCGGCCCGACTACTATCGCTCGCCCGAACGCGGTCCGACCGGGGCGCTTGTCATGCGCCGCGATCTCCGCTAGCCGGCAAATCCGGCAAATGCGCCGAGAGAGCGCAAGGGGACGATGATCGCGAAAATCCGAAACGGCCTGATCCTGCTTTTCGTCGCGGCTGTCACGACGGCGGTGGCGGTTTCGCAGTTCACGGTGCTGAAAACCGGATGGGGCAATCCCTCATTCGTGCCGCGCCTGTGGCACAAATCGATCCTGTGGGCGCTGGGATTTCGCGTGCATGTCGTGGGCAGCGTGTCGCCAAAGCGCCCGCTGCTGATCGTCGCCAACCACGTCTCATGGACCGATATCGGCGTGCTGGGCTCGATTGCCGACGTCTCCTTCATCGCCAAGGCGCAGATGCAGGGCTGGCCGCTGATGGGCTGGCTGTCGACGCTGCAACGCACCGTCTTCGTCGACCGCGACCGGCGCCACCGCTCCGGCGACCAGGCGAGCGAGATCGGCGAGCGGCTGAAGGCGGGCGACGCCATGGTGCTGTTCGCCGAAGGCACTACCGGCGACGGCAACGGGATGCTGCCGTTCAAGAGCACGCTGTTCGGCGCCGCCACGCTGGCAATCGGCAAGGGGGCGACGGCGCACGAAGGGGTGCAGGAAGTCGCCATCCAGCCGGTGGCGATCGCCTATGTGCGCCGCCACGGCATCCCGCTCGGCCGCGCCGGGCGCATGGCGCTGTCGTGGATCGGCGACCAGGACCTCGTGCCGCATGTCGCCGGCCTGTTGAAACTGGGCGCCGTCGACGTCGAGGTCCACTTCGGCGAACCGGTGATGTTTTCGGCCGGATCGAACCGCAAGGAAGCGACGCGGCTAGTCGAAGCCCGCGTGAAGGCGATGATGCAGGCGGCACTGCATGGGACCGAGGCGGGCTGACTGCCGGAATCGGTTGTTCTTGACCGCCAAAACGCGATAGAAGCCCGCCCATGGATGCATTGACCACGGAACAGGCGCCGGACCGCGCCGCGACGGATGGCGGACAGCAGGCTAAGAAGGTCTTCGTCAAGACCTATGGCTGCCAGATGAACGTCTACGATTCCCAGCGCATGACCGATGCGCTGGCGGCGGACGGCTATGCCGCGACGCAGAGCATGGAGGAAGCCGACCTCGTCCTGCTCAACACCTGCCATATCCGCGAGAAGGCGGCCGAGAAGATCTATTCCGAACTCGGCCGCATCCGCGACCTCAAGGCCGAACGCGCAGCCGCCGGCAGCGAATTGCTGATCGGCGTCGCCGGCTGTGTAGCGCAAGCCGAGGGCGGCGAGATCATCCGCCGCGCGCCGGCGGTCGATCTGGTCATCGGCCCGCAGACCTACCATCGCCTGCCGGACGTTCTCGCGCGCGTGCGCGGCGGCAACCGCGTGGTCGAGACGGATTATGCGGTGGAGGACAAGTTCGAGCACCTGCCTGCGCCGAAGAAGGCCGAGGTCATCAAGCGCGGCGTCACCGCGTTTCTGACTGTGCAGGAAGGTTGCGACAAGTTCTGCACCTTCTGCGTGGTGCCCTATACGCGCGGCTCCGAAGTGTCGCGGCCGGTGTCACAGATCGTCGCCGAGGCCGAGCGTCTGGCTGAAGCCGGCGTGCGCGAGATCACACTGCTCGGCCAGAACGTCAACGCTTGGCATGGCGAAGGGCCGGATGGCAATGACTGGGGCATGGGCCGGCTCTTGTTCCGGCTGGCGGAAATCCCCGGCATCGCCCGGCTGCGCTACACCACCAGCCATCCGCGCGACATGGCCGACGAGCTGATCGCCGCCCATCGCGACCTTGAAACGCTGATGCCCTATCTCCATCTGCCGGTGCAGGCGGGCTCGGACCGCATCCTGAAGGCGATGAACCGCAAGCATAAGGCCGGCGAATATCTGAAGCTGATCGAGCGCATCCGCGCGGTAAGGCCGGATATCGCCCTGTCGGGCGATTTCATCGTCGGCTTTCCCGGCGAGACCGACGCCGATTTCGAGGACACGATGAAGATCGTGCGCGAAGTGGGATACGCCTCGGCCTTCTCGTTCAAATACTCGCCCCGCCCCGGCACGCCGGGCGCCGAAATGGACGGCCATGTGGCGGAACAGGTGAAGGACGAACGCCTTCAGCGACTTCAAACGCTGTTGGTGGAACAGCAGCAGGCTTTCACCGTTTCCATGGTCGGCAGGACGATGCCGACCCTGATCGAAAAGCCCGGCCGCCAGGCGGGCCAGCGGGTCGGCCGCTCGCCCTGGCTGCAGCCGGTGATTGTTGATGAAAAGGCCGGTGGAATCGGCGACATTATCGAGGTGCGAATCACGGAAGCTGGCTACAATAGCCTGCATGCCGTGCCGGCCTGAGCGCCGGCGGACAAGGAGAGACGGTTGACCGCAGCCGACCTGAAGGCAGTTCCCCCACTCGCACCCTTGACGCCTTCCGGGGCGTCCGACATGGCGCACATCGTCCTTACCTTCGACAACAACAAGCTCGCCAGCGCGCTCTACGGCCAGTTCGACGAGAACTTGGCCCGGCTGGAGCAGAAGCTCGGCGTCGACATTCGCTCACGCGGCAACCAGCTCACCATCAAGGGCTCGCCCACGGCGGCCGAGCAGGCGCGGCAGGCCCTCGACAACCTCTATGCCATCCTCCAGAAAGGCGCCGACATCGGCCAATCGGACGTCGACGGCGCTATCCGCATGGCGGTGGCCGCCGACGACCAGCTCACGCTGCCGACGCTGGAGCGCAAGGGCAAGGTCTCGGCCGCGCAGATTTCCACCCGCAAGAAGACCATCTATGCCCGCTCGCTCAACCAGGACGCCTATATGCGGGCGCTGGAACGGTCGGAACTGGTTTTCGGTATCGGCCCCGCAGGCACCGGCAAGACCTATCTGGCCGTGGCGCACGCCGCCATGATGCTGGAGCGCGGCATGGTCGAGCGCATCATCCTGTCGCGTCCGGCCGTCGAGGCCGGCGAGCGGCTGGGCTTCCTGCCCGGCGACATGAAGGAGAAAGTCGATCCCTACCTTCGCCCGCTCTACGACGCGCTCTACGACATGATGCCGGGCGACAAGGTGGAGCGCGCCATCGGCGCCGGCGTCATCGAGATCGCGCCGCTGGCCTTCATGCGCGGCCGCACGCTGGCGCACGCCGCCGTCATCCTCGACGAGGCGCAGAACACCACGCCGATGCAGATGAAGATGTTCCTGACGCGGCTCGGCGAAGGCTCGCGCATGATCGTCACCGGCGATCCGACCCAGATCGACCTGCCGCCGAACACCCGCTCGGGCCTTGTCGAGGCATTGCGCGTGCTGGACGGTGTGCCGGGCGTCGTCACCGTGCGCTTCACCGACACCGACGTGGTGCGCCATCCGCTGGTGGCCGAGATCGTCAAGGCCTACGACCGCGACGGCAAGGTCGCGCGGGGTTTGGGCGCGGAAGGGTGAGGATCGGCGTTTTCCCGGTGCCTTCAGGACACTTTGCACAAGCCTCGTGCATCGCAGGTCGCCATGCCCGCTGATCCTGCACCCCCGATAGATATCGACCTCACCGTCGAGGCCGGCGACTGGCCGCACGAAGCCACTCTCACCGTACTGGTTGAGCGTGCTGTGGCCGCTGCCTTCGCGGCGCTTGGCGCCTCCCGTCCCGGCGAATCCGAACTCGGCGTCGTCTTCACCGACGATGCGCGCATCCGCGAACTCAACGCCGGCTGGCGTGGTAAGGATAAGGCGACCAACGTGCTTTCCTTCCCTGCGTTCCCGGAGACGAAGACGGGCCCGTTGCCGCCGCTGCTGGGCGATATCGTGCTGGCGGCCGAGACGATGGCGAGCGAGGCTGCACTGGAAGGCAAGCCGCTGGACAACCATATTACCCATCTGGTGATCCACGGCCTGCTGCATCTTCTGGGCCATGACCATGAGACGGACGCCGAGGCCGAGGAGATGGAGGCGATCGAGCGCAGGGCGCTCGCAAGGCTTGCCATTCCCGATCCCTATGCGTAACTAGATCGAGAAACCGACCGGACGACGATGAACGACAAGCAAGAAGCCGCCCACGCCGAGGCTGGTGGCGCGGCAAAGCCTTCCGAGAAGCAGGAAGACCCCTCCAGTCCCAGTACCGCGACCGGCACCGCGGCCATTGAGCAGGCGCCCGCCGGACCGTCGCTTTTCGACCGGATGCTGGGCCTGTTCCGCCATCGCAACGGCACGTCGCTGCGCGAAGAGATCGCCGACGCGCTGGCCGAGACGACCAGCGAGCCGGGCGCCTTCTCGCCCGGCGAACGCGCCATGCTCAACAATATCCTCAGGTTGCGCGAGGTGCGCGTCGAGGACGTCATGGTGCCGCGCGCCGATATCGAGGGCGTCGAGATCGGCACCACGCTGGGCGAACTGCTCGGCCTGTTCGAACAGTCCGGCCATTCGCGCATGCCCGTCTATGTCGAGACGCTGGACGATCCGCGTGGCATGATCCACATCCGCGACGTGCTCGGCCACATCACCCGCGCCGCCCGCCCGAAGAAGGGCAGGGGCAGCCGCAAGGCGCAGCCGGCGGCAGCCCTGGCCCTTTCGGAAGTCGACCTGACACGCCCCATCGGCGATCTCGACCTGATCCGCCCCGTGCTGTTCGTGCCGCCGTCCATGCTCGCCTCCGACCTGATGGCGCGCATGCAGGCCGGCCGCACCCAGATGGCCCTGGTCATCGACGAATACGGCGGCACCGACGGGCTGGCCTCGCTGGAGGACATCGTCGAGATGGTCGTCGGCGACATCGAGGACGAGCACGACGAGGACGAGCCGCTGGTGACCAAGACCGGCGACGGCGTCTTCCTTGTCGACGGCAAGGCCGAGATCGACGACGTTGCCACCATGATCGGCGACGGCTTCGCCGCCGGCGAGCACGGCGAGTCGGTCGATACCATCGGCGGCATGATCTTCAACACACTGGGCCGCGTGCCGGCGCGAGGCGAAGTGGTGCAGGCCATTCCCGGTTTCGAGTTCCATGTGCTGGACGCCGATCCGCGCCGCGTCAAGCGCGTGCGCATCGTGGAAACCGCCAAGGGCGACCGCCGCCGCCGCGTCGCACGTGCCGAGCAGGCGTGAGAGCCGGGCCGGCCGGAGGGCTGTTGGTCAGCGTGCGCTGACGCAACGCCGGTCCGCGGGAAACTTCAAGGCCGGTCGACATTCGCGTTCGGCAACCGCCGGGCGAAAACATCGGCAGGGACGTGCCGCGTTCGTTTGGAGCCGTCCGCCCGGCCTGCTAGAACTTCACCGCATGATTCGGCGGGCTGGGCCATGATCGCACCTGTTTGCATCGGTTTCCTCTCATGAGCGCCGGTCAATCCGGGCTGCGCGCCGGTCCCTCGGATGGCGTCGCCGCATCGGATCGCCGGTTTTTCGAGCGCGTGGCTGGCCGCGTCATCCTCCTGTGGGGATGGCGGCGGGCGCTCGTCGCCTTCCTCGCCGGCGCGCTGGCCGTGCTGACGCAGGCGCCGTACGATTTCTTCGCCGCCGGCTTCATCGCCTTCCCCGTCCTCGTCTGGCTGCTCGACGGAACCACGCTTGGAAGCTCGGGTGGCGTGCTGAGACGGCTGAGGCCGGCCTTCGCTGTCGGCTGGTGGTTCGGCTTCGGTTACTTCCTCGCCGGCCTGTGGTGGATCGGAGGCGCGCTTCTGGTCGAGGCCGACGAATTCGCCTGGGCGCTGCCGCTCGCCGTGGTTGGCATTCCCCTTCTTCTCGCCTTCTTCTACGGTCTGGCGACGGCCGTGGCGCGGTCGATCTGGAGCAGCAACATCGGCCGCATCGCCGCGCTCGCCTTCGGCTTCGCGCTTGCCGAGTGGCTGCGCGGCTTCCTGTTCACCGGCTTCCCATGGAACGCCATCGGCTATGCGGCGATGCCGGTGCCGCTGCTCATGCAGAGCGACGCCGTCGTTGGCATGAACGGCATGAACGCGCTCGCCGTCTTTGTTTTCGCCGTTCCGGCGCTGCTGGCCGGACGCCGTCATCTGCGTTTCGGCTTCGCTGTGGCTGTGCTGCTCGTGACGGCTCATGTCGGCTTCGGTTACGTGCGGCTTACCGCTCCGCAGCCTGCCGACGTCAAGACGCTGGACGTCCGCATCGTCCAGCCCTCCGTCGATCTCGCCGAAAAATGGGATGCCTCGGTTCGCGACCGCATTTTTGCGACCATGCTGGCCCTGTCATCGAAAGAGCCGGAGGCGGGCCATCAAAAGCCGCAGCTTATCCTGTGGCCGGAAACCTCGGTGCCGTTCCTGTTCACCGAGCGACCCGAAGCACTGACGGCGATCGGCGACATGCTGGCCGACGGTCAGATGCTGATCGCCGGCGCCGTGCGCGAGGAGGAAGCCGCCGGGCAGGGTGCCGACAGCCGCTACTACAACTCCGTCGTCGCCATCGATGACCGTGGCGAGATCGCCGATGCCGTCGACAAGGTCCACCTCGTGCCATTCGGTGAATACTTACCTTTCGCCGACCTGCTGAAACGTCTGGGCGTCGAGCAACTGGTGGCCGGGCCGATGAATTTCTCGGCCGGCAACGAGCGCCATGCCATTACCGTGCCCGGCGGCGCCCGCGCGCTGCCCTTCATTTGCTACGAAGTGATCTTTCCCGATCTCGTTTCGGTTGACGTAGCGTCAAGTGAGCTTATTGTGAACCTTACGAACGATGCGTGGTTTGGGGACACGCCCGGTCCGTACCAGCATTTTCGGCAGGCGCAGCTTCGCGCCGTCGAAAATGGTTTGCCGCTTCTCAGGGCGGCCAACAACGGTATCTCGGCTGTCGTCGATCCACGCGGCAGGACGATCGATGCGCTGGCCATCAATGCGCGGGGGGCGATGGATGTGCGAGTGCCAATCTACCGACAGGAGACGCTTTCGGCTGCGCAACGCCGCATTAACGGATTCGTCGTCATGATTCTGTTCGCCCTAGCCGCAGGCCTTCTCAGCGTAAGGCGAAGGCTACCGGCGAATTGACATGTGATATATTAGAACTTCATAGTGGAACGCCTGATTTCACGGAGGGGCCGGTCGCGCTGGTTGGAGTGGCGGCAGGCACCGTTCGGGCATGCAAGAACAAGGAGCCGGACAACGGCGAGGAACAAATGGTAGAAGAAAATAAGAAAAAGCCAAATCCGGTCGATACTCATGTCGGCAGCCGCATCAGGCTTCGCCGCAACATGCTGGGGATGAGCCAGGAGAAGCTGGGCGAGAACCTCGGCATCACCTTCCAGCAAATCCAGAAATACGAGAAGGGCACCAACAGGGTCGGCGCCAGCCGGTTGCAGGCGATCGCCTCCATCCTTGGCGTACCCGTTTCCTTCTTCTTCGAGGATGCGCCGGGGCAGGAAGCGGCCGGCGCCGGCTTTGCCGAGGACACGCCCACCTCCTTTGCGGTCGAGTTCTGTTCGACGCCGGAAGGGCTGCAACTCAACCGCGCGTTCTTTCGCATCACCGATGCGAAAGTGCGCCGGCGTATCGTCGATCTGGTGAAGTCTCTCTCCGACGACGAAACCGACTGACGTTTGCCTGTTGCCTGTAATGCGCCGGGGCACGTCGCTGCTCCGGATTTTTGTTCTCCGGACGGCCTCTGGATTGGCAGACTGATCCCCGTGGCTGTCTTGACGGACCGTCCGGCGGCCCGCTAACAGGATCGGCGCCAGGCCGGCACTGTGCCGGCCATTTTCCAGTGGGGACACCCGTGACGCGGCAGAATTATCTCTTCACCTCGGAATCGGTTTCCGAGGGCCATCCCGACAAGGTCTGCGACCGCATTTCCGACGAGATCGTCGATCTGGTCTATCGCGAGACGCGCAAGGTCAAGCCCGACGACGCCAAACGCTATGCCGACGTCGCCGTTTCCGATCCGTGGAAGGTGCGCGTCGCCTGCGAGACGTTGGCGACCACCAATCGCGTGGTGATCGCCGGCGAGGTGCGCGTGCCGCACAGCCTGCTCAAGAAGGACAAGGCGGGCAATGTGGTGATGGACTCGGCGGGCCACCCCGCCGTCAACCCGGCGAAGTTCAAGTCGGCGGCGCGCAAGGCCATCCGCGACATCGGCTATGAGCAGAGCGGCTTCCACTGGAAGAAGGCCCGGATCGACGTGCTGTTGCACGGCCAGTCGCCTGATATCGGTCAGGGCGTCGACAACGCCGCCGATCGCCAGGGCGAGGAGGGTGCGGGCGACCAGGGCATCATGTTCGGCTATGCCTGCCGCGAGACGCCGGACCTGATGCCGGCACCGATCTACTACAGCCACAAGATCCTCGAACTCCTGGCCGCCGCCCGCCATGAAGGGCAGGGCGACGCCGGCCGGCTCGGCCCCGACGCCAAGAGCCAGGTGACGGTGCGCTACGAGAACGGCGAGGCCGCCGAGGTTACGCAGATCGTGCTGTCGACCCAGCATCTCGATGCGACCTGGGATTCCAAGAAGGTGCGCAAGGTCGTCGAGCCCTACATCCGCGAGGCGCTCGGCGATTTGAAGATCGCCGCCGACTGCAACTGGTACATCAACCCGACCGGCAAGTTCGTCATCGGCGGGCCGGACGGCGACGCCGGCCTCACCGGCCGCAAGATCATCGTCGACACCTATGGCGGGGCGGCCCCGCATGGCGGCGGCGCTTTCTCCGGCAAGGACACCACCAAGGTGGACCGCTCGGCGGCCTATGCGGCGCGCTATCTGGCCAAGAACGTTGTGGCGGCCAAGCTTGCCGAGCGCTGCACCATCCAGCTTTCCTACGCCATCGGCGTTGCCCAGCCGCTGTCGGTCTATGTCGACCTGCACGGCACCGGCGCCGTGGACGAGGCCGTGCTGGAAAAGGCGCTGCGCGCGGTGATGGACCTGTCGCCGTCGGGCATCCGCCGGCATCTGGACCTGAACAAGCCGATCTACGCCAAGACCACGGCTTATGGCCATTTCGGCCGCAAGCCCGGCCGCGACGGCTCCTTCTCGTGGGAGAAGACCGACCTCGTCAAGGCGCTCAAGGACGCGGTCTCGAAGGAACGGGCGCTGGCCGCCTGACCGCCATGACGGCTCCGGAACTTCCGGTCGAGGAGCGGCGGCCTAGCCGCTCCAGCGAGGCCTTTTTCGGCCGGCGCCATGGCAAGGCGATCCGCCCGCATCAGGCGGCGGCCCTTGCCGCCGGCCTGTCCCGCTACGGCATCGACCTTGAACAGAAGGCACCCGCCTCGCTGGCGGCCTTGTTTGCGGCCCCGGTTTCGTCCCTGCGTCTGGAAATCGGCTTCGGCGGCGGCGAGCATCTGCTGCATGAGGCGAAGGCGGCGCCTTCCACCGGCTTCATCGGCGTCGAGCCCTTCGTCAACGGCATGGCCAAGCTGATGACGGCGGTGGAGCGAGAGCCGCTGGCGAACCTGCGCGTCTATGACGACGACGCCACGTGCCTGCTCGACTGGCTGCCGCCGGCCTCGCTCGACGGCATCGACCTGCTCTATCCCGATCCCTGGCCGAAGAAGCGACACTGGAAACGGCGTTTCGTCGGCAAGGCCAATCTCGACCGCTTCGCCCGCGTGCTGAAGCCGGGCGGCCGCTTCTGCTTCGCTTCCGACATCGACAGCTACGTCAACTGGACGCTGCTTGCCTGCCGCGCCCACGGCGCCTTCGACTGGCAGGCGGCCGCCTCGCGCGACTGGCACGAGCCCTATCCCGGCTGGCCGGGCACGCGCTACGAGGCCAAGGCCGTCCGCGAGGGCCGCAGGCCCGCCTATCTGACCTTCCTGCGCCGTTGAACCGATAGCGCAACCGCGCGGGAACCTGATAGGCTTGCCGGCATCCAAGACGATGCAGGTTCAAGACGGTACGGGCAGGGAGAAGTGCAATGGCGCACCGGGTCAAAATCCTCGAAGCTGAGAACGTCACGCACAATGTGCGCCGGTTCCGGTTCGAACGACCGGACGGCTACGCCTTCGTTCCCGGACAGGCGACCGAGGTTTCGATCGATCAGGATGGCTGGCGCGAGGAAAAGCGGCCCTTCACCTTCACCGGCCTCAGCCAATGGCCGGACCTGGAATTCACCATCAAGAGCTATGCGGACCACGACGGCGTCACCAATCGGCTGGCAACGCTCGGGCCGGGCGATGCGCTGCTGATCGACGATCCGTGGGGCACGATCGAATACAAGGGCAAGGGCACCTTCATCGCCGGCGGCGCCGGTATCACGCCCTTCATCGCCATCCTGCGCGACCTTGCCGACAGGAAGGCGGTCGCGGGCCATCGGCTGATCTTCTCCAACCGCACGGAAGACGACATCATCCTGCGCGATCTATGGGAGACAATGCCCGGCCTCGAGCATTTGTTCGTGGTGACGCGCGGCGACGGCAAGAAATATCTGGCCGGTCCGGTCGACCGGGCCTTCCTGCGTGACCATGCCGGGGACTTCGGCCAGCATTTCTACGTCTGCGGACCTGACAAGATGGTCGCCGACATCAATGCGGCGCTGACCGAACTCGGCGCCGCCCCCACCAATCTGGTGTTCGAGCGGTAAGGCTCAATAGTAGCGGCGAATATCCCTGAACGCCTTCGGCTCTATGCCGAGATTGGCGAGGTCGCGCGCCTTCGGGCTCCGGCCGGCTTCGGCCGCATAGGCGGCTGCCACGGCGCTGCCGAGGACGTTGATCGCGTCCGCAATCGTTGCAAAAGTGCCGCGCTTGCTCATGACAATTCCTTTCGTACGCAGTGCCGCACGATCTGTGCTGCATTGCAGCATAAATAGAAGCAGCCTCGCCATGCCGGTAGGGCGCTTGGCGCATGGCCGGCTTGCGCCCGGCGCGTAGCTTGTCCGCCGGCCTTTCGGGCTTGAAACGCCGGCATGGATCGTCTATATCGGCATCAAATTCTTGGTCGGTATGACGAAGAGTGGGTCCACCCGGTCCCGCTCTTTTTTGTTACCGGCCGCCCGAAAGGCGACCGACTGGAACCGATGGCAGAGAGCGTGACCGACGGCGACGACCGCATCATCCGCGAGAGCGGCATCGATGCGCGCATCGCCATGATCGTCGAGCCGGTGCTGCGCGGCATGGGCTTCCGCCTTGTGCGCGTGCGCCTGTCCGGCCAGAACGGCCTGACCCTCCAGATCATGGCCGAGCGCAACGACGGCACCATGACCGTCGAGGATTGCGAAGAGGTCAGCCGCGCGGTGTCGCCGGCGCTCGAT
>Ga0180216_1003385_pt1 | contig 12670 bp, 13 predicted proteins | sample eDN3rd37CBELigMG_FD_128879 | JGI IMG/M metagenome (GOLD analysis project Ga0180216, IMG submission 128879) | Enriched Miracle-Growth compost microbial communities from Emeryville, California, USA - eDNA 3rd pass 37_C BE-Lig MG (version 2)... ...
TATTTCAACCCCTTGATCTCTTTTTTTCCTACTCCTTCGATAACGCATTTCTGAATTTTTCTATAATTAATGTTCGGGTGTTTTCATGTGAGATCTGTGGATACATTTGCAATGCCAGTGGAGTTTATCCGGTTAATCTCTTAAAAGCATACATTCTACGCAACTTTTACGGATATAACCGGAAAATCTCCATCTATTTCACCCCTTTTGAACCTAAAATGAGCAATAAGCGGAATTTATCCGCTTATTTTTAAACCGTTCCAAGTTTTAGATCTGGGGGCGATGAGCCCCCTTTTCCTACACATCCAAATTTTGGTCTTTCAACTGTTTTTCCGCCATTTCGCCTAGAACCGGAAGCTTATACCAATTTCCTTTGTAAGCTTGCAGCATGAGGAAAATCCAAAGGATTAAAGACATCGGTGCTACTATAAGGCCAATCAACCAACCAATGATGGGAATAAAGCCAAGAACAATGTTAAGTAAAATAAGAAAAACTGATACGAGGATCGATTGCATCGCGTGGAATTTTACAAAGCGGCTCTCCTTTTCTAAAACGAGAAAAATAATACCTGTGATAATCCCCAGTAAATAGCTAAGAACCCCAGCCAAATTCGCATCCATCCCGGTTGAAGACTTTTCCTTTTGTTTTGGATCGTTCATTTCTTGTTGACTCATGATTGTCACACCCCCTCCAGCCATGATGAAACACCTTTTCACGGAGTCTTCCCGGGTTCATGCCATTACGGCGAAGGTTGAAGAACATTCGCGGTTCTGGTCGCTTCCCTATCCTCCTACCTCATCTTATGCATGGGTCTTTGGAATTATATATCCGCAAGGGCACATTTTCTCTGTCCCATAAAAAAAACCAGGCGCTCTCGCACCTGGCCTTCTCGCTTTATTTTCCTTCTGCTCTGATTTTCTCGACCATTTCTTTCGCCCAATCAAATTGCTTATAGTAGTCTTCATAGATTGGTTGGACGGCTTCAACCATTTGCTGCTTGAACTGTTCATCAGGCTGAATAAACTCGATTCCGTGTTCTTGCAGGAATTTCTTGTCGGCTTCGAAGCTTTCCTCTAGTAATCCCCACTCATAATCAGCTGACGCCTTGGCAGATTCTTCGATGATCTGCTGCTGTTCTGGAGTCAGAGAGCTCCAAAGTTTGCTGTTGATAATGTAAACGTTTGGACTAAATACATGTCCGAATTCAAGCACGTGAGACTGGACTTCATACCAACCAGACGCACGAGTAGTAGCGATGGGGTTGTCCTGCCCGTCTACTACATTTTGTTCCAAAGCGGTGAAGACTTCGGAAATTGGCATCGGGGTGATATTGGCTCCGAGTAATTCACCGAATTTGATGTACATCGGGATGTTTGGTGTTCTTAAGCGGAAGTTTTTGAAATCATCCATGCTCTTGATCGGCTTGTTGCTGGAAATCATTCGGAATCCGTTGGCACTCCAGGCCAACGCATGGACACCTTGCGCTTCCAAATCAGCTGCCATCTCTTCCCCGATTGGTCCAGTGAAGACTTTCTTCGCATGGTCGAAATCATTAAATAAGAATGGCCATTCGCCGACTCCCATTTTCGGGACGTCTGCCTGCATAATCATTCCAGGAATCCCCATTTCGATCGTACCGTTCCGGACGCCGTCATAGAATTCTTTTTCTGCTCCTAGTTTGCTGTTATCGTAAATTTCTACTTTGATTGTGCCGTTTGATTTTTCTTCAACCATCGGCTTGAACTTATCACGCAAAGCAACGTTCTGCGGGTGATCTGTGGCAAAATAGTTAGCAACTTTTAATGTGATTGGTTTTGCTTCGGCTTTTGGCTCTTCCTTCTTTTCAGGTGCCGGTGCAGGTGTCGAACCGCCCTGCTGTGGTGCTGGTGCGGAGCTGCCGCCGCCACATGCGGATAAAACGACGGAAGAACAAAGCACTAAACCGGAAAGAACGGAAATTCCCTTTTTTAATTTCATCTGTGGTAAAGCCCCCTTTGATTATCTTTTTTGAAAGCCCTTACATACGCAATATATTAACACTTTTCCCTAAATTCATCAATTGCAGAATGTTCCACTTTGCGAGGTATTTAATAGCCTGTGAAACTGTAGTCGTTCATGAACCTAATGGTTTCCCTCAACATAAAATGTAGCATCTTCTTTATTTGTCCGGGAAAGGGGTTGATTCCATGAGTATGCCAAAAATACCAAAAGAAAAACACAGGCCGGACCTCGATGATACAATTATTGACTTGTTGGAATCCATTGCCCTTGAAGAAATTGCCCTCTCCCATTTAATTAATGCTGAAGCGGAAAATTTGCAGGCATTTGTCGGGAAAGATTTGGACTTTCCGTCGAATCCGAGCAACTCTGATATTTTACGATTCAACGTGACGGTTCTTCGTTTAATGGAAACGTTGATGTTTAAAGAATTATTTTTGCTTCGTAAACTTGAAACGGTTTCCCAAATAGGGATGCAGGTGGACTTTGAGGAGTAAGGAATGAAAAGGAAATTGGAACGCTCCCCCTTTTTGCTGATGGAATCCACGTTGAAAATGAAAAAGGCGATTTATACTTTTCTAAAGGAATACCAACGTTTTCTCAGATCCCTGGGTCGTCAAGAACGCTTGCAGGGGGCGTTGGCACCGTCTTTTTCAAGGCTATTATTTACTTTGCGGATAATTCAGCAGACTCAATTTCAAAAAAATAGGATGATCCGCTTGCTTGCGGCGAGAGATATGCAACAGAGTGCAGCACTCAAGCGATTTTTTGAGGAAGAACAGAGGGTTGAGAGGCAAATCTCTTCCACTTTGCGAGAGATCCAAAAGTATCTTTCAGGGGACATCCCCACGCCCTCCCCGCCATGGCTTTTGTCCCAGGTATTAATCAAAAATTCATGAACTATTTACCTAATTCGTAGTTATCAGACATACTTTTGGATGATATGATTAAGGCAAAGGAGGTGAAAATATTGGGAATTCGTTTTCTTAAGATCGCAGTGATTTATTTCCTTATTGGGATTTTCATGGGGATGTTTATGTCCATTACACATCAATTTCAATACGCACCATCGCATGCCCATATGAACCTGTTGGGATGGGTTTCTCTTGCATTAGCCGGTATCATCTATCATTTGTTTCCTAGCATCGCGGAAAATAAATTAGCAAAAACCCACTTTTGGCTGCATAATGTTGGGCTTCCCATTATGATGGTTGGATTGATTATTTTGGAGGCTGGAAATCCTGCGATTGAACCGATGATTGCGATCGGCGCAACGGTCACAACGATCGGCATTATTGCGTTCGTGTATAATGTCGTGGCAAATTTGAAAGCAACTGTGAGTCGGGGAACTTCTTCGAAACGTAATATTCAAGGATAAATGAAGAAACGAGCCTTTTTGAGAAGGCTCGTTTTATTTTATGGAAAAAAAAGAGTGTATCGCCAGCCCCAACCTTCGCTGTCGATGCTGATGACCCCTATTGTCATCCCGCCTACTTTTATTGTAGGGAAGAATGATGAAAATTGAGTGAAGGACTTGTTAGGGTTTTATTAACTTTTTGTTACGATTTGGGCGCTGAACCGGCTGCTACAGCGGAAAAACCGCCATCTACGGTGACTACTGTCCCGGTCATCCAGTTCGATTCTTTAGAAGCCAGGAAAAGAACAGGTCCTGCGATCTCTTCATAGGTTGCCAAGCGTTTGAAAAGAGCCCTACCGCTTCGCTCTTTGATTCCCTCTTCGGTGCTGATGGAGTTCATCAGTTCCCCTTCGATTGGTCCAGGTGCAACAGCGTTTACGGTAATGTTATAGGGTGCCAGGTCAATGGCTAATGCCCTGGTCAACCCATTCACGCCCCCTTTTGAGGCACAGTAAGCCGCCGCACCCGCGACGCCTAGTTGGGATGAGATCGAGCTGACATTGATGATTTTCCCTTTGTTTGCCCTGGCCATGATTTTCGCGAATTCCTTGCTGCAATAAAAATAGCCGTTGAGGTTGATGTCCATCATCTTTTTCCATTCTTCAATCGTCAGCTCAAAAATCGGTTTGTAGCGAAGCAAAGCAGCATTGTTAATTAGAATGTCCACGCGCTTGAACTGGTTTTCGACTTGCCTAGCGGCAACTGCTACGGATTCCGGGTCACTCACATCCATCACGATCCCTATGGCGGATTCGGGGTGGAGTTGATGGATGGATTGGACGGTGTCGTTTACCCCGGCTTCATTTATATCTGTGACGACGACTTTGGCTCCTTCCGCAGCCAGTTGATGAGCGATTTCCCTCCCTAATCCCCGTGCAGCACCTGTTACGACGGCGACTTCTCCAGTGAATTTTTTCATACGTTCTCCTTTATGGTTGTCGTTGTGGCTTGGGCTGCCGCCTGGGCATGTTCGAGGAAGCTTCTAAATCCGATCGAAAGGATCGCCCGGTCTCCTCCTACGGTGACGATTTTGCACCCAAGGTCACACCATTTTTGGGTGGATTTTTGGATTTCTTCTTGGGTGCTTTCCAGCAGCATGGGGGCAATGATGTTGATGTTTTTTCGGGTGGCTTGATCGACCATAGTTTGCAGGGTTTCGTGAAGCAACGGGTGATCAAGTTGGCCTGGGATGCCAAGGGTTTGAGAAAGATCAAATGGGCCCATCATAATTCCGTCGATGTCTCGAACGGTGAGAATTTGTTCAAAGCTTTGGACACCTTCCTCTCCTTCAACGAGCAACCACACCATGGTTTCCTCATTGCTCCATTTGACATGCGCAGCCCAGTCGGTGGCATGGTATTGTGTGGAGCGTGTCCATGGACAAGTCCCTCTCATCCCGTTTGGCCAATATTTTGCCGCCCGAACCACCTGTTCCGCCTGTTCTTTCGTGGTCACCCCCGGTACCAGCACCCCCATTGCCCCCGCATCAAGGACTTTGAGGATCATACTTTCATCCTTGTTTGGAACCCGAACAATCGGAGTCACTCCCGTCGCATCTGCAGCCCGGATCATCGCCGTAGCCGTGTCCATACCAAAGTGCCCATGTTCCATATCGATAATGACATAATCATATCCTTGATAACCAACGACCTCAACGATCTCCGGGGAAGCCACCTGCACCCACGTCCCCATCGCCATTCGGCCCTCCTTGTGGGCCAGCCTCACTTTGTTCACCTTTTGATACATGGACATACCTCCTGAAGGAATGAAATCGAAAAGTATAACGTTTATTCTATATTAAATATTCTGATTAGTAAAATTCTTTGGTGTGGTGTTTTCTGAAGATGGGAGGGGGTGGTGCTATTTGATTTGTCGACGGGTTGGGTTGGTGATGCTTCTTTGTGACCTTGTGGTATTCTCCCTTTGTGTCAGGGATGGGGGTGGGGGGCGGTGCTTTTGTGGACCTGTGAGCACTCTCCCATTCTGTCAGGTGAAAGTGGGGAGGCCACTTTTATCCCTTCTGATCAGGGTTAGGTATGTTGGGATACGCCGTTGTGGTCAGGTTATTTTTTACGGACCTGTGAGCACTCTCCCATTCTGTCAGGTGAAAGTGGGGAGGCTACTTTTATCCCTTCTGATCAGGTTAGGAAAAAATCTAATTTTTTTACCTTGCACAATATACCCTATGGGGTAATTAACAAGTGATTAATTTATTTTCGCCAGTAAACGCATGAAAAACGCCAGTAAACCTACTAAATTCGCCAGTAAAATGGTGAGGAAGGAGAAGAGTGGGTATCTGTCGGCTTCTGTTACTATTATTTTTAATAATGGATAAAAATTGTTCACCGTCAATAAACACATACCCCTACCTCATTTCGATCATTATTCCTATTTCCGCGATTTTGCCAGTAATGGACTTTAAAATTCCAGTAAAGGGGGAAATTTCGCCAGTAACGTGTAGAAAATCGCCAGTAAAATCTCGTAGCACCCTCATTCTCCCTCAACGGGTCAGCCTGACATTATACCCTTCAGGGTATAATCTGATTACTTCTTAAAAAATCGACCGTAAAGTATTTGAAAATGACCGTTAATCCTCTAAAAACGATCGTAAATTGGAAAAAGGAGGTGACGGGATGAGTGGTCTGAGGGATTATCAGCGTTATTTCAAGTAAATGTAAACGACATTTTAACTATGCTGAATCTATACCCACAGATACCCTCACCCACCCCTTTGCTCGCTCAATTTTTGACGGTAATGGTCGCAAAATCGACCGAAAACCCCAAAAAATCGACCGTAACCCTTATGAAAACGACTGTAAAATATGGGAGCTTCATAATCAACGATCGCCGCCCCCTAGGCTATCCCTCCTGATCAAGAGGAAAGATCAGGCTCCCACTCCCCCTTACTCTGGCGGATACTGCTTGTACTTTAGCGTTTCATAGTCGTGTCCAGCCAAAACAATTCCGCCGATCCGCTTCATTTTTTCAAAAGTCCGCTCATACTCCGCCAGGTCGATATGTAATCCGTTCGGGATGTGGCGCATGCGCGCGTCGCCGTGCCAATTTTCCATTAGAGGGACACAATCGCTGGCGATGAGATAGAGGTCTTTCCTCGTTTCCACGGCGACTCCCATCAGTCCCGGCGAATGGCCCGGCAGGCTGATCAAGTGAACCCCTTTTAAAAAGTCATAGACATCCCCAGAAACGGTCTGCATCTGCTGCAGTACGTCAATCCACGGCGGGAGGATCTCCCGGAAGCCAATTTCGTATTGCGCTTTTTGCACCTCGTTTGGTGTGATTGCGTATTGCAGCTCGGTTTTTTGCACAATAAAGGTGGCGTTGCGGAACATTTTGCAATTGCTGCAGTGGTCCCAATGGAGATGGCTGAGGATTACGTAATCCACTTCATCGGGGTGGACGCCAATGCTTTTTAGCGCATTTTCAGGGTACATGCTCTCATCCTGAATCAATGGTCCATGATACTGGCGCGCCCGATCGGGTTTGCATGGACCGGTGTCGACGACCACCTTTTTCCCGGCGACTTCAATCACGAACATAATCTTGATCCCATGATGCCTGCCATAGACGAACTGCGACTTCTCGATATTTTGCAGGATACCTACAAGCAACGGCTTAATGATTGGAAAATCACTCACGTTTATCCCTCCTGATCAGTTAATTCGTGCGAATGGAAAAGGGGTCTTGAACTTCATCGGACATATCAATCATCACATTCTTGGTGCGGGTGTACGGAAGGATCGCATGGAATCCTCTTTCCCGGCCATATCCACTCTGCTTCACACCGCCAAAGGGGGCCTGGGCCGCACTTGTCCGATACGTATTGATCCACACGGTTCCGGCATCGATCTGTTTAGCCACTCGGTGCGCGCGGGAAAGGTTGGTTGTCCACACCCCGGAGGCCAGTCCATAAACGGAGTCATTTGCCATTTCGATCGCCTCTTCTTCCTCGTCAAACGGGATCACACTCAGCACCGGGCCAAAAATTTCTTCCTGAGCGACCTTCATGCCGTTGGCGACCTCGACTAAAACGGTCGGTTGGATGAAGTAACCTGAGGCAAGTGCCGAATCTGTTACCTGTCCCCCGCAAAGAATCCTTGCTCCCTCAGCCTCCACACTTTCGATAGCCTGCATGATTCTTTGATACTGCATTTCGTTGGCGACAGGTCCCATTTGCGTGGATTCATCAAGCGGATTCCCCATTTTGATTGTCTTCGCCCTCTCTGCAATCGCCTCCGCCATCTTTGCGTAAATCGGTCTTTGTACCAGCAGGCGTGAACCGGCAATACAGGTTTGTCCGCTTGAGGCAAAAATCCCTGCAATCGCTCCCGCAACGGCCTTGTTAAAATCGGCATCTGCAAAGACGATGTTGGGCGATTTGCCACCTAATTCAAGTGTTAAAGGAACAAAGTTTTCACTGGCATTCCGCCCGATCAACCGTCCCGTTGCTGATCCACCAGTGAAGCTGATTTTATCAATTCGCGAAGAACGGGTCAGGAAGTCTCCTACTTTTCCATCGCCTGTCACGACGTTAACGACACCTGGTGGGAAGCCCGCTTCCTGAACAAGTTTGGCAAATTCAAGCGTCGAGGCAGATGCCTGCTCGGATGGTTTAATGACCACACAATTTCCTGCAGCCAAAGCTGGACCTAGCTTATTCGCTAATAGCTGAATGGGGGAGTTCCAAGCGGTAATCAAAACGACGACCCCCACCGGCTCGCACAACGTATAATCAAAGAAATTCGGATTATCCAAGGGGATTGTTTGTCCATATAGCTTATCAGCGTAGCTTGCATAAAAACGGTACATCCTCGCCGCAAATACCATTTGTTTCGAGGTTTCTTTGATGATTTTGCCGTTGTCTGTGGATTCGATGACTGCCATGTGTCCCGCATTTTGCTCCAACAAATCAGCCAGTTTATTCATCAACTTAGCTCTTTGCAGACCCAGGGTGTGGCGCCACGTCTTCTTGAATGCTGTTCGGGCCGCGTCAATCGCATCCTCAACATCTTTCTCACTCGCTTGCGGGATCAACGCCCACGCTTCCCGATTATATGGGTTGATGGATTCGAAGCTTTCGCCGCTATCCTGCCACTCGCCGTTAATCAACATCTGATACTTTTGCACAATCCCTACCTCCCTGTAAAATCAATGTCCACCCATTTTTCCCAAAGCTTCGCAATTGCTGCATAATCGAGATGTCCATAGCCTTCTTGCTTGGCCATCTCGTAAACGGTGTGTGTGGATTGAATGTTGAAAAGGGGGACCCCCTGCTGTTGCGCTAATTCGAGAGCTAAAATGGAGTCCTTCCGCGCGTTGTCGAGGCTCATTCCTCCCTCGTAATTTCCGTTCATAATCCGTTCCCCAAAGCGGTGTGTCAGCGGTCGCAATAGTGCCGTTTCCCCACGCAGCAACTCATACATGCCATCTACAGAGATTCCCAGCTTTACACCCAGTGCCGCCGCTTCGACGATCAATCCCATCACCGAGTGTGCCACTGCGTTGTTGATGACCTTAGCTGCCATCCCGGCGCCAAGTGTCCCCATTACCTTGACTTCCGCTGCAATCGCAAGTAAGACAGGCTCTACGTCACGAGTTACGTTGGCCGGATCACCGATCAGCAGCGCCGCCGTCCGATTCGCCATATGTGAAACCCCACCGAGGATCGCCGCATCAATCAAATTGATTTGGTAAGGTTTGCACACCTTTTCAAATTCCAACATGTCGCTAGGCAAAACGGTACTCGTTTCGATAATCGTTGATCCTTTGGCTAGATGGGGAGAGATGGTTTTAAGCACACTTAATGAAATATCGGCTCGAGGCAAGGAGAAAAGGATGACGTTCACCTTCGCGGCCAGTTCCTCTAAGGAGTCTACACATGTCATCGTCTCGCTTTGGAGTTGCTCCCTTTTCCCTTGGTCTACATCAAAAGCAATCACATGAAACTGCTTTGCAAGCTGTCTGGCGATCGTACCGCCCATATTGCCAAGTCCGACTAAACCTACTTTGTTGGTCAAGGATTCTCCTCCTCTATGCTTTATCGTTGATTTAAATTATAATGGAGTTCATATATAACTGAAAATAAATGTAATTTATAATTTAATATAAAATTATTTAATAGATAGGAGATGGAATGGAGTGGATGATCTGGATTGGACCCTCCTAACCCTGCTCGACCGGGAGCGAAGTATTTCGGCGATTGCTCAAGAGCTTTTTATTACACAGCCTGCCTTAACCTATCGGGTGAAGAAAATGGAGAGCTATTTTCAAGCGCGGCTTTTTATCCGTACGAAAAAGGGGTTGATCCCGACAGCTGAGGGCGAGCTTGCGATCGTGTATGCCAAAAACATGAAGAAAGATCTGAAAAGGGTCCAGGAGGGCATTTTTTCGTTAGAGGGGAAAGTAAAGGGGAAAATCTATATCGGGTCGTCGAGTGCGGTCGCCCAGTATTTGTTGCCCGATCTACTTTCACAGTTTAATGATTTATACCCTGATATTGAGCTAAATGTGGTGACCGGCTTTAGTTCAACCTTGATTCCCTTGCTGTATGATGGAAAAGTCCATGTGGCTTTTTTGCGGGAAGAAATTGAGTGGAATCATTATAAGCAATTGCTGTCGACGGAGGGAATCTATTTGGTTTCCAAATCCCCTGTTAAATTGGAGGAGCTGCCGTTGTTATCGTGATTAGACTACACGACAAACCCCTCTTTGCGGGGCCTGCTAGATGGCTGGTGGGCGCAAAATTTTCGTGTTCCCCCGAAGGTAACGATGAATGTAGATACGGCAGATACGTGCAAGGAAATGGTACGGGCTGGTCTCGGCTATACTTTTTTGACGGAATTATGTTTGCGGGCGGAACAGGAGTTATGTTGCGTACCCCTCTCGAATTCTTTTGGAGTCCCTTTAACTCGACAAACCTGGATTTATGCAACGGACGCTGCGGTGAATTATATTGCGGTGCGGGAATTTTTGGCGTTTATTTCAGGAGTGTTAGAATGAAAAAAAGGAGCTGTCACCAGCCCCTTATTTCCCCTCTGCCAGAATTTTCTCGTACATCTCAGAAGCCCACGGATACTTCTGGAAGATCTCGTCATAAAGCGGTTTCATAGCAGCAACCATCTCTTCTTTAAATTCGTCGCTCGGTGTGGTGAACTTGATCCCCTTCGATTCTAGGAATTTCTTATCTTCGTCATAGCTCTTTTCCATCAGCTCAAATTCATAATCAGCTGCAGTCTTGGATGCTTCTTCGATCAATTTTTGCTGTTCCGGAGTTAAGTTATTATAAAAATTACTATTGATGATATAAATGTTAGGGCTAAACATATGGTTGGATTCCAATACGTCTGATTGCACCTCATACCAACCGGAAGCTCTCAGTGTCGCGATCGGATTATCTTGTCCATCCACTACTTTTTGCTCAAGCGCGGTGAACACTTCGGAAATCGGCATCGGCGTAACATTCATTCCCAGCAATTCTCCCAATCGCAGATAGTTCGGGACGTTTGGCATGCGTACGCGCAATCCGCTGAAGTCACTCATCTGCTGCATCGTTTTGTTGCTGGAAAACATGCGGAATCCATTCGCACTCCAAGCGAGCGGCTTCACACCTTGGGTACTTTCCAAATCACCCGAAATTTCATCCCCGAGCGGACCATTCAGCACTTTTTTTACGTGTTCATAGTCTTTAAATAAAAAGGGCCATTCTGGAATAGACATTTTCTCCACATCGGACTGCATGCTCATCCCGGAAATCCCCATTTCAATCGTTCCATTGCGGACCCCGTCGTAAAACTCCTTCTCTGCACCGAGTTTGTTATTGTCGTAGATCTCTACTTTTAAAGCTCCATTTGACCCCTCTTCAACCATCGGCTTGAACTTTTCACGAAGCGCAATATTTTGCGGATGATCTGTAGCAAAAAAGTTAGCTACCTTGATAACCTTTGCCTTGGTTGGCGCAGCTGCTTTGTCTTGTGCTTGTCCAACCGACTCAGACCCTCCGCTGCCACAGGCGGACAAGGCAACAGTAGTTGCAATAGCAACCGTTGACAGTAACGCAATCTTGTTGCTCTTTCTCATTTAGGACTCCCTCCAGCGGAATAATTTTTATTATTATTTGAACTGTTATATTATAAAACAAATTCACAATAATAATATGTGGTATATAATATATTAGATATAATATTCTGTCAACAAAAAAAGGGAGGCGTTTTCATCCTCCCTTCCTATATAGATTCATACGAGTTTGAAGTTCCTCAAATTCCTCTTCGGATAATACTCGCAGCTTGTTTAATACCACGATCCACTTCTCTATTCGATTCAATGAGCGAGGATTTAACAACTTTCCTCACCTCCTTTTGTCCAAAAAAGTTTCCTTAGTACAATTTATGTGGGATGGGGAAAATGGTGCACGTGGCTTATGGCCTGTAAGGGCGTTGGTATAGGGATTGTCTTGGGCTTGTGGGCACTATCCCTTGTGGTAAGGGGGCCTTGTGCAGGATAAAAGTGTTTCTGAGGAGCTATGAGCACTATCCCTTTTTGTCAGGGTAGTTGTTGGGGCGGGGCGTGTTTCCCTTCTGATCAGAGGGATTGGGATCGCTAGATCTGGGGCGCACCAAATTGTGAGATTCTCCGCTTGCTCATGTATGAATGCGTGAATGATCTGCTTGGATTCATACACGAGGGGGTATCATCAAGGCGATTGTTGTAAATTTTCCAGTAAACGCATTAAAATTGCCAGTAAATCCACCAAAAACGCCAGTAAAATACGAACTTAGCGGTCTGATAAAAATACTCTTTAGAATCATGAAATCGATCTTCATCCACCTTATGAAATTCAAAACACCCCTTAAAAATCACGACATTGATCTTCATCACCCTTATGAAGTTCAATACACCTCCTAAAAATCACGACATTGATCTTCATCACCCTTATGAAGTTCAATACACCTCCTAAAAATCACGACATTGATCTTCATCCCCCTTATGAAGTTCAATACACCTCCTAAAAATCACGACATTGATCTCCATCACCCTTATGAAGTTCAATACACCTCCTAAAAATCACGACATTGATCTTCATCACCCTTATGAAGTTCGATACACCTCCTAAAAATCACGACATTGATCTTCATCACCCTTATGAAAATCAAAAAACCTTCTTAGGAACCGTCAACGAAGTCTTTGCCCCCCTCTCGTTACAAGGCCCCACAATTTCCTGCATTTTTCTGCCAGCCAAA
>Ga0180216_1003387_pt1 | contig 12664 bp, 10 predicted proteins | sample eDN3rd37CBELigMG_FD_128879 | JGI IMG/M metagenome (GOLD analysis project Ga0180216, IMG submission 128879) | Enriched Miracle-Growth compost microbial communities from Emeryville, California, USA - eDNA 3rd pass 37_C BE-Lig MG (version 2)... ...
ATCAGCATCATGGCGGCGGGCTGGGCCCCGCGCGCGGCGCGCCAGCGGTTGCGCAGTTTCGGCGAACTGGTCAGCGCGGCGTTCATCTGGGGCGTGCTGGGGCTGGCGACCACGTCGACGCTGCGCGGCTTGCGCGCCAATGCCGGCCTTCTGGACATCACCTCATCGGCGCTGGTCAGCCTGCCGGTCATGGTTCTTACCATTTTCGCCTACATTTACTATCGTCAACCGGTGATGTCGGCGGTGGCGGGCCCGCCGCCGCGCACGATCACCCGGCTGCGCTTCGCGGCGATCTGGCCGATTGTCGCCGCCGTGGCGACCCTGGCGACATTCGCCGCGCTACAGATCTCCATCACCGTGCAACATCCGCTGCCTGGTCTGCCGCTGTTGCTGACCCTGCTGCTGCTGCTGCTGACGCCGCACATCGACGTCACCCTGGCGGAGTGGGCGCGCACGCGCGAGCAGACCGCCTCGGACCGCATTCCCCTCGCCTCCCTCTACCGCACCAGCCGCTTCGCCTTCATCCTTCTGGTTCTGATCACCATCGGCTACCAGTGGGCGTTTCCGGCGCTGGCGGCGCTCGGGGTGCATTCCGGCGAGGCGGAGTGGCGCTCAATCTCACTGGCGATCGTCGCCCTGGTCGCCGCCTGGGGCTGGAACGCGATCAGCATCTGTTTCGAGCGCCTGACGCGCAGGGGGCATGAAAACGCCGCGACCAACGAGGAGCCGCATGCGCCCCGCACCCGCCTGGAAACGCTGTTTCCGCTCATCGCGGGCACGGCGCGTTCGCTGATCGTGCTGATCGCATCGCTCACCATCATGCTCCTGCTCGGCATGAATGTGTGGCCGGTGATCACCGGCCTGAGCGTTTTTGGCCTCGCGATCAGCTTTGGCTCCCAGACGCTGGTCAAGGACATTGTCTCGGGGCTGTTCTTTCTCATCGACGACGCCTTTCGCATGGGCGAATACATCGAGACGTCCGGCGCCAAGGGCGCCGTGGAGCGCATTTCGATCCGGTCCGTCAGTCTGCGGCATCCCCGCGGCGCGGTCGCCACGATACCCTATGGGCAGATCGGCAAGATCCAGAACTTCAGCCGCGACTGGGTCATCGTCAAACTGCTCTTCCGCGTGTCGTTCGACACCGACGTGGAGAAAGTGCGCAAGCTGTTCAAGCAGATTGGCGCCGAGCTGGCCGCCGATCCGGAGTTTGAGGGCGACCTGCTGGAAACCTTCAAGAGCCAGGGCATTTTTGGCGTGGAGGACGGCACCCTGCTGGTCCGCGGCAAATTCAAGGCGCGCGCCGGCAAGCAGTTCACCATTCGCAAGAAAGTTTACGCCCTCGTGCAGCAGGCCTTCCGCGACAACGGCATCGTGGCCGTGCCCAAACCGGTCATCATGGCGGCCCCACCATCCGCTGGCGCGGCGGAAATCCCCGCCCCTGCCCCCGCCCCCGCTCCGGCGGCGCCAGCCCCTCCCCAGGCAGACGCCGCGCCTTCCCCATCCCCGCCCGCGTCGGCAAGCCAGGACGGAGCCTCATAAAGTTGCGTCAATGACGGGGGCGTGGCTCAAGCCCTCCCATCCGCGAAGGCCATGCGTCGACACGAACTGGTGAACGGGGAATGGCCGGTGATCACGCCGCTTTCACATGGCGTTCTCTCCAGCAGGGCCTGACGCCTGCGACCCCGAGCGAGCGGCTCAGGCCGTAGCCGTCAGGGAGGCAATAGGTCATCGCCGGCCGCCTGGCGGCAAACAATTCTTTCATACGACGACGCAGCCGGGTGGCCCGGACACGACAAGGCCACCGTTGGCGGGCTTTGCCGATCACCCGCCTCCGGGACGCTTCGCCAGCCCAAGATCCTTTGCCGGGAAGCGCTCGAAGGTGGCGAGATGCCGGTTCAGCCGCGCCGATACCTGCGGCAAGCCCCATTCGAAGCGCGAATGTCCCTGCGAGGCCTGCTCCTTCGGGTCCATGTAAAGATTGAAGACCCAGGGCGACTGGCCAACCGGCGTCAATGTGCTCGCATCGAGATTGCGGCGAACCGTTTCGTTCTGGAAAACCATGAAATGGACCTTGTATTCCATCCAGCGAAGCGCCGTGACCTGGTTCTCGCGATACATGAATACGGCGTCGCGGCGCGATGCCCCGTCATTAGCCAACAGGAAAGATGACTGGTCGACGCCGTCGATATAGCGGTCGGGCGAAATTTTCCCCTCCTGACCCGCAAGCGCCACAGCCGTATTGAACAGGTCGCACAGGTCGAACAGCCCGTCGGAGATACGCCCCGCCCTGATCATGCCTGGCCAGGAGGCGATGCCGGGGACGCGCACACCGCCTTCCCAGGTCGTACCCTTGCCGCCGCGGAACGGCTGATAGGAGCTGTCAGGCCAAAGGTCTTCATTGCCGCCATTGTCGCTGGTGAAGAATACGAGCGTATTCTCCTCCTGGCCGGTCTCGCGCAGCACGCGCATCAGCCGTCCGACAATATCGTCGACCTCGATGATCGCATCGCGATGCGGGAAGCCGGCGGGGCTCTTTCCGGCATAGCCTGGGGCGGGATACGTATCATTGTGCAGACGGCCGAAGGAATGGATCAGGTAAAATGGATTTTTTGCTTCAGCCTGCCTGCGGATGAAGCCCTCCGAGAAATCGGCGAAGTGCTGATCGATGCGGGACAATTCATCAATGGTCCGGGTTGCCCGGTCGATCCCGATCTCGCCGCCCTTGATGCCCCTGGTGATATGCGCCGGAGCGATGCTTCTGATCGCGTTGAGGCGGTCGGGCCTGAGCACCAGATCAGGATAAAGCCTTCCGTCCACCTGCTGCGACATCTCGCTGATGACAGTGAGGATGCCGTAATATTCGTCATAGCCGACCTGATGCGGGTAAAGCCCCTCGCCCTCGCCCAGATGCCACTTGCCCGACAGCGCCGTCGTATAACCGGCGTCGGACAACAGGCGGGCGGCCGTCACCTCGTCTGCCCAGGGATTCACCTTGTAGCGCTCGCCAGACAGCAGCGGGCGATTCAGCCCGCTGCGGACCGGGATACGGCCTGTCATGAGGGCGGCCCGCGTCGGCGTGCAGGTGGGCTGGGAATAGGTGGAAAGCAGTTTCAGTCCGCCCGCGGCGAGCGCGTCTATATGGGGCGTCGGGGCGCCGATCAGAAGTCCACCGCCAAACGCGCCGACATCACCCCAGCCCATGTCGTCCACGAGGAAAATCAGAATATTTGGCGGCCGCCCCGTGCGGGCGCGAAGCGCCGCCAGCTTGTCCGCCGCGGCCTGCTCCTGCGCGGGGCGGGGAATTACGGGTTCAAGGTGCGGCGCCGCCTGAACCGTAAGGTCGAACGGGTTGCGCGGCGTTGTCCCGCCCGGTTGAGCGCGCAGGGCCCCAAAGGGCGCCATGCACGCAAGCGCGCTCCCGCCCAGCAGCAGGCTGCGCCGATCAAGCATCCCCCTGTCTGATCCCGACTTCCGCGTGCCATTGGTGCTCATGACGTTCGCCTCCGGGGTTGGCCGGCATCATACGCAAAAGGAGCCTCGGCTAGTCGACGCGCTCGAAGTCCGGCATCTTGAAGGTCCTGGCGTAGAAGGCCTCGTCCGGCCCGTAGAAGCGGAATGCCGGGAGCGGACGTTTGCCGCCGGTCGGGATCCAGTTCGCCTCCAGGCCGTCCGGCGCGACGGGGCCGATATAGAGCGTCACGCTCCCGTCGGCGTTCTGCTTCATCTTGTCAACGCCATAGGAATCGAGCGTCGTGCGCATGGACTGCGTGTAGATGAACGCCATGGTGGCCCGGTCATACATCGTGAGGGCCCAGAACTGCCTGATGGGGACGTTGGTGGGCACGGTGACCCTGTAGGTCCGTCCGGCCTCCAGGGGGCGGCCCTGATTGTCCGCCATCGCCATCAGGTAATAGGTCGCTGGCCGGTCAGAAACCTGGCCTGGCGCCATCGTGCACCAGAAAAACGCCATGGCGCGCCCGTCAACGTCGATCCTGTCAGGATATTCGTAGGAGAACCCGCGGTTTTTATCAGGAAGAAGCAGGGGAACGTACTGGCGATCCGGTCAGAAATACATGGTCCTCGGCAGGTTGTCGAAACGTTCCTGGAGGTAATGCCAGACATCCACCGCGGCTTGCCGCATGGCCCGCTTCGCGACATCGTCGGGATTGTAGGGTTTGCCGCGCGCGATGCCGAGCGTTGCAAGCAGGCCCATGATGTGGCGGTCCTGCGGCCTTACCGGCTCATAGGTAAAGGTGGCGTGCAGATATTCGTAATATCTCTCGTCATGGTGCTGGAGCGTTGTGTAGCGCCTGTCGACGGCATCGACGAAGTTCTGCTTCGGCGGGTTTGCCGCCTGCGACAGATAATACATTTTCAGGCGGCGGGAATAGGCGTAAGCGTCTTCCGCGCTCTTGCCCGGCGCGCGCACCGAGCGCAATCCGAACATGATCCGGTAGTTGGGCGACTTCACATGGATGTAGCCCGGCGGGACCGTTCCCGTGAAGTCTGGCGCGGTGAACAGGATCTTGCCGCCTTTTCCGCCATCGACGCCCGACGGGCCGATATCGGCGATGGTCATCTGCCACGCATCGACCACCTGGCCGTAGAGGCTGCCGTCAGCCCCGGCCGGAGGAACCTCCAGCACCACCGGCTCCTTCTTCACATCGGTATAGGCGATGATGTAGGGCGTCGAACTGTTCGCAGTCCACGTTTCGAACTTCGGCGTTGCCGGGCCCGACATCGCCAGGATGTCATTGTCCTTGAGGCCAAGGCCATCGATCGTCGCGACACGGCCGCCGTAGACCTGCACCGACGGCAGCGACCACAGCATGGCCTCGAAGGCGCGCTGGTATTTGATCTGATAGTCGAAGTCGACGTTCGAACGCATGCTCCCGGGCGGAGGCTGTCCGCCAAGCGGCTCCTGCGTGACCTGAGCGGAGGTTTGACCAGCAGGTGCGAAAGCGAACATCGTCCCGGCGATCAGGAAGACGGCCCATGGATTGGTATTCATCGTGAGCCTCGCGACAAGATTGCCGAACGCAATCATCTTATTACGAGAGCGCCGCGCCCGGCAATTGACCGGAAGGTTAATGCCGCTTCGTCTGATCTGCGGGCCTGATCAATGGCGCTACTCCCCCACTACCAAAGAATTAGGGCCCACGACGCATGGGAAAGGCAGGCCGACATCCACCCGCGCCCCCCGCGCTGCCTGTCTGGAAGAAGAGCGGAATGATCGCACGCTCATCATCTGTCAGTTCATGTCGGCGCATCAGTTCCTCCCCCGAGGGAAGGCTGGCGTCAGGGCGCAATCAGGTCGCCAGATTTGTGGGGCCCCAGATTTATGGGGTCATGTCCCGACAACCGCCCCGGACCAGGCGACGCCGCCGATGGCGGATCATTCCCGACAGGTCTGTTTTCGCAGCCTGCAAGAAGTGTTCTGGCGGGCGGCTGCGGATTTTCGATTCCGATGTAGGGTTGGGTGGGTCATTGTGGCCATGTCCGGCATGGCGGCGCGGCTGCGCCGGACAGCGTTGGCAGCCAATGGTCTGAAGGGACGTGCGACACCGAAGGATATCTGGATGAAGATGATCGAGCAGGAAGCATGGCACGCCCGAACTGCAGAGGAAGTCTGCGCTGCTTTTGAAACCGGTATGGACGGGCTGGATTCCGGCGAGGCCGCGCGACGTCTTGATGATTTTGGGCCCAACGCATTGCCTGCCGCGCGGCGGACGCATCCTGTTCTGCGTTTCCTCGCCCAATTCAACAATACGCTGATCTATTTTCTGCTTGCCGCCGCCATCGCGGCCATGGCCCTCGGCCATGTCATTGATGGCGCAGTCATCATCATCGTCGTGCTGATAAACGCCATCGTCGGCTTCATCCAGGAAGGCAAGGCGGAGCGCGCCCTTGAGGCAATTCGCGACATGATCGCGCCGCACACAACCGTGGTGCGCGACGGCGAGCGTCACACGGTTGACGCGCGGCTCCTCGTTCCAGGCGACATCGTCGCCCTGGAGGCCGGCGACAAGGCGCCCGCCGACATCCGCCTGCTGCGCGCGCGCGGTCTTTCAGCCGACGAGGCCATCCTGACGGGGGAATCCGTACCCGCCGAAAAGAACGAAAAACCCGTTGCGGCCGACGCGGCGCTCGGCGACCGGGCGCCGATTATCCATTCCGGCACGGTGATCACGACCGGTCAGGGCATCGGCGTCGCGGTGGCGACCGGCAACCGCACGGAGATCGGTCGCATCGCGGGGATGATCGGCGACGTGCAAACCCTGACGACGCCGCTCCTGCGCCAGATCAACGCCTTCGGCACGCGGTTCACCTGGTTCGCCATCGGCGCCGCAGCGTTACTGTTCGCCTTCGCCGTACTGGCCAGAAACTATGAATGGCTGGACGCGCTGATGGTGGTGGTGGCGCTCGCGGTCGGCGTCGTGCCCGAAGGTCTGCCCGCCGTCATCACCATCACGCTGGCGATCGGCGTCCGTCGCATGGCGGCGCGCAACGCCGTTGTGCGCCGGCTTCCCGCTGTCGAGACCCTCGGCGCGACGTCTGTGATCTGCTCGGACAAGACCGGCACGCTGACGCGCAACGAAATGACCGTACGCCGCTTGGTGACGGCGCTCGGCGTAACCGGGGTTTCCGGCTCGGGCTATGCCCCGGAGGGTCGCTTTGACGGCGAAACTTCGGCCGCGGACGTGGTTCGCGACGGGCTGCTCCGCGCCGGCCTCCTGTGCAACGACGCGCGCCTTGTCGAGAATGAGGAGCAGTGGAGCGTGCTCGGCGATCCGATGGAGGGCGCGCTGGTTGCAGTCGCAGCGAAGGGAGGACTCCATCCCGAAGCCGAGCGCCAGGCATGGACGCGGCGCGACGAAATCCCCTTTGACGCCCAGCACCGGTTCATGGCGACGCTGCATGATGAGCCGGGAGGCGAACGCCGTATCTTCGTCAAGGGAGCGCCCGAACGGGTGCTGTCCATGTGCTCCGGCCCGATCGATCACGACTGGTGGCGCGAACGCGTCGACACGGCGGCGGCGCAGGGCGAACGGGTGCTTGCCTTCGCGACCAAAACGGTCGGGACCGATGTCGAACGGCTGGAGTTCGGGACCGTCGAAAGCGGGCTGACCCTGCTCGGCGTCGCGGGCTTCGTCGATCCACCGCGCGACGAAGCGATCGCGGCTGTCGCCGAATGCCGCTGCGCCGGCATCGCCGTCAAGATGATCACCGGCGACCATTACGGAACGGCGGTGGCCATCGCCCGGCAACTGGCCATTGCCGACGATCCACAGGTGCTGGAAGGCGGCGCCCTCGACGGCATGCCCGACGACGAATTGCGCCGGACAGTCGAGAGAGTCGCCGTGTTCGCCCGCGCCACGCCCGAGCACAAGCTGCGCATCGTGCGCGCGCTTCAGGCCAACGGCCACATCGTCGCCATGACCGGCGACGGCGTCAACGACGCCCCCGCCGTCAAGCAGGCGGATGTCGGCGTCGCCATGGGTCGCAAGGGAACCGAAGCCGCCAAGGAAGCGGCGCAGATGGTGCTGCTCGACGACAACTTTGCCTCGATCGTCGCCGCCGTGCATGAAGGACGCACGGTCTATGACAACATCCGCAAGGTCATCGGCTGGACATTGCCCAGCAATGGCGGCGAAGTGCTCTGTGTGATCATCGCGATCCTGCTCGGCCTCAACCTGCCGATGACGCCGGTGCAAATTTTGTGGATCAACATGGTCCTCACCGTCACACTCGGCCTGGTCCTGGCTTTCGAGCCGTCGGAGCCGGATGTGATGCAGCGCCCGCCCCGCCCGCGCGAGGCGCCAATCCTCTCGCGTTTTCTCGTCTGGAGAATCATTTTCGTCTCGTTTCTCTTCGTCATCGGTGTATTCGTTATTTTCGAGTATGGCCGTTCTCGCGGCTATGATATCGAAGGCGCGCGCACGCTGGTCGTGAACACCGTGGTCGTGATGGAGATATTCTATCTGTTCAACGTGCGTTATTTGCATCGCACGTCGTTCAGTCTCATCGGCGCCATGGGAACGCCTGCGGTGCTCAGCGCCATAACGATTGTAATCGCGGCGCAACTCCTGTTCACCTATGCGCCCTTCATGCAAGATCTGTTCGGAACCGCGCCGATCGCTTTTATTGATGGCCTGGTAATTATCCTGATCGGCGTCATCACCATGGTTATTCTGGAAGTGGAGAAGGCATTGTCGCGCCGCGCCATGCCTTGAGCGAAGGCGCGACCCTTGTAATCTGACCCAGATCTCATGCCCCTTACAAAGGGCTTCCCTGGAGTCCCGCTCCGATACACCGGCCTTACGTACCGGAGATTTCGATGGCGCGCTTTGCCCTGCCGGGCTCCGGGTGGTCAGTGATTCAGTTGCTTCTGCCGACAAAGGCGCTTGCCCCGGCTCCCTGCCCCGCCGCCCAATCAATAGCGGGGCTGAATACCTCGTAGACTTGCGGTCGCCGCAGCTTTTGGGCTCACCCCTGATGACGCCCGTCGTATTTCTGCGGAACTTGAGGTCAGGTTTTCGATTTACCCCAAACAGCAGTTACGAAAAGGCGCTGTTATGCAGGCCAATCCGGGTATTCACAAAACACGTGATCTGATCGCCTGCAATAAGGTGGTTGGCGCTGATGTGTATGGGATTGGCCACAACAGCAAGGCCGCGGGATCTACGATTACTACGGCGTGAAGCCGGGGTTGCAGGCGTCCTGGAAACGGGAGGGGGCATGACTCATTTCAAACCCTTGCTGCGGGATGCTGGGGCATTCGTTCTTGGCTTCACATCAGCCGTGATTTTGCTTGGCCCAGCCCCCAGGGCGTCTGCTCGCGAGATGGCGGAGCATCAAGACAAGGGCCCGAATTCGTCCCATGGCAAGAATGCTGTGGCGCCCACTGATATTGGCCCCGCCGGGTGGCGCGAAATCGTCATGCGAACGTACCGTGAGGTTTCCCGCGACAGGGTCATGGCTGTCTCGGCAGGCGTGACGTTTTACGGCCTCCTGGCCATGTTTCCGGCTATGGCGGCGTTCGTTAGCCTGTATGGGCTTGTGGCCGCGCCTGATACGGTCATGGAGCACCTCGGACTGTTGGGGAGCATTCTTCCGGCGCAGGCCTACAGCTTTATCCGTGACCAGATGGAGCGCATCGCATCAGCGGGCAGCCAGGACCTTGGCCTGTCCCTGGTCATCGGGCTCGCGCTTGCGTTGTGGAGTGCAAACGCCGGTATGAAGGCGTTGTTCGACGCCCTGAACGTGGCCTATGGAGAGGACGAAAAGCGGGGCTTCTTCCGTCTCAATCTGGTTTCGATGATCTTTACCGTTGGCGTAATCCTGTTCGCGGTTGTTGCTATCCTCCTGGTGGTCGCGCTTCCGGCTGTCCTGGATTACGTCTATCTCGGCAACGTCGCCGAACCTCTCTTCAAATTTGGCCGTTGGCCGGCTCTCATGGCGGTGCTGATTGCTGTTCTCGCGGTTCTCTACCGGTTTGGTCCAAGCCGGGAAAATGCCCGCTGGCAATGGGTCAGTCCCGGAGCGGTTTTTGCAGCCGTCGTCTGGCTCGTTGCTTCCGTTGGCCTCTCCTGGTATATGGCGAATTTCGAGGACTATGACAAAACCTATGGAACCGTGGGGGCCGCCATTGCCCTGATGATGTGGATGTGGATATCAGCAATCATCGTGACAATTGGCGCTGAACTGAACGCGGAGTCCGAACGGCAGACCCTCGTGGACACCACGACTGGCGCGCCTCTCCCCATCGGAACCCGGGGCGCCGATGCGGCTGACCGGAAATGACACGGGGTTCCTCCAATGGCGCGCGCAAATGACTGGCTGCCCGCTTCTTTAATCTCCCGTGTGAGAATTCGGCGCTGCAACCGGCTTGGACTCCGGCGAACCCTTATGGCGGAGAAAGATTGACAGCAATGCAGTCGACAGAACCTCAGACTGCCAGTTTTGAAACGACTCGAACCATAATTTCGGATCCAGCAAATATCCCATCAGGCGGCCCGCCGGCTGGCCATGTCGCATGGCGTCTTCGTTGGTCGCCAAAAGGCTGAACCACCAGTGCAGGACAAACGAGAGAAGAAAGAGAACAGCGAGAGAAATACCCAGTGAGCGCTCGTAGAGCCAGGCGACCACGGGGTAGCGATGCCGCCACCAGACCACGTCGTTGTCCCGATCCGGCTGATCTGGATCGCGGGACTCGGCTGAACCGCGCTGGAACAGCATGGCCGTCAGGACAACGTATACCGCCATCTGGAGGAACTCACTCTCCCAGTTCTCCAGCAGCGCCGACAGAAAATTGCCGCTGACCAGGTATGCCGGAAGGTCCAGTCCCGCCTGTCCGTGCGCGACAAGTTCCTGATTGTAAGCGCTCTGACCGGTCAGAACCATCCCGACCAGCGAACCCAGAAACATGGCTCCAAGAGCAAGCGTCAGACCGTTGTCGCGGAAAAATCTTGCCATTGCCTGCTCCAATGCACCGGTATTTCCTCAACAGGAGCCGCTTCCAGTTGTTGCCTGAAGCGCTTCAGACAGAGCCTCATAACAGCGGCGCGGGTGTCATCGGAGGAACTGCAGAGAGCGTCCAGCGCCCATATAACCTGTCCACCGCTCCCAAGCCGTCGCCAGGACGCACGCGTCCATTTCACCACTCACCATGGGGGTGTTGACCTTCATCCGTTGCGAGCGGCTTCAATCCGGGGAGAAACACCTCTGGTGTTCGGGCCTGCTGGCGCTGGAAGAACTTGGCCCCCATTTCATTGCAAGAGACGAAATGGGCGTCGGCGTCCGATTGCGGTCGACGCAAAGCATCTCGCGCAAGATTGCCCCCTGGGAAAAAGAAGGCGACGCCGTCGGCGAAGATGACGCGCCAGGTCAGGGTTGGGACCATTGGCGGGTCGATGATTCAGCGCGCCAGCCACGCTTCAGGTCCCAACAGCGAGTGTCATTCGATAACCTGAATCACCTTCCTCGTTCTGGGTTCAACCAATACAGGATGTCCGTTGATAACGGTGTACCGATACGTTTTTTGAACCCCATATTCTTCAGGGACGTCGTAATAGGTTATGCCTTCTTCCGGCAGCACCACGCCAGCCTCAAGGTCTTCATCATAGGAGTACGACGGCACGCGCCGCTCCACGACGTATTGCTTGAATTTCGGGGTGTTATCTCCAACAATTCCCCCTACGACAGCGCCGCCAACCCCTCCCACTACCGCGCCTACCGGTCCGCCAACGATGGCGCCGCCCACCGCGCCAGCAGCGGCGCCACTGGCGGCTCCTCCTTTTGCCCCCTCCGGATTCTCCGCAAGCGCCACTGCAGGCAGCAAAGCGATAACACTGATCAACACAAAACGTTTCATCGTAAGCTCCTCCGCTTTCCTGATGGTAACGCCTCGCCTTCCGTCAGTGTTCCACCGATTTTATTACGCTCCGAATCCATTATTCAGCGCATATATGCTTATTTTTGACATAATTAGCAACCATACGCCGGAACATATGCTGGCCGGCGACAAGCGCAATGATGCGCCCAAGCCCGCCGTGGGTAGCTTGACGTCGTCAGCGGGCCCAAAAAAAGCCCCGCAAAAGCGGAGCTTATGAACAGCCATGGTTAAATTGGCATGCCATAGTATTCGTCCACGCGGCGGGTCCACCCGGCGTTTCGTTGTTCCCAGTCGGGGTCAGTGGCAAAATTCCGGGACATCGTCGGGGCAGCTTTCAGACGCTCGACAGGCTCCTTGAGGACATAGCCACCCAAATTGGTATCGTAGTTCAACCTGTTCCATGGGATCGGATGGTAGTCCGCCCCCATACCGAGAAAGCCGCCTATGGACATAACCGCGTATGAAACCTTTCCTCCCACTTTTTCGAGCATAACGTCATATATCGAACCAATGTCGTCGCCGTCTGCGTTGTAAACGGTCGTCCCCTGAACCTTGGATGCTGAGATAAGATTCGACGTTTCGTCTGTTTCCATGCGTCCTTCAACATCACGACTTGCCATAACGCGCACTCCCTGCATGATTTACCAATGATGGTAGAACACCCCGAACCACGGCCTGGTTCCAGATCGACATACAGAGCGCTCGCGGAACTTTGGGAGCGGCAGAGCATGCCCAGGTTGGACGCCGGGCCAGATGACCCGGAGCGAAACCCGCACGGCAACTGCTTTTTGATCAAAGGCGCTCGTTGACAAATACTTGATGGGCCCTGCCGTGGGCGCAGCAAGTCCTTCAATTGCTCCTTCTGGCGCATTTGCTGAAGGCAACAGCCATGTCGCGGTGAACGCCCCCCTGACAGCAATTGAGGCGCTGTCACGAGCAGGGACGGCGCATGGGCTAATTGTGCGGAACGTCCAGCCCCAGCTTCAACGCCTCACACTGTTTCTGCGCCTGATCGGCAAGACTTATAATGTCATTGCCGGCTGCGATGAACCTGCCGTCTACGTACAGGTTGGAATTGCCCTGTAACGGTACGTGTATCTCAAAGAGGTGAGGAAAATCGGCGGCCCAGATAATGCGGACCGGGCGGCCAGAGCGGGTGGTGCGCAGTAAATTTTCCCACTGCAACGTCATGCCAGCCTCCAGCTTCAGATGGCTTTTCATCTCATCAGAACCGGAACCGTAGCAGGCGCGACGGATGTTGATGTTAAC
>Ga0180216_1003388_pt1 | contig 12661 bp, 15 predicted proteins | sample eDN3rd37CBELigMG_FD_128879 | JGI IMG/M metagenome (GOLD analysis project Ga0180216, IMG submission 128879) | Enriched Miracle-Growth compost microbial communities from Emeryville, California, USA - eDNA 3rd pass 37_C BE-Lig MG (version 2)... ...
GGAGGGGCAGTGGTGCTGGAGGGGCAGTGGTGCTGGAGGGGCAGTGGTGCTGGAGGGGCAGTGGTGCTGGAGGGGCAGTTGTCCTCGAGGGGCACTTTGTTGTGATGAGCGCTGGCGGCGGGGGAAGCACCAGCACGACGGCACCTTGCAGACGGCGCGCGCGCGCGCGAGGCACCGCACCCCACGCCAGCCTGCCGGGGCGGCTGGCCCCATGCGACCCCGGAGCGGCGTCTCCGAGTGACGACGGCACTGCCAGGCCGAAAGGACGGACGCGCAACGGCCGCTGGACTCGCACGGCCCGCCCACCGGACCTCGGACGCGCTCACCCGCTGGCGCGGCGATGGCGGCCGCGGCCGACCGGGCCCTGCAGCGGTCCGCGGCCCCGCTGCCGGCGGCGGCCGCCACGGCCACGGCCGTCGCCACCATGCCGTCCGCGCCGATCCCGGTGCCCAGCGCGCCGCCCGCGGTGGCGGTGGCCGCCGCGGCCGCGGCCGCGCCACCCTTGGGCACGTCGCCCGCTGCCGGGGCGGACGCCTCGAGCGGGCCGTCCGCGCTCGGCAAGTTTCGCCGCGCGCTCTCCAGCAACTTTTTCCAGGCGCAGTCCAAGGCGGGCGACGGCAAGTCAGGCGCCGCAGACGCCGCAGGTACGGCCCAACGCCGCAACCGCAGCAGCCCCTACGCAGCGCCGTGCCGCTCAACCTGGTCGCGTCGCCGCTCGGGACGCGTGCGCCTGCAGTGCGGCGGGAAAGCACGGTGGACGTCCTGGCATCGTCGCCAGCCGTGTCGTCATCGCTGTCAGCCATTGGGTCGCTGCGCGGTACGCGAGGACGCCGTCGCACGTGCGAGGCTTGCGCGTGCCGCCGCCAGTGCTAAGCCAATGCCGGCTCAGTCGGTGGGCGCGTCGCGGAGGCAGAGGCGTCGCGGTCCGGCGCCTTGGACAAGGGCGGCCGCGCCAGCGGCGCTGCCGCGCGGGTTAGTCGGCAGGCCACGGCCAGCGCGCTGAGCACCTCGTTTTCCCCCCCACCGGCGGTGGACGCGCCTGCGGTCGAGCGACGGTACGCCAGCGGCGAAAAGGTTGCATCGCTCTGCCTGGGCGCCGCTCTGACCCATTGGCGCCCCAAGTTCGGCGCGGTGCGTCGTGACTGTCGTCCGCAGGCGGTACGCGCCGCCGCCGCCGGAAACGTTTGTGCAGCTGGTCCTGCGCCACTATGCGGCCGCGGCGGCGACGGCGCCAGCGCCGGGCCCGACGGCCAGCGCCAGCGAGGAGGATCTGGAGAACGAGCACTTCCGCCTCGCCGACGCGTTCCTCAGCGCCATCGAGGAGTGCGGGCAGGCGCAGAGCTGCCACGTGCCCTCGCTCACCTTCTCGCTGCCGCCGCGCGGCGACGAGGAGCCCGCGATGCTGCCGATCGCGGTCGCGCAGGCGCACGCGGACGGCTCCGCCGGGGCGCACAGCGACCGGACGCACTCGGTCGACACCGACGAGGACGAGGACGCCCTCCGCGCGCACCGGAGGCGCACCAAGGGCAAGCACTCGCGCAAGTCGTCCAGCCTCTCGCAGTCTGGTACAGCAACGCGACGCTCGGGCGGCGCCGCCGGGCGGCACGCGCGGGACGTCGTCTCACAGTCGGTCGCCACGGTGTGGGAGCGCGTGCGCGCGCTGCGACACACAGCCCCCGGATCGGGCTTTCATAGCCCGCGCCTGTCGCCGGCCACGCCCACGGACACCGCCCTGGCGCCGGCGCCAGCGGTTCCGCCCAAGGATCCCATGGACGAAGTCGCCGCAGCAGCAGCGCGGGCGCTGCGTGAGCTGTCGCTGGCCATCCGGCGGGCGCGCGGGGTTACCGCCGCCGCCGCCACCCCCAGCGCGTCGGTCGACAGTACGGCCGCGGCCGTGGCGACGGCAAGAGCTGGTGATCACAGCTCATGGGGTGGATTTGCGCGTATTTTCTTCTTTGGTGCCTCCCTTGTCCCCACCTCAGGTATCAACCAGCCGCCGTCGCCGCGCAAGTACGTAGCGCGTGCATAGCGATCCCGCGCCTCTGTCAAAAGTGTGCGTCTCATGCCCGATGCTCTCATTTCGGTTGCGTGGCGCCACGCAGGTCCACGGCCGGCGACCTGCCGCCTCCGCTCGCGCTCGCAGAGTTGGTGGCACGCCGGTTCTTCCTGTCGTGCTTGGAGACCGCGGAGGGCGTGGGCCACGACACGCTGGACGTGGACCCGCTGCTGCTGGCGCCGGGCCAGGCGGTGGACTCGGTGCTGATCGTACGCCGCGAGCACGGACAGAGGGCGCGGTGTTTGGGTGCGCCCCCCACTTACCCGCAAGCGCAGCTCGCCACCAAGGGGTTTTGCCGCCGCGCTCGCAGCCCACGTACTCGATGGCCAATCTCCTCACCATGGCGGGCTCCATCGTTGGGCTGGACACGCTCAAGTCCGACGCCGCCGCGGTCAGCCGCGTGTCGGCGCCGATGGCGGTGCCGGGCGCGCCGCTGGACGATGGCAGGCGCGTGCTGGGCCCCGCGTCCCGGGGCAGCGAGTCGTCGTCGGCGAACGGCAGCGCGGGCGTTCATCGGGCGTCGCTGGACGACGGCGACGCGGCGACGGACGGCGATGCGGACGACGACGACGCCGAGGAGGAGGAGGACGACGCCACCGACGACGACGGTGACCGCGCCAGCCACGACGACGAGGTGGTGCGTGTCCGCGGCGGAAATTGGCGGCCGTAGCGCGGCGGCGGCCGGCGCTGACAGGGCCCGCTTGAGGCACGTGCCGGGCGGAGCGGGCCGCGACAGGCGCCGCTGGCCGCCGCGCACGAGGACGCCCTGGCGGAGCCCAAGGCGCCGGTGCCACGCATGCAGGTGTACTACCAGATCCCCATCCGGAGCAAGGCCACGCTCGCGCAGCAAAAGTACGCCTGCTACGGCTGCAGCAAGCCCATCGACGATGGTACGGTGGCAAAGCGCGGCCAATGGGCGGTATGGCCGCGTAAGCGCGAGACGCTGACCTGTGCCTATGGTTCATCGCCGGTGCGGCGCTGCGGGCAGGCGTGCTGCGGGGCCCCCGGTTCTGCGAGTACTCGGGCCGCTGGTTCTGCCGCGAGTGCCACCGCAACGACAAGTCGATCATCCCGGCGCGCGTTCTCCAGGCGTGGGACTTTGGGCAGTACCGCGTGTCCGTGCGGGCCAAGGAGTTCATCGACACCATCTGGGACGAGGCGGTCTTTGACGTCGAGGTCTTCAACAACGAACTGTATAGCAAGATCAAGGCGCTCGCCGAGATGCGCGTACGGCTCCGTGCGCCTCGCGCTGCGCGCTAGAGTAGAATGCGCTCACGCCTCGTGGCGGGGGGGGGTGCTAAGCGACTGGGCGTGCACCAGATTTTGCGGCGGCAGCTGTTGTACGTGCGCGACTTTCTCCAGACCTGCCGGCAGAGCGAGAGGTGCGCCCCGCGCGTCGCCGCGGCGGCGGCGACGCGAGGCGGTGGTGCTGACGTTGGGCGCGGCGATCGCTCGGGCTGCGACGCGGGGCGCAGCTTGCTGCCGGACACGTTCCAGTCGCGGCTCCACCTGGTCAACTCGATCCACCACTACTCGATGCGCGACTTTGTCGAGATCGAGAACGGCTCGCTGACGGCATTTGTCAAGTCGGCCACCAGCACGCTGATCAACCACATCTACACCTGCGAGGTAGGCAGCTGGCAGCGGGCCCGGGAACGAAGAAAGTCAGGTGGCGCTCAGACATTGCCGTCGTTAATGGGGGTGGCCGGTGGCGACGCGCAGATCTGCAAGGCGCGCGGCTTCATCTGCGAGTTTTGCCAGGACGACGAGGTGCTCTACCCGTTCCAGCTGCGCGAGGTCGTGCAGTGCGCGTCGTGCAAGTCGTTCTTCCACCGCAAGTGCTACGTGGCGTCCAAGTGCCCCAAGTGCCTGCGGCTGGAGGCGCACCGGCTGCGGTACGCCTGCGCGCAGGAGTTGGGAGCACGCCGCGCCTGCCCTCGGCTGACCGCGCCCAGCGCTGTACTGGTGTGAGCGGGGCCGCTTGGGCAGGACCATCTCGCAGGCGGCCACGGGCTCCAAGCGCTGATACTACGAATGATCCATGTATGGTGCGTGGCGTGTACAGTAACCACCCCCAAACTGTTGTACGCATACTGTATCATCCACCCTGTACACAACAGCTGCTGGCCGTGTACAGTACAGTGCATCCTCTGGTGCGAACTTTTTGCAACGAACGAATCAGGAGTCTGCGTCCACCGCTTTGAAAGATGATCGCCGGCTCAGTCTGTCCGCTACGGGCTGGCCAAGCGACGTTCTTCGACGTTGTTTCGACCTTGTTGGCTTATTCACTGCAATTGCCGTACTCTTTCTCTCTCGCGCGCGCTCGTGGGGAGAGTGAAAAAAGGTAAGGATTATGGCCGTAAGCCTACCACGGAAGAAGAAAAATAAAACAGTGGGGAAAAAACCGTGGATGCAGCACCAACAGACCGTTGCCGGTGTGCCGTGCGCTTCGTGGCGGCGCCAAGGGAGGCGTGCAACGTCCGGGTGGGTGGGATCCGTACGCTGCTCCACCGCCGCCACGCATGCGACGCCGACGGACCAAGGAATGCATGTGGTGCTCCCCACATCAACACATTGTGAGCGCGTGTGAGACAGTGCCGAGTGCGGTGGTGCTCCCCACATTTCAGACGTGGCCGCGTGGCTGCTGCGACGGACGGTGCGGCGCCTGCGCTCGCGCGCCCCCCGGTGGAGGCCTTCCCCTCCTTCCCTCCCTCCCTCCCTCTCCTCGCAGAGAAGACGACGACGCAGGTGCGCGCGTGGCCAAGGCAGCGGGAGACGACGGAGGGGGGGCGTCTGCATGCATGCATGCATGCATGTATGCATGGCGCGGAACGCCGGCACGCGATGCAGGCACGGGTCGATGGCGTTGGAACACGCGCGCGCGCGCGGAACGGCCGCCAGCGTTGGCGCGCCCGCCCGTCCGCCGTTCGCCGCCGCCGCCGCCGCCAGCGCGCCGGAAGAGGCCTGTGGTCCCACGTGCGACGTGCGCGTGCCCTCGCGCTGGGCCGTGGACGCGGCGTGGGGCGACCGCACGCGCTTTTCCTGCATCGTGCGACGGCGGGCAGGGTGGCGTGACCATCAGACCACAGCCGCCCGGGCGCTCTCGAAGGAAGGTGCAACGTGCGAGTTTGCGCGTGTGGGCGGGTTCATGCACCCAGCGGCGCGGTGGTGGTAGACACATGCAGCTGGACGTGCACTGGGGTGCCGCGCGCGGTGTGGGTGGGGTCCGCGGGCTGACGACATCGACGAAGCGGCTCGCCTTGGCGCACGTGCCGGCCGGCGCCGCGCTGCCTGCGGCCGTGCCCGGAGCGATCGCGGGCGCTGCCTGCCTTTGCCGCGGTGCCCGTGGTGGCGTGGCCACGTGTGCCGGCGCCGTGCTGCCGTGCACCCCAGTCAGCTGGCTGGGCGGCATGACGTTGGCGGCTGCGGCGCAGCAACTGTTTTCCTTGCCCCTGCGAGGGCGATGGAAGCGGGCGGCGGGCCGCTAACACCCGGTATAGCTGCGGTGGCGGAGCGGAAGAAAGCGCGCCGCTGAAGGCCTTGCCCTTCCTTGTCCCCCCATGGCGTCGGTCGCGCGTTGGCTCACTTCACTTCGCTGCACCTGCGCACGCGGGCCGCGCACGACGGGCGACCGCAGGATTCGGCGCAGCCACACGATTCCACTCGCCGTTCTTTCCTTCACGACCTCCCACCCCCCTTGGAGTAGCCGCGCGGCGCGTGCGCCCGCATAGCCTGCCGCCGCCATGGTGCTGCTGCGCGAGTTGTACGTGGCGCGTGCCTGCACGCCGCGTCGCCTGCGTTTGGTTGCCACTGGCCGCTGACGCCTGCCCTGGCGCGCTGGGCTGCGTACGCGCTCGGGCCTCGTTGCTTCTCTTGCCGGCCCGCAGCCGCGTGCCGCTTCCTCTGGAGGTGTCCGAGGTACGGCTCGGCGTCCGGCCGCGAGGCGTGCGGGGTTTGGGTCGCCGGTCGCCCGCTGACGTTGGCCGCGCCGCACACGTGGCCTCGCTCGCGGTTTTTCGCCGCACAGTACGAGCGGGCTCAGCTGTACATGGTCGCCGAGATGAGCAAGGAGGAGACCAAGAACAGCACCGACGCGGGCGTCGAAATCCTCAAGAACGAGCCGTTCGAGAACGAGCACGGCAAGGGCCAGTACACGCACAAGATTTACCATGTGGGGAGTAGGCTGCCGCGCTTCATCACGGCCATCGTGCCGTCGAGCGCGCTCAAGCTGGAGGAGGAGGCCTGGAACGGCTACCCGTACTGCAAGACCGTCCTGACCAACCCGTTCCTGGGCGAGCGCTTCAAGCTCACCATCACGAGCCGGCACTTTGCCGACGCCGGCACGCAGGAGAACGTGCACAGCCTCGACGAGAAGCAGCTCAAGCAGCGCGAGGTCGTCTACATCGACATTGCCAACGACAAGGTCGAGGAGAAGGACTACTCGGAGAAGACCGACCCGACCAAGTTCCACTCGGAGCTCACCGGCCGCGGGCCGTTCACCGGCGACTGGATCAAGACGACCCAGCCGATCATGTGCTGCTACAAGCTGGTCGAGATGAAGTTCAAGGTGCTCGGCCTCGAGTCGGCCGTCGAGAGCTTTGTCGGCAAGGTATGCCGCTGGGCGGCGCAACGCGCGGCCGCCATTTGGGCAGGAGCTTTGGCCGCTGACCGGAGCGCTTGCGTCTATTTGTGGCGGCGGCGGGGCGGCGGGGGGGGGGCTCTGCAGTTCCAGCGGCAGCTCTTCCTCACCTTCCACCGGAAGCTGACCTGCGCGATGGACCAGTGGTACCCGCTGACCATGGCCGACATCCGCGAGATGGAGCGCAAGGCCAAGGAGGAGCTCGAGGAGACGCTCGCCAAGCGGAAGCTGCAGACTGCGGGTGGCAAGAGCCACGACAAGGCGGATGGCAAAGGTGGCCAGAGTGCGTTTGTCCGGGCCACCCTAGGGCGCGCCGTGCGCGCACCGTGTGAACTGGGAAGCTGACGCTCTCGCTGCTGCGCGCGGACGCTGGGGGTCGGCTGGGGCGCGGGCGCTGCCACAGAGGAGAAGGCGTAAATGCATCGCGGCAACTGTGCTCGTGCGGCATGTGAACTGCAAGGCATCCCAACCTGCATTTCTCCGTGTTTTTTCTTCCTTTTTTTTTCTGCGTTCCCACCGGCGTCGCCCAAATGCAGCCCCGGCCGGTTGTAAATGCGTCCCATGTACTGCAACTGTGACGACTCCGATACACTTAACATCACTAGGGGGGGTCGGCACGCAGCGACCAGCAGCAATGCGCGGTACATGGGGTAGGGGGTGTATACACACTGGACAGGCAGCCGAATAATCAACAGTTCCGTGCGGCAAGGGAGGAACGCAGGCGGGGAGCAGCTACGACGCGCTCGGCCGGGCAGCGGGCGCCGAGGGGCGCGCGGCCGCCGGGCGCGAGATCCACTCCCACAAGCCCCACGCAGAGTACGACGAGTACGTCGACGCCGCGGGCGCGGCGGCCGCGGCGCGCGGTGCGGACGCCTGCTGCGGCGACTCGACGACCATGGTCTCGCTGATATGCGACTCTTGGACGGCTGTGGCGGGCGGGAGGAAACACGGTCTGCGTGCGGACCGATTAGCGCCGTCGCGCCCGACCGGCATGCATGCGGCGCGTCGTGCGTGCGTACCGGACGCCGGGCGGCTCACGGGGGTTGCCCGCTGGCGCTGCGGCCGGGGTGAGCGCGACGCAGCGAGCACGCCGGCGCCGTTAGTCCTCGTGGAGGCTTCTCAGCGTCGACGCGGCACGCGGTGCGCATCAAACATACCATGCCCTCGGAGTGCACAATCTCGACAAAGGCGTCTTGGCGGGCGCGCGTGGGCGATGCCACTTCCTCCACGGCGGGGGGCGCCGCAGCAGCAGGCGCGGCGGCCGCCTGGGCGTCCTCCGGCTGCGAGGCGGGCGCAGGCGCAGTCTCCTGCATACATCCCAGCCAGTCTGATGCGATGGGCCGTCAGGCGGGGGGAATGTGTGCGAACGCTGCCGCATCTGCACAATGCCGTACCGCGGGCAGGTTGCGCGACAGCTCGGACGCGAGGCTGGCCACGCTTTGGATGGACGAGCGGGCCCAGTGCAGGGCCGTTCGCCCCGTCACGGTGAGGGCGTGGCTGATGCGGTGGTCGTGCGCCTCCAAGTACGGCTTGACGGTCACGCCGTACAGGTAGTTGGACAGCTGCACGGCGGTAGGAGCACATCAGCCACACGGAACGGGATGGATGAGCGACCGGCCGGCCAGCCTTTTTGACCCGGGCGCGTATAGGAGGCGTACCTGGAAGTTGTTAAAGACGAGGGCCACCACACCGGCCAGCTTGGCCAAGGGGTACAGCGGCAGCCTGCGCCCCCCGCCCCCAAGACGGGGATGATACAGGCGGTCGCGCAGGTGAGGCCACGCAAGGATTCCAAGCCACGGGGCTGCGACCGCCCTCGGAACACACCAGAAGAACAGGATGTCGAGGAAGGCCTCGGCGGTGAAGAAGGCCGAGGCGACAATGAAGTGGTGGTACGTCCGGCGCAGGAGGTCGGCGTCGTTGGCGGCGACGGCGCGGTGGGCGACGTAGGCGGGGTACGCCAGGCCGATCACCAGGCTGGGAGGCGGCCAAATCAGCACAGCCCGGCCGTCAAGTCGGCGATGAGCAACGCACCAGCGGGCACAGGGAAGCTTATCGGCCCAGGCAGGCGTACCGCATGGGGCGGAAGAGGAGCCAGTCCATGGTGGCGACGGGGCGAGCGCCGCGACGGCGTCGAGCGTGCGCCGCGTTCAGTGAACGGCGAAAAAGCGTGCGTGCTCTGACTTGAGCGGTCTGCGGGCGGCCTCGCGTGTGGCGGTGAAAGGGAGGCGGTGGCCAGGTGAGCCGGCCTTCGCCGCAATGACGTCGTTGGCTGCCGTGAAGTCGACCAGGGTGAGCCGTCGGGCACCGAGCCGCTTCAGCACGAGCGCCGTGCCGGTGCCGTGCGGGGCCGTCGCGCTCCGCGGCCGTGCGTACCGTGCGTGCGCGTGGGCTACCGCCGTGTCGATCGTGCTGCTTATCGCGCGCGTGGTGCGTGCCAGCGTCGCGCCCGAATGCAAATTCTTGCCAGGCGCACGGCGCGTCGACGGGCGGGTGGTGCTGCAGGCGGGCGGCGCTGCAGGCGCGCGATCGGCGTCGAAGAGGAGCGGTCGGGAAGAGAAACGACGTGACTGGAGATGTACTGCGTCCTCTCTTTAGGACATGCTATGTCGGCCCGACGATTGACGCAGCGACAGGATGCGCTCCGCAATGGCACACAGGCAGACGCAGACGAGTTGCCGGAGGACGCTGCGGAAGAACACACCACGCGCTTCGTCGAGTCGCCGGGGGAGCTGGCGAACGCGGCATGCGCCGATGTCGTGGAAGGCGGAGATCGTGCGGTGACGACGGCCAAAGGCGTGTGAGGAGTCTGGATGAGGGGACGAAATGGGCACAGGGGGGCGGGCGGTGGAACGTGATGACGGTGGCAGCACCTGTCGTCTATGCCGAGCACGACGCAGGCCGAAGCGCACTAGAGGAAGCGTCCTAGCAACAGGTTCCGTGATGCGGAAATGTTGGCGCGCCTCAACTAGGGTGGCGCTTGCCGGGGTGCACGCGGCGACCAAGGTGTCACCGATGCAGGTTGCGTACGACGTGAAGGCGATTTCCGTCGCTATCTGTCCTACAGCGCTCCTGGCGGGCATCACCGCGCGCCTTGCATGCTCACTATTCGGCGACGCCGCAGCTCCTGCACGCGTACTCGTCGTGATGCACTCGCGACGGTTCGGGCGTGCGCGTTCACGCACGTTGGCCCTTTGGTTCGATGCCGTACGCGACGGTCTGTGCTGAAGCCGGGGCATCCACCCCCCTCCCTTTCCCGCCGCGCGTTGTCCGTGGCGTCGTGCGCCGTATGGATGCGTTGTCTGTGGCGCGCCAGGCAACCAGCCCCTCCCCCCCACACGGGCGCGCCTAGTGCAACCGGGGCGACGGGGGCGACGATGGCGCCGCGCGCTGGTTTGGAGAAAACGTGCGCGCGTGTGTTTTGGCTGACGCAATCAACACCAGGGCGGTCACGTGGACGCTTCGTGTTGGCGCCAACTGCCCCGCAAAACGACGCAGTGGACGACGCAGCGGGACGACGCGGACGGCGGCACCGGACGGGGGCCGGGGAAGGGCAAGGAGGGCGTGGGAGAGGTCGTGAAGGAGGGCGTGGGAGAGGTCGTGAACGTGGAGGAGGGCGAGGCCGAGTGTACGCACGGGATGCGGCTTAGACGCTGGCCGCGGTGACGCCAACGTTGACGCCAGCGACTCCCTCGGCTGGAAACGGCAGATGATGGGATCTGTGGGCGCGATGAGGTCGGGAGCGCCTGCCATGGGCGCCCGCGCGGCTGCCGGGCTCATCATTGCGCTCGCCGTTGCGCTCGCCGTTGCGCTCCTGCTAACGGCGGTGCCGGCCTGGGGACTGCCCGTTCCCGCCGCCGCCGCCTTTGCCATGCCGCGCCGCGCGATCCGCCGGCCGGTACGAACGGCGCTGCCGTGCCGCTTGCCGTGAGGGTACGCCGCTGATTGTAGCCCGCGATGGCGCCCCGGTTTGCGCGCGTTCAGGACGCTGCGGAGCCGGCACCCACCGACCTCATTGTCATCCGCAACGGCCGCGTTCTGGCGCCTGAAGATCTGGGCGTTCGGGTGCGCCCATCGGCGCCACCGGCCGGGGAGCCGCTCCTGGCCTTCACTGACAACCGCTGCAGCTACGTTGCTCCGGCAGCACCTTGCGCAGGATGTCCTGCTGGGCGGCGGCGCGGTCATGGGTGTGACGGACCCCCTGAGCAGCGCCGAGCTGCAGACACTGGAGACCTTGGGCTGGCGGATGACCCTCTACGACGCCAACGGCTCTTACGTCGTGCCGGGCTTTGTGGACCTGCACGTCCACCTCACTGGCGGCGGTAGGAGGCAACCGGCCCGCTGCGGGGCGTGTCACGCGGTCCACCCTGCCGCTAACGGCACCACTGGACGAAAGTTTCATTTTGCGGCTCGGACCAGGCGGCGAGCTCGGCCCCCAGAGCCGCACCCCCGAGGCGCAGCTCTCGGAGCTGATCGCGGCCGGCGTCACCACGGCCGTGGGCATACTCGGCACAGACCCCGTCTCGCGGAGCCTGCCCAACCTGCTGTTCAAAGTCAAGTAGGTGCGGTGCCGGCAGCACCCGGTCGGTAGATGCATGGCTGATCCCGTCGTGGCCCGCACGCCCAAGCTTGGGACCGACCGCAGGGCCATCAACAACGACGGCCTGACGGCGTTCATGCACACGGGCGCGTACCGCGTGCCGGTGCCCGTGCTCACGACGTCCGTGATGGACGACATTGCGCTGATCCACGAGGTCGTGGGCGTGGGCGAGATCGCCATCAGCGACTCGCGCTCGTCAAACCCGTCGTTTGACGAGCTCACGCGCATCGCGTCCGACGCGCGGGTACGTGCCGACCGTCGGTAGGAAGCCGTTCGCGACAACGTCTCGCCGATGGCGGTGCTGCCTGGTCCGCAGCGCCGTGGCATGTTTACAGGTGGCCAGCCTGATCTCGGGCAAGGGCGGCATCGTGCACGTGCACGTGGGCAGTGGCGACGCCAAGCTGGCCCTGCTGTTCGACGTGGTGAGCAACACCGAGATCCCGATCGCGCAGTTCCACCTCACCCACATCGCCAGCCGCAGCGCCGAACTGCAGCAAGAAGCCCGCGTACGCCTCCGGATGCGGCGGGGTGGGGGGGCGACCTGGCCTCCAGCGTGCTCACGCCCGTGTCAATCTCCCCCTTGACCTGCGCCTACGTCGCGTGCAGACCTGGCTGCAGCAGGGCGGCACGATCGACTTTACGGCGGACGCCGAGGACGAGACGCAGGCGGCGGACGCGCTCGAGGCGTTCCGCAGCGACGGCATGCCGATGGCGCAGATCACCGTATCCTCCGATGCGTACGGCTCCTTCCCCACGCTCGACGAGGACGGCAACGTGATCGGCTACGGCGTGGGCAAGCCGGACTCGCTGCTCAACACGCTCCGCGCGCTGGTGCTGCAGCGCGGTTGGTCGCTCGCCGAGGCGCTGCCGTTCTTCACCGCGAACCCCGCGCGGGTCTACAAGTTTGCGACCAAGGGCCAGATCGCCGCGGGCATGGACGGCGACCTGCTGGTGCTGAACCCGGCGAACCTGGCCGTGGAGTATGTCTTTGCCCGCGGCCGCGCCGTGAAGACGCCGACGTGGATCAAGAAGGGCATGTTTGAGCCGTAGTTCCACTAGTAGCTGTATTGTACTTTAATACGCATGAAGTTGTTTGAAGTTGTTGAAGTAGTAGTTGTTGTTGAAGTTGTTCGTTGTTGTTGGTGGTGGTGTGGAGTACAGCGCATGCATTTCCGGCATCGCGATCGTCGCATGTGGCGCCCTGGCGCCATCGCTATTGCCGCAAACAGGAGGAGGAGAAGGAGGAGGAGGAGGCAGAGGAGGAGGAGGGGGAGAAGGAGGAGAAGGAGGAGAAGGCGGCGGCGTTGGAGGAGGAGGAGGAGGAGGAGGAGGAGGAGGAGGAGGAGGAGGAGGAGGAGGAGGAGGAGGA
>Ga0180216_1003389_pt1 | contig 12660 bp, 13 predicted proteins | sample eDN3rd37CBELigMG_FD_128879 | JGI IMG/M metagenome (GOLD analysis project Ga0180216, IMG submission 128879) | Enriched Miracle-Growth compost microbial communities from Emeryville, California, USA - eDNA 3rd pass 37_C BE-Lig MG (version 2)... ...
TGCACCCTAACGATACACGCAGGATAATTCGTGCGTTAGAGGTTCAACATTTAACAGGCAAGCCCTATAGCGAGCATCAAAGTGGTCAGGAAAGAGGACAAGAGAAGGAAAGTCCATACAATTTAGTTATTCTAGGCTTAACACGTGATCGCGCCAAGCTATATGAACGAATCGAGCAGCGCATAGATCTTATGCTAGAGGAAGGCTTGGTTGATGAGGTCCGTGCGCTGCTGGCTAGAGAGCTGCCAATGCATGCTGTCCCAAGACAAGCGCTTGGCTATAAGGAAATTATCGCTTATCTGCAAGGGGAAATAAGCTATGAGCGTGCAGTAGAACTACTAAAACGGGATACAAGACGCTTCGCCAAACGCCAGCTTTCTTGGTTCCGTCATATGCAGGGACTTCACTTCGTGGACATGGACCAAAATTTTGAGGAGATTTTACAATCAATTCATGCTATAATAGCAGGAAAGTTTCAAGACCATCTTGAATATAGTACTAATCAATCTTTTAAGTAGACGGGGGTAACGTTCACATGAACAAATCTATCAATATTCAAGATACATTTTTGAATCAATTGCGTAAGGATCAAATTCAAGTTACCGTTTTTCTTATTAACGGATTTCAAATTAGAGGCCTTATTAAGGCGTTTGACAATTTTACGATAATTATTGAAGTCGAAGGACGTCAACAGATGGTCTATAAGCATGCGATCTCAACGTTTGTACCTCAACGCAACGTTACGCTTATGCAGCAAGAGCTGAGCCAATAGTTGAGCGGCTTAATTTAACTGAAACTTTTTTTCTTACTGTTTCGTCTATGTTAATAGCGATTCGCAGGAGCAACCTTGCCTAGGCTCGGTTGCTTTTGTCGTTGGTCGTTACTTCACCTCATTGTTGTTGTTATGTTGTTTTGCTTATTCGTTGTATTTGCTGTAAAAGTTGTCAGTTGTTTGCTTTAAAGTTTATACTAGGCATCAAATTAGAGAGATTGATGGGATTAGGAGGGGTCAGCATGAGTGAATATCGCGAAGGCAATGCTAACGGTAAAGCTCAGGACCGTGGGCAGCAGTCAGGAAAAACAAAGCAAAAGCCCAGAAAGAAAAAGAAAAATAAAGGGAAAATTTGGTTTTACAGTTTATTCTTCGCCATTGTATTCGGTATCGTAGCCGCAATACTTGGATATTCTGCCATTATCATTAATGGTGAAAGAATTTTGGATGAGCATGGTCATAAGCTTAACTTTGGTGAAGCATCGATTATCTATGATTCAGAGGGCATTGAAATTGCCCGACTAGTCGATGTGAATGAAAATAGAGAAATAGCAGAGTTCTCTGAAATTCCTAAGGTCGTGCTCGATGCATTCGTTGCAACAGAGGATAAACGATTCTATGAGCACTCTGGGCTTGACTTTATCTCAATTGGACGTGCGGTTGTTAAGGATATTATTGCACGAAGTGCGGTTGAAGGCGGTAGTACCATTACGCAGCAGCTTGCAAAAAACGTATTCTTAAGTGCCGATAAAACGATTTTCCGAAAAGCGACAGAAGCTTCGATTGCAGTAGCACTCGAAAATCAAATGTCCAAGGAACAAATTTTATCGATGTATCTAAACCGAATTTATTACGGGAAAGGTATACACGGGATTAAATCTGCAGCAGAGTACTATTTTGATACTGAGCTTGAGGATTTAGAGCTTTGGCAAGCAGCAACACTGGCGGCGATGCCTAAGGCACCGAATCGGTATAATCCGATTAACAATCCTGAGGCTTCCTTTGAACGTCGTGCAGTAGTGCTTCAGCTTATGTATGATCAAGGCTACATTACAGAGCAGCAAATGAACGAGGCGAAGACAGTAGAATATGTTCAGCCGGATCATGCGGAAAAGTATTCGAATTCTAAATATACTGCCTTTATTGATTATGTCGTCGAGGAAGCAATCGAGATGACAGGGCTATCAGAGGAAGAGCTACGTGTAGGTGGATTTCATATCTATACTACGATAGATACGAAGGCTCAAGATATTATGGATGCAGAGTTTGCTAATGCTGAAAACTTTGAGGAAAGTGTAGATGATCAGCTCGCACAGGGAGCAATGATTATTATGGATCATAGCTCGGGTGAGATTAAAGCGATGGCTGCTGGTCGCGATTATGTGAAGAAGGGCTGGAATCGCGTCACGAAGAAAAGACAACCGGGCTCATCCTATAAGCCGCTGATTGCTTTTGGACCAGCACTAGAGCATGATAATTTATCACCTTCAAGCATCTTAAATATTGATCGCACCTGCTTTGGAGATTATTGTCCACGTGATAAATGGGGAGCAACACCTGTAACGATGCAATTAGCATTACAGGAGTCGCGAAATCTCGCAGCTGTTTGGTTGTTGAATGAAGTAGGCTTCAAGAAAGCCAATGAATTTGCAACGAAGCTCGGCGTCGGCCTGAACGAGAATGAATATAATTTATCCAGTGCATTAGGTGGCCTAGAACAAGGCTTCTCTCCACTGGAAATGGCTACAGCATATAGTGTCATTGCTAATGATGGGATGAGTGTTGACCCTCATACGATTCGCAGTATTAAAGGTAACAACTATTCAAAAGAATATTCTGCACCAAAAGCTGAACGACTCATGAAGGAATCAACAGCAGCGTATCTAACTCAAATGCTGCAAGCGGTCGTAGAGGCAGGTACAGCGAAGAGAGCTCAAATTGATCGTCCAGTTGCAGGTAAAACTGGTACGACTCAGCACGGTATACCAGGGCACAAAGGAAGCGAAAACCGCGATGTATGGTTTGTAGGCTATACACCTGAGTGGACGGCAGCTGTTTGGATGGGCTATGACAATACCGATAAAGATCACTTATTGAAGAAAGGAAGCTCACAGGCTACTTCGTTGTTTGCGAAAGTGATGAAGCCGGCTCTTGCTTCCATTCCTAAACAGAACTTTACAGTCGTTGAGGAAGAGGTTGTAGAGCCACCTTCCATTGAAATGGGGCCTTTATCGTATACGTACGATGAGATGAATGGTATTGTAACGCTTGATTGGAGTATTAATTATGAAGGGGACGTAACATTCGAAGTGTTCCGTATGGAGCAAAATAGTGGAAGCTTTACACATTTCGCAGAAACGGAAGGAACGCTTACGATCCAAGATATGAGTGTATTCCCAGGCTACAACTATCAGTATTATGTTGTTGCGCATGATCTAGAAAACGAAATATCAAGCGCGCCTTCGAATACGATATCTATTGATATTCCTGATGGTGATTTTGGAGTTCCGGAGCTTCCAATGGATGGGGACAATGAACTACCAGAGGATGAGGAATGGGTGGAAGGAAATCCTTATCCGCCGACAGATCCTACGCCAACACCACCAGTTGAAGAATTGCCGCAGGAAACTGCACCGACTGAACCGACACCACCAGTCGATAATCCGGAACAGCCTACGGAGCCAACAGATTCAGACACTGACGGGCAAAGCTCAGGTAATGATATCGGTGGTTTAATCGAAGAACTGCTGAACATGGAAGGGAATCATGAGGCACAGCAATAAAGTAGGAATAAAGAGTAATGGCTGAAATATGTTATACAATAATACTCATCAGGAGCGCCAGAACAATTTCTGGCGCTCTCTTTGTCGTAAATGTTGGATATTGCTTCTGACTATGGTAAGCTTTAAATATGGTGTTTATTGATCAAAAAGAAAGGTAAGCAAACTATGAAAAGAAAATTCTCAGATCGCGCAAATTGGAGAAGGATTATTCGCAAAAGTTACTCCTGTATGTCGGTTGATCAGAAAGAATTCCACGGCCTTCTTACCTTTTATCGTATCCACGAGCTCAGAGAACCGTTATATAAAGTGTATGGAGGTAAGGAGCTATGTCTTGCTGATGAGGGATATGTATGGATGCAGCATTTCCCCAAAGGAGAGCATTATGTCGTTACAACGATGTTTGATCAGGATGGGAAAGTGGTACAGTGGTACATAGATGTTTGTAAGAACCAGGGGCTAACCGAGCAGAAGGTGCCATGGTTTGATGATTTGTATTTGGATGTAGTTGTGCTGCCAAGTGGCGAAGTATTTCTTATGGATGAGGATGAGCTAGAAGAAGCTTATCAGGCGGGGGATATTTCCTATAAGGATGTTGTACTTGCGCAAAAAACGGCATCAAGAGTAATGTCTATGATTCGCAACGGGAAATTTAGGTTTTTCACATTAAGCATGAAGCATAAGCGCCTATATGATAAAGCGTGGGAGCTGAGTGAATCATGACGATGCGACCACCTGCTGAAAAAAGAAATCAACATGCTGCCAATCGAGCAGCCGCAGGTAAGCAATCAAGGCCGCAGCACAATAAAGGGAATATTAAAGCGAAGGCTGGTCGTCAATTTGATGAGTTTTTCGATGAACAGGCTGCAGCAGCAGTACAGTCTCGTAAGCCAAGCAATCAGAGCAAGCGAGCTGTAAACGGCAAAGCTGCGGCTGGTTCTGAAGCTGCTAACAGTAAGACGACAGCAAAGTCAGCGAAGTCGTTAGCAAAGCCAAGAAAGGCTGCTGTAGCACGCAGCAAGGCCAAGTCAAAGCGCAGCAAAGGCAAGCGTAAACGTGGTCCTCTAGCGAGGATAGTGCAGTTGATCATTGTTTCATCATGTCTTGTTCTGAGTTGGTGCTTGTTCGCCTATTACATGATTGTATTTAATGAACAGAAGCCATTAGTAAAAGCCGATGCGGGTATTGTATTAGGAGCAGCAATGTGGAATAACCAGCCGAGCCCGGCGTTGAAGGAAAGATTAGATTATGCGATCCAGCTATATGAGGACGGTTATGTGGATTCTCTCATATTAAGCGGGGGAAAGCCTGAACAAAGCAGAGGCTTAACGGAAGCAGAGGGCATGAAAAATTATTTGCTAAACGCCGGTATTCCTGAGGATCGATTGCTGTTAGAAAGTCATTCGAGAGATACATATGAGAATTTAAGCTTTAGTAAAAGAGTTGCTGATCTACATGGCATTCATTCCGTTATGATTATTACACATCACTACCATACAAAGCGTGCAGAAGATATTGCGAGCTTTGTTGATTTTGGTCATGTGCAAACAGCAGGCTTCGAGACGGAGGTTCTGAATGAAGGCTATCATTACACGAGAGAAATGCTAGCTTATACAAAGTGGCAGCTTAATAAGCTGCTTATACCACTTGGAATTACGTTATGATATCATGCCCTGAAGGTCATATTGTATTATAGTAACGGAATCTTTTAATATGTTGGTACTAGCTAGAATACACTTTTACTACGATTTCTTTGCTCAGCTTTATAAGGAAAGGTGATGCATACTATGAGCAGTAAAGTGATAGCTAGCGATTCCATCATACATTCTCGGCCATCAAGGCAAATTAATGTTGTGTTGCGTAACCCTGAGCCTACACCGGTCATATCTGAGCCTCCATCGCTGGAGGAGCGTACCATACAAGAAGAGAAGACGAACACACATCATCTGTTTGCGGAATTCGAAGAACAATTGAACGCCATGGTAGGAATGGAGCAGGTTAAAGCAATTGTTTATGAGATCTATGCGTTATTGCATATTAGTCGCATGCGACAGGAGATGGGATTAAGTCAGTCTAGTCACGTTTATCATATGATCTTCAAGGGTAATCCTGGTACCGGGAAAACAACCATCGCTAGAATTGTCGCGAAGCTGTTTCAGAAGATGGGCGTACTATCTAAAGGGCATTTGATTGAAGTAGAACGTGCAGATTTAGTAGGCGAATATATCGGACACACTGCTCAAAAAACACGAGATCTCATTAAAAAGGCGATGGGCGGCGTATTGTTTATTGATGAAGCATACAGCTTAGCTCGTGGTGGTGAGAAGGACTTCGGGAAAGAAGCGATTGATACGCTCGTGAAGCATATGGAGGATTCGAAAAATCAATTTATATTGATACTTGCGGGCTACCCTTATGAAATCGAGCAGTTTTTGCTTACGAATCCCGGTCTACCCTCTAGATTCCCCCTAATTATTGACTTTCCAGATTACTCGACCGATCAACTGATGGAGATCGGAGAGTTAATGATGAAGGAAAGGGATTATGTGCTTTCGCAGCATGCCGCATTTAAGCTAAGGCAGCTAATTATGCAGGCAAAGCAAACCGAGCAGTTTTCATTCAGTAACGCTAGGTATGTAAGGAATTTGCTGGAGAAGGCAGTTAGGCAGCATGCTGTGCGGCTAATGAATCATTACCCGCGAGGTACGCCGAGTAAAAATGAGTTGATGAGCATTCGCTCAGAAGATATTAAGTAACTGCTGCGGCATCTCTATTGTGAGGTAGAGATGCCTAATTTATGGTTGAGGTGAACAGTAACATGATACATCAAGAGAATAATGAAAGCTGGGAGCAGCTGGAGCAGCTGCTTCAGGCCACAGAAGAAGAAGTAAGCGAAGCATTTGTAAAGGTCGAGCGTATCGGAGAACGCAATCAGTGGAAGGTTATTCAAGCGTTTCAGAAGCATAAAGTAAGTGATTATCACTTTTCAGGCTCTACCGGTTATGGCTACAATGATCGCGGTCGAGAGGTGTTAGACCTCGTATATGCTGATGTGTTCGGAGCGGAAAAAGCTTTTGTTCGACCACATTTTGCATCAGGAACGCATACGATTAGCACGGCGTTGTTCGGGGTCCTTCGTCCAGGAGATGAGCTGCTATATATTACAGGTAAGCCGTATGACACCTTACATAAGGTAATTGGGAAAGAGAAAGACAATTCAGGATCATTAGCAGATTGGGGTATTTCGTATGCATGCGTTGATTTGCTTGACGATGGACAAGTGAATTGGGAGGAAGTTGCGAAAGCAATCACTTCTAGAACAAAGGTTATTGGCATTCAACGCTCTCGGGGCTATGATTGGAGAGCTTCGTTCACCATTGAGCAAATCCAGCACATGGTGGAACAAATAAGAAAGCTAACAGAGGATGCGATTATTTTTGTTGATAATTGCTACGGGGAATTTACTGAGCTGTTAGAGCCTACAGAGGTAGGCGTAGACCTGATGGCAGGCTCTCTCATTAAAAATCCTGGTGGAGGCATCGCTGAAACAGGTGGATATATTGCAGGAAAAGCCGAATATGTTGAGGCAGCTGCTTACCGGTTAACAGCCCCTGGCATTGGTTTAGAGGTTGGAGCTATGCTCGGCACACTGCGAGCGATGTATCAAGGCTTATTTCTTGCACCACATATTGTTTCTCAAGCTGTAAAGGGCAGTGTACTGGCAGCTGCTGTATTTGAGAAGCTTGGCTTTGAAACAAAGCCGAAATGGAATGAAAAGCGAACTGATTTGATTCAAGCTGTGCGTTTTGGACAAGCCGATCATCTCATTAGCTTCGTGCAAGGTGTTCAGCAAGCAGCTGCTGTTGATGCACATGTTACCCCTGAGCCATGGGACATGCCTGGCTATGAGCATGCCGTTATAATGGCAGCAGGTACGTTTATTCAAGGTGGGAGTCTTGAGCTGTCTGCGGATGCGCCGATTCGAGAGCCGTATATAGCATATATGCAGGGCGGTCTGACCTATGCACATGTTAAATACGGTATCCTATTATCGTTAGAAAAGATGCTGAAAAATGACCAGATTGTAATTAAACCTTACATAGGTTGACATATATGTGACGTGTCGGTACAATGAAGTCATTAATCAACGGGAAGGATGGTGCGATATGGCTGACGAAATTCGTAGAAATATGGCCTTGTTTCCAATTGGTATTGTGATGAAGCTTACCGATCTTACAGCAAGACAGATTCGCTATTATGAGCAGCATGAGCTGATTGTTCCTGCAAGAACAGGCGGTAATCAACGACTATTTTCATTTAATGATGTAGAGCGTCTGCTTGAAATAAAGTCTCTAATCGAGAAAGGCGTTAACATTGCTGGAATAAAGCAAGTCATGAATCCGGTTTCTAAAGAATCCGAGGAAGCAACGAAGGTTAGTGAGCAATCTGAAGTAAAGCGCAGAGAAATGTCAGATACTCAGCTTCACCGTATGCTGAAGCAGCAGCTACTCGAAAAGCGGCCTGGACAAACATCAATTATTCAAGGCCAGCTTACTCGGTTTTTGCATAAGCGTTAATTTAGCCTAAGGTTAGAAGGAGATGATAGGATGGGTTACACGAGAGAAGACATTAAACGCATCGCTAAAGAAGAAAACGTACGTTTCATACGTCTGCAATTCACGGATTTATTAGGCTCCATAAAAAATGTAGAAATACCGGTAAGTCAATTAGACAAAGCACTAGATAATAAGATGATGTTCGATGGATCTTCCATCGAGGGCTATGTACGTATCGAGGAATCTGATATGTATCTAGTGCCTGATCTGGATACTTGGGTTGTCTTCCCGTGGGTCCACGAGGATCGTATTGCCCGACTAATTTGTGATATTTACATGCCTGATGGTACTCCATTTGCCGGTGATCCGCGCGGTATATTAAAGCGCGTATTGAAAGAGGCAGAAGAAATGGGCTTCACTAGCATGAATGTCGGACCTGAACCTGAATTCTTCTTATTCAAAACGGATGAGAAGGGTAATCCTACGACAGAGTTGAATGATCATGGCGGTTATTTCGACTTGGCCCCTATGGATCTTGGAGAAAACTGCAGACGCGATATCGTTCTAACCTTAGAGGAGATGGGCTTTGAAATCGAGGCATCACACCATGAGGTTGCTCCTGGTCAGCATGAAATCGACTTTAAATATGCAGATGCGATTAAAGCCGCAGACCAAATTCAAACGTTTAAGCTTGTTGTTAAAACGGTTGCTCGTGTGCATGGTCTGCATGCCACATTTATGCCTAAGCCACTTTACGGCTCGAATGGATCCGGTATGCACTGTCATGTATCCTTATTCCAAGGAGATGAAAACGCATTTTATGATGAAACGGATCCACTTGGCTTAAGTGAAACAGCTCGTCATTTTATGGCTGGAGTGATGGAGCATGCGCGTGCAATGGCAGCAATAACGAATCCGGTTGTTAATTCCTACAAGCGACTTGTTCCAGGCTATGAGGCACCGTGCTATGTTGCTTGGTCCGCAAGCAATCGCTCACCAATGATTCGGATCCCTGCATCACGTGGAATATCTACGAGAGTAGAATTACGCAATCCTGATCCAGCTGCAAATCCGTATTTAACACTAGCTGTAATTCTAAAAGCAGGTCTAGATGGCATTCGCAATAAGATGGAGCTCGTAGCACCAGTTGATCGTAATATTTATATTATGTCAGAGGAAGAGCGCCTAGATGAGAACATATATAGTCTTCCTGCAGATCTCAGAGAAGCATTGAATGAGCTGCTACGCTCCGATGTAATCTGTGATGCACTAGGTGATCACGCCCTTGCACATTTCTATGAGTTAAAGGAAATCGAGTGGGATATGTATCGCACACAGGTTCACCAATGGGAGCTTGATCAATACTTGACGCATTATTAATGGATTATAAACCCGAGCAATTACATTCCGTAATTGCTCGGGTTTTAGTTTTAAAATAGAACGTATGCTAGCAGTGATACGGTGATGTATCTATTTACTAGAGTATTTACAGGGAAAGTTCTAGGCACACATATAGGTGAAATGCTAAAAAGTAAATGACCTGAGGATTTGGTCTATACGGGCAATACATACTATGAATATAGATAATATGATTAATAAACAATCAAGTAAACTTGGTGTGTTCAGTAGGTTAATAGGAATGAAATAGAAGGGATGAAAAACAATGATAAATGTTATGCTGGTTACTCCTGAGCTTGATGAAACAGAAATGTTTTTCAGTAGGGATGAGATCGAATTAATTCTCAATCTTAAAATTAACTTTTCGTTGAAGGATAGCGATTATCAGTTGTCAGGGATAGAATATTGCGTTGATCAGAAAAAGTTTCGTATGTGGGTGAAAGAGGCTAAGTAAGCAAAAAATGAGACGGTCATTTCATCCACTTTATGGCGCAGCACCTTGCTGCGCCATTTTCATATGTTTAGCAATGTACATATTTGATTACGATATTTTTTCTTCGGACTTCTTCGTTCGTCTTTTTTTCTTAGGTGCTGGGGGCTCAGGCTTCGTTGCTTCAATGCTGGCTTTTAATGCAGCCATCAGATCGATAACATTCGTTTTCACTGCAGCTGGTGCATTGACGATATCGACGCTCTCACCAGCAATTTTTTGTTCAATGAGCTCTGATAAGGCTGCACGATATTCATCATTATACTTCGTTGGATCGAACTTTTCACTTAGCTGCTCAATGAGTGTTTTAGCCATTTCTAATTCTTTATCATTTACTGAAGTCGCTTGAGGCAAATTTGGTACTTGATTGATGGCACGGATCTCGTCAGGGAAATGCATCGTTTCCAAGCATAAGCAGTTATCTACGACACGAATAGCAGCAAGGCTGCTCTTGCTGCGTATCGAGATTTTAGCTATTCCGATCTTACCAGTGTGCTTGATGGCCTCCAATAGAAGACTATAAGCGCCACCCCCGGTCTGATCGGGAGAAAGATAATAGGGCTTCTCAAAGTAAATAGGGTCGATGTCGGTTAGATCAACAAAGTCCAATATTTTTATTAACCGAGCAGATTCAGGCTTAATCGCTTCTAATTCTTCATCTTTAATAATTACGAATTTATCCTTCTCATACTCAAAGCCTCGCACAATATCATCTGAAGTAACAGCTTTGTCACAGTGTGGACATTTTTTTTCATAAGAAATAGGCATTTTACATTCCTTATGTAGCTGTCTGAAATGAATGTCCTTATCCTCGGTAGCAGAGTGCATCTTGACCGGAACATGGACCAAGCCAAAGCTAATAGCACCTTTCCATACGGTATGCATTCCATTCACTCCTTTTTACCTTATTATGTCCAGCAGTTGAATAATAATATGCTTCATACTTTAGAAATTAAAGAAGGAGAGGACAGAATTGTCCTCTCCCACTTTAGTAAAGAGTGAGTGCAGTATGCGGGCAGCATAATTTCATTATGCGTATCGGCCTAATGGATGCTACCCACATACCATTTAGATGGCATGCTATTCACGATAATTGCAAGAGTTTTAGGTTTTCTTGCAGTAGTCCCAATGATCTTTCCTTCAGGATCGAACATTACTTGGGAGGTTTTAGACTAGCTGCGGCGACGGCGATGTCTTCTTACACCGATGATTAGGACTTTTTGTCCTGGTCTTACTTTAACAACTTTAATTCTACGACGTCTGTTGTTCATCTTATCTACCTCCTTCGATCAAGATAATCCATAATATGATTTTTTCATATTGTTGATCTAGACGAACGTTTGAGTTGAATTCAATTTTAAGGAAATGGTGTAATGCACATACTAATGAATAAGATCTAGAGGGGGGAGGAGGAGGCTATTTGACCGTGGATCATAATGAGCCACTGAATCGGCTACACTAAGATGGACAGAAAAAATAAGGGCTAGTAGAATAAAACTATCATGCTAAGGAGCGGATTTCTACAATGCCAAACAAACAAAGACGTACGTTTACAACTGAATTTAAACATCAGATGGTACAACTATATGAAAATGGGAAAACTAGAGCAGCTCTTGTGGAGGAATATGACCTCACAGCTTCTGCTTTAGACCGTTGGATTAGCCAAGCTCAGACCACAGGATCCTTTAAGGAAAAAGACAATCGTTCGACAGAAGAAAATGAACTTATTGCTTTGAGAAAAGAGAACCAACGTCTGAAAATGGAGGTAGATATTTTAAAGCAAGCTGCGCTGATCATGGGACGAAAGTAGCTATCATCCAAAATAATCGTGATAAATACTCAGTATCAGCAATGTGCGACGTCCTACAAATCGCAAGAAGTACCTTTTATTCTGAACCTAAAGAACAAGTTACTGAAGATGATGTCACAGAAGCAATTGTGGATATCTTTTTCAAGAACCGTAAAGCCTACGGTACACGAAAGATCAAAACCAAGCTTCAGGAACAAGGAATCATTGTCTCAAGACGACGGATCGGGCGAATTATGAAAGAGCAAGGCCTAGTCTCCACCTATACCATCGCCCAATATAAGCCCTATAAATCGGCTTGTAATGAGGAAACAACGGCGAATGTATTAGATCGTGCGTTTGATCAAACCGAAGCTAAACGCTTCGTAGTAAGCGATTTAACGTATGTGAAGGTTCAACACCAGTGGCATTACATTTGTGTACTCATTGACTTATTTAATCGAGAGATCATTGGTTACAGTGCGGGTCCACATAAAGACGCTGCTCTGGTTTCGCGTGCCTTTGCTACGGTACAAGACGATTTAAGCCAAATCCAGTGGTTTCATACGGACCGCGGGAGCGAGTTTAAAAACCTAAAGATAGACGAGCTTTTGGAAACCTTTCATATCGGTCGTTCACTAAGTAAGAAGGGATGTCCTTATGACAATGCCGTTGCTGAGGCTGCTTACAAGGTTATGAAGACAGAGTTTATTAACCAGATGAACTTCCAAAGCCTTCATCACTTGCAATTAGAATTGTATGATTATGTAAACTGGTACAACAAGCATCGTATCCATGGTTCACTAGGGTATATGACACCAGTTCAATTTCGTAAAGAAGCCCTTAAAAAAGTTGTCTGATTTAGTGTTGACAATCCA
>Ga0180216_1003391_pt1 | contig 12654 bp, 19 predicted proteins | sample eDN3rd37CBELigMG_FD_128879 | JGI IMG/M metagenome (GOLD analysis project Ga0180216, IMG submission 128879) | Enriched Miracle-Growth compost microbial communities from Emeryville, California, USA - eDNA 3rd pass 37_C BE-Lig MG (version 2)... ...
CTGCAGTCCCGCCATAAACACTACATGGCGCAGCTGCGCAGCGACGACGGCGGCCGCGCGCACAAGCTCCACGTGTCGCTCCCCGCCAGCTACCCGACCGCGGCACCAACGGTGAAGGCGGAGCTGCCCGTGCCGTTCGTCGTGGCCTGGCCGCCACCGGGTGCCGCTGCCACACTGAAGGCCCTCCACGAGCAATTTGTGGCGGTAGGGCGGTGCATCTTGCTGGCTAGCCTCCCGTTGGAGTCGGGAGATGCCGACACCGCTGCCACTGCGTTCTCTTCGCCTTGGCAGTGCCCAGGCGGTCGGGCAACTGCGCGAGCTCTGGGAGGCGCTGGACGACCTGGACGCCCACTGCTGGGTGCTGGACGCCGCCGGCACGAGCCTGACCGAGCCCACGCGCCGCCTGGGCTTGGGTACGTCGGGACCCCCCCTGCGTGGAAGTCGTTTCGACCTGTCCTCACCGCAGCATCGACACTGCGGCATGTATATTGTCATTGCCGCAGGCAACCACTGCTCCCTCCAAATCACGCTGGACCCCAAGGCGCCCCGCGCCTTTCCCACCCTGCGGTTCATGGGCTCGGACGCTGCCCTCGCGCCGCTCAAGGCGGCGCTGAACCGCAACATGCCGCGCTGGTGAGGCGCGCAACGCGCTCGCCCAGCGCCGAAACAGCTGGTCTAATTCCAAATCGACCTCGGCGTTCGCACCGGGGTGATGAATGCTGCGCAGGGACGCAAGCCAGCTGCCGCGCGCCAATCTCGAGGTGGGCATCCTCCCGCGCGAGCATCGGACTCGGCCCGGATGAACCTAATGCACCGCATTCGCCCCCTTTACGTAACGCACCTCCATGTACAATCTAGCGCCTGCTGGAAGTTGCGTTGCCGAGCAAGCGCGCGGCGGAGGGCGCCGGGGACGCCGGCCAGTTCACGGTCGAGTGCGCCATATGCTACGCGTACGAGCTGAACGGCGAGCCGCCGAGCAAGGCGTGCGACAATCCCAAGTGCGCGCAGCCCTTCCACACCGTCTGCCTCGGCGAGGTGCGCGGCGCGCACGACCGGCCCACCGGCTTGGTGCCGCGCTGACAAACGCGGCGCCGCGTGCGTGCGTTGCCGCTTGCACTGCAGTGGCTGCGCGCCGTCCCGACCACGCGGCAATCGTTCCAGACGCTCTTTGGCGCGTGCCCCTACTGTGGTGAGGTGCGTCCCGCGCATGGGCGGCGTTGCAGGGGCGGCGTTCCTAGGCGAGGCTCACCCGTCGCCGTGGCCCGCCGCGCGTGCGCCCGCCGCCCGACAGAGCGTGGTGCTGACGCTGCCGGCGGGGATGTAACGCAGCCACTTTGCCGCGCCAGCTTTGCGGCCATTGTACAGACCGGATGCCGGCCAGATCGGCATGTACTTTCACGCACGGGTGTGCTGAACAGCAGTCATATGTACAGCAAAACAAGATCGCTCGCCCGCCCCGCCCCGCAGCGCACGGATCGCCGGGCACGACCAGGGCGACCTTCCTACCCTAGTCGGATTCGCACAACGCAGCTGCCCTACGCGGCGCCAAAGGTGTTCTCGCCGCTGTACGTGATGTACAGGAAGCCGTCCTCGTCCTTGTGCTCCTCGTAGACGGTCGACATGAGCGAGGCGGTGGGCGGCAGGACGTTGCCGCTCACAAAGATGAAGATGGCCTTCTCCGGACTGAGCTTGATGCGCTTGCGGATGACGTACACGAACTGGCCCACCGTGAGGTCGGCCGGTACCAAGTACTTTTGCTTGTCAATCTCCGCGATCTCGCTCTTCTCCGCCTTCTCGCAGATGACCTAGTGCGGCGAATGCGGGAGGCAAGGACAGCGAGGTGGGGACGGCGTGAGGCACGGGCACACGGCCGGCTGGCGCAACAGGGCGGGCGCCGGTGCGTACGGGGACGCGGTCGGGGTACTTTTCCCGGATGCGCTGCGCCTCCTGCTTGCGCTTCTCTGTTGCCAGCGCACACCGCGGCAGGGAGCAGCGGCCGGCGCGCGGTGAGCTTTGCCGGCGTGGACGTGGCAAATGGCGCACGGGCCGGGCGTACCGAGGCTGTGGGCTTCCTTGAACTTGGAACGCATGGTGGCGATGGCAGAAGCGAGCCTGGCTGGGCTCACTGGACGTCACTGACGTGGGGTTGCGACCGCGACGCACGCTGGAAGAAACGAGCAACAGCGGGCGAGACTCGAGGGCCCGTGTGTCAGTCTCAAGGGCCCACCGCCGGCCGCAAACGCGACGCGTCCTGCCGAGAGCGTTCGTGGTACGCTGTGGCGTCCTCCTGCCCGCTCGCCCGACCCTCCCTCCCGACGGGTCGCACCGCCGACCCGCCGTGACGCGCCGCAGGCCCGATAAGCGGCCTTCGCCGGCACCCGGCCGCGCACGGTCGCGCCAGCGCAGCAGCGACGCCCCCCGTGATCGTGCCACCGCACTGCACAGCGAACCACAACGCGAACCGCCCTCAACCTCTGGGCGCGACACTGTCCGCGGCCGAGTGGTTGCACCCATATGAACACGGCACGCCTTCGACTTGGCAGCGGCGCGGCGCCCACGACCGGACCACCTCGTTGCTCAGCGCGCCGCGCCCGCGAGCGGTGCATTAGCCCCCTCCTGCGGCCCAGCTACCTGTGCCGGGCCGCACGGGCCTTGGCCTCGGAGCGCGTCCGCGTCCGTGTCCGTGCCCGCGTCCGCCGCCTCGCCGCCTGCGTCACCGCTCAGTCATTACCATCCGCATTCCCCGACTTCGTCAGCCACCCCCCCACCCCTACCATGGCCTACATCCCCCGATGCCCCGTGCCCTGCTCCGTCCCCTGGTCTGCGGTGCACCCCGTGGTCCTTAGGAAGGCTACGGCGTCGGCATAGGCCTCACAACGGGCGTCCGGGCGCCGCGGCGCACCTGCGAAAAGAGAAAGCGAGGAAAACAAATCGATTCTGCCGTTGTTCTGCCGGTCGCCCGCGCCAGCCAACGCGCATACGTGACGCGAGCAGTCACCCAATTCTGCCACTAATTCAACCCTTTCCGTCTGACAGCGTCCTGACCGTTCTGACCCGGTTCTGACACGAGCATGGCCAGGCGGTCATTGCGGCCGCAGCGCTGGATGCGGCGCCTCGGCGTACATCTTTCCTAGCGTCGTATTGCGGCCGCAGCGCAGGATGCGGCGCCTCGGCGTGCATCTTTCCTGGCGTCGTATTGCGGCCGCAGCGCTGGATGCGGCGCCTCGGCGTACATCTTTCCTAGCGTCGTATTGAGTGCTCGGGCTTGTACAAGCGGCTATAATATGCAAGAGGCATACTATCGATGGCAGGCGCGCAAATGCAACAAAAAAAGTGACACGCGAAACATTGTATGCACGCTCACTTCTTGCCCACGGCGTCGGCGGCGTCCTTGGTGTTGGTCGACTCCATCCGGCACGGCTGCGCGCGCGGCCGTTGGCGCCAGCCAACGGCAGAGTCCACGGTCAGCACGGCGCTGCGCAGGCGGCCCCCTGCGGCATGGAAGCGCACCTGGATGTGCCAGATGTCGCGGGCGTACTCGGCGACGGTGCGGTCGCTCGAGAACTTGCCCATGCCGGCTGTGCACAGGATCGACTTGCGCGCCCACGCCTTGCGGTCCTTGTACAGCTGGTCCACCTGCTCCTGCGCCTTGATGTCTGAACGCGGCGGGCGCTTCCAGCGGATTCATGGTTGCGAGCGCGGCGTCAGCGCGGACACGGCGAGCGCCGCTGCCCGCGTGGCGCGTGGCGTACACGACGGGAAGTCGGTCGAGACCAGGTAGTGGTCGCTGCCGTCCACGAGCACCTGGAGCAGCGAGTTGAACTCTTTGATGTCGCCAAACATGCCGCTACGCAGGGCGGTCATCACGCTCTCCAGCGCCGGGTCCAGCGGCTTGAGCCGGTACCTGCGCGTGCCCCACGGCAACGCAGCGTGCTGCATCGGAACCGCAATCAGCACCGTGCTCCGCCCCCTTGCTGCTGCGGCGCTGCCCCGCGGCGTACCGGACGGACTGGCGGAGGCCCTCGACCTCCTCGGCGCGCGCGCCAAAGATGATCATGTTGTCCTCGCCAATCTCCTCGCGGATCTCGATGTTGGCGCCGTCCAGCGTGCCCAGGATCAGGCCGCCGTTCAGCACAAACTTCATGTTGCTGAGCGCGTAAAATCGCTTCGAACAGCCGCGGCGGGCGCGCCTCAGCAACTAGTCGCCGCGCGGCTCGCGCGCCGCCGCCCAGCGCCGCACGGACCTGGTACCGGAGGCCTCTGTGCCTGCGGTCGAGATGTGCTGGGAAATGTCGCTGGCCGGCACGATGATCTCGGCCTGCGACACGTTGTAGTTGGGCAGGAAGACCACCTTGAGCAGGTCGCCGATGCTGCTGTCCTTGTTGATGGTCTGGCCGACGCGGTTGATCAGCTTGATGATCTGCTTCGCGATGTAGTAGCCTGCCCCCGCCATCGCCGCACGGTCAACCACAAACGTGGCGGACGTCAGCGGCTGTCTGACACAACACACCCAGGCAGGGCGAGGCAGCGGCGCACCTGGCGCGGCCTTGCCGCCAAAGATGACGACGCGCGGCACGACGGACTTGCGCTGCTCCGCTGACATGCCCTTGATCTTGATGTACCGGTGCACCACGCTGCGCCACGTCAACTCGGCCCTTGTCACACAGCAGGCGTCGGATGAGCCACGGTTCACCCCGCGCCCCGTGCCCGCATTGCCGTGCACGGACCTGAGGATGTTGAGGTACTGGCGCTTGTACTCGTGAATGCGCTTCACCTGGACGTCAAACAGCGCGTCTGGGTTGACGGTGACACCGACGGCGGCCTCGATGTGCTGCGCCAGGGCGCGCTGGGGCGTCCCCGCGCACGCGCGGGGGTGGCCTGCCGTGGTACATGGTGAGCCGCGCGCTGCATCGGCCTCGTGGCTCGTGCGCCCGCGCGCCGGCGCCGCCGTACCTTGTTCGCCTGCTTGATCGCCATCCAGCGCTCCTGGACCTTGGCGTCGTCGGCAAACTTGCGCAGCTTGGCCAGCTCGTCCAGGTTGGTGAGCCAGTGGTCTGAGCCGAGCAGCTCGGTGATGTAGCTCGACAGCTGCGGGTTGGCCTGGTGCAGCCAGCTGGGAACCGGCGCGCGCGGCACACCGGCAAACTGGCAATCTATGAGCATTGCAATGCAGCGGCGCATGCTGCACTCGCTCGGGTACGCACCGGCGCGGTGTGATGCCGTTGGTCTTGTTCTGGAACTTGGCCTCGCCGTAGTACTCGGCAAAGTCCTTGAACAGCTGCCAGCGCCGACATCCGAACGTTCCCTTCAACCCCTGGCCGTCAGAACCGGTAACGCTGGCTGCGGCCGCCAGGTTGAGCGTGCGTACAATGCCCTTGACGATGTCCGAGTGGATCTTGGCGACGCCGTTCACGGCGTGCGAGCCGACGATGGCGAGGTGCGCCATGCGGACCTGCAAAGGCATCAGCCCTGTGCCAAAAGCAGCCGCGCTGGTTGGTCGCTTACGCGCAACGATGCGATGGCGGCGTTGTCGACAGAAAGGGCGCACCTTTTGGACCGGGCCCTCCTCGATGATGGACATGCGCCGCAGGCGGTCGCCGTCGCCCGGCCAGCGCCGCTCGACGTCCTGCAGGAAGAACAGATTGATGTCAAAGATGATCTTCATGTGGCTGATGGGACACACGCGCACCACACATCAGGGGTGCGGAACCCTCAGCGACCGTCACAACGCTGCAGCGCAGCCAGCGCGGGCCCCGTACCGCGGCAGCAGGCTGCGCACCAGGTCGACCGGCCACACCTCGAGCGCCTCCGGCAGGACGGTGTGGTTGGTGTACGCGTAGGTGCGCGTGACAATGTTCCAGCCCTCGTCCCACTCGAGGCCCTGGCCGTGCCGAGCGCACGGGATGGGCATCACAAGCTCGCAGCTTAGCACGGCAAGTTGCAGAGGCGTCGCCCAGTGCTCGCCGGCGGCGCACCTCCTGGTCGACCAGGATGCGCTGCAGCTCGACGATGCCCAGGGTCGGGTGCGTGTCGTTCAGCTGGATCGCGACCTGGTAGGCCCACGCCACAAGATCGGCCGCGACAGACCTATGTTAGCTGCCAGCCAGTGCTGGCCATGCCTGTCCGCCCTGTCCCACGCGGTACCTGGTCGGGAAACTCCTTCCAAGGGCGGCCGGTCTTCTTGAAGCGGCGGACAATGTCCTGCAGCGAGGCGCTGACGAAGAAGTACTGCTGGCGCAGGCGCAGCTCCTTACCGGCCGGCGTGTTGTCGTTCGGGTACAGCACCTGCGTGATGTTCTCGGCGGCCTGCTTCTCCTGCACGGCCTCCTGGTACCGGCCGGCGTTGAAGTTGGACAGGTCGAACATCTTGCAGGGCCGCGCCGACCACAGGCGGATGCCGAGCGTGTTGTCGGTGTTGTAGCCCGGGATGGGCACGTCGTAGGCGACGGCCTGCACAAACTCCTTCGGCTCCCAGATGGCCTTGACCTCGCCCTGGCCGCCCGGCATGGAGGTGATGCTGCCGCCAAAGCCGACGATGTAGACCACGTCGAGGCGCTGGATCTCCCACGGGTTGCCCTGCAGCAGCCAAAAGTCGGGCAGCTCGACCTGCTCGCCGTTGACGATGCGCTGCTCAAAGATGCCGTAGGTGTACCTGCCGCGACGCAAGGCCGGGGGCGCGCGAGGGGCCACGGCGTCACTTACCGCTCACCAGAACGACCGGCCACGCGGTTCCGGGGCGTACCGCAGGCCGTAGCCGGTGACGGGGTAGTTGAGCGTCGCGAACGAGTCCATGAAGCACGCGGCGAGACGGCCTGTGGAGGTATATCTCGCGCGGACGGAATGGGTGCCGTTCGCGGGCGGTGAGCGGGCATCCAGGGGGGCGGGGGCAACCGCAAACCTCTGATGAAGACGCACCCAGACCGCCGTTGCCCAGGGCGGCGTCGGTCTCCTCCGAGAAGAGCTCCTCCAGCTCAAAGCCGAGCTCCGAGAGCGCCTCTGGCGGCACGCGCGGCGTACAAGCACACGGGGCGCGGTGCCCGCAGAGTGAGCAACCGAGCGTCGACCTCTGCGGCCGCCCGGGCATCCGCGGCCGTACTTCGGTACAGCGGCTCCATCTCGAGGTTGAGCACGGCGTTCTGGAGCGTGCGGCCCATCAGGAACTCGAGCGACAGGTAGTACACGCGCTTCGGGTCCTTGCGGGTAAACGTGAGCTGGGTATCGATCCAGCGGCGGATGAGCACGTCGCGCAGCCTGGCCCGGCACGGGCAGCACCCACGGGGCGGCGTGGGAGCGTCAGCGCGCCGGCAGAGCGGCTGGGCGGGTGGCGGCCGCGGGCGGGCGCGTACGTGTGCGCGGTGGCCTGGTAGGCGCCATTGGCGTCCAGGTTGTACGGCGTGCGCGCCAGCGTCGAGTAGACGTGGTGCACAAAAGTCCGCTGCACGTCAATGGTCTCTGTGGCGAGCCCGCGCCCGCCGCGGCCAAGCAAGGGACGGCGCAGGGCGGCGGTTAGCACTGTCGCAGGGCGACAGCGGGAGGGTGGTAGGCGCCGCACCGGACGCCTCCTCGGCGATGAGCTTCTGCCACAGCGGGCTGAGCTTGCTGGCGTCGGCCTTGACGTCCATGAGGCTCTGCTGCCGCTTGAGCGGCGGGTGCTGGTCCTTGGGGACTTCCATGGTGCGTTCGCTGGGCGCTTCACACGGCGCGCCCTGTGTCCGTTCGCCAGATGGAGGGCCCGTGTGGGCCCGTGTTTCAGGTGGCGGCGCGGCGCAGAGGCCTCGGTGCGGGGGGCGGCTGGTCGGCCGTACCGCCCAATGGCCGCGCAGGAAACAGACGTGCAGGCGGCGGAGCAAAGTGGCGCCGGCGTCCGGGTTCGTTTCACGCGGCAGCCGCAGGTCGTCCTTGCCCGCCTTCGCGACCACGGCGCCCCGGTCCCCCGGCGTCGTTGCAAGGGCGACCCGCGGTTGCGATGCCGCTGCTGCCGCGCGCCGCGCCCGCGTCCGCCAAGTGCCTGGGGTGTTACGCGGCACCGCCGATGGCGTACGTGCTTGCGGGTGCGTCCAAGTGCCGCGTACGGGCGAGCCGGCCAGGCGCGTCAGAGGGTCCGCGGGCGTTCGCCGGCTGCGCTGCCTGGTCCACACGCGGCGCCGTCGGCCACACGACAGGCCGCGTCGATGCGCAGCGCGCGTGCGTCTGCGTCCACGCTGTGCGGTGCCGGTGCAGCTTGCGGTGGCGGCTCAGTGCCAGGCGGTGTGTGTCGGGCGGCGTGTACGTGGGCGTGGAGGCCGGCCCGAGCGAACGTGGCGAAGGCGGCGTCGCGGGTGGCGTCGCCAATGACGTGGCGGCGGCCCGCGGGACGCGGCGGCCACGGCGGTGCGGTGGAGCGGCCACGGCGGTGCGGTGCAGCTGGTGGAGGCAGAAGACGAGGGTGCGGATGGACGACAGGAGGATGGATGGGGCGAGCGAGCTGCCTGGATAGCATAATTATGATGCCGTACGCGGCGGCGGCGACGGCGGCGGGGACGACCACTACGGCGGCGGGTGCCTGCGGGGGTGCATACACATGGTCGGCAGAGGGCAGGACCACGGTGCGGATGGACAGGAGGATGGGTGGAGCTACGCCAAGCAGGAGGGCCGGAGGAGCGGATGGACGGGGCGACCTATCGCTGCCTGGCTATGTATATGCCGTGACGGTGCACGGGGCGGCGGCGGCAGCGGCGGCGTCGGGGCGACCACGGCCACGCGGTGGCACACAGAAGCAAGCCGCGGCTATGTACAGGCCGATAGAGCCATTTTGAACTAGGGGGTTCATATATCACTAAATATTGTCCAACACATGCCAGCACATGTTGGCGCGTGGTCCGTGCAGGTGACACACAGTCTACTCACGTACAGAGGATTTCGATACGTACATGTGCAAACGCGAACGCGATATCGAGCCAGTCGCGCGCAGTGGCGGCTAAGACGTACGCCGATCAGTGCGAGCCGACGGGCCGAAGGGCGCATGCATGCATGCACGCAGCATGAGCGGCATCTTTTAGATGATGCCGGTCACCTCGGACGTCAGCGCAAAGGCGGCGATGGCCGACGCGGCAACGGCGGTCGTGGCGACGCTGCTGAGGAGGCTGCCCATCATCGCCTTGCCCGGCTGCAGCACCAGCACCGAGAGCGCAATCGAGATCGCCGCCGACTCCAGCCACGCCGAGACCTATTCAGATGCATTGCGCCAGAAGTGCGAGCAGGCGCCGGCGGGGGGTGAAAATCGTCTTCCGGCCAGACAATGACTGCGCCCTGCTGCCACCCACGCACCTGATCATCCGTAAAGGTCGTGCCGTAGAGGAACATGGCGTAGATGCACATCGCCCAGCCGACGGCAATGATCGAGTACAGAATCGGCGACACCCACCAGGGCACAGTCCAGTCCAGGAAGACACGCTGGAACCAGTTGGGCTGCTCGATGCACTTGACCTGCCGTTCAAATGACCAAACATCGATCCAAGGGTCGCGCGGCGTAAGTCATCGCCGTCCATGGTCACGCACTGCGTGTGCGGCGAGTCAATTTTCCGTCGATCGGGCTGCGCGCATACCTCCAGCTCGGATTGGTTCAGCGTGGCGGACGCGGCCGCCTCGTCGCCCTTCTCCTCGACCTGCTCCGCCTTCGTCGCCTCCTCCTTCGGTGCCTCCGCCTTCAGAGCCTCACCCGAGATCTCCAAGTCGTCGACGCTGCGCGCGCGCTCAGCGACGGACGCGCGCGGCGTCACGCGACGGAAGAGCATGGAGACGGCCGTGGTCGGCACAAACACGATCAGCGACGACAGAAGGCCGATGACGAGGCGCCGCGCCAACGAATCGATCGACACGTCGTTGTCCTCGAATTGGTAGAACAGCGCGTTGACTGAATCGCGGGGGCGGGGCGTACGTGGCCGAGACAAGCACGGGGTTAGGGAAGACACCGTTTGGCCTCGGGTCATTTTGCTGGCGCCGTCGGCCGTACTGCACAACGACACGAACAAGATGGTGATCGTCACCGTCAAGCGCGCGGTGCGCGTGTACGGCGTCAGCGGTCGGAAGAAGATGGAGATATACGCATGCTGGCGGGCGGACGACAGAATCGCGCCACGCGCGGCTCGGGGGCCGACGACGGTCAATCGCAATCAGCACAGCACCTCGCGTGCGAGCCAACTCCACACGGAAGTGAGTGCCGTACCGAGGTCTTCAGGCCGTTGAGCATGTGGATCCAGAGGCGCTTGCCGAACGGCAGCGCGCCCGTGACGGTGTCGCGAAGCTCGTTGATCTTGTACATCTTCTTCCAGGTGTGCAGCCGGCGCGTCTTCGCAATTTCGCGCGGGGTGCGGCGTTGGTACAGCCTAGGTTCGTTTCCGGCCAAGCACGCCTCTGCATGGTCTTTGGGTGAGCGAGACGGCTGCAAGAACCGCGCGCGCGCTCGGCGGTGGCTGCACGGACCGGGCGTAGGTGATTACAAAGTCGTTCAGCTCCCCGACGGTGGGCTTGACGTCCGCCGCCTTGTCGTGCTTGTCCGCCTAGACCCCAGCGATGCGCAAGGAAGCAACGAGCGACGTGGTTGAGCGTGCCAACGGCCCGTGTCTCCCGATACACGACCTCCCTGGACGCACCCTGACGGTGTAGACGAGGCCGAGCAGGTACGCGCCCAAGAGCGCGCAGACAAAGGCAATTGTCGCCCTCCCGCCCTTTGAGCTGGTGATGGTCACAATGCGCGATGCGTCCTGACGGTTGGCCCCGAGGCGCTCATGGCAGCAAGGGTGCCCTCGTAAGCGGCAGCCCAAAGGTGCACGCTGGCGTTCAGGCGCGGCGGCATACCGTGGCCGGGTTGATGGCGTTGAGCTTGATCGACAGGCCGCCCAGCGTGAACGTGGTAAAGTGCGTCGTGTAGCCAACGAACGTGCAGTTATCGCCGGACGCCAGGATGGCCTCGTCGTCCCGGTACACGCCCGTGTTGCTCCAGTTGCCCGCCGTCTCGTCCCAGAACATCAGTTGCATTTGCCCTATCGGCCGCACGCGATACACACGCGCACGACGCCGCGCGCAACCCCCATGGTCAGCGGCCATGCAACATCGGCGGTTGCGCGCTAGATTCACATGCATCGTACAGGCATTCCGCTCTTCGCAGTCGGGGACGGGGATGCTGAAGGTAAACCGCTGGTCGCCGGTGAGATTCTGCACCGCCACCGAGTCGCCGTGCGCATCAAAGAGGGAGACCGTAAAGTACGTCACGTTCGGCGCCGGCCTGGGTGCCCCCGACGCCATTCAACACCAAGGCGCGCGAGGGCAAGGTGAGCCCCGGAGGGTGCGCGCCACGCATGGAACTAAAGGTGCGCGAGTGTATACTGGAACTCGGACGAGTTGGGTGCGGCGACGTAGGGCGAGGTGGTCTGCACCAGGAGCTGCGACTTGGTGCAGATGCTGTCATCCACAATGTCCGTCCCGGACGCCTCGAACTGGCTCATGTCGCCAAACGAGGCGCCAGCGCCGCCCAGCAGCTCGTACGACTCGCCGGTAAACGACGACTTGAACGCCGCGTTCAGCTGGATGCCGTCGCCGTCGACGGAGTGGCCGGCCTCGCCACAGACCGCCGAGTTCAGCAAGGCGAGCGCAAGTTCCTGCAAGCTCTCGTTGATCGCATCCGCCTCCTCGCCGCTGGCGACGCCCCGGTTGCGCAGCATGGCCGCCACGATGTCCAGAAGCGCTGCCGCCGCGTCGCCGGCACTCGATGCCAGGGCGCGCACCAGCTGCAGCACCTGGGCGAACAGCTCGTCGTCCATGTCGCTGGACGACAGCACCACGGCGTTCAGCGCCGTCACCAGGCCAGCAGCCGTCGTCGAGTCGATGGTGCCGAGCGACGCCGTCAGCTCCACGGCGTCGCTGAGCTGTTTGCGCAGGGACGCCTGCTCTTCGGCCGAGAGGCTTGCCAGCGCCAGGGGGTCACGAAGCACCTACTTGAGGGTACCGAGCGGCGGCGAGGCTGGCACATGCGGTTAGAGACGGACCAACGGGCACCTCGTTGCGGAAATGCAGCGCTGCGTACGCTGACAATGGTCTGCACCAGCGTCAGGATGCTGGTAAGGTCGCCCGTGGCCGTAGCGCTAATGCGAAGACACAGGGCTGGCGCCGGCAAGGTCGCACGAGTCGTTAACAGTCTGCTAATAAAGTCGCGCAAATTAGACTATGCCGTGCGTACGATGCGACGGTATCCTCGAGCATCTGTTGGAGGACCGTTGCCTGCACCTGTTCCGGCGCAACGACGACTTCGATCTCGACCGGCTCGGCGAACGTGCGATCGCCACTGAACGCATATTTCTCGCATAATATCGAAGAATGATGGGTTTTTGTGAGCTGGCGGCTTGCAGCGCGGCCTTCGCACGTTTTGCAAGGCGCGGGCGTACCTGCTGTCCACGGCCACGGCGCGGACGGTGCTGATGCCCACGGGCAGGGTGCTGATGATCACCGACGTCAACGGGGCCGGCGCGGCCAGAAGCGCGTACTCGACACTACCCGGCGGCTTGACGTAGTAGTTGAACAGCAGACTCGTGTCCTCGTTGTCCCTAGCAAGCGGCAGACCATGCCGCAAGCACAGAGCGCGTGAGAAAACGCGCGGGGGAGGACGCACGTACGCACAAG
>Ga0180216_1003392_pt1 | contig 12654 bp, 10 predicted proteins | sample eDN3rd37CBELigMG_FD_128879 | JGI IMG/M metagenome (GOLD analysis project Ga0180216, IMG submission 128879) | Enriched Miracle-Growth compost microbial communities from Emeryville, California, USA - eDNA 3rd pass 37_C BE-Lig MG (version 2)... ...
CGCCTGACCTTCGACAACGTCGAGGCTGAGCTGCTGGGAGAGGAAGGTGCCGCCGCAGCCTCGCTCGAGTCGACGCTCGACATTGCCGCCATCTGCCTCGCACACGAGATGGTCGGCGGCGCCGAGCTGCTTCGCGAGCAGGCCATCGCGTTCGCCAATCAACGCTATCAGTTCGGTCGCCCGATCAGCTCGTTCCAGACGCTGAAGCACAAGGCGGCCGACATGCTGCTCGAGGTCGAGCTTGCAAAGTCCGCTGCGTACTATGCGGCGGCAGCGGTCGACGAGGGCGACCCCGAGGTTCCGGCGCTTGCATCGCTGGCGAAGGCAGCGGCATCCGACGCCTACATGCAGACGGCCATCCACGCCATACAGATCCATGGCGGCATCGGCTTCACCTGGGACAACGACACCCACCTGTGGTTCAAGCGCGCGAAAAGCTCGGAGGTCTTCCTGGGAGGCCCCGAGTATCACCGCGAGCGCTTGATGCAGGCCTGGAACGTGTAAGCGAGGACACTCACATGAGCGACATCAACGCCGAGACCGTCCGCGCCGAGGCTCGCGCCTGGCTCGAAGCCAACTGGGACCCGAACCTGGGCCTTCTCGAGTGGCGCAACAAACTGATCGATTCGGGTTGGGGCGCCCCCCACTGGCCCAAGGAGTGGCATGGCCGCAGTCTGCCGGTCGGCATGGTTCCGATCGTCGACGAGGAGATGGATCGCGTCGGTGCCGTCGGCGTCGCGAAGATGGGCATACGCACGCTCGCCGCAGCGACGATCCTCGCCCACGGCACCGACCTCCACAAGAAGAAGTTCCTGCGCCGCATCCTGACCGGCGAGGACACATGGTGCCAGCTCTTCAGCGAGCCCGGATCAGGCTCCGACCTCGCCGGCGCCCTGACACGTGCCGAGCGTCGCGGCAACAAGTGGATCGTGAACGGCCAGAAGGTCTGGAACACCAGCGCGCACAAGGCCGACTGGGGTCTGCTGCTCGCCCGCACCAACCTCGACCTGCCGAAGCACAAGGGCCTCGCCTACTTCATCCTCAACATGCGCCAGCCGGGCGTCGAGGTGCATCCGCTCAAGCAGATGAACGGTCACGCCTCGTTCAACCAGGTGTTCTTCACGGACGCTGAGGTCGAGCCTGAAATGATGCTGCTCGAGGATGGCGACGGCTGGAAGATCGCCACAACGACGCTGATGCACGAGCGTCGCGGCGCGGATGGCATGCGCCGCAATACCGAGGTGCCTAAGCGCCCCGAACGTATCTACCAGGAGGCCGCCGAGGAAGCCGCCATCGCGCTCCAGCCGTACACCTGGTATCCGCAGCGCACCGGGCGCGTCGACCTCTTGATCGAGCGCGCCAAGGCCACCGGCAAGAACACCGATCCCGTCGTCCGTCAGGAGATCGCCAAGGTGCTCGTGATGGCCAAATCCGCGGAATGGACGGCTCGCCGGGCACGCGTCGCGCAGGAGCAGGGGCGCCCGCAGGGACCGGAAGGCTCGCTCGGCAAGCTCGCTGCGAGCTACGTCGCCCGCGCCGCCGCGCGGACGCACACCATGATCAGCGGTGCGGACGCCATGCTGACAGGCAAGGACAGCCCGCTCGACGGTGTCATCGCTGAAATTCTCGTCTCGACGCCGGCCATCTCCATCGCGGGCGGCACAGACGAGATCCAGAAGAACATCATCTCGGAGCGCGTGCTGAACATGCCCAAGGAACCGCGCACGGACGTCGACCGCCCCTTCCGCGACGTTCCGAAGAACGCGGAGCGGAAGTAATCGAGCGCGTCCCCGGCCAAGCGCTGCACAAGCAGCGCGCCGAGCCGGGGCATCTTCGCCCGTCGGTGCGCTCGCCCGTGAGGGTGCCACCTCACGCAACTTCGAATGTGGAGGGCCTTGAAGGAACGCGTCTACCCTTGCGCTTTCTGACCGTAGCCGGCGAAGAGCTCGAGGACACGCTCCATCTCGTCGTCGTCAAGGACCTTGGCCTTGCCGATCGAGAGCACCTTCCAATACTGCTCGGCCAACAGTTCGACCTCGGCAGCCAATTCCAGCGCCGCGTCGCCTGATTTCCCAACCGCGATTTGGCCGTGGTTAGCCATCAGGCAGGCATTGCGCTTCTTGAGGCCCTTCACCACGTGGCGCGACAATTCCTCCGTCCCAAAGGTTGCATACGGAACGAGGGGGATGTTTTTCCCGCCTGCCACCGCCACCATATAGTGGAAGGCCGGTATCTCCCGGCGTGCGCAAGCAAGGACGGTGGCGTGAATCGAGTGCGTATGAACGATGGCCGACACATCCGGTCTGGCGGCATATACGGCCAGATGGAACCGCCATTCGCTCGACGGCTTCCATTCCGCGCTCCGCCGCGCGCCATCGGTCCCGACCCAGACGATGTCCGCCGGATTGAGCGCCTCGTACGCGAGTCCCGACGGGGTGATGAGCATTCCCTCGCCGAAGCGCCGCGAGACGTTGCCGGACCGCCCTGGCGAAAGCCCCCGCCGGCTCATCGCCACCGCGGTCTCGAGAACCTCGCGCCGCGCCTCGTCCTCGTCGACCCCGGGATCCATATCCATAACGCAACGCTCACCTTTTCGCCTGCCGTGCCTTGCCTGACAGGATAAGCTTCCACGCGGACGATGACAGCCAGAGCTGCCGACAAGACAAAGACAAGCCTCCAGGAGCCTCAGCCCCATGAGCGACGATATCATTCCCCTGACCATTCTGACGGGCTTCCTTGGCTCCGGTAAGACAACTCTGCTGAAGCGCCTGCTCAACGATCCCGCCATGGCTGGCACGGGCGTCATCATCAACGAGTTCGGGGAGGTCGGCATCGACGATACTCTCGTCGAAAAGATCGACGACGACGCAGTGTTGCTGCCGTCGGGCTGTGTCTGCTGCGAGGTGCGCGGTGATCTGGTCGAGGCATTGGAGCGCATGCACACGCGCTCGCTCTGGGGCGACATCCCCAAGGTCCGCCGCTTGGTACTCGAGACGACCGGTCTCGCCGATCCGGCGCCGATCATGCACACGATCATGACGGAGGAGCGCGTCTACCGCGTCTATCAGCTCGACGGTGTCGTCACGACCGTCGACGCCCAGCATGGGCTCTCGCAGCTCGACCAGCACTTCGAGCCCGCAAAGCAGATCGCCGTTGCCGACCGTGTCGTGGTGACCAAGACGGACCTTGCCGCGCCGGCGGACGTCGCACGGCTGGAGGCGCGGATCCGGGCCCTCAACAGGTCGGCGATCATTACACGGGCCGTTCAAGGCGAGATTGCTCCCTCCGAGCTGATCGGGCTCGGTGCTCACGAGCCGGCTCTGGTCGGAACCAATGCGGAAACGTGGCTGGCAGCCGGTCGATTCGAGCCCGATCACGATCACACGGATGCGGATCATGTGTGCGGCACGGACTGCGACCACGAGCACCATCATCACGGCCATGATCATGGCCACGCCCATGACCATGCCTGCTCGGGCGCCGACTGCGATCATCCGGACCACCACCACGAGCATCTGCACGGCATCAACTCGTTCTGCCTGACATTCTCCGAGCCCCTCGATGGGCCCGAGATGTCGAACGCGTTGAGCCTTCTCGGGCAGCTCTACGGACCGAAGCTGTTGAGGGTGAAGGGTATTCTGAACATCAAGGATCAGCCGCGGCCTTTCGTCGTGCATGGCGTGCAGCACATTTTCTATCCGCCGGATACTTTGAAGGATTGGAAAGGCGAGGATCGGATGTCCCGAATCGTCTTCATTACCAAGGACTTGCCCGAGACGACCGTGCGACGCCACTTCAAGCCCTTCGTCGGCGAAGCGGAGCTGCCGCCCGCCTCCCGAAGCTGAACCATGAGCGCCGTCCCGCGAGGCCTCGCCCCGCACGGCGACAACCCGGCCGCTCTCGCGCGTTTTCGCACAGATGGCGCTTGTTCGGCGCGGCTGGCTCTGCTATCGAGTGCGCCTTCCCAACGATGCGGTCGTGGCGGAATTGGTAGACGCACTAGCTTGAGGGGTTAGCGCCGCAAGGCGTGGAGGTTCGAGTCCTCTCGACCGCACCAGCCGGCTCCAAGACAATCGGGCCGACAGAATTTCCTAGTGTCCGATTCCGAAGTTCGTCATGCTTTGCGGCAGACTCCGAACGAACTTCAAATCCACCACACAAGAGCGCGCCCATTTCGGATGGGCGCATCCAACAGGGCACGCATCGGTTTTGCTCTTGAGCCGCGCCAGTTCGTTCGGGAACGTATTTTCCGTGCTCTACCTTCGGTAAAGCGCAATGTAATTCTCGACCATTTGTTGCGTGGAAAATCCGTCGCTCACGTACTTGGCCGCCTCAGCAGCTTTTCCGCGCCATCCCTGGAGATCCGAAACCACTGCGCACAAGGCGTCCGCGAGCGCGACAACATCGCGCGCGGGCACGATCAGACCAAAACGTCCCCCTTGGAGCGCTTCGCGGTTCCCGCCGACATCCGTTACCACGACAGGCAGCCCGCTCGCCATTGCTTCCAGCAAAGCGTTCGACGATCCCTCTTCGTGACTCGCCAGCACGAAAACGTCCATGGCGCGCAGGATGGTCCCAACGTCCTTTCGCGATCCGAGGAAGACGACACGCTCCCCAATGCCGAGACCGGTGGCCAGGGCACCAAGCTCGCCTCCGATGCCGTCATCCCGGCCCACCACGAAGAGCTTGAACGGGGGCATCGCCGCGCGCGCGCTTCCCAGCGCCCGAAACAGATCAGCATGCCCCTTGTAGGGGATCAGATTGGCAACGCATACAAGGCCGATCTCGTCGCGGGTTAGGCCAAGGTCTCGTCGAACGTCTTCCGGTTTGCGTGTTGCGTCGAAAGATGACAAGTCGAGACCATTGCGGATCGTCACCAGCTTGCTCGCCCGGATACCGTCTCGCGCCATCGTATCCTCAGCGACGGCACGGCTGTTCGCAGTGACGACGTGGCTCAAGTAATTGGCGATGCGGTCGCAGCTTCGCCACCATCTGTAACGGTCTTGGTGCGTGCCCAAGCCGCGCCGGCATGTGATGACCAGCGGCACACGGGCAAGACATCCGGCGAGCGCACCCATGAAATTCGTAAGCGGAAGGTAAGCCTGCAGGACGTCGGGGCGGCTTCTAAGCGCTGTCCACCAGAGGCGGCCGAATGCGGAACAGAGAGTCGTAATGCCCGTCAACTTGGACGAGGCTCCGGCAAGACCCGCGTCGTGAACGCGAACCCCCATCATATCGAGCCGCGTCCGCAGCGGACCCGTTCCATCCAGCACGAACACTTCACACTGCATTCCCAGCCGAACGAGGCCGTCGATAAGCAACACCATCTGGCGTTCGGCACCTCCGGCGCCAAGTGTCCCGATCACGAACAGAATATGCTTGGGCGCGGGTAGATCCGACGCATGCGTCGAGGCCACACGCGATCGATCAGTCATTGCGCACGAACAGGAACTCGGAATTGGCCTCGCCTGTCGCGATTTTCTCGAGCTTGAAACCCAGCTTCTCGACGAAGTCGATTGCGTCCTTGTCATAGACGAATTCCATCGGCCAGCCACCAAGCCAATCGCGAATATCGGTGAAGATATCCATGCCCCGATTCTTTTTGTATTCGCGCATTCTTTTCAGAAACACTGGAAATCTCCTGATATCCTTGTTCATCTGAAAGCGCCAAACGTACCACCAATCCATCATTCGACGTTTCGTCCAGCCGGAATTGACATACTTCCGCTTGATGTCGAGCCAGAACTCGGGTGTCGGATCGATCTGCACGTCGGCGGCATAAAGGGCGATATAGAATGACCCTCCCGGCTTCACACGACTGGCCGCATTGCGGATCGCATGCCACACATCACCGGTGTGGTGCAGCACGCCCCAGGAATAGACGAGATCGTATTGGGGCAAGCGGGCGATATAATCGTCGTCCAGCACCGAGCCTTGCTCGACTGTCCAGTTGGACGACTTTCCAGTTTGAGCCTGGATGAACTGAGTCGCCTTGACGGAGTTGGGATCGTAGTCGAAGCCGTGTACGGCCGCCGCGCCGGCTTGCAGCATCGCGATCGAATGAAGGCCGCTACCGCAACCGATATCGAGCACGGATAGGCCGCTCAGGTCGGATCGGCCCATGAAATCCAGAATGTGGCGCTTCGATATTGCGACCTTTTCCTCGTCAAAATTCTTCTGAATGAAATCGTGCCAATTCTTGCCGAACTCAAAGCGCTCTTCCGCGATCTTTGTCATGCCCCATCCTCGTTCAGCGATTGATCGCATCACCATACAAGGCGAGCGTTTCGTCTATGGCGCGCCGCATACTGAAACGTTCTCGCACGAAGCGCGGACCGTGCTCGGCAGCAGCCTTGCGCCATTCCGTATTCTTGAGCAAAGCGACAATACGCTCGGCATTCGCAAGGGGCGCGCCGCCGTCCAGGAGCCAACCCGACCTTCCATGATCAAGCGCTTCCGGGGCGCCGCCGACTGGCGTGGCGGCAACGGGAACTCCGAGAAATTGCGCCTCTACAAGGACATTGGGCAGCCCCTCCACGCGCGACGTCAGCAGCAGGAGATCCATGTCCACGATCGCGTCAAGGGCATCCTTGAGATGTCCAACGAAATGCACCGATCCGGCGAGATCCGGTTGAAGCGCGCGCTTTTCGAGGGACTTGCGCAGCGGTCCGTCGCCAACGATCAGGAAATGAGCATCGGGCAGCACAGCGCGCACGTGCGCCGCAATTTCAAGCCACAGTTGCGGCTGCTTCTCCTCGCTGAATCGCATCACCGCGCCGACGACCGGTGCACCGGCCGGAATACCGGTCTGCTCGCGATATCGCCCACGTGCTGCCTGATGCGATGCGATTTCGCTATCGGAGAATGCGTATCCATTCCGCACGACGCCGATCGTGCCGCCGGGCAGTCCGAGCCACGCCTCGTATGCTCGCGCACCTGCCTCGCTGTTATTGATCATGAAGACATTGGGCCTTCGCGCCAGCCAACGGTACGTCTCGCGCATGTGAGGCTGGTGGAATATGAAGTTGGTGGGCGGCAAACTGCGCTGCGATACGATGATTTTGGGAACGCCGGTCAATACTGCGGCTAGGCCGCCCTTAGTGTTGATCTCGTCCAGCCACAAATGAGCGATCTGCGGTCTTCGCGCCCAAAGCGTTGTCGCATATTGCCGAACCTCATGGAGCTCGGACGGCAATGTGCGAAGGAGCTCGCGCAGTTCGTCCGGCATTGCGATTTCCGGTTCGGCACCGATCAGCGCCACGTCGATGTGAGCGGCTTCGAGATCAGCCTGGAAAAAACGCTGCGCCGGAGCCGCCAGGCTAACACAGGCGACCGCGACATCCACGTCCAGTTTCTCGCCAGCGCGCAAAGCACGCGCTGTCGCAACGAGCTGCCGCTCGGCGCCTCCTGGTCCCAACGTACCAATCATCATCAGAACGCCGCCGGAAAAGCCGGCGCGACATTCCGCTCGCTTGGATATCCATTCCAATCTCTTGTCGAAACGCGCGAAGCATCGACGATAGGGAGCGTCCGGCAACGCTAGAAAGGCTTGCAAGGTCAGCCTTCTTGTGAGCGGACCAACTGAAAGTTGATCGGGCTCGGCCGATAGAAGCGGCCTCCACGCGCCGGCTCTGTGCCACATGGCGCGAAAAGCTCGTCGGGACGCGGAGTTGCAGGACGATCGAAGCATCTGGAGCAGCCGGCCCGGCATCAACCGATCGGCGCTGCGCAGCACGGATCCGCTGACGGCGACGACGCGTGCGACCGGACGAGCGGCCGTCCTCGCGGCCATCCGCCTCATTTGCTGCGCGTGCCCAAGATTTCGCCGCAGCCTTGCCCTCACTCGCTCACCTCCTCGCTCAACTCGAAGTCAATCCCTAAGTCGGCGGCCCACGAACATGATGTTGCTTTCGCTGCCAAAGTCGACGCTCTCATTGCGGCGCAGCTTGGCGAGATAGTCCGGCAACACGGGCCTATCGCCTTGGATATTCGCATTCTCCGGCTTCATGGGGTCCCAAGGGAGGAACGTAGAAGAATCAAATCCGAGCCTATGGCAGGCGACTTTCCCAAATCCGTATCGCGCCAGCAATTCGACCAGCACTTCAACCGTAAACGAGCGAACATGCTGCCACCTATGAAACAGCATATTCGATACTGGACAATAGACCATGCCAAGCTCGAGGTTCTCATTATTGGGCGTCGTGACAATCAAGGTCCCACCGGGCTTCGTCAGCTTTGCAACCCGAGAGAGCGTCGCATCGAGTTCCTCATCGAGAATATGCTCGATGACTTCCGACATGATAACGACATCGAAGGTCCGTTGCGTCTCATATCCGACAACGCCCGCAAACCCTTCCACATCGGTCAGCCTGGCTTTCAAGAGCTCCATGCGGCCGGCGGACGGTTCATATGCTGCGGCCCGCAAGCCTCGCTCGCACATCGTCCGGACCAGGTAGCCATCGCCGGCGCCGAAATCGACGATCACGCCGTCGCGTGGCAACAGGTGATCAATGGCAATCAGAAGACTCGTGCTCGCCTGCCGTGCGAAACTGTATTGAACGAGCTCGGTCTGTGCAAAGCCATCCCAAAATCGACCGACCAGTTCCGGCGTCCATTTCAGTCTCTGCGGCTTCATCTTAGACATCCTCGTGAATTGCAGTGCCAGACGCACTTCCCTTTGCCCGCTCGTTGCTCACATCGGGAACGCGAACCAGCGATCGAGCGGACCTGTATGCCACCGCAGATGAGCCTCACAAGCTACGAGGGCTTCAATCCACTACCGACGATACTGCTTCGCCTGACAAGCACGGGAGTCGCCCACTCTTACTGCTTGATCGCAAACGCCTGCCCGGTCGGAAGCATCGCGATGGATTCGGGTCTGTCGCTGAAGAACTCGTCCGCCGCCTGCTTGGCACCCGGGCACGATGCAAATCCGTGATCATCGAGCAACACCATTCCGCCCGGCGCCAAACGTGGAAAGAAAAATGCGAGCGATGCCAGGGTCGGCTCATACAGATCGACATCTATATGGACGAAGCGAAACGTCCGGTCGGCTACCTCGGAAAAGCGCTCCGGAATCCAGCCTTTGTAAACCCGGTAATTGTCCATTCCACGCAAGGTCTCGTGCAGATTCGCTTCGCTCGTGGTCAATGATCCCTTCTGCCAATAACCACCGTCAACCGGCAGAGGGTCGGCCAATCCTTCGAAGCTGTCGAAGAGATGAACGAACGACGTCGTGCCCAGAAGCGCGCGGCACATCAGCAATGCCGAGGCGCCCTTGTAAGCCCCGCATTCGGCGATCTCGCCATCGATATGGCGGACGAGCTTCAACATCTGGTCGAGCGTGTATTTGCGATCGAGAGAGTGCCAATTGCCGGGATCCATGATGCCCCGGTAATAAGCCAGAAACTCTTCATCCTCGAGGAAGAGACGGCCATATTCTGAAAACTTGTACTTAGGATAGACCGCAGCGCAGAGCGCCTCGGCAATAACAAAGCGATCGGCTTCCCCCGTGCGGGAGTCGAGGCCGCGCTTCACGAGAGTCAACAATTCTGCAGCTTTGCCAGGCGAGATCGCCGCAATATCTCGCGCCAGCTGCTCGACGATATCCGTCGGAGCCTCTTTGCGTGCGGCCGCCGCTTGCGTCGCCGACGCTGGCTTCAAACCGCGCGAGACAAGATCGATCACGCTCCCGAGTCTCATTCCGCCGCTCCCTGCAATGCCGCGGAAATATCGTCGGCCTGCGTTGTCGATATCGAGAAGTGACTATCGAGATTGACCAGGGATGTCGTGAATATCCGGCCTGGACCAACGACGCGGAACTGGATGGCGTCCTCGATGAAATCGATCTTCGTACCATCCGCGACGTGCGCGGCTCCCAACGTGACGAAGTAATCCCCATCCGCCAGCCACATGGTGAGATCGCTGGCTATCGTCAAAACGTCGCCCGCTCGGGCGGAAAAGGAAGCCTGCGCGTGCGTTACGTTCGTTTCCCCCCAGATCACCGTCCCTTTTCGATCTTTGATTGCAAATCCGCACGACAAATCGGGAATGTCCTTGCGACACTCGAGACGCATAGCGAAACGGCACTTCGCTCCGCTCTGAATGAGTGAGCAAGTCCTGTTCTGCTCGTCGTACAATCCCCAATCGACCAATACTGCATCGCCGGAGCCGTATCGAATGCGATTGGACGCCTGATCTGCGGAGCTGGCCGTCGAGGACGATGCGGACGCACCGATCGGAACGCTCGGAGCCGTTCCTGCTGCAGCATCGGATGCGCCTTCCGGGTCGGCATTCAAGTCGCTTTTCCCGCCGCCGAATGGGCCGAGCCTGCTGTCTTCACATGGCGCCATCTCCGGTGCACGCGACGTGTCCGGCTGCGCCGCTGCGCTCGCCGTTACCTTTCCGAACAACAGGTTGTGGTAAAGCACCGTCATAGGTTTCGCATCGCCTTCGGCGAAGACGCGACCTTTCTCGAGTATCAACGCCCGATCACAGAATGTCGTGATGGTATTCGTATCGTGCGAGACGAGGAGGACGGTCGCGTTGCGCTGTTTGAGCTTCTGTATCCAGCCGAAACACTTCATCTGAAAGCGCGCGTCGCCGACCGACAGAGCCTCGTCGACAATCAAAATCTCCGGCTCGACGCTTATGGCCGTCGAAAAAGTCAACCGCGCCTGCATTCCTGTCGAGTAGGTTTTGAAAGGCTGATCGATCACGTCTCTCAGCTCGCTGAAATCGATGATCGAGTCGATCTTGCGGTCGATCTCCGCCCGGCTCATGCCGAGGCATAGACCGCCCATCCGTATGTTTTCGCGGCCGGTGTATTCAGGATGAAATCCGGTGCCGAGCTCCAGGATCGCGGTGATACGGCCGGAAATCTCCAGCACGCCGGATGTGTGCTCGAGCGTACCTGCAATGATCTTCAACAGCGTCGACTTCCCGGCACCATTTCGGCCGAGAATGCCGACGATCTCGCCACGCTTCAGCTCGAGGTCGACGGAATCGAGTGCCACGCGCTCGCTGTGTCGAGGCGCCTGCGTGATGAGCTCGAGAAGCGAATCCACGGGATTGGCATATTGCCTGTAGGCTTTGCGCAGCCCGCGCGCTCGGATTGCCGGTCCCAGTGAACTCATAGCATGTCCCCGAGATGATGTTTCAGGCGCGCGAAAAGCGCCCATCCGACAGCCAGTGTCGCGGCGGCACCCAGGGGAAAGACGACCCATGCCACCGGATGTGCGAAGCGGCCATGATACAGCGCATCCTGCCAGCACCAGACCTGATAACTGAACGGATTGAAGAGGAATACCCACTTCATGACCGCAGGCAGTGCATCGGGATTGTACAGAATCGGCTGCGCGAACAAATTTATCGAGCAGAAAACTGTGACCAGATCCCGGAGGTCGCGGAAGAACACACCGATAACCGCAAGCATGAATGCAACGCCAATCATCGCGACAAGCTGTGCGGCAATGAGGAACGGCACAGTGAACACCATAGCGGTGAGAGTGCCGTGCAGGGCGGAATAGACGATCGTGAAGACCAACGCCAACGAGTATGGCAAGGCACTGGCGATCGCTGTCTTGATGGGCAGCACCTCGATCGGGAACACGATCTGCTTCACGAGGCTCGCCTGTGACGCGAGGATGGTCGTTGCTCGTCCCAGAACGTCTTGGAACGCGAGCCACGACAGCACACCAACCAGCACACTTACCGCGAAATCGCCCTCGCCGCCTGCGACGCGAGTAGGGAATACATAGGCAAATAGAAACGTATAGATCAGCATCAGCAAGAGCGGATGCCCATACGCCCAGACCACGCCGAGCGCCTGGCCGACGTGCCGATCCTTGAGTTCCCGCTTGACCAGCTCTACGACAAGCTCGCGGTGCCGGACGATGGTCTCGAATGGGGCCGATAATGCCATCAGACCTGGACCTCCGGATTGGCCTCGAGCCACGCCTGGGCCATAAGCACATTCCACAGCGGGTAGGCCCAATTCGTACCGTCGAGGTGCGCCTGCCATCGTTCGCGCACAGGTAACGGGTTGATGAGGCCCTGCTGGGCCAACCTTTTCTCCGACAACAGCTCTTCCGCCCAAGGGCGCAGCGGCCCGCGCAGCCACTCGGCAATCGGAACGCCGAAACCCATCTTCGGCCGATCGAGGAGTCTGCGAGGAACTCGACGGTAAAGTACTTCGCGCAGCGCCCATTTCGATATGCCGTCGCGAACCTTCAGATGCCGCGGCAATGACCAGGCGAATTCGACGACGCGGTGATCGAGTAAAGGAACGCGTGCTTCAAGGGCCACCGACATGCTCGCCCGATCGACCTTGGTGAGAATGTCGTCCGGGAGGTAGGTGAGCGTGTCGAACAGCATCATGCGATCGAGAAAATGGGGGACGGTGCGGGGTAGATGCTCGTCCCACAACACGCCTTTCATCTCGCTTCCATCGACCACGATGGCATCCGGCTCCTGCCAATGGCTCAACATGCGCCGGTAAAGCACATTCGGATCGTCTCCGAGGACCGCCAATGCATACTGCTGGACCTTGGAACCGAGGTTGGCGCGCCGAAAGCGATTGGGCAGGTGCTCGCCCAGCGAATTGAGCACTCCCGGTGAGACAGCCAGCAGGCCGCGGGCAACCGCGTTTCGAAG
>Ga0180216_1003394_pt1 | contig 12653 bp, 11 predicted proteins | sample eDN3rd37CBELigMG_FD_128879 | JGI IMG/M metagenome (GOLD analysis project Ga0180216, IMG submission 128879) | Enriched Miracle-Growth compost microbial communities from Emeryville, California, USA - eDNA 3rd pass 37_C BE-Lig MG (version 2)... ...
CTCGGCCGAGCTGATCGACGCCGTGCGTTCCTATGCGCCGGGCTTCATCTTCACCACCGCGCTGCCGCCGGCGATCTGCGCCGCGACCACCGCGGCCATCCGCCATCTGAAGACGTCGGGCTGGGAGCGCGAGCGCCACCAGGACCGCGCCGCGCGCGTGAAGGCCGTGCTCAACGCCGCCGGCCTGCCGGTGATGCCGAGCGACACGCATATCGTGCCGGTGTTCGTCGGCGATCCGGAGAAGTGCAAGACCGCGAGCGACCTGCTGCTCAGCGACCACGGCATCTACATCCAGCCGATCAATTATCCGACCGTTCCGCGCGGCGCCGAGCGCCTGCGCATCACGCCGTCGCCCTATCATGACGACGCGCTGGTCGACGCTTTGGCGGAAGCCCTCGTCGATGTGTGGGAACGCCTCGGCCTGCCGCTCGGCCGTCACGCGCTGGCCGCCGAGTAAGCTGTCATTCCGGGTTCGGCGCAGCCGATCCCGGGATACACGCACAATCACAGCATCTGTTATTCCAAGTCCGCTCGCTGACGCGCGCGCGGAGCGACGTTCTAATCCTGGAACGGCGGCTTCCGATCCGACGCCACGGGCGCTTTCTTCTTGCGCGCGATGCGGCGCGCCACCAGCGGCGCCGTGAGCGAGATCAGGAAGATGCGCACCACATGGTGCGCGCCGACATAGACGGGATCGAGATGCAGCGCGAGCGCCAGCAGCATCATCGCGTCGACCGATCCCGGCGCATAAGCGATCAACACCTCGCCGGCGCGCATCGATAGCATGCTCACGACACCCGCGGCGAACACGGACGCAATCGCCACCGCCACCGCGAACGAGCCGAACGCCGCGCCGAGATAATCCATCAGCAGGCGCAGCGGCGTGTTGGTGAAACGTGCGCCGATGATGGCGCCGAGCGCGAGACCCGCCGCGTTGGTGATCCACCAGGGCAGCACGGCGTGGATCAGGCCGCTGCCATGCAGCACCGCCGAGGTGATCATCGCGCCGAACAGAAGCCCGCCCGGCAGGCGCAGCCGGTGCGCAAGCCAGGCGCCGGCTATACCGGCGGCGGCCAGGATCGCCAGTTCGTCGATGACCTGCAGCGTCAGCGGCCCAGGATCGGGCCGGATGGCCGGGCCGGCAAGACCCGCAAGCGCAAGTCCGGTCGGCAGACCGATGGCGATGATGACGACGCGCGTGCTCTGCACGATGGCGATCGCGCGCAGATCCGCATTCAGCTCGGCGCCGAGCACCAGCGTTTGCGACATCGCGCCCGGCGCGGAAGCGAGATAGGCGTCGATCGTGCCCCAGCCGTGCACCGCGCGCAGATAGGCGGTGCCGCCGATGCTGACCGCCGTCATGCCGACGATCAGCGCGGCGATGCTCAAGGGATAGCGGGCCATGCCCGTCAGCGTCTCGGGCGTCACCACGGCGCCGAGCGACAGGCCGAGCAGCACGAAGATCGTGCGCGCGAAGGGCGTCGGGATCCGCATCGGGCGGCCGCTGAGCGCCGCCGCCGACACCGTGAGGATCGAGCCGGACAGATAACCCGCGGGCATGCCGAGCAACCCGAGCGTCAGGCCGCCGACGGCGCCGATCGCCAGAGTTTCGGCGAGACGCACGAGAGTCGTCCGAAGATCGTGAGATGACGATGAAGACAAGGCGAGCTGACTTTCGCGAGCGCCGCGGATGCAAAGCGCGCGATCCGCTCGACACAGCACCGATCAATGCCGCGCGGGTGCCGCAAGGTCAAATGCGAATACCGACTGCTTGATCTGCGTCAAGACGCGGCGGGACACGGAGTGTCTGTCTAAATCCAGCACAAGCAGTGAGGAGCGAGGCATGCGTACTGTTGTAAAAGCAGCGCTGACGGCGCTGACACTGACCACCACCGTTGCCATGACAATACCGGCCGGCGCGGGACCAGTTCCCGGCAGCCTCGGCACGCTTTCGGCGGCAGCGCCCCATACCGTGACCGATGTGCGCTGGCGCGGCGAGGGCGCCGTCTTCGCCGGCGTCGCGGCCGCCCTGATCACGGGCGCGATCATCGCCGGCAGCACCGGCCCCTACTATTACGGCCCTGGCCCCTATTATTACGGGCCGGCCTATCCGGCCTATTACGCGGGACCGGCCTTCTACGGTCCGCCGGCTTACTACGCCGCTCCGCCCTACTACGGCCCGCGGCCTTACTACTATTACCGCGAGCCGGTCTATTACGCGCCGCCGGTCTACCGGGCGCCGCGTGCCCGCTGCTGGATCGTCACAGACGGTCACCGCGGCTACGGCTATTGGGGTCCCTGCTGAGGCCCTGATATCGCGCGCATCGAAGGCGCGCGGTCCATAACGACTTGAGCGACCCGCATAAGATACCGGACGCCCGGCAAGCGCCAGGCGGGCGGACGTCCGCCTTTGGGCCGTCTGCGAGGACAAGCAAGGGACCGAAAAATGAGGTATAGGCTCTAAAGTTGTATCGTACCCAGAAGGGCCGCCGCCCGGCCCCGAACCGGAGTGAGTATGCTGCAGGGCTGGGTCGTCATCGCGGTTGCGCTTGCCTACATCGGCCTCTTGTTCCTCGTCGCGAGCTACGGAGACCGGACCCGCCGGCTTGGCCGCGCCGGGCGCAGCCGCCTGCTGATCTACCCGCTGTCGCTGGCGATCTACTGCACGTCGTGGACCTTCTTCGGTTCCGTCGGCTCCTCCTCGCGCACCGGCTACGACTTCCTCACCATCTATATCGGCCCGGTGCTGATGGTCGGGCTGTTCTCGCCGCTGATCATCCGCGTCGTGCGCCTCGCCAAGGCGCAGAACATCACTTCGATCGCCGACTTCATCGCCGCCCGCTACGGCAAGGGACAGGCCGTCGCCGCCATCGTCGCGCTGATCTCCATCGTCGGCACCATTCCCTACATCGCGCTGCAGCTCAAAGCGGTGTCGGCCTCGCTCGAGACGATCCTCGCGCACGTCGATCCGGGCAGCAATCTGGCGAGCCCCCTTCTTGGCGACATCGCGCTGTTCGTGGCGCTGTCGATGGCGACCTTCGCCGTGCTGTTCGGCACGCGCCACATCGATGCGACCGAGCACCAGGACGGCCTGATGCTTGCCGTCGCGACCGAGTCGCTGGTGAAGCTGTTCGCCTTCCTCGCGGTCGGCACCTTCGTGACGTTCTGGATGTTCGGCGGTCCGACCGCGCTCATCGAAGCGGCGGCGGCGCATCCGACCACGGCCGCGGTGTTCTCGCGCGCGCCGGCGCTCGATGCGCTCGTCATCACGACGCTTCTGTCCTTCGTTGCGATCCTGCTGCTGCCGCGCCAGTTCCACGTGGCGGTGGTCGAGAACAACAATGAAGGCGAAATCAAGCGCGCCGCCTGGCTGTTCCCGGTCTATCTGGTGCTCATCAACCTGTTCGTGGTGCCGATCGCCATGGCGGGCCTGCTCACGTTCCAGCCGAACGCCGTCGACAGCGACATGTTCGTGCTGGCGCTGCCGCTGCAGATGAACTCCAGCGTCTTCACCATCGCCGCTTTCGTCGGCGGCCTGTCGGCCGCGACCGCGATGGTCATCGTGGAGTCGGTGGCGCTGTCGATCATGATCTCGAACGACATCGTCATGCCGCTGGTGCTGCAGCGGCGCAGCACGCTCGTCACCGGCAGCGCCAATGTCGGCTCGGTGCTGCTGTCGGTTAGGCGCGTGGCCATCTTCGGCATTCTGCTGCTGGCTTATCTCTACTACCGCTCGGCGGGCGACGCGCAGCTTGCCTCGATCGGCCTGCTCTCCTTCGCCGCCGTGGCCCAGCTCGCCCCCGCCTTCTTCGGCGGCTTGTTCTGGCGCCGCGCCACCGCCGGCGGCGCCATCGCCGGCATGAGCGCCGGCATCCTCGTCTGGGGCTACACGCTGCTGCTGCCGACCTTCGCCGATATCGGCGTTGTCGGGCAGCACTTCCTGACCGACGGTCCGTGGGGCATCGGAATGCTGCGCCCGCAGCGCCTGTTCGACTTCGAAGCGGCGCCGCTGGTGCACGGCGTGGTCTGGAGCCTGGCGATCAACATCCTGCTCTATGTCGGCGTGTCGCTGCGGCGCGATCCCTCGCCCATCGAGCGGCTGCAAGCCAACACCTTTGCCCCGTCCGATCTCGCGCCGATCAGCCCGAGCTTCCGGCTGTGGCGCTCCTCGGTCACCGTCGAGGAACTGACCACGACCGTCGCGCGCTACCTCGGCGATGAACGCACCAGCGTCGCTTTCGAGAACTTCGCGGCAACGCACCGCATCAGCCTCGAGCCGAAGGACGAGGCCGACTTCCGGCTCGTCCGCCACGCCGAGCATATGCTCGCCTCTGCCATCGGCGCCGCCTCCTCGCGCCTGGTGCTGTCGCTGGTGCTGCGCAAGCGCACGGTCTCGACCAAGGCCGCGCTCAAGCTGCTCGACGACGCCAACGCGGCCATCCAATACAATCGCGAGATCCTGCAGACCGCGCTCGACCACGTGCGCCAGGGCATCGCCGTGTTCGACAAGGATCTGCAGCTCATCTGCTGGAACCGGCAGTTCGGCGAAATCCTCGATCTGCCGCCCAGCATCATCCGCTCAGGCATAGGCCTTGCCGAAATCCTGCGATTCAACGGCACGCGCGGCGGCGTCGCGCCGGAGCGGCTCGGCGCTTTCGTCAGCGAGCAGATCGCCCGCTACACCTCCGTCAACGAGCCGTTCCTCGAGCGCTCCGCCGAGCCGGGCACCGTCATCGAAGTGCGCGCCAACCATATGCCGGACGGCGGCATCGTCACGACCTTCACCGACATCACCGCCAGCGTCGAAGCCGCCGAAGCGCTCGAGCGCTCGAACGAGACGCTGGAGCGGCGCGTGCGCGAACGCACCGAAGAGCTGACGCGGCTGAACGAGGCCCTGGCGCTCGCCAAGGGCGAGGCGGAAGCCGCCAACATCTCCAAGACCAAATTCCTGGCGGCGGCGAGCCACGACATTCTGCAGCCGCTGAACGCCGCGCGGCTCTATGTGACGAGCCTCATCGAACGCGGCAGCGGGCGCGACGACAACAGGCTGGTCGACAATATCGACGCCTCGCTCGAAGCGGTCGAGGACATCCTCGGCGCTTTGCTGGACATGTCGCGGCTCGACACCGGCGCCTTGCGGCCGGAATTCGCCAGCTTCCGCATCGACGAACTGATGCGGCAGATCGAGCTCGAATTCGCGCCGCTTGCCGCGGCCAAGGGCATCGAGCTCGTCCACGCGCCCTGCGGGCTGGTGGTGCGCTCGGACCGCAGGCTGCTGCGGCGCCTGGTGCAGAACCTCGTCTCCAACGCGATCAAATACACGCCGACCGGCCGCGTGCTCATCGGCTGCCGCCGGCGCGGCGGCAACTTGCGCATCGACGTCTACGACACGGGCGTCGGCATCCCGCAGGACAAGTTGCGCGACATCTTCGTCGAATTCCATCGGCTCGATCAGGGCGCGCGCATCGCGCGCGGTCTCGGCCTCGGCCTGTCGATCGTCGAGCGCATCGCCCGCGTTGTCGGCTCGGAAGTCGAGGTGCGCTCGGTCGTCGGCCGGGGCTCGCACTTCGCGGTGACAGTGCCGCTGTCGGACGCGACGCCGGTCGAGATGCCGCCGCGCGAGCATCCGCGTATCGATCCCGCGCATCTGGCTGGCACCACGGCGCTGTGCATCGACAACGAGCCTGCGGTGCTCGACGGCATGGAGACGCTGCTGCGCGGCTGGGGCTGCGATGTGATCAAGGCGCCGAGCCTCGAGGAAGCGCTCGACGCTATCGCCAAAAGTCCGACGCCGCCGAACGGCCTGCTCGTCGACTATCACCTCGATCACGGCACCGGTCTCGAGGCGATCGCCGCGCTGCGCGCGCGCTGCGGCCATCTGCCGGCGATCCTCATCACCGCCGACCGCTCGCCGGCCGTGCGCGAACAGGCGCGCGCCGATGACATTCAGCTTTTGAACAAGCCGCTCAAGCCGGCCGCCTTGCGTGCCTTGCTCGCGCAATGGCGCATGCTGCGCGCCGCCGCGGAGTAGATAAGTGTCTACACATCAAATCGACGAAATAATTCTCTCGCAATCCGAACGTGAGTGGAAAAAGGTCGCAATGATCATTGTGCGGGTAGCAAAGGAATGCGAGCGCCGAACCATACCCGCAACGGATGAAGACATCGCCAGCAGAATCGATTCGTTAGTCGCCACTCAAAGACTTGAAGCGGCAGGGGGCCTGTCAAACTGGCGCCGTAGCGAAATTCGACCAGCAATGTAAGCTAAAGCGTCTGTCATAGCCGGGCGTGTCCCGGCCATCGCGCTTAGGTGGGCACAGTGCCTTCCTAAGCGGGGTCACCGGGACAAGCTCGGTGACGACAAAGAATGCCTACCCCTCCGCCGCAGTGCCTTGCGGCCACTGGCCGGCTTCGATGCGGGCGGCGGCGATGACGGCCTGCGTGCGGCTCTCGACGCCAAGCTTCTGCAGGATGGCCGAGACGTGCGCCTTCACGGTCGCTTCCGACACGCCGAGCTGGAAGGCGATCTGCTTGTTGAGCAGGCCTTCCGACAGCATCATCAGCACGCGCACCTGCTGCGGCGTCAGCGTCGCCATGCGCGCCATCAGCTCGGCCGCTTCGGCATCCGAGCCGGTGGTCAGATCGACATCCGGCGGCGTCCACACGCCGCCGCCGAGAATGCGCGAGATCGCCGCGCGCATGTCGTCGACGCCGAGCGTCTTGGGAATGAAACCGGAGGCGCCGAACTCCATGCAGCGCCGGATGGTGGCCGGATCGTCGCTCGCCGACACCACGACCACCGGCACGCTCGGATATTGCGCGCGCAGATACATCAGGCCGGAAAAACCGCGGGTGCCCGGCATCGTCAGGTCGAGCAGAACGAGATCGATGTCGCCATGCTGCTCCAGGAAGGCCACGACGTCGTCGAACGTGCCGGCTTCCGCGATGTCGACCCTCTCGAGGAGCCTGGAAACCGCTTCACGCAAGGCCCCACGGAACAAGGGATGGTCGTCGGCAATCAAAAGCCGGTACTGCACGTCCTCGGTCAACGGCTCGCCTTTCGTCGTAGGACGGCGCGCGCACGCGCCGAAAGTAGCAGAGGTCTTTATACCGAATTACACCCACGGCAGCTTGTTGGCGATTGCTGGTGTCACCGTTTGGTGCGTTGCAGCAGCACCGATGCGGCAAAACGCTGCAGCCATTGAACGAGATTTCTCAAGCAAAATCAATCGATTGATGAATCGACCAATCCTAAAGTCGTATATCTAGGTTCCCGTTCACCATTACGATGAACGGTGCCCACATGGGGGATGATGAAAAGCCCTCGGTGCGGCGAGGAAACACCGAAACACCAAGCAGGGGCTTCTTATGACCACAATTGCCGCTACGTCGGCGCGCGGCGCCGGCATGTCACGAGACGAAAAATTCGTCATTTTCGCCTCGTCGACCGGTACCGTTTTCGAGTGGTACGATTTTTATCTCTACGCAGTGCTGGCGCCGTTCTTTGCGTCGCTGTTCTTCCCGCCCGGCAACGATACCGCCGCGCTTCTGTCCGCTTTCGCGACCTACGCGGCGGGCTTCCTCGTTCGTCCCTTCGGCGCGGTGATCTTCGGCCGCATCGGCGATATCGTCGGCCGTAAGTACACGTTCCTCGTCACCATCCTCGTGATGGGTGCTTCGACCTTCGCGGTCGGCCTGCTGCCGACGTTCAACAGCATCGGCTGGCTCGCGCCGATCCTTCTGGTTTCGCTCCGTCTGTTGCAGGGCCTCGCGCTCGGCGGCGAGTATGGCGGCGCGGCGACCTATGTGGCCGAACACGCGCGTCCGAACGACCGCGGCTATGCGACGAGCTGGATCCAAACCACCGCCACGCTCGGCCTGTTCATGGCGCTCGCGATCATCGGCTTCTGCCGCGTGACCATCGACGCCAAGGCCTTTGCCGAATGGGGCTGGCGCCTGCCGTTCCTGGTGTCGATCGTGCTGCTCGGCTTCTCGGTCTGGATCCGGCTCAAGCTCAATGAGACGCCGGTGTTCCAGCGCATGAAGGAAGAAGGCAAGGGCTCGAAAGCCCCGCTGACCGAGAGCTTCTTCCACTATCCGAACAACAAGTACGTTCTGCTCGCTTTGCTCGGCGCGACCGCCGGCCAAGGCGTCGTGTGGTACACGGGGCAGTTCTACGCGCTGTTCTTCCTCACCATCACGCTCAAGCTCGACTACCTGAACGCCTACACGCTGATCGCCGTCTCGCTTCTGATCGGCACCCCGTTCTTCATTTTCTTCGGCTGGCTCTCCGACAGGATCGGCCGTCTGAAGATCATCCTGGCGGGCTGCCTCATCGCGTCGGTGACCTACTTCCCGCTGTTCAGCGCGCTGACCAACGCGGTCAATCCGGACCTCGCGGCGTTCCAGGCCAAGCAGCCTGTGTCCGTCTCGGTCGATCCGGCGACCTGTAACTTCCACATCTTCGTCGGCCCGTGGTCCAAGTTCACGGATTGCGACCGCGCGAAGGACTTCGTCACCAAGCTCGGCGTGTCGTTCAAGACCGAGTCGGCTGCCGCGGGCTCAGCGCCGTCGCTGACCATCGGCAACGAGAAGGTGTCGGGCTGGAACGCGCAGGCCTGGCAGGCCGCGTTCAACAAGGCCGGTTATCCGGCGAAGGCCGACCCGGCCAAGGTGAACTGGTTTGCGGCCGAGCTGATCCTGATCATCATGGTGCTCTACGTCACGATGGTCTACGGCCCGATCGCGGCGTTCCTGGTCGAACTCTTCCCGACCAAGATTCGCTACACATCGATGTCGCTGCCCTACCACATCGGCAACGGCTGGTTCGGCGGCATGCTGCCGCTGCTGGCAACAGCCATCGTGGCCACGAGCGGCAACATCTATGCGGGCCTCTGGTACCCGATCGTCATCGCCGTGATGACGCTGATCATCGGCGCCATCTTCCTCAAGGATACGAAGAGCGTCGACATCGATACGGAATCGGGCGTCAGCCGCATGACGGCCGAGAAGACCTGAAGCTCCGGCGACGAAAACGTCGCGACAACAACGGACGCCCCGCTCAGCGGGGCGTCTTTTTTGTTGCGCCGACAAACTGCAGCACGACCTCGCGGCTATGCGGACGCCGCCTGTGCTCGACGAGATAAAGCCCCTGCCACGTGCCGAGCGCCGGCTTGCCGTCGCGCACGGGGATATGCAGCGACACGCCGTTGAGCATGGCCTTCACATGCGCCGGCATGTCGTCCGGCCCTTCGACGTCGTGCACCCAGGGCACATCCTCCGGCGCGAGCCGATCGAGCGCGGTGACGAGATCGCGCTGCACGTCGGGATCGGCATTCTCCTGGATGGTGAGCGACGCCGAGGTGTGACGCAGAAAGACGAGCAGCACCCCGTCGCCGGCCTTGGCCTCCTTGAGGAAGCCGGCGACCTCGCGCGTGATGTCGCTGAAGCCCGCACCCGGCGTATCCACTGCCAAGGTCGCGGTGACGATCGTATCGGGTGCGATCGCGGTCAGGCTTGAAAGACGTCCGGTCATCGTGAGGGCAATCTGCAGGAAGGGGCGCCGCTTTCGTGACGGGCGAAAACGGTCACAGCGTCGTCCGGTCCGGCGTCTTGCGCATCAGGTCGTTGCGCAACTGGCCGATCATGTCGAGCAGCCGCCCCCAGGCGCGCTGCAGCGCGGACGTCGCGCGATCGACATCTTCCTGCGTCGGCAGCTTGAGGGTCAGGTCGCCGCCTTTGTCGCCCGGCTTCTCGCCCTCCTTGGCGGGCGGGCGCGGCGCGAGGTCGCCCGGCGGGCGCGGCGGCGGCGGTGGCTCACGCAAAGAGGCCATGTCGCGCTTGAGGGCTTTCACCTCGTCCTGCAGGCGGGCGATCTCCTTCTCGAGCGCGGCGCGCTCCTCCGGCACCGGCTCGCAGGCCCAGCCGACGCTGCGGCCCGCGCAGAACGACACCTGTCCGGTCTGGCGGTCGAGCCGCAGCAGGCCGCCCTTGACCGTTTCGAAGCTGAAACGGGCTGGCGCGCCCGGGGTTTCGGCCGGCGGCTGCGCTTGTTGCGGGGCCGGCGCCGCCTCGGACGGTGGCGCGGCAGGGGTCTGGGACGGCTCCGGCGTCTGCGGCACGGGGGCGTCGACTGGCGGCGTCTCGTCCACGGTCAGCACCCGCGCATCGGCAAAAGCCGGCGCGGCGGCGCCGAACAGCAAAGCGATGCCGACCATCAAGCTGCGCATGGCGGTGTCCTCGTCTTTGTTGGCGCCGGAAGTGCGACCCTAGCACCCTGGCCCAAGCCCCTGAACCGGCTTTCCGGCACAGGCCTGTTGATGAAGCTGCCGCACCGCACGCGGCGCAATGTCCCTGGCCCTAAAATTCGGCGTTTTTCCGCATGAATCAATCACTTATCCCGCAGCTACGCTTCCTTGACTCACAAGGGGGCCATCAGTATGGTCCGCGCGGCTTTAAGGGCGGCGGGACAAGAGCAAATCCTACTCGCGAGCGAGTCGAAAGCATGGCTAACGGCACGCGCGACGAAGGTGAACGCAAAGAACCGCCGGACGACGAGGCTGCTCTCTCCGCGAGGCTTAAACGTCTCGGCGATCGCATCGCGAAAGCGAAAGAGCCTTCCGAACGCGGTAATGACTCGCGTCCGACCAGCGACCCTTCGGCCATGGCCCGCGGGTTCCGGTTGTCCGCCGAGTTGGTTGCAGGCGTGCTCGTGGGCGCGAGCCTGGGTTGGTTACTCGACCGCTGGCTCGGTATTTCGCCGTGGGGGCTCATCGTGTTTCTTCTTCTCGGCTTCGCCGCCGGCGTGCTCAATGTCATGCGGGCGGCGGGGATTGTTCGTGACCCGACTGTGAACGACTAGATCATGGCCACCGACCCAATCCATCAGTTCCAGATCGTTAACCTTTTCCCGGTCGCCAAGGTCGGAGGCACCGAAATCGCCTTCACCAACTCGGCGGCCTTCATGGTGGCGGCGGTCGTCGTCATCACCGGCTTCCTGCTCGCTGGCGCCGCCAGCCGCGCTCTGGTGCCCGGCCGCATGCAGTCGGCCGCGGAGCTGGTGTACGAATTCGTCGCCACGACGATAAGAAGCACCGCCGGCTCCGAGGGGATGCGCTTTTTCCCCTTCGTGTTCACGCTGTTCACCTTCATTCTGACGGTGAACCTGATCGGCCTCATTCCCTACACCTTCACCGTCACCAGCCACATCATCGTGACGCTGGCGCTCGCGCTGACGGTGTTCTTCACGGTGCTGATCTACGGCCTTTACAAGCACGGCCTGCACTTCTTCGGCCTGTTCGCGCCGAAGGGCATTCCGGTCTACATCCTGCCGCTGATCATCTGCATCGAGATCCTGTCCTTCCTGTCGCGTCCGGTCTCGCACAGCGTGCGTCTGTTCGCGAACATGCTGGCCGGCCACATCACTCTGAAGGTCTTCGCCAGCTTCATCGCCATGCTCGGCAGCGCCGGCATCATCGGCATTGCTGGCGCCACGCTGCCGCTGGCGCTGGTGATCGGTCTGACCGCGCTCGAGCTGCTGGTCGCGTTCCTGCAAGCTTACGTCTTCGCCATCCTCACCTGCATCTATCTCAACGATGCTCTTCACCCGGGCCACTAACCCCGGACAATCCTCGAAAAGGAGTCGTTCTATGGATCCCGTCGCAGCAAAGTTCATCGGTGCCGGCATCGCCTGCCTCGGCATGGGTGGCGTGGGCATCGGCCTGGGCTCGATCTTCGGCAACTATCTCTCGTCGGCCCTGCGTAACCCGTCGGCCGCTCAGGGCCAGTTCGGCAACCTGATTTTCGGCTTCGCCGTGACCGAAGCGCTCGGCATCTTCTCGCTGCTGATCGCGCTTCTGCTCCTGTTCGCGGTCTAATCAGTAACGCCGGTCGAGGTTCGCCAGATGGCAACCAACTCCCACACCGAAGTGCCGTCGGAAGGGCATAAAGGCGGCTTCCCGCCCTTCGACTCGTCGACGTACGCTTCGCAACTGGTTTGGCTCGCCATCACCTTCGTCGTTCTCTACGTCCTGATGGCCAAGCTGGCGCTGCCGCGTCTCGGCGGCATCATCGAGGGCCGTCAGAAGCGCATCGAGGGCGATATTGCCGAGGCGGCTGCGATGAAGTCGCAGTCCGACGAGGCGATGGCAGCCTACGAAAAGGCGCTGGCGGATGCCCGCGCCAATGCGCAGGCGATCGCTAACGAGACCCGCGAGAAGCAGGCGGCGGAAGCGGAAGCCCGCCGCAAGCAGCTCGAAGAAGGGCTCAACGGCAAGCTCGCCGACGCGGAAAAGACCATCGCAGCCACCAAGCAGGCGGCGATGTCCAATGTCCGCGGTATCGCCACGGACGCGACCAAGGCGATCGTCGAGCAGCTGATCGGTAAGGCCCCGGCGGACACCACCGTCGATGCCGCCGTCGGCGATGCACTGAAAGGCTGAGGTCGATCGTGGAAAAGCTCGTCGTACTGCTGGGCGATGCCGAATTCTGGGTTGCCGTCGCCTTCGTCATCTTCGTGCTCGGACTTGGCTATCTCGGTGTCTTCAAGATGGTCGGCAAGTCGCTCGACGATCGGGCGACCCGGATCAAGGAAGAACTCGAGGAAGCTCGCAAGCTGAAGGACGAGGCGGCCCAGTTGCTCGCCGAGTATCAGC
>Ga0180216_1003396_pt1 | contig 12653 bp, 12 predicted proteins | sample eDN3rd37CBELigMG_FD_128879 | JGI IMG/M metagenome (GOLD analysis project Ga0180216, IMG submission 128879) | Enriched Miracle-Growth compost microbial communities from Emeryville, California, USA - eDNA 3rd pass 37_C BE-Lig MG (version 2)... ...
ATCGTCGGGCAGCTCGACCCATCCGTGGGCGGGCATGGCGCGCCGGTACCGCCGCGCCACAGCGCTCTCGTCGGCCAGCCACAGCAAGCCGGCTTTGTCGCCGCGCGGCCCGGCCAATCGAACGCACTCGGTCACCGCCAGGGCGGCGGAATCGTCCGCCGTCGCGGCGGCGGGGCGGCCCAGGCGCACGGCGAGCGTGGTGCCATTGCGGCAGGAGAGGAGCAGCACTTGTGCGCGCGGCGCGTACGCCAGGCTCGCGCCGGCCAGGAGGCCCGTGTCTGCCAGGGGCGACGACTGTGCCAGATCGTCCGGCAGCGCGAGCACTTGCAGCATCTCGTGGGGCCCACTTGAAGACGCCGCGGCCGCCGCCGCCAGCGGCTGCAGCAGCAGGGTGCCCCGGTCGGTCAGGCACACGAGCACGTTGGCCGCCCAGGGCGGTAGCCCGGCGAGGTCGCTGGGCGCCGAGGCGCGCCGCGGGTGAAGCGCCCTGCCCTGGCGCGCGGCCGGAGGTCCGCCTGCGTCGGGGGGCACCACCACGCACGCGGTGAGGCGGCCCAGCGGCGTGGTGAAGGTGGCGACGGGGGCGTAGACATCGGCGGCCAAGTTCCACACCGTCGCCCCGGTGTCGGTCACCACCAGCAGCACGGCCGGCTGTGTAGATCCCGCACAGCCTCCGACTCAAACATCACCGGGTGGACGGCTGCGTTTACCAACGCACGCACACCGTTTGCGACGCACACAGGCCGGCCTGCGCCGCGTACCTGACCAGGCAGCCACTGCACGTCGACAATATTCTCGCGGCCGGTCGTCGGCAAGGAAAAGTGGTCGTGGATCACGCCGCTCGTTAGATTCACCGTGCAGACCTCCACCTGGCGCGGTCCGACCTGGCGCATTGCCGCGGTGCCCCCAGACATGCGCCTCCGCGCCCCTGTGTCAGCAGCGTCTGCCGATCGCCTGCGCTACAGCCGTTCGTTGGCGCCTGCGAGTGCCCGTACGACGGCCAGCTGGGACGGGTCCGCGGGATTGAGCGCCAGCGCGACCACCTCGAACGGCATCGCCGTGGTGCCCACGACGCAAGCTTGTGCTGGCGCCGCGGCGTCCAGCGCCGCGCTGGCCTGCGGCAACGCGAGCGCCACGACATCGGACGGCGCGCTGCAGACCAGCGCAAACGCGCCGTGGCACGCGACGCGCCGGGCGGTCAGGTGCGCCGCCACGCTGGCGGGCTCCCCATCTTCGTCATCGCTGGCGTCCCAGTCGCCGCGGCGGCGGCGGCGGTGGCGCCGGCGCCGCTGCCGGCGCAGGGTGGTGACTGGGAAGGATGCGAGCGGCCCGGTGGACGGCGCCGACCCGCCGTCGGCGTGCTCCGAGTCGTCCGACCCTGGCGGCCGTGCCGCGAGCACCGCGGCGGGCACAAACGCCTGGGTCGCCGACCACCGCACGGGTTCATCCGCCAACCGCCTGAGCATGCTTTGAGAACGACACCCGCCGCCACATCAATGCCGAAAGCCGCGATGCCGACGCACCAGCAGCCTGTCGCCGAACGCGGCCGCTCGAGAATACCATGCGGCGTCCGTGCCCTCACCCGAGTCAGCCGCGGGGGGCGCCGACACCGCGGCATCCACAGAAGTTGCCGCATGATCCAGTGGGCCTGGCAGTGCAAGCTCGCTCCCGGCCCGCGCTGCCGCCACCAGCACCGCAGCCGCGAGTTCCGTGATGGCTGCCAGGAGGGCGCTCGGATCGTGGCGGCGCAGCAAGCCGTCGTACTGCCGCGGCAGCCTTCAGCGGATTCGCCCAAGAACGGCAAGCGTCGGCGTGCAGTCGGGCATCCTCGTGAGTCCAGCGATCAGGCGTGGGCGAGGGCGGCGTTGCTGCCGTACCGCTCGACGCCGGCCGCACCGGGTGACGGCGTCCGTGGCGCCGACCGCGGCTGCGCCGCACCGGTGGACGCGGGCGGCGGGTACGGTCTGCAGCTCGTCGCGCTGCGGTAGGAGCCACCGATGCCCCCATTTAGCACCGACAACCTGAGGGGCCTTGTCGCGGTAGCGCCCATCAAAGTCGCAATGCCTTACCGCGGTCGCATTGCTTGGCACGGCAGCTCGGCACCGCAGTCGCAGAAAAAGCTCGAGGTTCGCGCGTACGCCACCTGGCAGCACCGTTGGGTACGCGCCGCGATCGCCTCGCCGTGAGCACGCAACGCGGTGGGGCGGCCGTTGGCTCGCAAACAGTGAGCGGCGTACATCGTGGCCGCGATGGCACACACGCACGCACACGGAGCAGCACCCCTCGGTCCCAGTGAGGTTGCACGTGTAGCAGTAGTACCACGGCTGCGTCTGTGACGTACGTCGCACGCGGCAGGACCCCTTCCGGCCGCGGTCAGCAGCGCACGCCGTCAGCGCATGCGCTGTCGCGACGCTCGTACCGTGTGGTCCCGGCCCGTGCGCGCGTAGGTGCAGGTCTTGGAGGCCAGCGTGGCGTCGTCCACTTCGCGCGCCGCGAACGACGGGAGCACCTCCTGAGACCCGGGATCGCCACCTCCTCGGAGGCGACCCCGTTCACTTTTTAGCAGCGGCCGCATTCCCTTCCCTGCTCGCCACATGCCACAGCGACGGTGGCCCGTACCGGCAACGCCGCGTCGTCGTCAGCCGCTCCAACACTGCCCGCTGCGCCCGCCTCTGAGTCCGGCCCTCCCGGCTGGTCCGCGACGTCCCAGTCCCAGAGCACGGGCCGCTGCAGCACCGCCGGCGGCGGCGGGCGGAACGCCAACCGGCCCGGCTGCGACAGGTCCGCGGCAAACTTGACCGGCAGCAGCGGCGCCTGCGGGGCCGGCAGCGCGCCGACGGGTCGCCACGCCGCCGCGGTCCACGCCTCGTAGGTGGCGGCAGCGTCGCCAGGCGTGAGGTACAGCGCCATCACGGCGTCTACCGCGATCGCAGCGCTCTCCAGGAAGGCCTCCGCGTCCAGTGCCGTGCTCGACTGAGCCGCCCGGTTGGTGCGCCACAGCGTGGCCGCCTTGTCCGGCAGCGAGCGCAGGAACGGTAGCCAGCACGCGTCGATTGCCGCGCGTGCGGCGCTCTCGTCCGTCCACGCCGTGGTGGCGGCGTCTAGCAACGCCCCAAATGCCGTGCGCGGCCACCGGCCGATGGCGTGGGCGAGGGCGCCCTGCAGCCCCAGGTGGACGCGCTCCATCACCGTGCGCGCAAAGGCCTGATCGGCATCGCCGTTGGACTCGCACACCGTCTGCAGCGACGCCACCAGGCGGCGAGCGATGGCGCCCGCGCCACCATCATCATCGGCACCGCCGCCCGCGGCCGCGCCCGCGGCCGCGCCCGCTGCGCCGGCGTCGCCCAGGGCCACGGTGAACCAGGACGCCCACGCCGGTGCGGCGGGGACCGCCAGCGCGCGGAGCAGTAGTGTGCGGCCGGCATGGCCAGCGGGGCGCGCGAGCACCTCGACCGCTACCCGCATGGCGCTGCGGGCCGTCGCTGGCGATCGCGTCGCCACCGGTGCTTCCACGAGCGCCTGCGCCACCGTCTGCGCGGACGCCGCCGTGTCGTCCAGCAACAGCGCAGGCACATAGAGCAGCGCCCGGCGGATGACGCGCTCGTGGCACGCACGCACGAGCACCGCCGCCCAGCCGTCGTCGGTCCGCTCGGGCGGCGCCGCCGCCGCAGCAGCAGCGAGAAGGGCGGGCACGTGCTGCAGCGCGCGCCACAGCTGCGGCGCATCGGCCTGGGAGAGGTCGCGCAGCTGGGGCACCTGCGCCACGGCCGCGAGCTGCAGCGCCGCGGACGGGCGCAGCGCGGCGTCCGACCACCACTCGTCGTTGCACAGGTCCAGCACGGCCGCCGCCGCCGCCGCGCTCGCCGCCGCCGCCGCCGCCGCCGCCGCCGCCGGTGGCGCCGCCGGTATGGCGCCGTCGGCAGAGGCCGGCCGCACGGCGGCTGCCAGGCGGACCACGTGCTCGGCAGCCGCGAGCCACAGCGCCGTCCAGGCAGTCGCGACGGTCGGCGGGGCGGCGGGCACGTCCGAGCTGGCGGCGAAGTTGCGTGTGGCCGCTGCGGCCCACGTCGCTGTGCTGGCCGTCGCGGTCGGCCATGCCGGCACCTCGGCCAGGGGCGGCGGCGTTGCCAAAGTGGCGTCTGCGTGCGTGGCACCCGCCCGCAGGAGCGGCACGAGGTCGGACCGAGCGACCATCGCGCTCCGTGCGGCCTCCATCACGTCGACCATCGCCTCGTCGTCCACCACGCTTGCGCTGTCAGGGCGGTGACAGAGCCGATTGATGCATTGCTGAATCAGCACCATGGTTAACGTGCGTGGCGCTGGGACCTGCGGGACGTACGTGTGCTGCCGTCGCCAGGCGCCCAGCAACTGGGCGAATGGCTGCAACGTCGCCGCCGGCCCGTCCGCGGTGGCCAGCTGGGCCCCGAGCGACGACGCCGGCATCCACTGCCACCGCCGCCCGGATCGGCCAGCCGGAATGGGACGGCTGCCCAAGACTCCGCCCCTGTTAGTGTTCCGCTGGCCGTGTGGCGTTGCGCATGGGAGTGCGGGCCTTACCGCGGACGGCGCACGGCTGGCATGCTCGGCCACTGCGGCGATGGACGCCACGAGCAGCGTGACGGCCAGCGGCGGGTGCGCCCCGGGTCCCGCGGCCGTCGCCACGTTCACGGCGTGCTGCCAGACTTCCAGCACGCGCGCGTCCGGGGTCCGGCCCAGCGTCGAGACGAGGTGATGGAGGAGCGCGGTGGTGACGGCGGTGAGGACCCGGCCGTTGTCGCTGAGCGCTACCAAATTGTCAACCGCGATGGACACTGCGTGCGCGCCCCGCACACGCACACACACACACACACACACACACACACTTCGACAAGAAAATGCGCAGCCCACGTTGGTGGACGTGCCGCACTGCACAGGCACGACAAAGGCGATCGCGTTCATCGTACCAGGGAGGGTCTGGGCCACGGCTACCACCAGGTCAACCAGGAGGACTCCGGCGGTGGTGGTTTCTCGAGGCGCACGGACGCACAACGTCTGCAAACCCGCCAGCAGCCGAGTCGCGGCAGCCTCTGGCAGGCTGTCCTGCGGCCCTTGGGTCCGATCGGCCAGCATCAGCGGCGGCAGTTGGCACGCCGTCGTCGCTGACTCGCCGGCCGCCAGCAGGTTGGCCAGCGCCGGGGCGAGCGCGGCGCGCACGTGCGCCGGCGCCGCAACGCTGTAGGCAAGCCACTGCACCAGGCCAACGACGACGGCTGGCGGCGCGTCCGAAGGCACCGTGGCCAGCATGTCCTCTAGCGTGCGCAGCGCCCGTTCCCACGCCGGGCCGTCCTGGCCGACGCCGGCGGCTGGTTGGAGCGCGAGCGCGAGGACGAGTGCGCCCGGATCCGGCGCGCGCCACTGCCGCAGGCTACTGAGCACAGCCTCGCTCAGGCGCCAGGCCGCCTCGGCACTCCGCGCTGCCGAGCGGCGAGGGTGCGACGTGCACAGGGTCGCCAGGAAGGCCACCTCGGCGCGGAGCGCGCCCGACTGCAGCATCGTCGCCCCCTTGTCCAGCAACGTGGCCTGTGGGTTGCAGCCGAACCGTGGCGAGCACGGGCATCGCGACCGGCGTTATAATGGCGGGCACTATCGTCAGGGACCCGCGGCCGGCCCCGTAGTCGCGTACCTCGATCTGCTCCAGCGCTTCGTCGCGGGTCTCGACGAGGAGCAACACCACGCGGCGCCACCACGCCCGGTCTTCGGCCGTCCAGTCCACGCCCGCACTAGCAGCGGCGCAGTCCAGCAGGCCCGCGACGTCTACCTCGACCGCCGCGCCCCTGGTTGGCGTGATCGCGGCAACGAGCGAACGATATGGCGCATGAGCGGTAAGGTCCCCGCTTCGGCTCGCGCCAACCACGGGGGCTGAAGGGTACCCGTGGCGCAGCAGCCAATGCGTCGTCTCCAAGGCTTGGTGCAACAGCGACGGTGCAGCCGCCGTCGCCGTTTCGATGGGCGCCGGGCGGGCCGGGCTTGAGGCCGTGGCCACCACGCTTGAGGGCCGCGCCGGAGACGCGGTGACATCGGCCTCGACGTCAAAGAGACCGCCAAACAGTGTGTCGTCCGCCGACCGCGCGTCCGACGCGGCCGTGTGCTTTGTCGCCACAGGGGTGGACGGTGCCGGTGGCTCCGGCGGAGGTGCCAGCTGCTCCGGCAGTGGCGGCCGCGGCGACTGCAGCGTGCACGCCAGCGTGACGACCCGAGAGGGGACGTAGAGGTGCGACCAACGGCCCACCCGTTGAAGGCATTCCTCCAGCGGCAGGCGCGCCAGCAACGCCGCCACGGTGCCCTCGGCCGCGAGCGGTGGGGTGGGCGTCGCCGCGGGTCGGCCTTGCAGCGCCGATGGCAGCAACGAAAGCACTTGTGACAGCTGGGCAACGGTCGGCGCCGCCCCGCTGCCGGTGGCCTCCGTTCTATGCCATGGCGTGGGGGGAGGCTGCGCCGCGCTGCACCAGCATCAGCCTCACAATCTGCTGGCCAGGGAAGCCATTCAAGGGGGAGGCGGCAACGTACCGCCCATCGTGCCCCAACGCCGCCGCGACTGCAAAAAGTGCCAAATTGGCTCGAACGGGCTCGTCGTCAAACATGCGATCAGGCAGGTGATGCACGAGGCGTTCCAGGGCCTGCGCAGGCAGCCGTGAGCGCTCACTGCGCCTGCTGGTCGATGACGTTAGCAGTGCACTCCGCCACCCCCCTTTTTTGCTGCGCAGACTGTGCAGCGGCGGACCTGCACGATCGTAGAATCGGCGCCAGCACCGCCGACGGAGCGCGCGTAGAGCCGGTCCACCAGGCCGGCCATCGCACGAACCAGGGGGTCCGTGGCTGCGCTCCGTGTCCCTGCAACCACCATCTCAGCGAGGCAGCGGAGACGCCCCGTCACATAAGCTGCACGCAGCGCCGCCACGCACTTGGATGCGCTGGGCTTGACGTACGCGGCCGCTCGGCTGACCAGAGGGCGTGCCGGCACACGCGCAAAATAGCATCCCAGTCGGCCACGCGCAGGTCGTCGCCGTTCACGGGCCAGCTGGCAGGCACATGCGCGAGGCGCTCGTGGCCCAGGACGCATGAGGAAGGCAATGGCGTCATCACCACAGCGGGGGGCATGGGCCCAAGGCGACGCACCAAGCATCCAGCAGCGCGGTGCCGTGCGCAAAAACCGCGGCCACCTCCTCCTGCGCGGCCGCCCGCAGCGCCTCCAGCGCGGGCATTGCGGACGTCGCGAGCTCGGGCCGCCCAGCCACATTCTCGCCAGTGGCGTCCGACGCCAGCAGCTTCCACCACGTCCCAGCGCCTACGCCGACGCCCTCTGCCGCAGGCCGCACACTGCAACCACGACCGGGATGTTGTCAGCCATGCACCGAGGGGAACTCTGCCAAGGTGAGCGCCGGCGCGCACCCGCCAGGTCGCTGGGCTTGCGGCCGCTGCGGGCGACCTGGGATGCCGCCTCGCCGCTCCTATCCAGCGCCTCCATGGCGGCCACCACTTCTGGGGGCAGTGTGGCCCCGCTGGGCACGTCGAGTTTCGTCGCATCGAGCCGCCAATCGCTCCACGGGAGGCAAAGCCGCTCCAGGGCGGCCGCCACCGCTGTGACGAGCTGACAGAGCGGCCCCGCCCGCGCCGGCCCGTGCAGTGTACCAGCAAGGTTAGACAGAGGTTCGCCGGTGCTGCCGTCCATGGCATCCTCAGCGCACGTACCAGCGGCGGTGGCGGCGCAGATCCAGCTTGCAGCAAGGTTGCGAGGAGCGCCACGGTCGCTCGCACGACCGGTAGGGCATCGTGCCGTGCGGCCCATGCGTCGTCCGCGCTGCGGGCGGCGCCGTCCCATATCCTCACACACAGTCGGGCTAGGTACAGGTTCACGCCGGCCGGCACGCTGGCCAGGCCAGCAAGGCTGCGAGCCAGGACGGCGGCCGCCGCACCCCCCAGCAAGATCTGTGAGGGCCACAGGATGACATCCATGCCCGCCCCGATCGCGTGCCTCGCGCCGTACCGCTCGAAACATGCGAGTGTCCGGCGCAGGCGGCCGGGGGACGCGAGCGCGGCGTCGCCCCAGCTAGCCACCGCGGTGAGCGATCCGACCGCGGTCCTGAAGCGGCCCTGGCTATCGAGGTCGTCGCTGCCGTCGTCCAGCGGAGCGTGTACTCCTGGGCTCGCCGGTTCCTCGAACAACCGCTGTCCGGGGGGGGGGTCCCGCGCCCATGGCCTCCCAGGCGTGTCGCGTCGCTATCAGCCATGCGCATTGCGCCACCGCCCATTCCGGGCGCGATCTGGCCGGCGTGTTGCGCCTACCGTAAGCGACATGTCGTCGTCGTCGCTGTCGGACGGGCGGTCGGCTGCGGCGGCCGCCATGGCTGGGGCGTGTGGGTCGGGCGGCCCCAGCCCGGGCGGAAGGGAGCCGCACGCACACGGTGCCGTCCGCCGCCGTCCGCTCACACACGTTTCTTCGCGCCAAAACTTTAATAAAACACACACACTGTGACGTAATAATCCTGACGGCGGTCACCCGATGATGGCGCTTGAGCAGCGAGTTGTAGCTCTTTTAGCGTCAAGGGACCAATACCAATACACGCCACTGCAGCCCCGTAACAAGGGACCGTATGCCAGCTGGTCGATGGAATCCTCTGTATTCTGTGGCGCATGGCGTTCGAGTTCTCTTTGGCGTCAACATACGAATACCAATACATGTAACTGGCGCGGCGTACGACGGCGCTCTGCATGAAATGTGACGCGCTAGTCAACGGCGGCTGTACACGATCCCCTCGACACGCTTGCAACAACACTATGGAAGGCCTCGTCTAAAGGAGAGCGCGGACGTGCTGCCGGCGCCGCGCCAGCACGCGGCCGATGCGCTCGAGAGCTAGGTCCATCACTTTGGGCGGCGCCGCCGTGATGATGCGGAACCAGCCCGGGTCGCTGCAGCGGAACGCCTCGCCCAGGGCTGCCATGCGTGCCCACGCTCCCGGCTGGCCGTGGCACCGTCGCTGTCAGTCGAGCCTCATCCACGGCGGCGCCTCCCCTCCGCCAACGCCGCCTACCGATGTACAGGCCGGCATCCACCAGCTCTTCGAATAGGCGGCGCTCCTCCGTGCGCGTCCGCACCGGCAGAAACGGCCGGAAGTCGGCCCACACGAAGAAGCCAGCGTTCGCCGGCAGGCAGGCCACGCCGAGGCGCGCCAAGCCGTCCACGACATGCCGATACGCCGCGGCCAGGCGCTGTGAGGCGTCCGGGGGCAGGATGCCACCTCGCGCCGCATGAGCCGCGCCCGCTGCTGACCGTGTGCGACGTGCGCAACGGGGGCGCACCTCCCGGTTCGTCTTGATGTACCAGCGCACCCACGCGCGGTCCTCGAGCAGGTTGGCGAGCAGCCGCTGCGTCGGGCTCGGCACGCTCGTAAAGTACGCCAGCTGCTGCAGCGCGCCCAGGACCGCCGCATTGGACGTCATGCACATGCCCGTGCGGAAGCCCGACAGCCCAAAGTCCTGGCCACGTCACAGAGGCACGCGCAAACGGGGCCGATCACCTGTCAGACGCACACTCTTAGACCTTGCGTTCTGGGCGCCGGACCTTGGAGAACGCCCAGAGAAAGTGGAAGTAGTCGGGCCGCCGGATCTTCAGGGTCAAGCAGCTCACGTACTGCGACGCTTGGCCCGTCAGCTCGTGAGAGTAGTCCGATCCCAAGTAGATCTCGTCGGCAATGAAGTGCAGGTTGTGCTGCCGGCGTGGGACGGCATCGGCCGGTCGCTAAAGGCGGGTCAGCGGTGGCTACTCCGCCGCACGGCGTTCGGCTGTGGCCCGCTACCTGGTCGGCAAAGTCGATCATCTCCTGCAGCTGGGCAGCGGTGTAGCAGATGCCGAGCGGGTTGTTCGGGTTGGCCACAATGAGCGCCCGGATCCTCACGCCTGCCGCCGACCCGTCAAGGTGAGCCTAGCTCGAACAGAGTGTTAGGACAGCGACCGCGGACGCGCCGCGGTGCGGGGGTTTGCGCAGCGGCACCGGCGCGCTGGGCGGCGGCGAGCGCGGCCTCCAGCTCCGGTACGCCGACGTGGAAGCCCGAGCCGACGGAGCTCTGGACCTCCCAGCACCGGGCGCCGGCGCGCTTCTCTAGGTCGGTCTCGAACCCGCCGTAGAACGGCGTGGGGATGAGCATGCCGTCGCCCGGGTCGCAGAGCACCTGCCGCCGGTCGTGGCCCCGCCACGAGAGGCGACGCCCCGTGCGTTGGCCGTCCGGCGCCACAGCGCCTCGAATCGTCGCTCTGGGCGTGGGCCGGACCTGCGTCAGCGTGTCGATGACCGTGCCGGTGCCGTTCATGATGCAGATATGCGCAGGGTTCACCGGCGTAGGCGACCGGGTGTACTCTTGCAAGAACTCCGCAATGTTGCTCCGCAGGCGCGGCAGGCCCTGGAAGTTGCCGTAGAGGCAGTCGGAGGGGTCGACCTTGAGGACGCCCGGGCTGTTTAGCTGGGGAGGGGGGCGGGAGGGACGCCCAGCAGCCGCTGGAGGACGGCGTCTGAGCATGGGCCACACTGTAGGACCGGCGCGTGCCGCAAGGACAACGCCTACCTTCTCCACCAGCTCCTTCAGCATGAGCTGCCACCGTCGCACGCGCGGGCCAACTGCAGAGGCCAGCAACTGGTGTGTCAGGTCACCCAAGGTCAACCAACGCGCGCCGGCGGCCCTTCACCAAGGCTCACCTTGTTCTCGGCTGTGCCGAGGTTGATGCAACCGGATCGGTTGGTGTCCATGTCGAACGGATTGGCCGCCGCCCGCTCCATGCCCACAGCGCTGGGAGCGGCCGCGCCCACGGCCTGCGGCAGCCACTAGGTGAGCGGACCATATAGCGACGACACGCCCCGGACGCCTGCCAACGGCGTACAGCCAGTTCTGCAGGCTGTAGAAGCCGCGGCCGCGGTCCGACAGCGACGACCGGTCGACGCCAGCCATGGTTGCCGGTCGCGCGATCTGCGCCACCGCGCCGCAAGAGACCAGCCAGCCGCCGCAGGCCGCCGCGTCAGTGCCCATCCATCGTGCCCGTCGGCCCGTTCCGAACGCCCATCCCAGGTCGCCGCAGGCTTGCCCCAATGCACATGCTGCTGCTCTGCCAGGCCCGTCCCGCGATCCGCCACGCCGTCGGCGCAGCGTGCCCTCGCCCAGCGTGGCTGTGCCCCGGCCCGCCGGCGTACGCGCGTGTTTGCGCCGCAGTTAAAGTTTTTTGGCGCCAACTTTTTATTTTGGCGCGAACGTTTTGAAAACACAGCGCCCACGGACGGGCGCGGGTCCGCCAGCGAGAGGCGACGGGCCGGACGGGGCGGCGGGCGGCGGGCGGCGGGCGCCAGTGTGCGCTGCGCCGCGCCGGGTTGGGGGCAGCACAGAGGGTTGTAACACCTGCGGTGAAGCGTACGGCCGCCTGAAGGCGGTGCCTTGGGCGCGATGGACCGAGTCGGCGTGATCACGGCGGTGGAGGCCGGGCCCGACGGCCAGGTAGGCGCCACTGTCGCTGCTGGGCGGCCGTCTCGTGACTGATGTCGCCTCTGCCATGCCCGCCTTGTGGCCTGCGCCAGGAACTCGTTCGGGTGCGGTGGATCCTGCCGGACGGGAACACGGCGCTGCTCGAGGGCGCCACGGACCAGCTGCTGACCAGTAAGTACGCCCGGGCGGCACGCGGCGGCGGCGGTCCTACGCCGCTGACCGTCGGCGTCCGGCCTGGGCGCGGGAGGGGAGGTGGCCAGCGACGGAGCTCGTCCAGCAGGCGCCGCAAGTCGTCGACGTGGCGATCCACCTGCACCGGCAGGCCGCCGCGCTGGCGAGCGGGCAAGCCGGCGCCGGCGGAGCGCCGTACTCGGGCAGCCGGCACGAGAGCATCAAGGACCTGTTGAACGAGAGCCACAGTACGGCCAACTCACCCATGTCGCCCGGTGCCTGGCCTGAGCTGACGGCAGGACGACGCACGCCAACCCGTGCCTGGGGGTGTCGGGGCGGATGCAGCGCGACAAATTCTGGACCACTTCGACGTGAGCACCGCCTCCGGCTACGCTCCGTCCCCGTACGGCCTCCGCTGGATTCCGTCGTTGCGTGCGCGCGCACCCTCGTTAACGTGGGCGTACGTCATCGTTGTGGCCGCGCCCGCGTGGCAGCGGGCTCCTCAAGGCCATCGTGCGCGCCGTCCTGCAGTCGGACGTGGTGGACCTCCCGCTCTGCAGGCGGCTGTACTCGCTGCTGCGCGCCGTCCACGCCGCGGTCGGCGTGGGCGCCCCCGGCCGCGACGGCCCGGACCTGGACGGGGGCGGACGGGGGAGTAGCAGCCGCGACTCTGACGATGAGGACGAGGGCGAGGACGCGCGGCTGACGAGCGTGGACATGCTGGTCGAAGCGCTGCAGCAGTGTCGGCATTCCGCGGTCGATGTGGTATGCCGGCAAGCTACGGGCTGGCGCCAGTGGGTGCTGGGCTTAACGGTGGAGCCAATCTCGCTGCGGGCTGCGCGATGCCGCCCCCGTCGCTGCAGCGGCAGCAAGCCTCCTTGCTGTTGCAGTACCTGGTGGCGTGCCTGGAGGACGACCTCGTCCGCCACCGCGGTACGGGCGCGGCGCACGTCTGATGCCTGCTGCGCCAGGGCCAGCTA
>Ga0180216_1003398_pt1 | contig 12649 bp, 11 predicted proteins | sample eDN3rd37CBELigMG_FD_128879 | JGI IMG/M metagenome (GOLD analysis project Ga0180216, IMG submission 128879) | Enriched Miracle-Growth compost microbial communities from Emeryville, California, USA - eDNA 3rd pass 37_C BE-Lig MG (version 2)... ...
ATCCTCTGCGGGAGAAGAAATCAAGAATCATAAGTGGCACTGGAGCAGAGCTTCGGCTGAGTGCCTCTTCGGCAGAGCGGAACTCTGAGGTCCGCATCGAGCCGTCGTTCCGCCCTGCCGGCCTCGGTCCGGAGTCCGGCCCGAAACAGATGACGCCTCCGAAATCTGTAGGGTCGAAAGCACCGCCACTAGCGGATTTTGACCATCGAGCAGCCCGGCGCATCCGTTCCGGCCGCATCGAGATCGAAGCCCGGCTCGACTTGCACGGCTTCCGGCAGCATGAGGCTCACGCGGCCCTGCGCTCATTTCTCCTGAGCGCCTACAGTCGCGGGCTGCGTTGGGTTCTGGTTATAACCGGCAAAGGTGGTCCTGTTCGTCAGGAAAAGGAGTACTGGTTTGAGCCTGAGCGCGGCGTACTGAAACGCAACGTGCCGCGATGGCTTGCCGAGCCGGAGTTGCGGGCTGTCGTAGTCAGCTATACGACAGCCTCGCTTTCGCACGGGGGCGAGGGCGCTCTGTATATTCAGTTGCGTGCCAGAAAGCGATGATCGGTTGATGGCGACGGCGTCGTCGGTGCTTCCCAGTCCAGAACAAGCTGCAGCCGAACAAAAAACCCTCCCGGCTAAAGGGAGGGTTTATCATTTGAGCACCAGCAATGAAGGCAGGCAGGGGACTACGGGCACTCGCTCGCCAGCCCTTGGAGCGCCGCGGAAATTCCCATCAGCGAATAGTTATCCGAGGTGTTGGTCCCACGCTCGGACGTCGCTTCGACCTTCATGAATGAACCGCGCTTCATCGCTTCGATCAGTTTCAATTCCTGCGTCGGATCGGCAACGAACGCCTTGTCGTCTTTCGCAAACAGGTCAAACCTGGAGCCGCCGATATCAACGACAACCGTGCTGCCCTGCTTGATCGGATAACCGAGACGTATACTGACCTCGGACTTCACACCGTCCTGAGGCCATGCGGAGATATAGAAGAACGCAGGATCACGCTTGGAGTCGGCGGGTGTGCTTTCCTTGGGCTGCGAAGCCGCGAAGCAAATCTTCGTCTGCGCTTCGTCATGAGTAAACAGACTCCAGTCTCTGTAGGTTTTCACCAGGTTGGCGGCGGACGCGGCACTTGTTGCGGCAATGAGAATCACCGCGGCAAAGGCGGTTGAAACGGTCCATCTGCTGTCTGGCAAAAGCATGAGTTTGATCACCGTCCTCTGTATTTCGGCCCTCGGCCATATAGGAAAATCCAAGAGGGCTTGTCACCCTCGCTTTCACGATTCAACGAACTTTCGATTGAGTAAGTCTGTCCGGTCCGCCTTCTCTCATCGGCCGGTCCGCGAACCGCGCCAGGCTTCTTGTCCGATCGTACATCACGATGGCGCCGGCGATTGCTACATTCACACAGAACCGCGTCGGGATCTTGACGACGTAGTCGCATCTTTCCAGCAGTTCCGGGGAAAGTGACCCCTTTTCGGGTCCGAGGACATAGGCTGCCTGCATAGGATGACGAAAGCTGGGCAGGTCGATGGCATCTTCAACCAGCTCGATTCCAACGAGTTTGCATCCCGTCGGCAGCATCATCTCGTCAAGGCTTCTCCAGTTGTAATGCGGCAGATGTACTTGCCCCTTGGACGTATCGGCTCGTGCTTCCAGTGCCTGATAGGTCGCACCCACCGTAAATGTGAAGCTTGCGCCGAAACCGTGGGCGGATCGCATGAGGTTTCCAAGGTTCAAGGCTTTGGACATGCGTTCGGCGCCGATAGCGAAATAGCCGCGTGGCGTCGGCGGCCAGTTTGGTGTCATGGTTTTCTCTTGCGCTGCATGAAAGTTGGAACGGCCAGTGGTTGAACGTGCTTCGGGCCGTGAACATCATCAGTCTAGGGTTAACCAGAAGAGGTTTCCGAATGAAAGGGCTGTTGTGCAGAAGGCTTGACGGCGTTGCCGCGCTGGAGCTGGCAGATCTTCCAGAGCCCGTGCCAGGCCCCGGCGAAGTGATTGTGGCAGTTCGTGCCGCAGCCCTGAACTTCTTCGACACACTCATAACCCAGGGGAAGTACCAGCACAAACCGGACCTGCCGTTTTCGCCGTCGGGTGAAATAGCAGGCGTGGTCTCCGCTTTGGGCCCGGGTGTGAAAGACGTTGTGCCGGGGGATCGGGTCATGGCGTATCTCGGCTGGGGGGGCGCCCGCGAGCAAATAGCGGTTGGGGTTGAAAAGCTGGTGCCCATCCCGAAGGATATCTCTGACATCACCGCGTCCGGCATTGCCATCACTTATGGCACGGCCTTGCACGGACTGCGGGATCGGGCAGCGGTTCGCCCCGGTGAGACAGTGGCTGTGCTGGGTGCCGCGGGTGGTGCAGGCCTGGCGGCCGTGGAGATTGCCACGCTCCTGGGAGCTCGCGTGATCGGCGTTGCCTCATCGCCAGAAAAATTGGCCGTATGCAAGGAGCACGGCGCGGATGCGACCTTGTGCTATTCCGAAACTGACCTGAAGACGGGTCTGCGTGAGCTGACCGGCGGCGCCGGGGTGGACGTGGTCTATGATTGCGTCGGCGGCCCGCATGCGGAGCAGGCGATTCGCGCCATGGCGTGGGGGGGACGTTTCCTCGTCGTGGGCTTCGCGTCTGGCGAGATCCCTCGCCTTCCGCTCAATCTGCTTCTGCTGAAGGGCTGTTCGGCGCTAGGTGTGTTCTGGGGCGAAGCAGTCAGCCGGGATACCGCCCAGCACAGGCAGAACATGATGCAATTGCTGGCCTGGATATCAGATGGCCGGCTGTCGCCGCGCATCGGTGCCGTCTATCCGCTCGAACGCGGCGTTGAAGCCCTGCAATTGATCGAGCAGCGCAAGGCAACCGGCAAAATCATTTTGGAACTCTGATTAAGCTTGACGGGATTTGATCCGTTTCCAATTAAGTTGTCGCGATCCGGGACAGAAATAATCTTCATTGCACCACGCAACCCGATGGCGCTTCAACCGTTGCATAATTTGAGCGAAGGTCGCCGGGTCGCGCAATGACCCCCGCCAGCGCGAGAAGGAATTGTCTCACGTTCCGCGTGCTCTGCTGTAATGCTTAATCTGCTTAACTTTGTGAGAGAAAGATTTGTGCTTGTAGCCGGCTTGTCTTTGCTTGCCGGAACCTGCTGGATAGTCTTCACGCTCACCTATGCGTTGTTCCGCGATACAACCGAAACGGTGACAATGTCGGCGCGGGCTGCACCTGCGACCGCAACGCGGCGTCTTTCTCCTGAACAGCTCGAATTTGCAAAGGACGGCTACCTGTTCTGGTTCAGACAGAGGACATCGCCACCATCCACGCTTGTGGAACACGCGCAGGTCGATCAGAGCCACATTGATCGCTGAACCCACTACGGTCCGGGACCTCGATAAAGCGCATTTGCAGCGCAATCAGCACCGGTCAGAAGGCCGCGTGCCCCTCCTCCATTCCGCCACCGAATAACGGAAACGTTTCTTCCACGACATACGGGCCGCCACCGGTTTTGGGCTTAGATGAGAACAGCGTGAAATGCGTGATCAGAAACGGTTCGGAACGGTAACCGCCGTACCGCTCCAGATATCGCGCCACCAGCTCCGGCCGGGTGTACTTAAGCCGTGCGATCGTGACGTGCGGTCGGAACTGGCGGCTCTCGGGGGGTAGGCCTGCCGAGCGTGCGGCGCGTTCATGGGCCCGCGCAAGTTCGGCAAGTTCCGGGCCTGCTTCGACGCCCGCCCAGATCACCCGGGGTTCCTTGCCGCCGAATGTACCTAATCCGCAGATCCGTGCATGAAAGGCGTTGACCTCTATGTCGGCAAGCATGTCGACGAACTCGTTGGCGGTAGGATTGTCGATGTCTCCGACGAAGCGCAGCGTGATGTGCATGTCGTCGCTTTCGATCCATCGCGCTCCGGGAAGTTTCTGCTCCAAGTCGGAAAGATCGTCGCGAAGGTCTTCGGGCAATTCGAGCCCGGTAAACAGACGTGGCATATGTGTACCCTCCGCTGCCGAGCGGTGCATGAGAGCTGCGGTGCCGCTATCGTTTCAACCAACCAGCCATCCCTCGCCGGGACGAAACCAACCCTGATCTCACCCGGCCTTTACCCGGGCAATCAGTTCCTCGACCTTTGGCAACATCCGTTTGACGATTTCAGCCACCCCGTCGCGATTGGGATGGAGTCCGTCACTGAGATTGAGCTCCGGATTGGTCGCCACGCCCTCGAGTATGAACGGATAGTAGAGCGCCTGGTATGTCTCGGCCAGTTCTCCGAATATGGGGTCGAACGCTTTTGAATACGCTTCCCCCCAGTTCTTGGGCGAGATCATGCCGACAAGGAGAACCTTGATGTCGCGCTTGGAGAGACGCTCAAGGATCTGATCGAGGTTGCTTCGGGTGATCGCCGGATCAATACCACGCAGCGCATCGTTGGCGCCAAGCTCAACGATCACCGCATCCGTGTCCGGGGCGATTGCCCAATCGAGGCGCGCCAGGCCTGCCGCGGTGGTATCGCCCGACACGCCCAAATTTTCGATGACGACCGAATATCCGCGCTCTTTCAGCGTGGCTTCAAGCTGGGCGGGCAGGGCAGCCGATGGCTCGAGCATGTAACCTGCCGTCAGGCTGTCGCCGAATGCCACGATCTTGACGGGCTTGTCAGCTTCACGAGCAGGCCCCAAATCCTGCGCCACGCTCAGATTTGTTGTCATGACGGCCGCCAATCCGGCTAAGAGTGCTGCTGACAGTATGGATCTTGTCCCCATCATCGCCGCCCCGCCAATGATTGCGCTGAAAGTGACTTTGAACGCCATTTCAAATCTTGTTTTCATTTTTCGAGCCAATCACGATTGCGCCTCAACCTTCATTCATGTCCATCCCGACAGACGGCCCAGCGCCCCGGGCAGGCACTATCCCTAATGCTCCAGAGGTTCGTGCACGTGACAGCTCCCATCATCTCACTGGATAACGTTCGCCTCAGCCTGACCAGTCGCGCCGGTCCTGTCGAAATTCTCCGCGGCATCACGCTGGATCTCGCGCAGGGGCAGTCGGTCGCTATCGTCGGGCCGTCCGGCTCCGGCAAGACGTCGCTGATGATGGTTCTGGCGGGACTTGAGCGCGCGACCAGTGGTCGGGTGATCGTCTCGGGCCGCGATCTCCGCGAGCTTGACGAGGATGAGCGGGCGCGTCTTCGCGGTGCCGAAATCGGAATCGTTTTCCAGTCGTTTCACCTCGTTCCAACGATGACAGCCCTCGAAAATGTCGCCCTGCCGCTTGAATTTCAAGGCGCGGCAGATGCAACCGAACGAGCCAGATCACTGCTTGCTGAAGTCGGGCTGGGCCATCGCCTTCTACATTTTCCGGCTGAGATGTCGGGCGGGGAGCAGCAGCGCGTCGCGCTGGCACGTGCTTTGTCGACCCGGCCGCGCCTGATCCTTGCCGACGAACCGACCGGCAACCTTGATGGTGAAACGGGCAAGCATATCATTGACCTGCTGTTCCGGCTGCATGAACGGTCCGATGCGACCCTGATCCTGGTAACCCATGACGAGCGTCTGGCCGAGCGCTGTCAGCGTACCCTGCGCATGACCGATGGTGTGATCGCCGCCGACGAACTGAAGGATGCAGCTTGATGATGTGGGCCGCCGATCTGGTGATTTCGAAGTTGATCGGGACAACGTCATGACAGCAGTCGATACGCTGGAGGCCGCCCGCCGGGGCCGCCGCTTCAAACTGCCGTTATCCATGCGTCTTGCCGGACGGCAGATGCGCGCCGGGTTCGATGGTTTCCTCATATTCATTCTGTGCGTGGCGCTGGGGGTTATGGTAATCGCCGCGGTAGGGACGCTGGCCGACTCGCTCTCCGCCGGTCTTGAGCGTCATGGGCGCGTTATTCTTGGCGGCGACATCGCCCTGTCACGCATGCACGCCCGCGCCGTTCCGGGTGAACGAGCAATCCTGGATGGCCTTGGCAAGGTCAGCGAGACATCGACCATGCGGGTCATGGCGCGCTTGCCAGATGGTAGCGACCAGACACTCGCGGAACTGAAAAGCGTGGATGAGGCCTATTCGCTGGTCGGCCGCATCAAGTTGAGTGACGGCATGTCTCTCTCCGACGCCTTGCATGATAATGGCGCAGCGGTCGAACCGATCCTGCTTGAACGGCTGGGACTGAAAATTGGTGATGCGATCACCATCGGACAGGTCCGGCTTGTTATCCGCGCGACAATCGGGAAAGAGCCGGAGGGGCTTGCCGACAGTTTGACCTACGGACCGCGTATCATTGTGTCCATTCCGACCCTCGAGAAGACCGGTCTGATACAACCGGGGGCTCTGGTGCGCTGGCGATATGCTGTGGCCCTGCAGTCAGACCCCACAGACTACGAGGCCCTGCTGGCAGCCCGCGATGAGCTCAAGCGGGATCTGCCCGATGCGGGCTTCACCATCGCGGACCGGCGTGATCCCTCACCACAGCTGCGCAAGACGCTGGATCGGCTCAGGCAGTTCCTGACGTTGCTCGGATTGGCGGCGCTGATCGTTGGTGGTGTCGGAATAGCCAATGCGGTTTCGCATTTCGTGGATCGCCGGCGCCGGACCATTGCGACGATGCGCGCAATCGGGGCCACCGGCCGCCAGATCTTCATGGCTTTCCTGACGCAGATCATGGCGATGGCAGCCATAGGGATCGCTTTGGGTCTTGCGGCTGGGGTCGCCATTCCGGCCATCCTGCAAACCCGGTACGCTCACCTGCTGCCTTTACCGGTCAGCATGACCATCACGCCGTGGAGCCTCATCGCGGCGATTGGCTACGGGCTGCTTGTGACGTTGCTGTTTTCGATCTGGCCACTGGGTCGGGCGGAGCAGATTTCTCCTGCTGTCCTGTTCCGTGATGAGGTGGGCACGACGACGGGATGGCCGAGCCGCTACATCATTGTTGCCACCCTTGGTCTGGCACTCATACTTACAGCCATAGCTGTCGTAAGCGCGGATGCTCCAATGCTCGCAGCTTATTTCTGCGGCGCGCTCGCTGTGGTGCTGCTGGTCTTCTATGCCCTTGCGCTCGCGGTATCGTGGCTGGCGGGGAAATGTCCGCGCCCCCGTTTCCCGGAGCTGGCGCTGGCGATTGGCAATCTCGGCGCTCCCGGCGGGCTGACCCGCTCGATCATTCTCTCGCTTGGAGCTGGCCTGTCGCTTCTGGTTGCCGTCGCTCTGACCGATGTGTCCCTGATCGCCGAGTTGAACGGAAAGCTCCCCGAGGACGCCCCGGACTACTTTGTGCTCGACATCCCCAAGGCGGAAACCGGCAAGTTCCGCGATGAGGTTCTGGCCCGTGTGCCCGATGCGGTTGTCCAGGAAGCACCCATGCTGCGCGGTAGACTGATCAGCCTCGGCGGCAGATCCGTCGAGGACATCAAGGCGCCGCCTGATGCCGAATGGGTTCTCCAGGGTGATCGCGGCATCACCTATGCCGCCGAGGTTCCTGAAGGCTCTCGCGTCACCGAGGGTGAGTGGTGGCCAGCCGATTATTCTAGCGAACCACTTGTCTCCTTCGAGGGCGAACTGGCAAGGCTGCTCGGATTAAGCGTCGGTGATACCGTGACGGTCAACGTTCTCGGCCGGAACATCACAGCCCGCATAGCCAACTTCCGCGAACTGGACTGGGACAGCCTCTCCATAAACTTTGTCATGGTGTTCTCGCCCAACACACTTGCGGGAGCGCCGAACAACATGCTGGCGACGATTGCGCTGCCTGACAGCATCGATATCCAGCAGGAAGTCGGACTTGCGAAAAGCCTGTCGCAGACCTTCCCGACGGCGACGGTGATTCGCGTTCGCGATGCGATCAATGCCTTCAACGACATCTTCGAGAAGGTCATCACGGCGGTGCGCGTCGCCAGCGGAGTGACCCTGCTCTCGGGAGCTTTGGTTCTGGCCGGTTCCCTTGCCACTGCTCAACGCCGCCGCATCCTGGAAGCGGTCATCCTCAAGGCACTGGGCGCGACACGCAGGCGGATCATGATGTCTCACGCCATCGAGTATCTGCTGCTTGGTTTGATAACAGCAGGTTTTGCTGTCGGATTAGGGGCTTTGGGGTCCGCGCTCGCCCTCGGTTTCATCATGGATGTGCCGTTCACTTTTTCAGCGCGGGCTGTGCTGGAAGCTGTCGGCATCGCGCTGGGCTTGATCCTGATCTTTGGTGGCCTCGGTACCTGGCAAGTCCTGCGGGCGCGCCCGGTTCCCTATTTAAGGTCTCAGTAGTACTTCTGACACAAATTGAACGCTTGCCCGAAGTATATCGGCTTACTAGATCAACGAGCTAAATGCTTGTCGGCTCCTTGAAATAGGGTGTCGAACACGACATATTCCTGTCGATAATGCTCGCAGCGGCCATAGGGACTTTCAAAATGACCGATTACGAAAACAGGTATGGACAGGCGACGGCTGCCACTGCGCGTACAGGCGTGGCAGTGGATGAAGGCCTTCGCTCCTACATGCTGGGTGTCTACAACTACATGGCGGCCGGTGTCGGTTTGACCGGCGTCGTCGCCTATCTGGTTTACACCATGGCAGTCGTTACTGGTGTGGACGGCAAGGTTGCCGGCCTCACGGACTTTGGTACGGCACTTTACGCATCGCCCCTCAAGTGGGTTGTGATGCTGGCTCCGCTCGCGTTCGTCTTCTTCCTGGGCTTCCGCCTCCAGAAGATGAGCATCGGCGCTGCTCAGATGACATTCTGGGCCTTCGCAGCGGTCATGGGCATATCGATGTCCTCGATCTTCCTGGTCTTTACCGGCCAGTCGATCGCCCAGGTTTTCTTCGTCACGGCTGCAGCCTTCGCCAGCCTTAGCGCATATGGCTACATGACCAAGCGCGATCTCAGCGGCTGGGGTTCGTTCCTGATCATGGGCGTGGTCGGCATCATCATCGCCGCGATCGTCAACTGGTTCCTGCAGTCCAGCGCCCTGGCCTTCGCCATCTCTGTGATCGGTGTTCTCGTCTTTGCAGGTCTGACGGCCTACGACACCCAGCGCATCAAGGACGAGTATCTGGTTATTCGCCATGACACCACCATGGTTGCCAAGGCGGCTATCATGGGCGCGCTCAGCCTCTACCTGGACTTCATCAACATGTTCATGATGCTGCTCCAGCTGTTCGGCAATCGCGAATAATACCGGTTCCGATCGCGTCAAAGCGAGCTGAATGGGAAAGGGCCCCTGTCATCTCAGCGGGGCCCTTTTTGTATCCGGATAGCTGTACTTGCGGCATACCTCTGCGATCAGAGGAAAAAGATGGCAAAGTGCTACCTGCCAGCCATACGCGTGAGCTCAATCAGCGTACCAGCCTGATACGATCCTTCTCCAGGACGTCCAGCACGCGCCGGAGATCGGGACCGCGTTTCAGGATCATGCCGGTGGCGGCGATAACACTGTAGGCGCCTTGCTTGCGGGCGAGCTTCGGAACCTTCTCGATCCTGAGCAAGGGCCATTCACTGGATTTGCGGAAAATGGAAAAGACAGCCTTGTCGCGGTTCATTTCGATTGCGTAATCGCGCCATTCGCCGGCGGCAACTTTCCGCCCATAGACCGCGAGTATCTGGCTCAGTTCTTGTCGATTGAAGTAGGTCGTGGAAGGGGGCTTGTCGTGCCCGCTGTGGGTGAGGCCGGTCGCGGCGTTCCCGTGTGGGCGGAGGGATATTATCGGTTCTGTATCGGTCAAAACGCGCCTCCTTGTGTCATGGAACAGTCATGATCGCTGCATTATCTTGCCATTGCAAGTAAAGGAACAGGCGCAGGAAACCGCGTGAGTATGCGAGACAACCGATGATTGCTGGAACGTGTCTCATTCATGTCGCGGCGTGAACAATCTGATGCCGCAAACGCCTGTATAATCCTTGACTGTTGCCTAAGGGTCCGCCCGAACCCAGCCCTCGGACGGCTTCAGCTCCCAGCCCGGCACTATTGAAGTCGGCCTGTTCGCCGGACACCAGGGCAGCAATCTCCTAGTCGCTTATTCCTCAGCAGAGAGGGTCGGTTCCCCCGCCGGCCCTTTCTGCGTTTCCAGGTTCAGGACACATGTTTTTCAGGGCGCCCTGTTTGGCGGTTCCGGGGATCGGCGCTTATATGACGTATCAGAGCCCGGCATCGGACCGGTCAGACCACGCGATACGAGGGATTTCGGCGAATGACCACAGCCACAAGTCAAGCCGCTGCGACAGTTGCGGCAGGATCCAGCCCTGACAACCAGGACAACCCGTTGCTTGAAACCTGGTCGACGCCATTTGGTCTGCCCCCGTTCGCGCTCATCGAGCCCCGGCATTTCGCGCCGGCTTTCGAAGCAGTGATGAGCGCTCACCGGGCTGAGGTAGATCGCATCGCCAACAATCCCGAAGCGCCGACCTTCGACAACACGATTGCAGCGATGGAACGCAGCTTCCTGCCCCTCGAGCGCGTGGCTGACGTCTTCTTCAACCAGGCAAGTACCTGCTCGACACCCGAGCTGCAGGCCATCGAGCGCGACATCGCTCCGGCTCTTGCCGCTCATAACAGCACGATCTTTTTGAATGATACGCTGTACGCCCGGATTCGCACGCTCCATGAGGCCAGCGGCACGCTGGGTCTCACGCCCGAGCAAGCGCGTCTGCTCGACCGCTACAACACATGGTTTGTCCGAGCTGGCGCGTCCCTCGGTCCCGAGGATCGCGAACGCGTAGCCCGGATTGATCGCCGCCTTGCCGAGCTGGCGACCAGGTTCAATCAGAACGTCCTGGCCGACGAGCAGTCATGGCATCTGCCGCTCAAGGGAGAAGCGGACCTGGCTGGCTTGCCACCAATGGCACGGGCGAACGCCCGTCGTGCCGCTCAGGATCTCGGCTTGCCGGGCGATGATACCTACGCCATTACCCTCGGGCGTTCCAGTGTAGAGGGTTTTCTGACGTTTTCGGATCGCCGCGACCTTCGTGAAATCGCATTTCGCGCCTGGGTGGACCGGGGTGCACGGGGCGGCGAGACGGACAACAGTGACATTCTCGCCGAGATCGTCCGTCTGCGCGCGGAGATTGCCCGGCTCAAAGGATATAGCAGCTACGCGGATTATGTACTGTCCGACACCATGGCCAAATCGCCGTCTGCTGTACGCGATCTTCTGGATCGCGTCTGGCCGGCAGCCAAGGCTCGGGCCATGCAGGAGCGCGATGCGCTTGCGGAGCGGGTTCGCGCAGAAGGCGGAAATTTCCAGATCCAGCCTTGGGATTGGCGCTACTATTCAGAGCGCGAACGCAAGGCCCGCTATGATCTCGACGAGGGCCAACTGCGGGCCTACCTCAAGCTCGACAATGTCATCGCAGCCGCCTTCGATACCGCGAGCCGTCTGTTCGGCTTGCAGTTCACCGAACTCGATGATGTACCGCGCTATCACCCGGATGTGCGCGTCTTTGAAGTGACAGACGCAAGCGGCGCGCACGTTGCGATCTTCATGGCTGATTACTTTGCCCGCTCCGGCAAGCGTTCGGGTGCATGGATGACCGGACTGCGTACCAGCCACAAGCTGGATGGCGCGGTTGTGCGGCCGATCGTCATCAACGTGATGAACTTCTCGCGCGGCGGCGACGATGAACCGACTCTGATCTCGATGGACGATGCCCGCACGCTGTTCCACGAGTTTGGACATGGCCTGCACGGCATGCTGTCCAACGTGACCTATCCGTCGCTCTCGGGCACCGCAGTGGCGCGTGATTTCGTCGAACTTCCCTCGCAGCTTTTCGAACATTGGTTCGGGGAGCCTGAGGTACTTCGCCGTTTCGCGCTGCACTATCAGACCGGTGAGCCAATTCCGCAGAGCCTGATCGACCGCCTCAAGGCATCGCAGCAGTTCAATCAGGGCTTTGCCACCGTCGAATACACCGCCTGTGCGCTCCTTGATCTCGAGATGCACACCTTGGCCGAGAACGATGGATTTGATCCGGCTGCATTCGAGCGTGATGCCTTGCAACGCATCGGCATGCCGGCCGAAATCGTTATGCGCCACAGGTTGCCTCACTTCACGCATATCACGGGCGGATATGCGGCCGGCTATTACAGCTATCTTTGGTCCGAAGTTATGGACGCCGATGCTTTCGCCGCGTTCAAGGAGGCAGGTGACATCTATGACGCCGAGGTCGCCGAGCGCTTGAAAACGTCGATCTACGCTGCGGGCAACTCGCAGGACCCGCATCAGGCCTACATCGCTTTTCGGGGGCGGCCACCGGAAATCGATGGGCTCCTGGAGAAGCGTGGCCTGGTCAGCTCCGCGCCTCTGATCTCGTGAAGTCTGGACATGCCGGGAAGAGACGCGGGCGGTAACGCTCGCGTCAGGGAGCGGGCGATAATCGTTAGCAGGTGTTAGGCACAGGCTCGCTGGTACATCGCCGGATGATCTGAGTAGAGCACCTCACCCCTAGTTCGCCGTCCAGGCTGCGGCACCCAGGATCGGTCCACCGGGTTCCTGCTGAACGAGGACCACGCAACGCTCCGTGCCACCCCACATGACGGACTTTCGGGAAAGCCGTATCTGCTTGGGCGTGCCCTCCCAGACCCCAACCGCCGACATGTCACGCACGAGATTGTAGTAGGTCAGCTTCCGGCCGGAATTCTCCCCATCGCGGATTTCGGCACGGGCCTCCTTCTGC
>Ga0180216_1003401_pt1 | contig 12644 bp, 12 predicted proteins | sample eDN3rd37CBELigMG_FD_128879 | JGI IMG/M metagenome (GOLD analysis project Ga0180216, IMG submission 128879) | Enriched Miracle-Growth compost microbial communities from Emeryville, California, USA - eDNA 3rd pass 37_C BE-Lig MG (version 2)... ...
CGGGCCGGTCCCACCTTCACCTGCGACAGATAGTGGGCCTGGAAGTCGGTCGCCACGAAACCCGGGAGAACGGTGTGCGCGGCGTGCTCGGCGAGCAGCGCCTGGGCGCCACCCTGGATGGTGTCGATCATGTTGGCCACGAACGGGGTGAGGTCGAGTTCGAGTACCCCGGTGCGTGCGTCGAGGGTGCGCATCCCCAATCGGGAGTAGATCGATCCCTCGACATGCTCGCTCGGATATTCGCGGATGGTGCCCACCCATTCGCCGGGGTTGTAGTAGTCCGAACCGGCCGCCGCAGTACGGGGAAGCCGCACGAAGGTGACGAGACCACGCCCCGCCGGTCGCAACGTGCCGTCGTCGAGGGCGGCGACGAGTTCCTCGAGGTCGGTGATGCCGCACCCGTCGTAGATCTCCGCAGCGACGTGCACGGTCTTCTTGCCGACGCGCACCAGATGGGTGTCGACGACGATCGGGCCCTCGGTGAGCGGTTCGGCCGTGTGGATGGACAGGTCCTGGGTTGCCACCCAGTCCGGGCTGCACACGGCGAGGGGTGGGGTGGACGTGACGATGTCGACCACGGTGGTGAGCACCCCGAGTGCTGCGGCGCCGGTGTCGTTGCGCAGCTTGTCGTGCAGGTCGGCGCGCATGATGGCGCGCTCCTTGCTCAGTTGGAGCGACGTCAGGCCGAAGTCGGCGGTGAAGGTGCGCTGATTCATCGACACCGACGGCCGCTGACTGGTAAAAATGCCATTCTCGCTCATGAGAGTGATATTGCCATTCTGTGGTCGACGACGGAAGGTTACGTCGTTCGGAGGTTCACAACGCACAGGTGAGGCTCACAACCCTGATGGTCGACCATGGGCGTTGTGAGCCTCACTTCTCGGTTGTGAGCCTATTCGGGCCTCGGTGTCTCCGCGAACGAGTCGCGCTGCTGCACCATCCACACCGGGGCGATGAAGATGCCTTCCGCTTCCACGCAGACCCCCTCCGAGTCGGCGATGTGCCCCACGACGAACGCCTTACGTCCTTCGACGCGGTCGAGTTTCGCCTCCACGCGCAGAGCTCCGAGGGGAGTGCGCTTGCGGTAGCGGATGGTGAGCGTGCCCGTCATCCCCGGATATCCCGAGATGCGCGCGGCGTCGCCGAGGATCTGGTCGAGCAACAGGGCGGAGACCCCGCCGTGCACGTGTCCGGCCGGCCCCTCGTAGACGGGGCCGAGGTGGATGTCCGTCCACACGCGGCCGTCGTCGTCCTCGTGGATGTCGCCGATCGGGGCGATGGCGTTGCGCAGGCCGATTGCGGCGTTGCCCCAGTTGCGGAATCGGCCCGAATCGTTGAACCGGGTGCCGTACGGGCCGTCCTCCCGGTCGCGTTCGAGAATCTCGCGCGCAGCCGCGAGATGTTCCCGCGCCCGCGCGACGTCGTCGGCATCCACGCGGGTCTGCAGGGCGAGCTGGATCAGCTCGCGCACGTCCTCGGTGAGCGGACCGTAGGTGTCCCTCTGCTGATCGACTTCCTCGTCGGACAATCCGTCGTTGACGTAGAGCTCGAGGATGGAATCGGTCATCAGGGTTCTCCGGATCGTGAGCGTGGTGAAAGAAATAGTCGACCGCGCACACGGTGAACGAGTCAAGTTCTGTTGCCGCTGTACGGGATCACCGCAAAATCCGTAAAACGGGCCGTTCTGTACGAAAGCGTGTGAGCCACCGCATAGAGGGGAACAGATGAGAGAACCCCGTCGGCTTAACGAGGGGAGGGGCCGACGGGGTCCGTCCGTGCCATGTCAAAGGGGAGGAGACACGGCACGCTTTGTTGCGAGGAGCAACAACGTCTCCACGCTACCGACGATTCTTTCATCTGCCAACCTCACCGGAGGGTGATGGGCGGGGTGAATTTGCCCGATCTGCACCTATGGCAAGCCTCGTGATTCAAGCGTACGTTCGCTTCTGCGTGCGCAGGGATGCGCCGGACAGGAGCGGTGGTCATGGCCGTAACCATCCACAAGGGCCGTGACAACGTCACCAAACGAGTGTTGCTGGGAAGACCGCTGCGCAGCGACACCCTCGGCCACACCCTGTTACCGAAACGCGTAGCCCTGCCGGTGTTCGCGTCCGACGCCCTGTCGTCCGTCGCCTATGCCCCGGAGGAGATCTTCCTCGTCCTGTCGGTGGCGGGCCTGTCCGCCTACGCGTTCTCCGGCTGGATCGGTCTCGCCGTCGCCGGCGTGCTCGTCGTGGTGGTCGCGAGTTACCGGCAGAACGTGCATGCCTACCCCTCCGGGGGTGGCGACTACGAAGTGGCGACGAAGAATCTCGGGGCGATGGCCGGCCTGACGGTGGGCAGCGCGTTGATCGTCGACTACGTGCTGACGGTTGCCGTGTCGATCTCGTCGGCCGCCCAGAACATCGGGTCGGCGATTCCCTTCGTCGAACACCACAAAGTGCTGTTCGCGATCGCCGCGATCACCCTTCTCACCGCAGTGAATCTCCGCGGACTCCGCGAGGCGGGCACAGCTTTCGCCATCCCCACCTACGCCTTCATGTTCTGCATCGGGGTGATGCTCGTCTGGGGTTTCGTGCGCCTCGTCGTGTTCGACGCCCCGCTCCGCGCCGAGTCGTCGCACTACGAACTCGCCGCCGAACAATCCCACCTGACCGGACTGGCTTTCGCGTTCCTTCTCGCCCGCGCGTTCTCGTCGGGGTGTGCGGCCCTGACGGGAGTCGAGGCCATCAGCAACGGGGTGCCCGCCTTCCGGAAACCGAAATCGCACAACGCAGCCACCACTCTGCTGATGCTGGGCGCCATCGCGATCACGCTGCTGATGGGCATCATCGTGCTCGCCGAGCGGCTGGGCGTCGTCGTCGCCGCAGACCCCGCAGCGCAACTGCGCGGGGCACCGGAGGGATATCACCAGAAGACGCTGGTCGCGCAGGTCGCCGAGACGGTCTTCACCGGCTTCCCCCTCGGCTTCTACCTCGTCACCGCCGTGACTGCATTGATCCTCGTCCTCGCTGCGAACACCGCGTTCAACGGTTTCCCGGTCCTCGCGTCGGTGCTCGCGCAGGACAAGCACCTGCCGACGCAGCTACGCACCCGAGGTGATCGGTTGGCCTTCAGCAACGGCATCGTCTTCCTGGCCCTCGCGGCGATCGTGTTCGTCTGGCTGTTCGACGCCGAGGTCACCCATCTCATCCAGCTCTACATCGTCGGGGTGTTCGTCTCCTTCACGTTGAGCCAGACCGGCATGGTGCGGCACTGGACCCGCCTGCTCGTCACCGAGACCGACACACGTCATCGCCGGAAGATGCAGCGCTCGCGCGTCGTCAACGGTGTGGGTCTGGCGATGACGGGAACAGTCCTGATCATCGTGCTCGTCACGAAATTCGTTGCCGGCGCGTGGATCGCGATCCTCGCCATGGTGACCGTCTTCGTGACGATGCGCGCCGTCGGCCACCACTACCGACGCGTGGCGGTCGAACTCGACCCCGGTGGCTGGGACGGTCTGTTGCCCAGCCGCACGTATTCGATCGTGCTCGTGGCCAAGCTGCACCACCCGACACGTCGGGCGCTCGCGTATGCCACGGCCACCCATCCCGACACCCTCGAAGCGATCACCGTCGACGTCGACGAGGAGGACACCCGCGCACTCGTGCGCGAATGGGAGGCCAGCGACATCACGATTCCGCTGAAGGTGCTGGAATCGCCGTACCGGGAGATCACGCGACCGGTGCTCGACTACGTCAGACGGGTGCGCGGCAACTCGCCGCGCGATGTGGTCACCGTCTTCATCCCCGAGTACGTCGTGGGTCACTGGTGGGAAAACCTGCTCCACAACCAGAGCGCGCTCAGACTCAAGAGCCGCCTGTTGTTCCAGCCCGGGGTGATGGTGACAAGCGTGCCGTGGCGACTGCACTCGTCGGATTCGAGATAGTCGAGAGCGGAGCCACGTTCCCGATCAGGGTCGCAATGTCGGCACCGGCCCGCAGCAACGCCTCGGACTGCACGGCGACGGTGCGCAGCCGCTCGTGAAGTGCGTCCCGAGCGGTATCGGTCTCGCCGTCGGTTCCGATGGATGCCATCACGGCCCTGACCGCCGGGATGCGATAGCCACCTGCGCGCAGTGCAGCGACGATCCGCGCGTTCCGCGCCGCGGCGGGTGAGTAGCTCCGAATATTGTTGCGGTCGATCCGTTCGGGCGCGACCAATCCCTCCTTCTCCCAGAACCTGAGGGCGGACGATCGCACCCCGATGGCGTTCGCCAGCTCGGTGATGCTCATGGCGTCGCCGGGCAGCGGAGGCGCATCGTGGGCGGCCTCGTCGACGATCACGTCGAGTGCGCGGAGCGCGGCGAGACACTCGTCGCGGGCTCGCGCGAGCCCACTGTGGAGTTCGACGACACGGGCGAGCGCCTCGTCGTAGGGGAGTACCTGCACATCGTGCATGACGCTGCGCGCCTCCACGGGCCCGACCGCGACAGCCAGAGCGCGGTACGCGCGCAGCGCCGTGAGGTGTTCGGGTCCGAATCGGCGATAGCCGTTGGTCATTCGTGCTGCGGGAGGGATCATCCCGAGACGTTCGAGATCGCGCACCTGCTGCACGGAGTATCCGGCGGCAGCGGCCAGACGCCCCGTCGTCATCGTGTGCTCCACAGCCGAACCCTCCACAAGCACTTCAAGGCGACACTCGAAGTATGACGATGGAACAGATCCTTGCAGAGATCCGGAGTTTCGACGGTGTCCTCGAGCTCGCACCACAGGAGGGAAGTGGGCATCCCGAGATCTCGTGGGGTGACCACTTCTTCTACTACGCCCCGGACGGCGAGGTCCCGCACAACCGGCAGCCCTACGCGACGATCGTGACGAAGAACTATCCGGACGACGAGGATTCACACCTCGACGAGCCGGGACGATGGCGGGTGAACGTCCATGCGGGATCGCAGCTGTTCACCGAGTTGCTCGGCTGCCCGCCCCGGTCCGTCGACCCTTCGACGATCGACTTCGCCGAGACCGACGTGTTCGTCCCGCACCCGGTCTACGGCTCACTGGGATGGGTGGCGGTCGTCGAACCCGGGGAGCGGACCACGCCGCGTCTCCTCGAAGCGCTGCGCGACGCCCACCTGGCAGATCGTCGCCGCGTCGAAGGCAGGAGCGCGCTGCGCGACACGGAGTGACCGAGCGAAAGAGCTACTGCTGTCACCCGTCCCGATCCTGATTGCTCTCGAAGAACGATGTCACGGTGTCGACGGTGAAGCGGTGACGCAGGCGGCATGCCGAGTTCTGATTCGCGAACAGACCCGGGATGCGGAAGGCATCCTCGCGCGCGACGGTGTGCGTCCACTGCACGGGCACGATCCATTCGCGGTGGTCCTCGTGCGGGTTCGTGCCCTCGCTCTCGTGGACGTACGGTGCCTTCAGGTCGAGGCTGCGGAACGGCACCGGCCGCCCGTCGACGACGAGCGTCGCCTCGTCGGCCGGAGCCGCCGGACCGGTCACGACGCCGATGCCCACGTACCCGCTCTTCGGGATGTAGACGAAGACGCGGCCACCGGCGGGCAACTCCTGCAAGGAATCCGAATACCAGCGGCCGCCGCCGGCGGCGAGGAAACCGTAGCGGCGACCGTCGTCCCAATTGCGTGACGGGCTGCGCTCACCGAAGTTCACGTACCAATCCCGGCCGTTCCATTCGGACTCGGGACGAGTCGACCCGGACCGTTCCGCCACGCACCCTCCTTCGTCGGGAACACCTCGTTCCACGGTAGGCGTGCGGCACCGGCGGTGTGATCGGTGCCGGTTGCGGGTGGTCAGTGCCAGTTGCTCTGCCTGCCGAGGGTCTCGACGGGAGTCGCGCCGGGCCGGGTCCACTGCGGCACCGGGCGGCTCGTCTCATCCCATGTCGCATTGCCGTCGGCGTCGGCGCGCCAGAACCAGCACGGGTCGTCTCCCTCCGGCCACCCCTCGGGTTTGTCCTCCCACCTCTCGCCACGCCCGTACGGGGTCATGTCGAGCTGGCCGGCCGAGCTGTTGGCCCGTTCGGTGCCGCGACCCGTCGTTGAGTAGGTGAGGAAGGTCCGGTCACCGTCGCGGAGGTAGGAGGTGAGATAACCCATCGCCCCGCCCACGGGTTCGTCGACGTTGCGCACCGAATACCAGGGCTGGGTGTAGCCCATGAACTCGACGAACGCCGCGACCTCCTCCCACGGACCGGTGGTGACGAACACGAACGACACCCCGCGAGCATTGAGGTAGACGGCGTCGCGGACGTGCCAGGCCGTGGTGGTGCATCCCTCGCACTGTCCTTGCGGGGGTGCACCGTCGTACCACATGTGCTTGTAGACCATGAGTTCGTTGCGGCCCTGGAAGAGGTCGAGGAAGGGGACCGAGCCGTCGGGCCCGACCACCTCGACCGTTCCGTCGAACTCCACCATCGGGAGTCGTCGGCGGGCCGCGGCGATGGCGTCGCCCTCCTTGGTGTGGGCTTTCTCCCGAACGAGGAGTTCGTCGCGCGCGGCCTGCCAGGTCGCGAGATCGACGACGGGTGGACGGCCGGAGTGAGGTTCGGTCATGGTGACCTCCCGGAGAATCGGACGGATTACACGCGGCTCGGTTGGAGCACCTCGCGGAGCACGGAGGCGAAGGCTTCCGGATCGCCGGGCATGCCCTCCGCGGCCCCCATGAAGCCACCGTGATCGCCGGGGAACAACGTCGGAGTTGTGCCGAGCCGGTCGGCGAGCGCTGCCGCAGCGCGGCCGCACAGTTGGCGTACCGACTCGCGACCACCGGCGACGACGATGTGCGTGGACGCGTTCGCCAGGGCGTCGAGATCGGGGTGGTAGCCCGTGCACGACATCCAGTTCTGGCCCAGCAGCACGTCGTCGCGGGTCCCGTCGTCCTCGACCGGCAGGCCGAAATCGGACGGGTTCGGAGCGGGCCGGTCGAAATGGTCGGAGGTCAGCTCCCCTTCGAAGCTGACCAGAGCGATGAACCTGGCCATGGCCGGTCCGAGCCCGCTGCGCTGGTAGGTGTCGTGGATGTCGTCGCGCACCGTTTCGGCTCCGAGGCGATCGGGCAACAGCTCGACGATCGGCGGTTCGTGCGCGACCAGCGTGCGCACCTGTTCGGGGTGCCGCGAGACGAGTTCGAGCGCGTTGACCGCGCCACCGCTGCTGGCGAAGACATCGACGGGACCGAGGTCGAGCTCGGCGAGGATCCGGTGCAGGTCGTCGGCGTGCAGGGCGGGGGTGGACTGCATCGACGTGTCGGTGCGCGTGCCGCGGCCCGTGCCGCGCGGGTCGTAGGTGATCACGGTCCGGTCGTCGAGGTAGGAGACGAGACTGGTGAAGCCGCTCGCGTCCATCGGGGATCCGGCGAGCAGAAGCGGTGTCGCGCCGCCGGGGACGGTGCGGACGTCGTAGACGAGAGTCGCGCCGGGGACGTCGATCGTGCGGGTGACGGGTTCGGGCATGTCGGCTCCTTCTGGGTCGGTGACCATACCGACCCGAGCCACCCGGAAAATTCATCGCACATACGACCGCGTCCGCACCCGTGACGGATGCGGACGCGGCGCGCGCAGGCTCAGAGGATGATGCCCAGTGCTAGGAGCAGTCCACCGAGGGTCAGCGCGAGAGATCCAAGGAGCATATGAATTCCTCCTGTCATTCGGGTTATAGGACTGCGTCCGCACCGGGACGCTGAGCCAGGAATACCCGTCGCCTCAGCGTCAAACACTCCCGAGGATCGAAAATTCACTTCGTTATGTTTTCGTGCTCTCGGGGAGTTTTCGCGCGGCCGGTTCCGCCCGGGTCTGCGACTGACTCGGCCTCAACGGACCGGCAAGGGTCTCGCTCGTGGTCGGCTGCGGCTGCAGAACATTCTGTTGCCGGAGTAGTTGTTTGCGCGCATGAGCGTCGGGAATCCGAATTCATGGCAAGTATGGAACCGTTTCTCCCGATCAAGCACACCGGCTCGAACGAGATCGACGCAGCCGATCCCGGTCAGGGCGCGCCGGCTACGGATCCCGGACCTGTGCCGGGTGAGGACGTCGACCCCGAGATGGCGCAACGCGAGAAGGACGAACTCGAGAAGCGGATGTCCGAAAAGCGCAGTGAAGAAACGGTTTTCCGAACCCCCGAAGTGGATACGTCCGAATAGACCGAACCGCGCCCGCACGCAGGGGGTGGTGCGGGCGCGGAGTCGATCGGCCCTGCTATCAGAGAATGATGCCGAGGGCAGCGAGGAGTCCACCGAGGGTCAGTGCGAGAGATCCGAGCAGCATAGAAATACCTCCATGTTGTTGTGAATGGGCACGCCTGCGAACAAGCGTGGGAAGTGAAAAATCCGCAAGGGAAAGTTCACTTCCGTCCCATACTTCGCGAAGGCATCAAAGCCTGTTACCTGCCGTCACTAGTTGTTATCGTTCCGTGATAAAACTGTCCGATTAGCCCGAAATGCCCCCTAATTGTGGGCGTTTCAGGACTTGAGGTTCACGGCATTTTGGGACTTTCCACGTTCGATCACCGCGGCTCGTCGCTCGGCAACCCGTGCCGGCGAGAACTCCCGCATCCACGCTTCCGAGGTCTGCTGCTCCACCTGCAGGGCCGGTTCGACGACGTGCTCCTCCGCGCGCCGGTACGACGCGAGCAGCGCCCGCACACCCGGCTGGTCGTTGCCGGCGATCGTCCGCGCAACCTCCAGGGCCGTGTCGAGCAGTTCGTCGTGCGCGACGACCTGCGTCACCAGTCCCGCCCGCAGTGCTTCCTCGGCTCCGACGAAGTTTCCGGACAGGCTCATGCGACGCGCGAAACCCGGACCCACTGCCGCGGGCAGGCGCTGGGTGAGTCCCCAGCCCGGTAGGACGCCGACGCGGGCGTGGGTGTCGGCGAAACGGGCGCGCTCGGATGCGATGAGGAAATCGCATGCGAGCGCCATCTCGAGGCCACCGGTGATGGCGGCCCCGTTGACCGCGCCGATGATCGGCTTGGAGATGGGCTTCCACGGATGGCCGACGGGGAGGTCGGCGCCGGAGACCAACGAGAGGTTGCCGCCGCTCTCTCCGAGTTCCTGCAGGTCGAGTCCGGCGCAGAAGGCCGGGTCGGTGCCGGTGAGGACCACGACGTTCGTCTCGTCGTCCGTACCCGCGGCTGCGATCTCGGCGCGCAGGGCATCGATGAGTGCCGAGCTCAGCGCGTTCCGCGCCTCCGGGCGGTTGAAGGTCAGGATGCGGACGGACTCGCGCTGCTCGACGAGCAAGATCTCTTCGGAAGTCATGGCCAGACAGTATCCGTAACTTCAGTGGATCCGACCTCGCTCAGCGGGGCTGGATCCACCGAAGTTGTGCCTGCGTGCGTTCTTCGATCCACGAGCGCATCGAGTCGACGCTCTCCTGCAGCGCCTCGGCGGTGAGTCCGTCCGAAGTCGGTACCGACGCGACCACCTCGTCGAGGACCTCGAGCGCCAGACCGTTGCCGTAGATCTGCTCGGACAGCTCCCGGTACGCCTGGTGGTAGAGCTCCGTGAAGGCGGCGGAGTCGAGGAAACGGGTCTTCAGCGTGTTGCCACCCATCGCGCCACGACCTTCACCGTCACCTCCCGGCATCCCCGGTGGCATGCCCTGGGGCATCCCTTCCGGTGGCGCGCCGCCCGGCATACCCGGTGGGGGACCGCCCGGTCCCATGCCGCCCGTCATGGAGATGGTGTCGTCCGGGCCGGCAGTGGTGTCGCCCTGCATGGCCATGTTCAGATCCCACGAGACCACCGACAGTTTCTTCGTGTCGAGGTCGTACCAGAGGTAGTAGTTCTGACCGGGCCCGGCCATGTCGTCGAAGTTGACGAGCAGGTTCTGGGTGGCGACGTACCGGGCGAAGGAGTCGACGTCGACCCAATCGGCCAGATGGGCGTCGAACTCTGCGTCGTCGGCAGAGTCCATCCACTTCAGGAAGCCGATGATCGGTTGCAGTGTCCCGGAATCGGCGGCATTGATCTCCTTGAACTGGTCGGCGTAGTCCGACTGGTCGTCGCCGACGTACTCGAACCGCGACGACGCATCGGCCTTGTAGAGATAACCGGGGGAGTCGAACAGCGAATTGGCGTACAGCTCGTCGGGATGCTCGAGCACCAGTCGCGTCGCGGTGGCGCTGTCGTTGACCGAATAGACCGTGTACGCGTACCGCTGGGTGGGCTGATCGGTCTCAGCGGTGAGGGACAACGCCATCGCCTCGTTGATCACCGGCGAACCGGGCCGCACCGACAGTTCGGTCATGCCCTGATACGCGCGACCGTCGACGTACTCGTCGAAACGGATCAACAGGGGCAGCGAGGTCGGATCCTCCGGGTCCACCTGCGCCATGCCGTCCATCCCGGGCGGACCCTGCGCCGGATCGACACCCTCGGGCAACTCGAAACCTTCGGGCAGTTCGAATCCTTCCGGAGGTCCGAAACCGCCCGGCCCCTCACCGTTCTCACCCTGCAGACCGCGCAGCGTCGAGTTGCCCTTCAGACGCACGCCCACGTCGTCGATGCGGGTGCCGTCGATGACCACATCGGCGACCACCCACTCCTTGTCACCGTCCTTCTCGTATGCGGCGATCATGTCGTCGTACTCGGCGTCGCCGATCTCGAGCGACAACTCGTGCGTGACGGAGGTGTCGAACAGATCGACTGTGCCGGCGACGTTCTCGGTGATCTCCGAGGAGATGATCGTCGGGTCGCCGGTAATGTAGGGCCGCACGCGTGTCGCTCCGAAGGCCGTGGCCACGATCGCGACGAACGCGATCAAAGCCACCGGCAGTTTCCAGTGCCGACGCAGTGAAGTCGGTATCCGGTGCCGCAGACGGCGTCGCGGTGTCGGTGCCGTCATCACAGGTCGGTCTGGTCGTATCCGGTCAGGACACTCACCCGCTGGCCGGCGTTGACGGCGCTCAGCGCGGCGATCAGGTCGTTCGAGCTCATGCCCTTCTTCAGCTGAGCCGTGTAGTACAGCTCCACCAGGGCGCCGGCGCGGACGGATTCGGTGGACACCAGCTCGTACTCACTGCAGTGCTTGATGAGAACGTCCTCGACGGTGTCGGTGTAGGCCGGCTCCGGCGGCACCTGCACCTTGACCACCTGCCGCTGCACGTCGAGCTTGAACCAGTTGAACTTGTTCATGATCAGCAGCACGAGGCAGATTGCGACGGTAGCTGCGATGGCGAGCACGTAGAAGCGGGTGCCGGTGGTCATGCCGATGGCCATCACCAGGAAGATGAATCCGACATCACGGGTTTCCTTGATGGCGTTGCGGAATCGCACCACCGACAGAGCGCCGACGAGAGCGAATGCCCGCGCGATGTTCGACCCGACCACCAGCATGATGAGCGCGATGACCATGCCGACCAGCACCAGCGTCTGCACGTAGGACTGACTGTAGGAGACGTTCTTGTGCGTGTAGCGGTAGACCCACGCGATGACGCTCGACAGCACGAACGACAACGCCAGCGATATCACGATGTCGAAGGTCGTGAACGTGCCGCTGAGGTCCTGGAAATCGAAATTCATATCCGTCCTTGTTTCGGAAAGGGTGGGTCAGCGAACCGGGATCGGTTCGGTGGTAAGGAGATCGGCCGGTACACGCGTGTCGAATCCGTCCGGCAACACCAGTTCCGGTGCGCCGAAACGGGACCGGGGTGCGAGCCCGAACGCCTCGACCGACTGGCAGTACTTCGACACCCGGATCACCGACATGTCCAGCCGTGCCGTCAGATCCGTCGCCCAGTAGGGCACCCGCTCGTTCGCTTTGAGCTCCACGACGGCCAGCTTCGGCGGGATGATGAAGCGGTTCTCGGCGCCGGACGCGAAGTGGAAGTCGCGGTCGCGGCCGTGCACCTTGTGGTCGATCGTCACGCGCAGGCCGAGATCGGCGTCGCGTCCGACGAACGCCTCGCGTAGATAACCGGTGGTCACGATCGGTCGCAGATCCAGATTCCCCACGAGGCTGGAGACCTCGTTGACGAACGACCGCTGCGAGTCGTCGCACTCGATGTCCTCGCGCCCGTTCAACCACCGCAGGGCGACGCTGTAGGGGAGGGCAGTGCGACGCTTCTGCGTCACGCGGTTGACGCGCTGTTTGATCTCGACCTGCACAGGTGTGTCGTCGGTACATGCGGCCGGATCCCCGTACCGGCGCATGCGCACCTTGCGGCGGAACTTCAGGCCCTCGATCTTCTCCCAGTAGAACCGCAGATCCGGGGTGTCGTAATACAGCGACGTCACCGGATACCCACCGTGTGGTGAGTACGGATCGGTGTCCATCCGGGCGGCGAGTTCGCGCCGCAGCTCGGGCACCTTCATCTCGTCGACGAAGTACTTGATCTCGTACCGGTTGAACGCGTGCAGCTTGCTCGCGGTCTGTTGGAAGCCGTTGGTCACCGGAACAGCACACACCCGTCACCTCGAGGAGCCTTGGAGGTTTGCTGGCAGTTTCCTGGCAATCGGGAGCCTCACAGGAAACTGCCAGGCTTCCTCGAGCGGAGCGTCAGCCTCACCCGCGACAATCGATGCGTGACCGACCGGATTCCCGAAGCGCGCGTGCTCGTCGTCGACGACGAGCCGAGCATCGTCGAACTGCTGTCCGTGAGCCTGAAGTTCCAGGGCTTCGAGGTGGAGACCGCGAGC
>Ga0180216_1003402_pt1 | contig 12643 bp, 11 predicted proteins | sample eDN3rd37CBELigMG_FD_128879 | JGI IMG/M metagenome (GOLD analysis project Ga0180216, IMG submission 128879) | Enriched Miracle-Growth compost microbial communities from Emeryville, California, USA - eDNA 3rd pass 37_C BE-Lig MG (version 2)... ...
AGCAGCAGCAGCAGGAGCAGCAGCGGAAGCCGAAGCAGCAGCAGCAGCAGCAGCAGCAGGAGCAGCAGCGGAAGCCGAAGCCAAAGTACCAGTCAGCTGCCTCGCCCCCGCCCTTGCCGCCATCGTCGCTACCAACCCGAGTGCAGGGTCGGCCGAGCGACGTGTACGGCGGCGCATGGTGGCCCTCTAGAGCGAGGCGGGTGCGCCGTGGGCAGTGCGCCGTCGCGGGCGACGATCCGTTTTGGGGGGAAGGGGGGGTAAATTTGGCGCGAAAAAATTAAGTTTTGGCGCCACTTTTGTGAAGCGGACGCAGCGGACGACGGCGCAGCGGACGACGGCGCCGCGGACGACGGCGCCGCGGACGACGCCGCGGACGAAACGTAGGACACAGCCGGAGGAAGACGCAGACAGAGGAAGACGCAGAGCACGGTAAGGCCACAGGGAAGGGCGGAAAAGGCGCGATCCGCACGTGCCGTGCTCTTGTGGTAAGCGGACTGGCCACCGGGATTTCGCCAACCCTGCCAGGCTGCGCGCGCAGCGGCGGCGGCGGCGAGCCGCGCAGGCGGAGCACGGGCGCCCGTCGTCAGCGGCGGATGCCGCGCGCGTCTCGCTGCGATCATGCCGACCCCGATGCAGGACGCCGACCTCTCGTACGCCGCCGCCCCCACCCTACCCCCGGGCCACGGCGGCCGGCGCCGGGAGGACCGTCTCCGCGGTTCACTCACGCTGGGCTGCACCCTCGCCTGCGCCGCCGCGTGCGCGCCCAGGGCGTACCGCGACGGCAGCATCGTTCGCGTGGCGATGCACAACTTTCTGACGTACGACTCGGCCGAGTTCCGGCCGGGCCCGCAGCTCAACATGGTCGTCGGCCCCAACGGCTCCGGCAAGAGCACGCTGGTGTGCGCCATCTGCATCGGCCTCGGCGGCGCGCCCTCGGTACGCGGCCTGCCCCAAATGCGCCGTGGCAGGCTTACGCGACTTAACCCGCGGCCGTGGGTCGCTGCCGGTGCGCCGCACGACGCCGCGCAGCTGCTGGGCCGGTCGCCGGAGCTCAAGGACTATGTGCGCACGGGCGCGCAGAGCGCCTGGGTGGAGGTCGAGATCAAGGCCGGTAACCGGACGCACACGCTGCGCCGCGACTTTACCGTCGAAAGGAACACCTCGACTTGGCGCGTGGACGGTGCGGCCGCAAACGCCACGGTGAAGGCGAGCGACCGCCTTCCCGGCTCATGCTGCCTTGTCTGCATAGGGGATGGGCCGCGTGCTCAGGCCGCCAGTCCACGGAGGCGGAGGCCAAGAAGATCACCAAGGGCTTTAACATCCAGGTGGACAACCTCTGGTACGCCCGCGCCGCGAGTGCGGCGGCTGCGACCTGTCACGCGCCGCCCGTGCTCATCCCGCGTCCACGGCGCGCGATGACGCTGCCCGCTCAGCCAATTCCTGCCGCAAGACCGCGTGGTGGCCTTTGCCAACGTACGCTGTGTCCTTTCCCGCCCTTGTCTCACCGCCCGCATCACCGCCCGCATGCTCGGGCTAACCGTAGGGCGCCGCGTTGTATGCGCTTGGGTGCCTCTCACCGCAGATGACGCCTGCGGAAATCCTCAAGGAAACGGAGAAGGCCGCCGGCGACGATAACCTCTACCAGGACCACATGGTGCTCATTGATCTGCGCAAGGAGGTTGTCGCGTCGCAGTCGCGGTTGGATGCCGTGCGCAACGAGCGCGAGCACGTCGTCCGCCGCAATGCCGTGCTGGAGCCGCAAGTGCAGCGCTACCTCGAGCGCGAGGGAACCCTGCAGCAGGTGCGTTTGCGCCTACCCGGGCCGGCGACGGCGGGGTGCTCGGTGCAAGGCGGTCGCGCTCATGCACCAAGACGGGCCCGTGCGGCGGGGCCGCGGTTCGGCGGCATGCAGCTGCGGCTGCTCAAGATGCGCCTCGCGTGGATCAAGTACGCCGTCAAACGGGAGGAAGCGATGGGAGCGTCCAGCCGCGTGGCGGAGGCCGAGCAGGCGCTCCGCACCGCCCAAGCCGAGGCGGCGCCCTTGGTGCAGCGCGACCAGTATGCACTCACGCGCGCCGGCTCTCAATCGCGTAAGTGGTCCAGGCCGCTCACAAGCGAGGACCACCGCGGTCGGCGGCTTGTGGTTCCGTGCGCCCCCCAGGGATCTCCAGGCGCGCAAGAAAGCGGCGGAAGAGCGCCGCGCGGCCTTGGTCTTGGAGATTCGAAACCTTCGTCGCCAAATGGACGAGCAGCTCGGGCGCGTCACGGCCGAGGTCGGGGGGAGCGTGCCCTCGGTCCGACCGCGGGGAGTCGACTGGCGTATTAACGCCTGCACGCACTGCATTTCCTTGCATGCGGCGCCCGTTTCAGGAGAACCGCATCGACGAGGCCCGCGCCCAGCTGAGCCAGATTGACCGGGACGCACAGAAGCGCGCGGAGGCCATCGAAGGCCGGGAGGCGGCGCTGCGCACGCTGCAGGAAGAGCTGGCCAGGCAGCCGGACATTGACCTGCAGCCGATCGACCGCGAGCTCGTGCGTGGCCACAGGCGGGCCTGCATACAGGCCCTGCCGGCGTTTATAACACGAGCCGTGCTCGTCAAGCCACGGCTGGGTGGGGGGGCGCTCCCTCCCAGAGCGCATTGCGCGCACGAGACAACGAGTGCGCCGTCAAGGTCGCCGCTATCCAGAAGGACAAGCAGCGCCTCCAGGAAGAGATTGGCACGCTCAACCAGCAGCTCAACCGGCTCGACGATCGGTACGCACGCGCGTGCCGTTCGTGCCATCCCCGGTCGCACGGCTCAACCGGCGTCGGTGGCGCTCGGAGGTGCGGCCGCTGCGTCTAGCCTGCGCGAGATTGACAGCACCAGCACCCGCCGGCTCACCAACATGAGCAAGAGCAACTACGTCCCCGCCCGCCTGACGGCGGACGCCGTGCGCTGGTTGCGGGACAACAAGCACCGCTTTCAGGGGGAGGTGTATGAGCCGCTGATCCTGCACGTACGTCTCGGCCAGCTGCCGCGGTTCCATGCATGCTAGCCGCTATGGACGCAGCTGACCTTGGGCACAGCTTCCGTGACCTCCGCGCCTGTTCCTCGCGCAGATCAACGTCAAGGACCAGGCGTACGCGTCGGTGATCGAGGACATCATGTCCAAGCGGCAGTTTGTACGGCATGTCGCCGTCGTGTGTTTCCCGCCCACTGCGCGATGGACCCGCCTAAACTGTTCCCGCGTGGCGCCGTGGATGGGGCACCGCTGCCCAGGCCTTTGTCGTGCAGAACGAGCACGACTTTGACCTCCTGTCCGACAGTCTGAAGCGCCTGAACTTGCCGTACAACATCCTGCAGACGCCGGCCCGGTCGTGGCAGTCCTTTGACACGCACGACCGCAACGAGGTCGGCCGGCCCCGCTGCACGCAGCCGACGCAGGAACGCATCGAACGGCCAGAAGCTGACACGCGTGGACGGTGGAAGGCGTGCGCGATGCCGCTGTGGCGGGCGGCGCAGATTCGCGGCCTCGGGTTTGACTGCGTCGCCATCGACCAGATCGAGGCGCCGGACGATATCAAGGCGGTGCTGTGCGACTCGTTCGCGATGCACGCCATCGTACGGCCCCGTTCCGAGCAAGGCGCGGCGCACGCGCGGCGCGGGCGTGTGCTGACGGGCATGGCTGCGCTTGCGCGCCGGGCGCCCCGGGCATGACCCCCAGCCGATCGCGCGAAACGAGGTGAACCGCGACACCGTCATGCGCCTCGACAAGTACAAGCGGTTCTACTCTGGTCGGTACAGCTACAGTGTGACCAAGTCCAACTACGACGGCCAGCCCATCCTGTCGCAGTCGGACTTTCGCAACGCCTCCTTGCTCACCATCCAGCAAGGTTGGTGCCACACGATGAGCGACTCGATTATCTCTACGCGCGCTGACCGCCCGCTGGCGCGCCCGCTGCCGATTGCCGCGCCGTGGTATCGCAGCCGACCCGCAGGCGCGCGCGCCGATCCAGCGCGATCGCGACGAGCTTGCGGCGCGCATCCACCAGCTACAGCAGGAGGGCCAGCAGCTCGACGAGCGCGAGCGCCAGCTGCGCCGGGAGAACGAGCCCAACCGCAGGGCGCGGGTGCGGCCAGTTTCGCCCGACTAGGCGCGGGCATTGCGATGATGAAGTTGACGGCCGCTCCGCAACGCGCGCGCATCGTCCGGCGGGCCACACGCCCAGGACGAGCTCATCAACCGACGCAAGGAGTTGGCCACCAGGCGGATGGCACGCTCTAAGCTGGAAGCCCAAGTTGGTACGGCGGGTAGCGGTGTCTGGCGTGCTGGACCGTACGGCGGCGGTGTGCCAGCTGACCATGCCCGTACGCGCACATGTGGAAGCGATACCCTCCACAGTGACGGCGCAACGGCAGCTGGAGGATCTGCGCCGGCACCACCAGTCCATCGACACCAATGCGGAGCGGACGCGGCTGAACAACGAGATCAACACCGCCGTCCGCCGCCGCAGTGAGCTCGCGGTGCAGTACGCGGTACGCCACGGCTTCTCACCGCCCCACCGCCCTTCTCCTGGCCGACGCACCGCGCAAGGCATGACGCGAGCGCACGCGGGCGCCGATGTCCTGGGCCACGCACGCCCACAGGCCAGGCTCCACGACGTGATGGCGATGATCGTCGAGCGGTCCAAGGTCGTCATCGACGTTGCCGTCTACGAGGCGGCGCTCCAGGCGACGATCAACGAGATGCGCCTGTGCGAGCAGCGCGTTCGGGAGGCGCAGCAGGCGGTGGAGAACTGTACGTTGGAAGCGCAGCAACGGTGGCTAAGTGGGTTTGCGTTTGCTTATGGCGACGGGACCGCTGTGCTGGGCCATTCTCTCGGTTCACCGTAGGCCGCGCGGCCAAGGCACGCCTGGTGCAGGAAGCCAAGCAGCTGCTGGAGACTGCCAAGGAAATTGGCCGGCCCTCCGACGAGGAGGCCCCGCAGTTTGAACGTGTACCGTCCTCGTCGCTGGCCACGTCCAGTTCGGTCGCGACCACGCTCACGTTGGAGCGGCACGCACTGGGCGCCGTGTGTGCTTGTGCCGGCAGCTGCCCGAAAACATCCCGGAGCTACAGGCGCTGGTGGAGGAGGCGAACGCCCGCCTCGCCGTGACTGAGAACGCGTCGCGCGACATTCTGGAAGCCTACGAGAACAACAAGACACAGGTGCGCCCGGCGCCATTGGCAGGTGGCCGCTGCTGGTGCGGTACGTAGAGGGATTGACGCGCCGTTTGCCGACGCACCGCACGAGTGGGCGGGCGCCCGCAGATCGCCCAATTCGACGCGCAGATCCTCGAGCTCGAGGCCGACTTGGTGGCCAAGACGCGCACCTTTGACGAGACCAAGGTGCGCATGCAATCCAACCGGTGCCGCTGTTTGCAGCGGCCGTCTAACAGAATCGCCACCTTACCGGTCGGCGTACCACGGCAGGCCAAGTGGTACCCGCGCCTCACGGCCCTGATCGAGCGGATCAGCGCCAAATTCTCCGACTACATGAAAGGTAGGACGCGCGCGATGGGCGCGACCCCGCAGCCCCCTGCGCTCAAGACGGTGCGGTGGTTGCCTCGTCGGGTTTGCTCGTATACCCATCGACAGATTTCCACAACGCCGGCGAAGTGGAGATCGGTACGGTGCGGCGTCGCCAACGGTGCGCCGAGGCCATGCGCTGGTCCTAACGCAACGGCCGCCTGCCTTGGTGGTGGTTGGCCGGGTGGGCGCAGGCGAGGACGACGACTACGACAAGTGGAGCGTCCTGATCAAAGTCAAGTTCCGGTATCGCCGCCGCCGCAAACGCGACGGGCACGGCATCGACCTGCCTTGCTGACCTGAGCCTGGACGCTTTGCCAATATCCCGCGCACACTTTGCCAATATCCCGCGCACACAGCGACAACGAGCCGATGACGGTCCTGTCTGGCGCGCGTCACTCGGGCGGTGTACGATCCTGGGGCCGGGGGGGGATCCATCGTGAGAGCCACTGTGCACCAAATCTAACGCTCAGTTCGGGGTGGGCCCCACTCCGCCTCGACGGCTACAGGAAAAGGCGGTGGCGACGATTCTCTACCTGATGGCCATGCAAGAGATGGCGCGCAGCCCGTTCCGCCTGGTCGACGAGATCAACCAGGGTGCGTGCCTCCCCCATCGGCGCGTGCTGGGGCGCCGACCCTACGGGGCCCTCATGCGTGGCGCCGCGCGATGGCGGCCGGGCGCCCGGTCCGACTTGCAGGCATGGACTCGACCAACGAGCGCAAGATGCACGACACCGTCCTGGCGGCGGCGACGGCGCCCGACACGGCCCAGTACGGCTTGGCCACGTGCCGAGGTACTGTGATCGCTGCATGCTCACCAGCGTCTACCCCAGAACGCCTTGGAATTCGCGCGCCGCCAGGTACTTTTTGATTACGCCCAAGCTGCTGCCGGACCTCGAGTACAACGAGCGGGTCAAGGTGCACTGCATCTACAACGGCCCGATGCAGCCGCCCAAGGAGCAGTGGAGCGTCGACCACTTCATCAGCCTCCAGCGCGCGACGATGCGCGCCTAAGCGCCTCGCTGTCCCAGCGGCGGTCCTAGCACTTGGGAAAAACACGTTTCAGATGTCTGGGTTGGATGTTGTACTGTACAGTGGCTTGCTCGTGGGCTCCCAACAAATGGGTCATGCGCTGTCGGGACGGTCGGGGCCGGCTTGCTGGCCGCCACCGCCGTACATGGCGAACGGCGGCAGCTTGAGCTGCCGGGGCTCGTGCGTGATCATCACGCCCATCGCCGCCAGCTGGCCCTGCACGAGTCTTGCCTCCTCCTCGAGCGCCGTGTCCACGTCCAGGTCGCTCGGCAGCAGCACCTCCTCGGGCGTGCGCTCGCCGTGGCGCGCCTTGCTGAGGTCGCGCGCCGACGTCAGCGGGCGCGTCACCGCGGCGGCGTCCAGGGCCGGGGCGCGCGCCTCGCGGCCGCCGCCGTCGTCCTCGTCCCCGTAGCGGGCGGCCCCGCTGGGCGCCGCGCCCGGCAGGCCGTGAGCGGCGCCCGCCACGCCAACCGCGGCGAGTGCAGACCGCAGCCACGTGGGCACCAGCGCCCAGTAGCCGCCGGCGGCGTGCCAGCGCGCGAGCGCCTCGGCGCGGTCCTCGGCAAAGGTCTCGGACGGCGCCAGCATCTGGAGGCCGTCGTCGAGAATGTCCGGCGGCGTCCGCACAACCTTTTCCGGAGACTCAAGCGCGGTGCGCCGGTCGTAGCGGAAGTTGGCCACCGCCTCAGCTTTGGCCAGGTCCTCTTCGTTCATCCGGCGGCGGTAGCCCTCCGCGACCACGAGCGCGGCCTCGCCGATCGTCCTGCACCCCCCGCAGGCGCAGCCAGGTGAGGGGCAGCGCACGGTTGAGTATGGCGCGCGGGGGGGAGGGGGGCAAGGGTGGGGCGGCTAGGCCACACCGGAACATGCGGGCCTCGGTGAAGTGCGTCGCGACGCGCGCCAAAGCGTTGGCGTGCCACAGCGGCAGAAACCCAATGCTCGGCGGCAGCTCGGCCTGCTCCTGGGCGCGCTGGTGGAACCCGGCGAGGGCCTGCGACCAGCGGAGATGAACGGAAGACGGAGGGCGTCGCCGTAAGCATCGCTGCGACCGGCTCTCACGCCCACTGGGCGCGCGCGTGCCGTACCCCGCGCCACAGGGTCGTGCCGAGCACGACGACGCTGTCGACGGGCCGGCCCAAGGCATCGTGCAGCCGCAGCGTGTGCGCGAGCTCCAGGGCCTCCTGGGGTGTCACCGCGTGCTCGAAGGTGTAGTCGATGGCCGCCGCGTCCAGCACGGGCTTGACAAAGGTGTCGAACTGGTAGGCCGCCTTGCCGCCCGGCGCGCGAATGACCACAATGTGCCGCGGCGCCGCGCCGTCCTGCGCCGGCAGCTCGGCGAGCTTGTGCGCCTGGCTGAGCACGAGCACCTTCTCGCGCTCCAGCGCGAACTTGTCGTAGGTCCGCGCGCCCGCGTACAGCAGCACCACGCCGCCAAAGAGGAGCGTCCCGCGCGACGGCCGCCAGGAGCCCTTGGCCTTCCTGCCGGCCGCGTCCGCGCCGGCCTCGGCCTGCTTCGCGGCATTGGCGGTCGCGTCGGTCGCTACGCTGCGGTACGACCGCGCTGGCCCGCGGACGGCCAGCGGCCCGCGCAGGGTCACCAGCCGCGGTAGGCGCCACATGGTCATGAATGCCGGGCCAGACGGCCGCGCGCGCGCTGGGGGGCCTGGGCGACACGCGTCTCACAAACTGTGTCGCAGCGGCGCGTCCAAGAACCCCGCCCCCAGTGGACTCGGCAGAGTTCCTTTTTTTGCGTGTCTCCAGCGGGCTCAATTCCGTAGTAGTAGACCTCCTCCTCGGCCTTTTCGTCCTCCTCGTCCTCGTCTCCGTCCTCGTGCTCGTCGTCGTGGTTGTCGTAGTCCTCTTAGCCCTCTTCGTTGCTCCTTCGTCGTCCTCGTCCCTGCGTCGTCCTTGTCCCTGCGTCGTCCTCGTCCTCGTCTTCGTCGTCCTCGTGCTCGTCCTCGTGCTCGTCGTCGTCGTCCGCGGCGCTGCCGCGTGTCCTCGTCCTCGTCTCCGTCCTCGTACTCGTCCTCGTCTTCGTCCTCGTCCTCGTCTCCGTCCTCGTACTCGTCCCTGCGTCGTCCTCGTCCTCGTCCTCGTCTCCGTCCTCGTGTCCTCGTCGTCGTCCGCGGCGCCGCCGCGTGTTTCGGTTTTTTGGCGCGAGAAACCACGTGGCGCAGCGTCGACGAGGGTTGGAGCTATCAATTAACCCTAACCCTAGATTCTAATAGGACACCGCCAGTGCGAGACTGGGGGAGACGAGTGCTGCAGAAATGCGCCCAGCAGGGCAAGGTGGCAAGGTTCTGCAGTGGCCACGGACTAAAGGCACCAACACTTTATCACAGCAACGCCCGCACATGCAGTAGAATGGCATTGTACTATACACAACCAGTTGGCCTCGGACCACGAGCGCCTTAGTTGATACGGCCGGGCACGACGTTGTGCGTGCTGGTGAGGCCGCCGTCAATGGCGATGGCCTGGCCGTTGATGTACGACGCCTCGTCGCTGGCGAGGAAGAGCGCGAGGTTGGCGATCTCGTGCGGCTCGCCGTAGCGGCGCAGCGGGTTCAGCTGGCCGATCTTGTGGTCCGTCCCGCGCGACCGCGCCATCTCAAAGATAGGCGCCGTCATGCCCGTTTCGATGATGCCCTATTGGATGCACGCTGCCAGGGCGGATAGGCGTGCGCATTAGCACGTCTTCATTGGTTACCCGTGCGACGCAGGTGGCGGGGAATTTCAACGCACCGGGCAAATGGCGTTGACGCGGATGCCCGTGCCGCCCAGCTGGTTGGCGGTGGTCTGCACCAGCGAGATCACCGCGGCCTTGGACGCCGAGTACGGCGTCGGGCCGGCGCCCGAGCGGATGCCTGCAAGAAGAATAGGCACCCATCGTGTCGGCACGGCTCAGCAGCAGATCGCGTGCGCGCTGCTGCACTCGGCACCCCGTCCCACGGACCTGCAACGGAAGCCGTGCAGAGGATGGACCCGCCGGTGCCCTGCTCTTGCATCTGGAGCGACGCATACTTGATGCCGAGGAAGACGCCGAGCACGTTGGTCTGCAGGCTCGGCACCGCCGCAGCCGCACGCCGGATGCCGCAGTTAGCGTCGTTCTGCAGCCGCCGGCAGGCAGGCAGCAGGCGACAACGCACCCGGAAGAGATCGGTAAAATCGTCCACGGACAGCTCCGTGAAGAGGACGGGCGGGCCCGTCACACCGGCGTTGGCAAAGTACACGTCCAGCTTTCCAAAGCCTGTGGCGGCCCCGCGCCGGCGGCTCCTCCAGCCAACGGCTCAGCGCGGCACCGCACCGTGGCCTTGTGGGCCCTGGGACGGCGTACGCTCTACGCAGGTCTTGACGACGCGCTCGGCCAGCGCCTCGTCGCCGGCGTCGGCCGCCATGCCGTCCGCCTCGCCGCCGGCGGCGCGGATCTGCGCGACCGTCTGCTGGCAGGCGTCCTCGTTCCAGTCGGTGCAGAACACCTTGGCGCCGTGGCGTGCGAACGCCAGCGCGCTGGCACGGCCGATCCCGCTGCCGGCGCCCGTAACGATCGCGACCTTGCCAGCCAGCCGCGGACCCGTGCCTGGCCGTCGGGTCACGAAAAGGACGCACGAGCGCGGTCAGTGACTGGAGCGCAGCACGTTTTCTTGCGGCGCACGGCGCGCACCAGCGGGCGGCCCGACGATCCGCCGGGCGCTTGGCTGGCCGACCGCCGCGGCACAGGGGGCGACCCCCGCCAGCGTCGGCTGGGCGTCCGCGGCGTGAGCGCCCGCGAACTGCGCCGCGAGCGCCCGCAGGCGCCGCTGCTGCGGCGCCGCCGCCATCGTTCAGCTTTTTCGCGCCAAAAAACTTGGCGAAAATTCTGCTTGTGCCGACGGTGCTGTCGATGCCCGCAGTCCAAGTACACTATCGATACCCGCGAGCTCGTCGATCGCCGCTGGTCTACATGCGCAGCTAGTGGATGGGCCCTTGTACCTCATGCCGCAAGGGGCCTGATATGGCGTCGATCCGCGCTCCATCGTCCGCATTAGCGATCGGCCGTGCCCTCTTGCGGCGGCCCGGGCCGGGCCCGCACCGCCGCAGGCAAATGTACCGCCTGCATACTAGAGAAAACGCCCAACCCTTCAACCTACGTAGGCTACGCACACGCATGCAATGTATGGTAGAACTTATACTTCGTTATACTACTATAATGCATGGTAGCGATCGAGAGTCCGGCCAGGCATGTACAAGCCAAAATTCGCAGACACCTTGGAAAACCGTTCACCGCGGCCACGCACAACGCGCGCACAGCACGCGCGCGGCACACGCAGTCCAAAAACGGCGCACAAATGATCGACGCGGGTACATACGTACATGCATGCATACACCTTCACCGGACTCGTGCCGCCGTGCCCGCACACAGAGCAGCGCGATCGTTCCACGAGCAAAAAACCGACACGCACTCCCCCCACCACAAGCGCGAACGGAGACCATGACCAGCATGTAACCCACGCCCACACTCCAGCTAGAGAACGAGGCGACAACCCGACAAACGCGATGCGCATGTGCGGCGGACCGACAATAACTGCTTAAATTACACCGGCAACAAGAGGGAGAAAAATTGGAACACGTTGAGCTTACGCACGCACGCGGGCAAGATCGTGCTGTCGATCGAGCCGATCACCCCGGCAACGGTGCGTGTGCACGGCGCGGCAATATTCAGGAGAAAAACATACGCCAAAATTACATGCAGCGCGGAATCGACGTGCCAAAGAAAGAATATCTATCGAGCCCCCCCGCCGCGATCGACATACAGCAAGCGCGCGCGATTCAACAAACCCGCGGCCTCTCAAGGGATCGCGCACTATGATATAACCCAGGGCCAAGTCTATAACCTTGCTCGTACGAACGCCGTGCACACTACTACCTTAGCGGGCGAAACGCAACCGAGGCGCAAAATTAGCAACATTATTCCCAACACCACCCGGGCCGCGCTAGCGGCGATGACCGCGAGCCCGATCAGCGCGCGCGCCCAAGCTCCACCCGGCCGGCCGTGCGCGCGTCCACGCATGCAGGCCCGCTCGCCAGCTAGCACTGTACGTTGAGGTGGCTCAGGCCGTGGCCAAAGATGTGGTCTTGCAGGTCCAACAGGTCGGCGAAGCGCGCGCCGCAGTTGGACCAGCCGCACTCGAACGGCATGGCGAGGTGGCGCTGGTCGGCGACGCCGCCGTCGGCGTGGCACGCGCGGTAGTGCTCCATCAGCTCGTCGAGCCGCGCAAAGTGGCGAAAGTTGCACTGCGGGTAGGTGCACATGTACGACGGCTGGATGACCGCGAGCGCGCTAGCCGGCGGCGGGCCCTCGGCGTCGGCGGGTGCGAGGGGCGGGCTAGGCGACGCGGACGCTGGCGCGGTCTGCGCGTCGGCCGCCGCGGCGCCGGCGGCGGTGGTGGCCGCGGAGGCGGCAGCGCGCTCGTGCATGCGGCGGTGCTGCCGGAAATTGTCGGAGCGGCTAAACCAGTTGCCGCAGTCGTCGCAGATGTACGGCCGCTCGCCCGTGTGGCGCTTGTTGTGGCGCTTGAGGTGCTCGAGCCGCTTGAAGGCCGCGCCGCAGCCCGGCGTGCTGCAGTGGTACTTGCGCCGCCCGGCCGGCGCGGCGCCGTCGTTGTCGCCGCCGCTCGCCGAGTCGCCCGGCGGCGGCCACGCGACGCGCTGCTCGACGGTGTGCCGGAGCGGCGGGCGGCCGCGCTTGACGCCGGCCACGGGCAGCGGGCGCGCGGGCGGCGCCTGCGCGGCCGCCGGCGGCGGTGGGGGCGACGGCGTTGTCGCCGTTGAGCTCGCCTGGCCAAAGATGGGGCTGCCGCCCCAGATAGTCGGCGTGCTGCCGCTACTGCTGGCGGCCGCAACCGCGGTCGCCCAGGCGCCGACCAGCGGCGCCGACGCGGGGGCGGCGGACGACGCCACCGGCGGCCGTGCTTGCCACGCGGCGGCGGCTATGGTCCCCGGCAGGGCGGTGATGGGCGCCCAGCCGGGCGTCGGCAGGGTGTTCAGGGGCGGCGGCGGCGGCGGCGGCGGCGGCGGCGGCGGAA
>Ga0180216_1003403_pt1 | contig 12642 bp, 9 predicted proteins | sample eDN3rd37CBELigMG_FD_128879 | JGI IMG/M metagenome (GOLD analysis project Ga0180216, IMG submission 128879) | Enriched Miracle-Growth compost microbial communities from Emeryville, California, USA - eDNA 3rd pass 37_C BE-Lig MG (version 2)... ...
AACTGAGCGTCGGCAAGGCCGATGGTGCCCGAGCCTTGCAGCGAGCCAACCAAAGCGATGGGGCTCAGGCCGCCGCCTTCCATTTCCGCCGAGAGCGAGAGCGTCCCGCTCACCGCCGGACGCGCACCGGACGTCAGCAGCGCCGCCGCATCGGCATCCGCGAGCGCGGCCTTGAGCTGCATCTTCAGGCTGCCCGCCTCCTCGCGGAAGGCGATGCGGCCCGTCAGCTTGCCGCCGGCCAGCGTGCCGGTCATGTCATCGACGGCGAACGCATTCTTGTCGAACGAAAGCGTGCCGCGGAACTCACGCGCGGTGAGACGCGGCAGCAGCGTGACCTGCCGTCCCTTGAGCACGACCTTGCCGCTCGCCGCGGTCATGGTCGCGAACGGATCGCTCGACCACGTCCAGCCCGTGTCCTTCGCCGGCGGCGCCGCGGGCATGCCGATGCCGGCCGCGATCAAGGCCGCGCCGTCGATCGCGTCGGCGTCCAGCTCGCCCTGCACGCGGCGCGGCTCGGTCAGCCCGACGGTGAGATGGCCGCGCACCGTGGCGCCGGCAACGCCGGCATTGATGTCCGTGAGCATCACCGTCTTGGCCGCAAGCTGCAGGCGGCCCGCATAAGTGACCGGCACGGGCGCCGCTTTGGCCCCGCGCAGCGGCGACGCGTCAGCGCGCGCGAGGGTGATGCGCAGGTCGGCCGCGGGCTGCGCCGCGAAAGGCTTGATCGTGCCGGTGGCGCCGCCGTCGAAGCCGCCCGCGGTCAGCTTCGTTTCGACGCGCAGATCGCCTTCCAACGGACCGCGCGCATTGATCGTGAACGCACCGGGGCCTTGCGTGACGGCGAAGGTGCGATCGAGGCCGAGCAGCGCCGTCAGCACTTTGCCGTCGTCGGCCGAAAGCTTGCCATCGAGCTGCAGATCGCGCGCCGTGAAGGTCGACGCATCCACCCTGCCCTGGCCGTTCAGCGCAACGCGAACCTTGCCGAGACTGCCGTCGAGTTCGATCTTGCCTTGCGTCGCCGCCGCCGCGCCTTGCAGCGAGAACTGCCCGTGCAACTTCGCCGGCGCCATCGCCGCCGCGCGCTGCTCCAGCACCTGCGCGGTGTCCGGCGCGAACCGCGCCAGCAGCGCCAGCACCGGCTTCACATCCGGCGCGTCGAGATCGACGCGCACGCTTCCCTGCGGCGTGCCGCTGGTGACGATGCGGCCCTTCGCCGAGAACGCCGCGCCGCCGAGATCGGCGACCGACAGCTTTTCGATGTCGATGCCGTCGCCGTCGATCTTCAGCCGCGCGCTGGCGTCGCGCCCGGTGAAGCCGGACACGGTCGCGCGGCCGATATCCGCCGCGATCGACATCGCATGCGGACGCTCGAGCCTGGAGCCGGCCACCAACGCCTTGCTGAAGGCGATGGCGGCGTCGATGTCGAGCTCGGGCGCGTTGAGTTCGGCGTCGAGCCGCGCCGGTTGCTTGCCCTTGGCGAAGACGTAAGCGAGCCGCCCCGACAGCGTCTTGCGCTCGAACTCCGCTTTGAGCTGTTCGACGGCGATGCGCTCGGTGCCGAGCGTAATGTCGCCGCGCAGGCTCAAGGGCCGCAGATCGCTCGGGCCGGTATCGCTGCGGCCTTCGAGCCAAGCGGTCAGCGCCTTGGGATCGCCCGCGTCGATCTCGGCCGGACCGTTGAACGAGATGTCGGCGCCGTCGACGGCAAGCTGGCCGCTGACGCGCACTTGCGTGAAGCCCGGCGCGCGGAATTCAAAACGGTCGAGCTTCCAGCCGTCCTCATGCCGCGAAAGGTCGCCGCGCAGGTTCTGCACCATGCCGCCGGCCAGCGTGAGCTGATCGATGCCGAGACCGATCTGCACCGGGATGCTCGGCTGGAAAAGCGCGCCGCCGAGATCGGCCAATTGCCGCAGCGCCGCCGCCGGCGTCGACCGGCCCTCGCGGCCGCCGAGCGCGCGATCGAGATCGACCTGACGGCTCGACAGAACGCCATCGAGGCGCGGGCGCTTGCCGAACTGCAAATCGGCGACGCCGGTGAGCTTCACGCCCTGCTCTTCCGAGCCGTACTGATATTCGAGGTTCTGCAGCAAAGCCGATTGCGGGCTCGCTTTGAGCTGGCCCGTGATCTTCCACGGCTGCGTGACCTGCTTGCCGCGTCCCATGCCGACCGGCCGCGAGAGCGCGAGATTGCCGTCGAAGCGCGGCGTGTCGCCGTTGAGCGCCAGCGCGCCGTCGAGTTCGATGGCGAGCGGACGCGCCACCGGATCGACGTAGAGGCGCACTTTCAGTCCGTTCTCGTCGCTGTAGCGCGCCGTGCTGACGCGGTACGGATAGAGCTCGCCATCCATGCGCGCCGCGCCCTCGCCCTTGAATGGGCCGGCAAGCGAACGCGCCTCGCCGTTGAACCACAGCTTGTCGAGCACGAAGTTGCCGCCGCTCGCGGCGTTGGTGAGCGTGACCTTGCCGTCCTCGATGCTCAGGCGCTCGATGCTCAAGGCATCGGGATTGAAGCTGACCGCGAAACCCGGCGTCTGTATTTTCCCGCCGCTATCGATGCCAAGGCTCAACTGCGGGCCGGCAAGATGCATCTCGCTGGCGCGCCACTCCCCGCGCATCAGCGGACCGAGCGCGAATTCGATGCCGAGCGAGCGGGCGCGGACGGCGCTCGCGCCCTCGCCGATCTCGATGTCATAGAGCGCGAGTTGCGGCGACGGCAGCAGCCGCGCATCGATGGAACCCTGGACCTTGACCGGCACGCCGACGAGCTGCGTCGCTTCCCGCTCGAACAAAGCGCGATAGGTACCCCAGTCCACCACCAGCGGGCCGACAAGCGCCGCCACCAGCGCCAGGATGAGCGCGATCGCCAACCCGAGCAGAGTCGTTTGCACGGTCACAAATCTCCGATGCCAGACCGCTCCGGCGCGTCACGGCTTGTAGATTGGAATGTAGAGTAAATTGCTTCTGGTTTGGCGGCAATTCTGTGTCGCCAATGACGCATGCCGCACAGCCATTCCGGGGCAGCCCAAACGAGCTGAACCCAACTCCGGATGTGGGTACCAAAGCCGAGCCGAAATGCGGATCGGCGCCAGGGCGCCGTCTATACCGGCAGGATCTTTCCCGGGTTGAGGATGTTCTGCGGATCGAGCGCGCGCTTGATCGAAGCCATGACGGCGAGCGCCGCGGCCCCATGCTCGGCCTCAAGATACTTCATCTTGCCCTGGCCGACGCCGTGCTCGCCGGTGCAGGTGCCGTCCATCGCCAGCGCCCGCTCGACCAGCCGCTCCGACAGCGCCTTGGCGCGTTTGATCTCGTCGGCGTCGGTCATGTCGATCAGCAGCGTCAGATGGAAATTACCGTCGCCGACATGGCCGACGATCGGCGCCATGATCCGGCTCTCGGCGATGTCCGCCTGCGTCGCGGTCACGCATTCCGCCAGCCGCGAGATCGGCACGCAAACGTCGGTCGCGACGATCTGCGCGCCCGGCCGCAGCGCGAAGTTGGACAAAGCCGCATGATGGCGCGCTTCCCACAGTTTGGTGCGGTCTTCGGCACGCGTCGTCCATGAGAAAGGACCGCCGCCGAACTCGGCCGCGATCTCGCCGAAGCGCTCCGACTGCTCGGCGACCGAGGCCTCCGTGCCGTGAAATTCGAGGAAGAGCATCGGCACTTCGGGCAGGCCGAGCTTGGCGTGCAGGTTGCAGGCGCGTACCTGCAAGGCGTCGAGCAGCTCGATACGGGCAATCGGAATGCCCGACTGGATGGTGGCGATGGCGGTGTTGCAGCAGGCTTCCACCGACGGGAACGGGCACACGCCGCCCGAGATCGCCTCCGGAATGCCCGAGAGCTTGAGCGTGAGCTGCGTGATGATGCCGAGCGTGCCTTCCGAACCGACCATCAAGCGCGTGAGGTCGTAGCCGGCGGAGGTCTTCTTGGCGCGGCGTGCGGTGTCGATGACCTCGCCATTCGCCAGCACGACCTTCAGCGCGAGCACGTTGTCTTTCATCGTGCCGTAGCGCACCGCGTTGGTGCCGGAGGCGCGCGTCGCCGCCATGCCGCCGAGCGAGGCGTCGGCGCCGGGGTCGATCGGGAAGAACAGGCCGCTGTCGCGCAGGTGCTCGTTGAGCGCCTTGCGGGTGACGCCCGGCTCGATGACGCAGTCGAGGTCCTCGGCGTGGACCGCCAGCACCTTGTTCATGTCGCGGAAGTCGAGCGAGACACCGCCCTCGGGCGCGTTGACGTGGCCCTCGAGCGAGGAGCCGGTGCCGAACGGTACGATGGGCATGCCGTGCGCGGCGCAGATGCGCACGATCTGCTGCACCTCCTCCGTCGACTGCGGGAAAACGACGGCGTCCGGCGGCTGATTCGGCAGCCACGTCACGGTATTGCCGTGCTGCTCGCGCACCGCCTGCGCGGTGACCACGCGGTTGTGGCCGAAGGCGCCGGTGAGCGCGTCGATCGCAGCCTGCCTCGATGCCGTGTCGCGGATTGTGTTGGGTGTCGCCATCGTAAAATGCCCCGGAAATGCAGGGCGACCGTGGCGGGGATGGCCGGTCAGGTCAAGCGCTCAGGCCAGCCAATAGACGTCCGGATCGTGCTGCGGCTCAGGCGTGGGCGCGGCCATGGCGACCACCCAGGCGGTGATCGACAATGCCAGTAGAGCCAGAAATGCGCCGCGAGCGAGCCCCTTCAGCACGGCTTCGCCTCCCTGTTTTGCAAGAGCATAGCGAAGCCATAGCGGGGCAACAGGAGATCGTAAATGATTGGTTAATGTCCACACACAGGCTGGTGGGGCCGGCCGTGCGCCCGTGCCGGTGGACGCAGCCTCGCTCAACGGCGTAACGTGGTATTTTCCAACTCATTCCGACCCGATGCTCGACCGAACCGATCCGCCCCTGTTCTTTTCCCCCTTCGTCTCATCCCGGATGCGGATCGAACCGCAGTGGATCGACTACAACGGCCACCTCAACATGGCCTACTACCATGTGCTGTTCGACCGGGCGGTGGACGAGGTCTACGAGCTTCTCGGCATCGGGCCGCACTATCTTGAGGAGCGCGGCTTCTCGACCATGGTCGCCGAAACGCATGTGCGCTATCTGCGCGAGATCCACGAAGGCAGCCCGGTGCGCGTGACCGTGCAGCTTCTGGGCTACGACGCCAAGCGCTTCCACATCTTCGAACAGCTCCACCATGCCGAGGAAGGCTGGCTGTCGGCCACCTGCGAGAGCATGACCTTGCACGTCGACATGAGCGTAAAGAAGGTCGCGCCGTTTCCGGACGATGTGATGGATGCGCTCGCGCGCATGCGCGCCGCGCACGCCGGCCTGCCCGTGCCCGAAGGGGCCGGACGCCGCATCGCGATGCCGGAGCGGCGCTAGCGCTGCCTGCGATTATCGAGAGCGTCTCTAGAGCGGCCGCCTGATCGTGCCGAAGACGATCGAGATCAGCAGCAGCACGAGCGCGATAAAGAAGATGATCTTGGCCATGCCGAATGAGGCGCCGGCAATGCCGCCGAAGCCGAGCACGGCGGCGATCAAGCCAATGATGAGGAAGGTGACGACAAGTCCAAACATGTGATCGCTCCCGGCGAATGCACTTCGGCTTGCTAATGTCGGCCCCACCTTATTGTTCCCCCGCCCGCGCGGCGCCCTGGAACCATCCCAACTTAGCCCTGTTACCTCGGCGAACCGGAGGCCATCGCGGCATCCGCCAATGCTGGGAGAGTCCTATGAGCGATACGGCGATCGTCGGCGAGAACGTCGAAGTCATTCAAACAACGGCAGCGAAAAATTCATTCACGTGGAGCGTCGTCATCGCCGGCGCGCTGGCCGCGTGGGCGGTGGCCTTCATCTTCATTTCGCTCGGCAGCGGCATCGGCCTCAGCGTCGCCTCGCCCTATTCCGGGCCGAGCGCCACCACCATGAGCATCGGCGGCGCGATCTGGCTGCTGTTCACCGAGACGGTGGCGTTCACGGTCGGCGGCTATCTCGCCGGACGCCTGCGCACGCGCAATCACATCCCCGGCCCGGAAACCAAATTCCGCGACGCGGCGCATGGCTTCATGGCCTGGGTGGTCGGCGCGAGCCTGATGGGCCTTGCCGTGCTGTACGCCGGCACCTTCGCGGCCAAGACCGCGGCCGACGCCGTCGGGCCCGCGGCCGGCGCCGCGATCAACGCCACGGCGAACAGCGACAACAATGACGCCGCGACCGGCTATTATGTCGATCGGCTTTTCCGCACCGACGCCAACGCGGGCGCTGCGGCCGGCGGCGAGCAGCAGCAGAGCCTGACGCCTGAGCAACGCAGCGAGGCCGCGCGCATCGTCATCGCCAGCATCCGCAACGGCTCGCTGTCGGACGCCGACAAGGACTATCTCGCCCGCCTGGTCGCGGCGCGCACGGGCATTCCGCAGGATCAGGCGGTGCAGCGCGTGAACGAAGTGCAAAGCCAGGCCGCGCAGGCGGTGCGCGACGCCGCCGACAAGGCGCGCAAGGCCGGGGCCTATGTCTCGTTCTGGTCGTTCATGGCGCTGCTGTTCGGCGCCGTCGCGGCGACACTCGCCGGCATTCTCGGCGGCGAGCTGCGGGACGAGCTGTAAGCACGTCGTCGTTCACGCACCGTCATGGCCGGGTTTGTGCCGGCCATCCACGCCCTGCCCTAAACAAGTCATGCCCGGCACAAGGCCGGGCATGACGATGGAAAGCCAGCAGGCGAGGGCTTGAAACTACAGCTTGCAGTCCTTGCCGTAGCTGTCGGCATTCTCCGTCAGCACCTTCTCGACGATCTCGGTCTGGAATTTGCCGTCGGGACGCTTGACGACCTTGGTCAGGTAGAAGTCCTCGATCGGATAGCCGTTGACGTTGAACTTGAACGGCCCGCGCACCGACTTGAAGTCCGCCTTCTTGAGCGCGGCCGCGAACGCCGCCGTGTTCGACACATTGCCGCCCAAGGCGCGTACCGCGCTGTCGATCAGCATGGCCGCGTCATAAGCCTGCATGGCGTAAGAGGCCGGCACGGCGTTGTAGGCCGCCTCGTAATCGGCGACGAACTTCTTGTTCGCGGGATTGTCGAGGTTCGGCGCCCAGGTCAGCGCGCCGAACACGCCCTCGGCCGCATCCTGCAGCACCGGCAAGGTCGCCTCGTCGGCGGTGAAGGCCGACAGGATCGGCAGCTTGCCCTTGAGGCCCGCCTGGTTGAGCTGCTTGATCAGGCTGATGCCGAGGCCGCCCGGCATGAAGGTGAACAGGGCGTCGGGCTTGCTCGCGTTGAGCTTGCTGATCTCGGCCTGGAAGTCGAGATTGTTCAGCGGCACGAGCGACTCTTCGACGATCTTGCCCTGATAGGTGCGCTTGAAGCCGGCGAGCGCGTCCTTGCCGGCCTGATAGTTCGGCACCATGGCGTAGACGGTCTTGTAACCCTTGTCGGTCGCGACCTTGCCCAAGGTCTCGTAGACCTGATCGTTCTGATAGGACGTGACGAAGAAATTCGCGTTGCAGGCCGCGCCCGCGAAAGACGACGCGCCGGCATTGGTGCTGATCAGCACCTTGCCCGCTTCCATGACCGGCTTGTGGATCGCGACCAGCACGTTGGAGAAGATCGGGCCGACGACGACATCGACCTTGTCGCGGTCGATCATCGTGCGCACTTTCTGAATCGCCAGATCCGGCTTGAGCTCGTCGTCGGCGACGACAAGCTCGACCTCCTTGCCGCCCATCTTGCCGCCGAGATGCTTCAGCGCCAGTTCGAAGCCGTTCCTCGACTGCTGGCCGAGCGCGGCCGGCGGACCCGACAGCGTGTAGATCAATCCGACACGGATTTTGTCCTGGGCGGCGGCACTCCCGACCGTCAACAGCAGAGCCGAAGCCGCAGCAAATCCTCGAACGCACGACCGCATGGATAGTCTCTCCCCTTGAAGCACCCTCTGGTGCCGGCGCCTTGTGTTGCGCCAGCCGGCGCGGTGCAGTTTTTATGCCAACAGTTGATCTGTTAACGCTGTGGGAAGTCAACAGGATAGCAATAACCCTGGCAACCGAGACCCGTTGCCGCCGGGTGCCGACACCGCCATGATACGAGGCGCCGGGACCTTGTGGAGCGAGTGCGATGAAGGCGATTATCGTCGGCGGTGGCATTGGCGGGTTGACCACCGCCCTGATGCTGCATGCGCGCGGCATCGACTGCGAGATTTTTGAGCAGGCGGAGCAGGTCCGCGAGCTGGGCGTCGGCATCAACACGCTGCCGCATGCGATCAAGGAGCTGGCCGATCTCGGCCTCCTGCCCGCGCTCGACCGCGTCGGCATCCGCACCCACGAACTGTTCTACATGAACCGCAAGGGGCAAGAGATCTGGCGCGAGCCGCGCGGCACCGACGCGGGCTTCGAATATCCGCAGTTCTCGATCCATCGCGGCAGGCTGCAGGCGGTGATCTATCAGGCCGTGCGCACGCGCATCGGCGAGTCGCGCATCCACACCGGCCACCGCCTCGGCTCGTTCAAGGAAGACGATGGCGGCGTCACCGCCTATTTCTTCGGACGCGACGGCAGCCACCGCGCGACCGCGCGCGGCGACATCCTGGTCGGCGCCGACGGCATTCATTCGCGCGTGCGCGCGGCGCTCTATCCGAACGAAGGGCCGGCGCGCTGGAACGGCACCATCCTGTGGCGCGGCGCGCTCGACTGGCCGCAATTTCTCACGGGCCGCTCGATGGTCATCGCCGGCGGCATGGCGGCCAAGCTCGTCGTGTACCCGATCGGCGAAGGCGTGCGCGAGGATCGGCCGCTCACCAATTGGGCCGTGATGGTGAAGGTCGCCGAGCCCGGCGTGCCGCCGAAGAAAGAAGACTGGTCGCGCCTCGGGCGCTTCGAAGACCTCATGCCGCATGTGCAGCGCTTCCACATTCCCTTCGTCGACGCCAAGGCGCTGATCGAGGCGACGCCGGAGTTCTGGGAATATCCGCTGTGCGATCGCGACCCTCTACCGCATTGGTCGCATGGCCGCGTGACGCTGCTCGGCGACGCCGCGCATCCGATGTATCCGGTCGGCTCGAACGGCGCGTCGCAGGCCATTCTCGACGCGCGGTGCCTCGCCGACCGGCTGCTCAGCGCCGAGCATCCGCGCCAGGCCTTGTTCGAATACGAGCGCGAGCGCTTGCCGATGACGGCGCAGATCGTGCAGTCGAACCGCTCCGGCGGCCCCGAAGGCGTGATCGACGCGGTCGAGGCGCGCGCGCCGGACGGCTTCGACAATATCGACGCGGTGCTGACCTACGAACAGCGCAAGGCGATCGTGCGCGGCTACGCCGCCAAGGCCGGCTTTGCCAAGGAGCAGGTCAACAAGCAGCCGCTCGGCCCCGCCGCCAACGCGGCGTGACATCGGTCATTCCGGGACGCTCGCGCAGCGAGCGAAGCCGGAATCCAGAGCACGCGCAATTTCGATTTGGCTGGATTCCGGGTTCGCACCTTCGGTGCGCCCCGGAATGACGACACACTTGCGCCGGTGACAGCGGGCACTTCACCGCTTAACGCCAGGAGAAGTCGCTCGAACTATTCCGCCGCTTCCGCTGTCACGCGAAACGGAATGGCCGCGACAACAGCGTCGGCTGCGTCTTCCTGAAATTCAGGGTCGGTGCGCAATTCATCGATGGTGCGAGGCGCGGGAAAGCGTCGGTTGCTCGTGTGAGCTTCCCAGTCTTCCGCCGCGAACGCCAAGACCTCGGCGGCGCGTTGCATCGCTTCGTCGATCGTATCGCCAGCGGTGATCACACCCGGGACATCCGGGAACGAGACGCCGTAAGAGCTATCGGCCTGCTTATGAATCAACGCGATGTAGTGCGGCATCGGTCAGTCCTTCGGCCAGCCCGCCTGCTTATAGATGCTGTGCACCGTGCCCTTCGGCAAGTCTCGCTTGGGGTGCGGCACGATCACCATCCGATGCTTCGTGCGGTGGACGAATTTGTGGTGTGAGCCACGTACCGCCACCAGCTCGAAGCCATCGGATTGAAGCCGCCGGATGATATCACGGCTGTCGCTGAGCACGCGCCCCCCTTTGCCGGCGCAGGCCAGTCGCGAGAAGGCGCGCGCCTCACGCCGGCGGCGGCAGGAAGTTCACCTCGTAGCGCGCGGCGAGCGCGACGACGTCCGGCGGGTTCTGCTCCTTCATCGAGTGGATGGCCCAGAACAGGTCGTACAGCTTGCGCGTCGGGGTCACCCAGAAGAAGCACTTCAGCGCCTGGTCGGACTTGTTGAACAGGCCGTGCGGGATGCCCATCGGCAGCTTGATGAGGTCGCCGGCGGTGGCGGCGAAGTCGCGGCCGTCGATCACCGCGTCGAGCCGGCCCTCGAGCATGTAGACGAACTCGTCCTGCGTCGGATGGATGTGCGGTGGCACGAAGGTGCCCGGGGGGAAGGTGGCGTGCCAAGCGAAGGATTGCTCCGAGAGCTGCTTGGGCACGTAGGTCTGGCCCAGGATGCTCCACACGATCCCATCGATACCAGTACCGGCTTTGGTGATACCGGGCGTCATCGGCTGCATACATCGAACTCCCTTGTTCGCGGGCAGCTTAGAGAACGGCCCGGCGCAGTTCCAGAACCCGTTATGGTGCCGGTTAACGCCTGCTTCGCGACGCGCGCGCGCCTTCGCGCCGAAAAACCCGGCGAATCCGTGGGATTGCGCCGGGAATAGCGGCGCGCACCCTCGAAAACACGGCCTACGAATGCCATCTTTGGGCTAGACAGAATCGTTTTTTGCGGCGTCCGGCCGCCTTCCCTCTTTCCCTTGGACAAAATGGCCGAGCCGAAGCGTACCGACCCTGTTTCCATTCCCCCGCGGCCCGCCGCCGGCGGCATCGCCGCGCGCGCCATGGCCGCGCGCGCGAGCAACCTGCCCTATCTCGCGGACCTCAACCCCGAGCAGCGCGACGCCGTGGAGAGCCTGGACGGGCCCGTCCTGGTGCTGGCCGGCGCCGGAACCGGCAAGACGCGCGTCCTGACCACCCGCATCGCCCACATCCTCAACATGGGCCGGGCGCACCCCTCGCAGATCCTGGCCGTCACCTTCACCAACAAGGCCGCGCGCGAGATGAAGGAGCGCGTCGGCGCCATGGTCGGCGCGGTCGCCGAGGGCATGCCGTGGATGGGAACTTTCCACTCCATCGGCGTGAAGATTTTGCGCCGGCACGCGGAGCTGGTCGGCCTCAAGAGCGGCTTCACCATCCTCGACACCGACGACCAGATCCGCCTCATGAAGCAGCTCGTGGAGGCCGAAGGCCTCGACGACAAACGCTGGCCCGGGCGCGTGCTGGCGATGCTGATCGACGGCTGGAAGAACCGCGGCCTGACGCCCGAGCAGGTGCCGGCCGGCGAAGGCGCGAGCTTCGGCAACGGCAAGGGCAAGAAGCTCTACACGGCCTATCAGGAGCGGTTGAAGACGCTGAACGCCGCCGACTTCGGCGACCTGCTGCTCGAATGCATCCGGCTGTTCCGCCAGAACCCGGACGTGCTGCGGCAGTACCAGCAGCGCTTCAAGTTCATCCTGGTGGACGAGTATCAGGACACGAACGTCGCGCAGTATCTGTGGCTGCGGCTGCTGTCGCAGAATGTGAGCGCTCCGGCTTCGACCGCTGTCATTGCGGGACGCCGCGAAGCGGCGGACCCGGAATCCAGCGACACGACAGAGGCTCTGGATTCCGGGTTCGCGCCTTCGGCGCGCCCCGCAATGACAGAGGAAAGCGAGAGCTTCGACCGCGCCGATACGTTCGACATGCCGGCCAGCGACGCCCCCTCACCCGGCGCGCTGCGCGCGCCACCCTCGCCCTCTGGGGGAGAGGGTGAGAAAGAGCAGAAGAACATCTGCTGCGTGGGCGACGACGACCAGTCGATCTATGGCTGGCGCGGCGCGGAGGTGGACAACATCCTGCGCTTCGATCACGATTTCCCCGGCGCCAAGGTGATCCGCCTGGAGCGCAATTATCGCTCGACCGGCCACATCCTGGCCGCCGCGAGCGCGCTGATCGCGCACAACGAAGGACGTCTCGGCAAGACGCTGCGCACAGAAGACGAGCTCGGCGAGAAGGTGCAGGTCACCGGCGCCTGGGACTCGGAGGAAGAAGCGCGCGCCATCGGCGAAGAGATCGAGGAGATGCAGCGCAAGGCGCGCGACCGCGGCGAGGACCATCCGCTTGACGAGATCGCCATCCTGGTGCGCGCCTCGTTCCAGATGCGCGAGTTCGAAGACCGCTTCATCCAGCTCGGCATGCCCTATCGCGTCATCGGCGGCCCGCGCTTCTACGAGCGCGCGGAAATCCGCGACGCGCTCGCTTATCTGCGCGTCGTGGCGCAGCCGGCCGACGACCTCGCCTTCGAGCGCATCGTCAACACGCCCAAGCGCGGCCTCGGCGACGCCGCGCTGCAGATGCTGCACGACTATGCGCGCAAGAACAAAGTGCCGCTGACCGAGGCCGCGCGCGCGCTCTCCGCCACCGACGAGATGAAGCCCAAGCCGCGCACCGCGCTGCGCACGCTGATGGAGAGCTTCGCACGCTGGGCCAAGCAGAAGGAAACGCTGCCGCACAACGAGCTCGCCGAGATCATCCTCGACGAGTCGGGCTACACCGAGATGTGGCAGAAGGACCGCAGCGCCGACGCCGCCGGG
>Ga0180216_1003404_pt1 | contig 12638 bp, 9 predicted proteins | sample eDN3rd37CBELigMG_FD_128879 | JGI IMG/M metagenome (GOLD analysis project Ga0180216, IMG submission 128879) | Enriched Miracle-Growth compost microbial communities from Emeryville, California, USA - eDNA 3rd pass 37_C BE-Lig MG (version 2)... ...
ACTGCGCATCCACGACAGCAACTTCGGCGGCTTACAGCACTATGTCTATCGCCTCACGGTCGATCGCGCACCTTATGTGCGGCACCACTATCCGCTCGGTGGCCGGCGGCGTTCTGAACTGTCGCTGGAGCTAAGCGGCCCCGGCCTTGAGCAAGTCACCGCCGAAGTGGAGTTGCCGGAAGAAGGCACCGACGCTTGGGTGCGTCCCAGTTGGAATGGCAAACGCCTCAACCCGGTGTTGTTGGAATTGGGCGATGAACTTGAAGTGCTGGAAGCCGAGCCCAACCAGACAGCCGCTGAAGCGCAAAAGTTGCCGGTGCCGGGCGTGGCCAATGGCCGCATTGGGACCGCGGGCGACATAGACCTGTGGGCGTGGGAAGCGCAAGCGGGCGTAACGTATCGCTTGGAAGTTGCCGCGGCGCGGCTTGGTTCGCCGCTCGATGCCGTGCTGACCATCAGCGATGCCAACGGCAAAGTGCTGGCGACGGCCGACGACGATGCCGGCGCGGCCGATCCGGCGCTCAACTTCAAACCGCCCGCGGCTGGAACCTACTACGCGCAAGTGGCCGAGCGGTTCAGTAACCGCTGGGGGCCACAGTTTGCGTATCGCTTGAAGGCGATGCCGGTCGCTCCGCAGCCGAGCTTCGAGATCCGTGGGCTGCCAGAGGTTATTAACGTGGAACCCGGCAAGCAATCGCGGCTGCGGTTCACCGTCGTGCGGCAGGGCGGCTTTGATGGTGCGATCCAAGTGGAGGCCGAGAATCTGCCCGAGGGGGTAACGGTCAAAGGCAACGTGGGGGCTCGGCAGACGCAAGGGCAGCTCACCATCGAGTGTGCTGAAGATGTGGAGTGGCCACAGCGGCTGGAACTCAAAGTCATTGGCCGCGGCGAACACCTCACCGGCACCAAGCCAGACCAGGTGCGGAAAGAAGTCGTCGCCGTTGTAACCCCGGCCGTGCCACGCGGGATGCCGCCGGTGGATGGGATGACGCTGTTCATCGGCGCGCCCACGCCGTTCACGTTCGTCGGCGAGTACTCGCTGACCTACGCTCCGCAGGGAAGCATCCTCACCAAGCGTTACACGATCCAGCGCAACGGCTACCAGGGGCCGCTCACGGTGCGGCTGGCCGACAAACAAGCCCGGCACTTGCAAGGCGTGACCGGTCCCACGCTGACCCTCGGGCCAGAGGCCGAGGAGTTCACTTACCCGGTCACGCTGCCGCCGTGGCTGGACATTGGGCGCACCAGCCGCACGGTGTTGGTGGCGATTGGGGAAGTCAGCGATCGTCACGGCAACAAGCATCGCGTGAGCTACACCTCGACCGCGCAGAACGAACAGATCATCGCGGTGGCCGATCCGGCCCAGCTCACGCTCACGGCGGCGCCCACTTCGATCATGGCCGATCCTAAGCAGCCGGCGGAGATTCAGATTCGCATTGCCAGGGCAGCCACGGTTTCAGGCCCCATCACCTTGTCGCTGCGGCTGCCAGAGCACGTGCGCGGCGTGCAAGCCGAGCCGGTGGTATTAGCCGACGGAGCCGAAGAAGGCACGCTGCGCGTGCGCTTTGCCGCGGGGGCCGGGCCGTTCAATGCGCCTGTGGCAGTTAGGGCGTCGGCCGGAGCAGGGCAGAAGCTCTACTTCGCGGAAACGGCCATTGAGGTTGTGCCCCCGCCGGCTCCGTAACGGAGCGCGCATAAGAAAAGCCCCCGGAGTGCCAGGGTCCCAGGGGGGCAAAGGACTCTGACATTTCCGGGAGCGATTGGAGGCAAGCGTAAATTGTCTTTGGAGGGTGGAACCGCGGCGGGTGTGTCAGCATCCATTCTGACATCCGCCGTGCGTCCGTGTCAGCGGCTTATAGCAACTGCTTCGGACCGCTTCAACATCAACTTTCGGGATCGAACCGGCCGATCAGCGTCCATGCCAACCGACGCGCCTCGTGGTCCGCAGGAACCATGGTTCCCAGATGCAGACCCTCCCACGCGGATGTTGCAGTTCCAAGCTAACTTGCCAAGCACATCGTGGGCTGCGTGGCCGCGTTGCCCTCGACGTGTGGGCGGGAGAATAGGTCTTTGTTCCGATAGGGTCAAGGCCGGTTCGAGCAAACTTTGAAGACAACTTTTTGATGCCCCTCATCGGTGGCGAATTACGTCTGTTGGGACGCTCAATAACTGCGTTTGAACCATCGCCACATTGCGTATTTTGCGCGGCTACACGCAGCGACGCCGTGACGGCAATAGCAATGATGGCACGCGGGCGATCAGACACTTAGGATCAGCAGCCTGATTGCGACGTGGATAACACCGCGCTGCCGCGTTCAGATCCAGCCCAAGCTTTTCAGGTCTTCGACCGGCTCATCGAAGCTGCAACTTCCAAAGCCGATGAAGTGCGTGCGCCGTACACGTGCGATGGCGGGCAGCGAGGCACACTGGTCGCGCCAGCACAGTTGCTGCGCATCAAAGCGGAACTCGATAGGATCGCGCTGCTGCAAGATGGCCAGGGCCATCGGTTGAAGGGCGGCCGGTTCGAGCGAGCCGGCCGCGCGCGCTGACAGCACTGCCGCCACCATCAGGTTGACGAAGCCATGCATGGTGCAACCGAGATCGGCCACATCGCGCGGCAGAGGATGATGCAGCCCCGCTGTGGCCTTATAACGCGGCCTGACGCCACCGGGCGCGTTTTGAAGTTGGATCCCTTGTTGTGTTCTGTGAGGCTCCCATTCGGCGGCTAAGGACGCCACAACGGCCGCGAGCGCGTCTGCTGAGGGGAAGGCGTCCGCGGTCAAACCGCCGGTGCGGAACTTCAGGCCCCAGGTCCATGAGCCGCTCGCTGACGGCAGCGCCAGCGATGCTAGCCAATGGGCTTGCAGCGGTACTTCCAGAAACACATCGGCCAGCGGAACCTCGGCTTGGCTCAATGCCTCGCTGAGCGCTTGGCACCAGGCAGCCCAAGCGGCCGTATCGGCGGTGGCTTCCGCAGGTGGGCGGATCTCATAGGCCAGTTCGATGGCCGGCCCTGCTTCCGCAGCCACGCGCTGGTAGAACGCGGACAGCAGCGCTGCATCATGGCCTAAAGCAGCGGCATTGGCATCCGCGGTACCGATCGCGGTGAAACGGCCCAGCGGAGCCGGCGCGGCTGCCCATTGCTGCGTTAGCTCATCCAACTGCCCGACAGGGCACACGAACGAACGCAGCAGCCAGCGGTACGGGCTCGCCCAGGCTTCATGATATTTGGCCCAGGCGGCGTCCAGCGGCAGCTTCGCGGGCGGGAACATGCCGGCGTAGTCCAAGCTGCCTTGCAATAGCGTACGCAGCGACACGGCAGGTTGGGCCGGCATGTTAACTAGCGAGGTTGAGCAAAGCGGTTCAGCAGTTCGTCGAGCGTGATCCGGCCGTCGCCGTTGGTGTCAGCCGATTTGACCGACGGATTGATCTCGTCGGCGTCCAGGACGCCATTGCGGTTGACGTCCCACTCGCGGAATTTCTGCGTGTAGATCTCGCGATAGCGATTGGAGGCACCGGCGCTGAAATTGGACGGCGCCGAGCTCGTCGCGCTCGCGGTGGTCGTGGCCGGCGCGCTCGAACTCGGCGGACCGGCAGCGGGGCCTCCAGGGCTGCTGCTGGGGCGTCCAAAGCCAGAGGGGGTGGCACCCGTCGAACGGCTGCCGCCCGGAGGGCCAAACCCCGATCCGCCAAAGCCAGAACGCCCGCTCGGCCCGCCGCTGCCAAACCGCGATGGACCGCCGGAGGGCGGACCACCGCTGGGAGGGCCGCTCACGCCAGCGCTGGCTTGGGCCATGCTGTCCGGGGCGGGGCCGCTGCTAGCGACGGATGCAACCGTTTCGACCGATTGCTGGCCAGCCAGGCACTCGTTGGGCGTAATGATGCCGTCGCCGTTGTGGTCCCAGCTCCGAAACTCGGCCACCTGCTGTACCGACCAGTCTGACGCGAACTCGGCCATGGATACCTGGCCGTCGGCGTTGATATCGAGCCGGGCGAACCATTCGGGCATGCCCTTGGGCAGCCGCTCTGTGGGTGTCTTGAAACGGTACGACGTCACGGTCGGCGTCTTGCTGCTACTGGTAGTGGAGCTGGGGCGCGATTCCGCGGGCGACTCGCCACCGTCGCGCGAGCCGAACCAACCGCCGCCGCCACCGTCACCACCACGGCCCCAGCCGCCGCCGTCACCGCCGCCCCGGCTCCAGCCACCGCGGCCGCTGTCGCCATCGCGGGGAGGACCGCCCCAGCCGCCAGGACCGCGATCACCGCCTTCGCGGCTGCCGAAGGACGGACGCCCCCGGTCGCCCCAGGAGCCCCGGCTACGATCACCGTCGCGATCGCCTTCGGAGCTGCGAGAGGAAGAGGCCAAGCGCATGGCCAGCTCCTTGCGCGTCAGGCGGCCATCGTTATCCAGGTCCGAAGTCGCCGGATCGGTGCGCCATTGGCCATTGGCCCATTCCGCACGTTCCAGCACGCCGCTGCGGTCGCGGTCATAGCGCCGCAGCATATCGTCCACCATTTCCAAGGTGCGGCGGTCAAACTGGCTTTCCCAGTTGTCTTCGGTTTCCGCCATCACTTCAAAGCCCGGCACCGGCAGCGGTTCGAAATCGTTGCCAAAGCCCGGCACCAACAACGGCTGCGCGGCTTGGTTACTGCTGCTGGAAGAACCGCGGTTATCGCGACCGCGGTCGCTGCGGCCTTCATCGCGGCCACGGTCGGAACCACGGCCGCGGTCGTCCCCGCCGCGGCTGCCAAAACGGCTGCTGCCGCCGCTGGATTCACGTTCACGCCGCATCCGCTCGAACCGCTCCTCCATGATCGGCTTAAGGCGATCCATCGGGATGGGGCGGCTGGTATCGATGCCGCGCTCCTTGAGGGTGGCGCCCCAGAAGCTCTGGAACCGCTCGGACATCTCGCTGGGTTCCAACAGCCCATTGCCGTTGGCATCCATCCGCGAGAGATAGTCCGACATATTGAACTGGGCGTCGGCCCGCTCGGCGGCAACCGACCAGACGGCGGCCGTCAGGCAGACCAGGGGCAGAAAACGTACCAGGCGCCGGCGTCCAGAAGTGCGGTGTGGCATGGCGTATGGTATTGGCTGGAAAGCAGTTGTGGCGATTGGTGGCCAAAGCGGTGCAGCTTGGCGGCTCCCGGAGGAGAGGCCAAGGCGCAGCCAGCAGCCCCTTCGAGGGCGGAGCAGGGCTGCCCGCTGGACCAGGTTCCATCTTCTCTAAACCCCGGCCGCGGGTAAAGGTTTCACTGAAACCTTGCCGGGCGGGGGGATCAGCCGGCTGCCTCCAAGATGCGGCTGATCTCGTCCACGGCCAGCCGTAGCGAGGTCGCGGCCATCTGGAAGTTGGTGTGGGTGGAAACCTCGGGCTGGATCTCCAGGAACAGCTCGGTGGCCTTGCGCAGTTTGCTCAGTTTCTTGCGAGCCAGCTTGAGATAGGTTTCGGCATCACCGGTTTCGAGCGGCGCACCCAGGGCCAAGGCGTAGTCGTACAGCGTCCGGTGCACTTCGCACAGTTCCTCGTCGTCCTCGGCTTCTTCCGAGTGTTTGAGGAAGGTGCGCACCATCCAGACATGGCTGAGCTGGCCGTCGACCTGCCGCATGATCTCCGCCGGCGAAAGCGGCCGATCAGCCGGGGCAGGGGAAGCAGGCGACGCGTCGGTGGGTAGCGTATCCGCCATGGAAACACCTCCAGTCGTACGACGGTGACAGCAGTTGCTAACGGGCCGGCGGTCAGGAAGTCGCGCCGGCCGTCTCCACCTTGGCGGGTTCTTCGACCTTGGCCGCGGCCGGCTTGTGCGGCTTGGGAGCGAACCACAGCACCGTCATCGCGCCCACCGCCACCACAATCAGGCCGGCAATGAAGATTGGGCTAATGTTCAACGTGTGCCCGGCCCGCCACTGGCTGATCAGAGACACAAAGACGTTAATCACCGGGGCACAGCCGAACACCAGCGGCATCACGTACACCGGCTTACCGCCAAAGTTGAACGCCATGATGATGCCCAGTGCGCCAAACGCGCCGGCCGCACCCGCGCCCAGGCTCCACGCGGTGCCGCTGAAGTTCCAGCCGCCGGGCTCGGGCGTGGACTTCAGAGCCAGCACCACCATCGGCACGACCACGGCCACCAGGAAGTAAGCCAGGCCCACGCAGATGAACGGCCGCAACCGGCTGCCGTTCATCGCCGCCTGTCCCTTGTGAAGCAGCGGCCCGTAAGAACCCCAGCACAGGGCGACAATCGCCACAGAAATGGTCACCATCAGCGTGTCGGTCGCCACCGCCAGGGCTCCGGCTGCTCCGCCACCGGCATCACTGACGGCGGCAGCTACCGTTGCCGTGGGCTTGAACAGCAGCACCGTGACGGCTCCGGTCACCACCAGCAACAGCCCCGCCCAGAAGATGGCGTTGGTTTCCTTGTAGCTCTTGGCGAAATACATGGTGACAAACGAGTTCACCACCGGGGCAAACCCGAACACCAGCGGCATCACATAGATCGGGCTGCCACGATACACAAACGCCATGATGATGCCCAGCGCGCCCACCGCACCGGCGGCTCCGGCACCAATGCTCATCAGCGTTCCGCCAACGGTCCAGTTGCCCTTCTCGCCCTTGGTCTTGAGGTAGATGATCGGGATCAGCACGGCGATCACAAAGTATGCCAGGCCCACCCCAATGAACGCTCGCCAGAAGCTCAACTGAGCCCGGGTACCAGCCGCGGCATCGGCGGCTGCGCCCAGCTTTTCCTGGCCAACGTGCAACACCGGGCCGTAAACGCCCCAGCACATGGCGGTCAGGGCAATACACAATACGACTGCCAGCATACCTCGCATGGCGGCTACTCCAGGCGGGAAGGTGATCGAACGGGGATGAGGACGCGCAGCCTGCGGAGGCCGCTCGCGCCCCGGCATGGTTCATCAGGTCGAAGACAGAAATCCATCACGCCGCTGGCGGCATCTGCAAAGCAGGTGGCGAGAAGCGGCGATTGGGGGTGGCTACTGGCCGCGCCGAGGTGGCACGCGTCGCGTCCGCCATGTGGCAGCCCAACTTCAGCAGCCCACCGCGCAGCAAAACGGCCGGGCGGTACGTACCGTAAACCTTGGCCGCAGGCTTGTTTGTTGAGCCTGCGAGGTCGTTAGCCGCGCGAACCAACAGTCTACCACAACCGACCAGCCGCAACAGGGGGAATGCGCGAGCACCCGAAGGCAACGAACGCCGCCTCCTATTGGGCAAAATATCCGAGTTGATCCATGCGCGCCAGGACGCGCGCGGCCAACAGCGCCGCCACCGAGCCGCCGCTGCCGCCGTGTTCCAGTACCGTGACCACGGCAACCCGAGGACGGTCGGCCGGCGCGTACCCGGCAAACCAGGCGTGCGGCGGCCAATTGCCGCCGGTTTCGGCCGTACCTGTCTTGCCGGCCACCGCGAAGGGAAGTTGCGCCAATGCCGCGTGGGCTGTGCCTCGCTGATCCGCAACGGCGGCTTCCATTCCTTGTCGCAAGGCGGCGAGCGTTTGCGGTTGCAGCCCCGCGATCGGCACCGGCGAGGGGGCCGACTGCGGCAAAAAATCTTCAGATGAATCCGTCAGGCGGTTGGCCAGGCCCACGCGATCCACAACATGCGGCGTGACACGATAACCTCCGTTGGCCACGGCCGCTGTCATCACGGCCACTTGTAGGGGCGACGCGGTCAGGTATCCCTGACCAATCGCAAGCTGGAGCGTATCGCCTTCGCTCCAGTCCCCGGTCGCTAGTTCCGCCGGGATGTTTGGCAAGTTGCCGGTTACTTCGCCGGGCAGATCGATGCCAGTTCGGCCGCCATACCCAAACGCGGTGCCCCAGCGGAACAGGGCATCAGGGCCCACGCGTTGTGCCAGGCGGAAGAAGTACACGTTGCAGCTTTCAGCCAGTGCGGCTGGCAGAGCCACGTCGCCGTGTCCCACGCCGCGGGTGACGAAGATTGCGCAACGATGGCTGCCTTCGTGGCTCAAAAAGCCCTGACAGTAGAAGCGTTCTTCAGCTTCGACCACGCCGCGCTCCAGCGCCGCGGCCGCCGTCACCGGCTTGAACACCGAGCCCGGCGGGATGGCCATTTGAGCCACACGGTTGAGCAACGGGTAATCCGGCGCGGTGAGCAGCGGCTGCACGTCGGCAAGGTCGCCACGCAAGAACAGGTTGGGATCAAACGCCGGGGCCGATGCTGCAGCAAGTACCGCCCCGGTGCGAACATCGAGGACCACCACCGCGCCGCCGGATTTCTGGATTAACTCATCGCCCGACAAGGCCCGGTTGCGCTCGACCGCTGAAACCAGCAGTTGATCCACGGTTTGCTGTAGCGCCGCATCGAGGGTCAGCACGACGTCACGCCCGGGCAACGGTTGGCGAGCCACCTGCCGCTCCAGTACTTCGCCGCTGCGATTGGCAAACCGCACTTCCAGCCCTGGTGTGCCGCGTAGCCGGTCGTTGTACGCGGCCTCGATCCCTTGTTTGCCTTCGAGTAGTGGAATGCCAGCGGCAGCCAGCTCGCGTTCGGCGTCCGTCGGCGGTTCATCGGCCAAGCTCAAGTAGCCCAACACGTGCGCGGCGACTGGGCCCAGCGGATAGTCGCGGTGCGTGCTGGAGATGACACGCACGCCGGGGAACGACTCAGGCGAACTTTCGATCGTGGCCGCGGCATCCAGCGGCAGGTCGTCGGCCAGGACGTGATATTGCAGTTCTTCGGCAATCACGATGGGCGGCGGTACCGCCGATTGCGGCGACAGCTTGGCCTGCACGTTGTGCCAAAGCCGCTCCGCCCACGATGCGTCGTCGGGCGGCTGTTGTTGCGATTCCGCAAACCGCTCGCGGCGGCGCTCGTTCACACTCGCCGCCATCGAACGCACCTGCCGGGTAATACGGCGCCGCCGGGCTTCCCACGTTTCGGGCGAAAGCCGGCACAGCAGGGCTAGCCGCTCGTGCAACGCATTCAGCTCGGCCGAAAGTTCCTCAACGGCCGCCGCGACCTGCTCCGGCGAATTGCGGTCGGCACGCGAAAGCCGGCTGCGAGCCTGACGCCGCAACCAGGCTTCGTTGGCAGGCAGTTCCAGGTAGCGGAAGTGCATCGTCAGCGAAGCCGACGCCTTATCGTGCGCCAGGATCGTTCCATCGCGAGCCAGGATGCGTCCCCGCACGGCTGGCAACGGCTCTTCGCTTCGCACCGGCTGCCGCGCAAGCTGCCGATATTCTTCGCCATTGGTTGCCTCAAGCTGGATCAGCCGCGCGAGCACGGCGGCGAATGCCAGGCCAAACAGCAGCACTACGATTGCGGCGCGTCCGCGAAAGCTCAATCCAAACGCCGCTCTGGCATCATCGTGCCGCGCCGCAGCCCAGCGGTCGGCATCGTCCAGTTGCTCGATCGTGGGAGGGCAGAGCAGCGACATGGCGGGCAATAGGGAGGAAGCCGCTCAAACGATTTGACAAGTAGCGTCAAAGGTGGCGGCAAACAAACGTCATAACGGGAAAATATCAATCGTTTGGATCAATGCCGCACCCGATCTATAGACACTGCCTGGCAGACAATGATGGATGCTTGGCCGCCAGAGTTATTCATACTTCCATGCCGACGCTGGCTCATCGGTACCAAAGATGGCCACGGCACTGCGGACCAAAAACGCGATGCCGCCGGCGATGGCCGCTGAGTACAGCCCGGTGCTGAACCAGGTCTGGAACAAATCGCCCGCAAAGGCTTGTTCGCCCAGGGCGACACGAATCAGCGTTTCCAACAGCGTGGCGGCAATCACGGCCAACATGGAAGCCAGGATTGTGAGCCAGCCCGGCAGCGGCGCGGCGGGCCGAGCCCATAGCAGGCAACACGCTACCGCGAGATACGCCCCCAAAGCCGGTCCCAGGCGGCCACCACCAACCAGGTCGGCGGCCAGGCCCCACATGGCGGCGGCAATCAGCGAACGTTCATCGCGGTCGACCAGCATCCATACGCCTGCCGCGGCCGCTAACAAGTTCGGTGCCGTGCCATCAATCGCAACGGCCGGCCCAAGCGCGAGCTGGGCGGCGCTGAATAGATACAGTGCGGCGAGTAGCAGCAGGTAATCCATCGTGGATGACTATGGATGATTGATAGAACATTTATCGATCTTCATCGCACGTTCATCAATTACCTAGGAGTTGCCCCATACGGTCGGGATTGAGCGTGCGACGCAGGACGACCAGCGGCGTAAAACCTTCATCAGCGGCCGGCTCCATCCAGATCTCCCAATGCGATTGCCCCGGTACTTGTTCCACGCGGACGATGTTGCCGTACCACAGTGGCTGGCCGGCCGGCGATTCCTCGGCCACCGTGAAGACATAGTCGCCCTGGGCGACCGGCGTGGTGGTTTCGATCAGCTTGATGCGGCATTGCCGCCCGCCAGTGCCTTCCAGCACGCCCCGCGGTCCGAACTGCAATCGCCCTTCGTGCATCGTGGCGATCTGGACCAGGTCGCGGTAATTGGCCGAGCGGACAGGCAGCCAAGTGCTGGTTTGTTCTCCCACGTCGAGCAGTTTGCCACGCACGCGGCTACCGGCCAGCACCAACATGCCCGGTTGCAGTCCCGCCGCACTGCCGGCATCCATCGTTTGTAACGCGGTTTCCAGCACGTAGTCGCCAGGGGCGACACGCTGGGCGGCGCCGGTCTCGATGATGCCTTGCCGCTGGAGCATCGCCTGCGATTGCATGCCCAGAGGTCGGGCTGGCACCAAGTCTTCAGCTACCAGCGGAGGTAATGTCGGAGTGCTTTGTTCGAGTGCTTGCAGCTTAGCCGAGAGCGCAGCGGCTTGCGCGGCCAGCTCGTCGCGCTCGCGACGCAGTTGTTCGAGTTCCGAGGCTTGCTCGTGTGCGGCTTGCGCTTCTTGCCGCCAGTGGGCCACAAAGCCCAAGCGGTCGGCGGTCCAGGCTTGTACCGAGGTGCAGGCGGTCAGCCCCGGTTGCAACGCTCCGTACCAGGCCCGCCGGACCGGTTCGATGATTTGCTGCGGAACCATTGCCAATGCGGCGGCCAGCAGCAGGCCGCACGCCAGGATGTACTGCTGATTGGAGCTGGTATTGCCCGCGTCAGGCTTCGTCATCGCTGCTCTCCAAGGCGTGCCGCCAGCGCGGCAGGTTTTGCAGGCAGCGCAGCGCGCCGGCAACGACGGCTTCCATGGGATCGGGGGCCACGCGGCAGGGCAGCCCGGTCCGCTCGGTCAGGTATTGATCGAGCCCCCGCAACAAAGCTCCGCCGCCGGCCAACACGAGTCCTTGATCGACCAGGTCGGCGGCCAGTTCGGCCGTGCACATATCGATGGTGCGGCGGATCGCTTCCACGATTTGTTCCAGCGGCTCAGCCAGGGCCTCGCGAATCTCCTCGCTGGTGACGGTGGCTTTGCGAGGCAGGCTGGCCACCGTGTCGACGCCGCGTACCTCGGCCGTTTGTTCTTGAGGGAGCGGCCACGCGCTGCCGACGTCGATCTTCAGTTGTTCGGCGGCGGCCAGACCGATTTGCAGGCTATAGCGGCGGCGGAGGTAATCGACAATCGCCTGATCCATCGCTTCGCCGCCGATGCGGATCGACTGGCTGGCGGCGATCTCGCCGAGCGTCAGGACGGCAATCTCGGTGGTACCGCCTCCAATGTCGCAGACCATGCTCGCGACGGGCTCAGAGACCGGCAGCCCCAGCCCAATGGCGGCGGCCTTGGCTTCGGCAATCAGCAGCACCTGCCCGGCGCCGGCCCGCAGGGCGCTGTTGAACAGGGCCCGTTTCTCGACCGGCGTGATCGAGCCTGGAACGCCAACCAACAGTCGCGGTCTGGCTGCGAATCGGCCGGGCCGCAGCTTGAACAAAAAGTACCGCAGCATGGCTTCGCAGCACTCGAAGTCGGCGACCACGCCCTGCCGCAGCGGTTGCACGACCTCGATGCCCTCGGGCGTGCGGCCCTGCATCTGGCGAGCCAGGTGGCCCACGGCGGAACGGCCCGAAAGCATCCGCCGCCGCTGCGCATCGACCGCCACGACCGAAGGTTCGGCCAGCAGCACGCCGCGGCCGGGCATACCAATCAGCGTGTTGGCCGTGCCCAGGTCGACGGCAAAGTCGGCGGCGGTGGTCAGGAACCGGGTGAGCATCCGTGCTCTCGCAGCTTCGGTGGCGGTTAGGCGGTCGTTGGGGCGCCTGGCATCGCACGACACCTGCGCACACTGCGGCAACTTATCGCAAAGCGTGCCGGCACAGAAGCCCGATCGCCGCATGCCTGGCAATGGTGGCGTTGCTAGCAAGACCTTAGGGCGTGCCGAAGCAATTAGCCGCCAAAGCCAAGGGCATCAAACACTTCCTGCAGGCCCACGTATCCGAAGAACAGCAGCGTGATGACCAGGATGCTGTTGATCACCCAGCCGCTGCGGTGGGGACCAACCCACTTGGTGCGGCTGTTCATCAGGAGCAGGGTGAGGGCCAACAGCGGCATGAAGAATGCGCCCAGCACCGCATTGACCAACTGCACCTGCTCCACTTTGCGGAACAACAGCGGGATCGGCAGGATCGCCAGCCCGACCAGGAAGATGCGGTACGCCTTGGTCTGCATGAAGTCGACTTCTTCGCGGACGATGTTGGCCTGCTTGTCGCTTTCG
>Ga0180216_1003405_pt1 | contig 12636 bp, 26 predicted proteins | sample eDN3rd37CBELigMG_FD_128879 | JGI IMG/M metagenome (GOLD analysis project Ga0180216, IMG submission 128879) | Enriched Miracle-Growth compost microbial communities from Emeryville, California, USA - eDNA 3rd pass 37_C BE-Lig MG (version 2)... ...
GTCCGCGTCGCCCGTCGTCCGCGTCGTCGTCCGCGTCGTCCACTAGAAGGTGGTTGGGCGTCGTCGTCCGCGTCGCCCGTCGTCCGCGTCGTCGTCCGCGTCGTCCGCGTCGTCCGTCGTCGATGACGTCGTCAGTGCGTTCGTGCGAAGTGCCGTCGTCGTACGCGCAGGTGGATGCAGCACCGACCATGGGCCCTCATGCATGCATGGACTGAAGTGGGGTGCTTGCCGCGTGGGAGGCGCAGGTCCATCCATGCATGCATAAACATGCACGAACGGGCTCAATAGGGCCGAGTCCACAGCGGCAGCGCTGGCATGCTATCCGACATGTCGGGAGCGATGCTCGCGCGTGGATTGTTCTTGGTGCATGTCGCAAAGGGCATACATGGCCCACATGAATGTCGCTTAGCTATGTTACAGTGCGTATCGTACAAGGCTTGCTGGTCTTGCATGTGGTATAGGAAAGCTAGGGGCATGCTAAATGAAGCCAATGGTGGAGGGAGAGCGCAGTTGGTGCAAGAGGTACTCGGGCGAGATGGACGCGCCATCTGCGCAGCGCGGCCAGGAGGCAGCCACAGGACGCATGAGCACCAACGGCCTCCCTGCCACGTCGTTGTTGGAGGCGCGCGTACCGAGCAGCCGCCGCATGAGCACGTTGGCGTCCTCGGTGCCGCCGCGCGCGAGCAGGTCATAGCGGAGGCGCTCGCCCGCCGACCGCGAAAACGGGTCCGCCGCAAAGAGGTGCTCCCAGATCTGCGCCGCCAGGGCTGGCCGGGCAGGGTGCACTGCAGCCGTCGGTCGGTTGGGGGTGAGACGGCAAATCGCACGCTGGATGTGCCCGTAGCGCACGCGCCGCACCGTGGCAGTGGACGTAGGTGTAGTACACGGCGCCGTAGCTCGACAAGTGGCCAAAGCTCAGCGGCCACGAGGTGCCCGGCGCCGGGCGGATGCCCATGTACCGCTCGCGCAGCGAGTCGTAGTACTCGCCCGCGCTCACGCTGAACGGCGCCTCGCTGTGCAAGTACTGGTGGCCAAGAGCGCAAGAGCTCGGTGGTGCACGCACGGGTTAGTCTGTCGCATTTCGATCGTCTCTTTGCTCCATCCGTGCGCGCACCTGGTCCAGCAGCGACTGCACGATCTGCGTCTGCACGCGGAACGGCAGCGTCAGCGCCTGCGACCGATCGCGGCTCGCCAGGTAGTCTCGCGAGATGGGCTGGTTGCCCAGCCCACTGACATGAGCGAGGCAATCGACGTCAGCGAGCACACGGCCGTGCCCACTCCACGCCGCGGCCGCTCGCGTCGTACATCGGGCGTGAGCATCTGCATAATGGCGGGGCTGGCGGCAAAGAACTCCATCAACGTCGACGGCGTCTCGGCAAAGTCAAATTGCACGCGCGTCCCTGAGCCATGGCGGACGCCACGCAGAGATGCCACCGCAGGTGAGTACGAGAGGCACCTCCCGAAAGAGTTGCCATGGGCTTTTTCATACCGGACACGTTCTGATACTCTGACGTCGACAGGAGCGCTGGCATGCCCTCCCCCCACAACACGTAAACAGTCAGGTTAGCCCCGCCAAGATTGTCGGCCCCGCGGCCGCGGCTTGGCCGTACAGTGCAGGGAATGGCCGAGCTCGTGGAAGAGCGTGCGGACGTCGTCGGTCGACAGGTACATGCCGTCGTTGCCAGCCTGCCAGTTGCACGTGAGCACCACGACCGGCCGCTGCACGCCCGACTGGGGCATGCGCCGGTGGCTGGGTCGCCGACGGCATGCACGGAACGAAGCGTGCCCGGTCAGCACCAGCTAGCGGACTGCTCGAATGCCGGTGCAACACACACGCACCACTGGACCGTAAAGTGCGCTGCGCCGGGCAGCTTGCCGGGCCGCGCGACAAAGTCGCAGTAGATGCGGCCCAGCACCTCGCGTCCAGAGGCCGTTTCCTGGGGCCGTCTCCGTCCCGCGCAGGTGAGGCGGGTAAGCTAAGCCTTGCACGATCTCAAACTGCGGGGCCGCTCAGACCAGCAGTACCTCGACGAGATCGAGCGGGACGACGTCCGTCGACCACAGCTCGCCCGGCGCAACCACCACGCTACGTGTACAGCAAAACCCTGAGCTGCTCATCGTCGGCCGTCAGGTGCCCCCCGCGAACGCCGCATGCGGGCGACAGGTTTGCAGACGCACGGCTCAAAGTGGACGTTGAAGAGCCGGTCGATCAGCGCGTTGAAGCCGTCCATGCAGGGGCCGACCTTGAAGCGCGGCGCCGAGAAGATCGTCTCGCTGGTGAAGCAGTTCCGCGTCAGCCGCGCCAGGTAGAGCGGATAGTCCCACGGAGCCAAGGGTGCTGGCGCGTTGGAGACGGCCGCAGCATGCTCACGAAGCGGTTAGTGGTGGCACGGTGGGCGAGTGATCATGGCGGCGTCGCCCGCACGCACTAGCGTCGGCCCGGGAGCCGCTGGGCTGGTCTTCGTCGCGCACGATGCGGCGTCGCACGTCAGCCACCAGCGGCTGCACGTGCTTGGCCAAGTCGGTGAGCATCGCCGTCACGTTGGCTGGGTGTGCGGAACACGGCTCAGTGGATCGGCGGTACTGTTAGTGTGTGGAATAGGCGCCACGAAGCAGCTCGCTTCAGCGTCGCACCAGGGGTGGCAGCCATCTTGTCCGCCAGCGTGAGCTCGCCATACGACCGATAGTTCAAGCGCCGGGCCAGATCCAGCCTAGCATGGACGCGCGCACACAGTGGGAAGCGCCGGGTTGGCGTATGTGCACGGGACACTGTGTTCGGCTACGCCGGTCGTACCGGCTCTGCAGCATCCGCCGCATGACCTCGACGCCGGCGGCGTCCTCGGCGTAGAGGCCCTCGTAGAGAGCCCTGCGCACGGCCGCATCGTCGCTGTACAGCGCCGCCTGCGAGGGGCACCTGCTCCTTTGCTCTCCCACCATCGCGGTCAGGGATGCACGCACTATGCGCGGCCGGCACGTTTGCTTTGCGAACCTCGGCGGTCGCGGCAATCTTGCGGCCGTTCGGGAGCTTGACGACGGGCTTGCGCGTCGACGTGTACTCTTGGAACGCCATGGACTGGTACAGCACCTCGTCCGTCAGCTGCACCACCTCATTCCGTGCCGCCTCCGGCAGCTGCACCCCCGCCGCCAGGGGGGGGGGGGCGCGTTCAAACACGTTAGGCAACCGGCAGCGCTCCCTTCCTTGGTCGCTCCTCGGAGACGCACGTCGATGCCGCTCCGCTTAAAGTCGTGGTGAAAGGTCTCAGCCACCCGCCGCTGGACCGGCGTGAGCGTCGCCGCAGCCGCGGGCGACGACACCACCGCCGCCAGGACCTGCGCAGCGAGCCAGGCGCGACGGCAGCACAACCGGTAAGCAGGACGCGATGCCGCGCGGCGCCCTGCTTTGCTCGCCGTACGTTGTACAGGTCGACGTTGGTGTTGAGCACGTTGATCGAGTTGCCAAGCGACCGGATGGCGTCCTCGGCCGCGGCCACGTACGCCTTGTCCGGGTGCGTGTTGCGCACGGCCTCGGCGAGGTCCGCAGTCAGGCAGATCGTGTTGCTGAGCTCGTCAAAGGCGTCCACCACCGCGGCCGGCGTCTTGACGGCGCCGCGGAGCAGGCCCGTGACCAGCGCCGCCGCGTCGGCTTTGGTCCGCTCCGCGAGGGCGGTCAGCGCTGCGGGCTCTGTCAGGTCGGCGCGGCCGAACAGGCCCGTCGGTCGGCGTGCGCGGTCGACGTGGTCGCCAGTCGACGCGGCCTCGAAGATGCGGCTCAGCTCGCGCGTCGGGCGGCCGTCCCGGCCAGCGACGGCATAGCCCCGACGGCCGACCAGCCGCGCCGCCGGCCGGGAAGCGGCCCGGAGCATTCTCGGTCGACCAAAGGGGCTACGCGACTAGTCTTTTCCGGCGCGCTGTCCACGCTTCTGTTACGCTGCGGTGCTCATTCTCTTCTTTGTCGTCTTCGTCCGCGTCCTCCTGGAGGCCCTGTATGTCCTCTTCTCCTGCCTTGACTACTTTTTGTCGTGTGTTGTCGTCTTCGTCCGTTGTCGTCTTCGCGACCTATTCAGCGACCTCTTTGTCCTCTTCGTTGTCCTCGATGCGCTCAGCCTCATACTTCAGCTGCCTCTACGCTGTCTCTTCCGTCTTCTTTCTGTGTCGTCTGCGTCGTCCTCTTTGTCGTCCTCTGCGTCGTCCTCTTTGTCGTCCTCTGCGTCGTCGTCCGCATCGTCCTCTCCGTCGTCGTCCGCGTCGTCCGCGTCGTCCGCGTCGTCCGTCGTCCTACGCGTCGTCGTCGTCCGCGTCGTCGTCCGCGTCGTCCTCTGCGTCGTTGTCCTCCGCGTCCTCCGCGTCGTCCGCTGCGTCGTCCACGTCGTCGTCCGCTGCGTCGTCGTCCGCGTCGTCCGCTGCGTCGTCGTCCGCGTCGTCGTCCGAATTTTTTTCGCGCCAAAATTTGAAATGTGGCCACGTGGTCACACCGTTACGACTTCGAATGGTGCGACGGCGACGCGGACGACGCGGACGACGCGGACGACGCGGACGACGCGGACAACGCGGACGAAGCAGAAGCAGACGACGCGGACGACGCGGACGACGCGGACGACGAAGCAGACGACGCGGACGAGGAGGGGCCGTGGAGGACAAAGACGACGAAGGGAAAGAGAGACGAGGGCGACGCGGAAGGTGAAGCGGGTCGAAGACAAGTGGACCACCGCCGAGCAACCACGGCTACGTCGAGGACGGAGTCGACGTAGAAGGATAGGTCCGAGGACGCAGCGGACCATTGGGGGACGGAGACTTGGCCGACCCATGGCTTGTAGCAGCAGAGCCTTACGACTGCGGCGACTCCAATTGCTTACCCGCTGTCATTTCCTTGCGCTCTTGCTCCTGCCCTCTGCCGCCCACAGAGCCGAGTCGGCCAGGCGGCCGTAGAAAAAGACGAGCCAAAATGCCGAGGTGTGCTTGCGCCCCGGCCAGGCTCATGCCGGGCCACGGAACTAAGCTAACCCTCCGCCGGCCGCGGTCCCTTCGTTTTTGAACGCCGCAGCACGGCTGACATCCTGTGGCTCATGGCCGCCAGCTTCCTGGCCGCGGCATGCCTGCAGGTGGCGTACATGAACTGGATCCCGGTAAAGATCTGGGTGTTCAACATCGAGGCCGTCCTGCCGCTGCCGGTCCTGGTGGGCATCGCGTCCATCGTATCGTTCGGCTTCAGCGCGGCCTTCTACATGAGCGGCTACCTGGCCGCGCAGGAGCAGGCGCAGCGGGCGCAGCGCGAGGTCGCGGCGCTCCGCGACGAGCGGCGGCGCATCCTAGAGCTGTGCGACTCGATCGAGCTGCCCATCCCGTTCTCGTCGGTCATCGAGAACAACGTCGTGCGGCCGGCGCCGCTGCGCCTCGGCCAGTACACGGCGCGCGTGCGCGCCGAGCCCCGGACCGCCTCCGCTACGTCGTCCTGAGCGGACCGCCCTGCGTGTAGCGAGCGGTGAGGAGTGATTATTGTTGCTACATTGTACACAATCCTGAGCAAATTTATGAGTGCACCGTGCCGATTAGCTCATGGAAGCAGCTCGCCGCTGCCGACGGCCGCCTGGTACTCCTGGTGGAGCTGCACCTGGGCGGCGTGCTCCGCCACGAGCTTCTTCCGCCGGCTCTTGGAGACTTCCGCGCCGTCCGCCTCGTGGGTCGGGATGCCCTGGGAGCGGGCGCAAAGGGCCAGGAAGGCCGGACGCGGCACGTCAACGTGGTCCTGGAAGCGCGTGGCGTGCGAAGCATCTTGCGGTCCACGCACCTGCTCGTCGTACTGGGAGAACTTGCCGGCGTACTCGCCCGTCTTGAAGAGCTCGGCGGGCGGCACCTTGCCCTTGAGGAGCTTCTCGCGCCGCTTGGCCTCCTGCTTGGCGCGCTCCTCCTCCTTCTTGCGCTGGCGTGCCGCCTCGGCCTAGGCGTTCCCGCGGCCCCGAGGGCAGTGCGCAGGACGGTCTGATCAGGCCGCACCGATCGGCAGGCACTGGCCGCGTTTCCGGCGCGTACCTCGCGCTTCGCCGCGCGCTCCTTGAGCAGCGTCTCGCGGTCGTCCAGCTTGATCAGCGCGGCACCGCCCTCGCGGTCTTCCAGCCGCACGCCCAGCTCCGGCAGCACGTCGTCGCGCAGCTGGTCGCACAGCGCGAGCAGCTCCTGCTTGGTGGCATTGTTGCGGGCCAGGCGCCGCACGTCGTCGCGGAAGACGGAGAGCGCTTGCAGGTAGGGCAGCACGCGCTCCTCCAGCTGTTGGGCGTGCGTTGAACGGCGCGTGTCCAAGGTCGGTCAGCTGGGTCGACGCTAGCCAGACGACGCCGAGTGCCTATTCCTTACCTGCACGCCGCTGGCTGCCGTGCTCGTGCCGCTGCCCAGGCCCAGCTCGGGCCGCACATCGATCACACCAAACACCTGCGTCGTCAGCGTTAACCACGCACGAGGCGCGGGCCATGTCAGCGGCATGTTTTGCTTGGATCCCTCGCCTTGGCCCCACGTACGGTCAGGATGCGCTGGATGTACTTGGCCACCTTGAGCAGGAGGGCGGTGCAGTGGCCGCTGGTGCGGCTGTTCAGGTACGTGTTGGTGTGGCGGATCAGGTCGAGCAGCTCCGCCATGGCCGTCGGCGTATCGATCGAATCGCATAGCGCCTCGTGCACGGCCGCCTCCGTCGCAGCCAGCCTGGGATGGCCCGTGGTCAGTGGGGGGCGAACCGACCGACGGATGAGTGCGAGCGCTGTGCCTTCGCCGCCGCATGGGCCTGTTCCGCACTTGGCGTAGAGGGCACGCTCCGCCTCGGCCAGCGCCTGGCCCGACACGGCCAGGTCGTACTGGTTCGCGCGCATAATGGCCTGCACGTTCGCGAAAAAGTTCTGTTGTGGGACCGGTGGCTAGCGCAATAGAGGACCTTGTCAGCTCCCGTGCATGCTGTGTTCGTGACGAGGGTCGTGCCGGCGTGCCTTCAGCGTGGTCTCGACGTTGATCGCCTGGTCCATCGAGTCGCGCTTGTAGTCCAGAATCGACGCCCAGTTGTGCATCAGGAACAGGATGCGAATCTGGCGCGGCGTGTAGTTCGCCAGGGCGTCCTGTGTGGCGCTGCTACCAGCAACGTGCCATGCGGCCCAGGATGAGTGGAACGCTCGCTGGACAGGGGCGCGGTAGGGCGCTCCGGGCCCTTGCCTTGATAGAGATAAAGTTCTTGAGCGACTTGGACATCTTCTGGCCCTCGATGTGGAGGTGGCCCGCGTGCAAGAAGTAGTTGACCCACTGGTCGTTGCAAAAGTACGCCTGGGGCGAACACGCTTGGAACGAGATTGGCGCGCGGCCGTGAGCATTGCGGCAGCCCCCCCGCGGTGTGAACATCTTTACCGACCCACGGACCTCGGCCTGCGCCAGCTCGTTGTCGTGGTGCGGGAACGCGAGGTCGATGCCGCCCGAGTGCACGTCGAGCTTGTCGCCGAACAGCTTGCTGTGTTGCGCAGCACGCCACCGCCGAGGCCGCACCTTCGCCATGAGCGCGTTGGCGGACATCGCCACCTTCCTGCGGCGCACCCCACGCACCTCGCCATAGCGGAGCACTCGATGTGCCAGCCCGGCCGGCCGTTGCCCCACGGCGACGGCCACGACGGCTCGCCCGGCCGCGACGCCTTCCACAGCGCAAAGTCCCACGGCGCGCGCTTCTCGCTGAGGCCCAGGCTAATGGCGCCTGTCGTCGCGCGGGCGGCCTCAGCATTGACGGCCGATGCATGGTGAGCACGCGCGGGCGGATGGTGCACAAGCGGCACGGGCTCGCCGGACCTTCGCCCTCCTCCACCAGCTGGACATTGAACGCCGAGCGCGGCTCCAGCTTGGCGTAGTGGTGGTCGGCGTGGTCGTCAAACAGGCGCGCGTCAAAGTAGACCGAGCCGCCGCTCTCGTAGCTGGGTCCCGCAGCGCGACCACAAGCTGCAATCCGTCGCGCATGAGCTGGCAGCCTGTCGACCGTGCGCGGGCGCAGGAGCGTGGCGGCGCACCCAAAGCCGTTCTTCATGATCTGCTCCGTGTACTGGACGATCTCGGGAATGTACTCTGAGACCCGGGTCAGAATGTCGGGCCGGCGCACCTGTGCGGGGGCGCCCACGCGGGGCAAGGTGGGCGCAGCGAGTCAGGCACGGCGGCCACCCGGCCCTTCGTGACGCGGGCGTTAAGCTGGCCCGTACGTTCAGCGTGTCCATGTCCTTGAAAAAGTCCTCCTCCCAGAAGGCGGAGAGCTTGCGGAAGATGGAGTGGTCCGTCACCGTGGCGCCCTCCTGCAGCGGGCACCGCCAACGCAGCAACAGGACTGCCGCAACAGTTAACCCGCCGGCGCGGCTAGGTCCCCTCGTGGTAGCCGACGCATCCGCACCAGCGCGTCGAGATGCGGCGCGACAATGTCGCGCGACGCCTCCACCGTGGCGTCCGCGAGGTCGACCGGCAGCGGCGCCGCCTGCTTCAGCGCCTCGGCAGCGCGATCCAGCGCCGTGCGCATGGTGACCTGGCAGCGCGCGCGCGCGCATGCAGACCGACTGCCTAGTTGGCGTGACGACGGCACCCCCCGCCCGTCGCTGCCGGACGCCTCCGTACGGCGGCCTCGTGGTGCATCTTGAACTTGGCGTTGTCGCGCAGGAGCGTGCCGAGGTTCGGCAGCTGCTGCACGGCGGCCCACGGCGCGGCCTTGGCGGCGTCCGGGGCGTCCTTGGGCAGCAGCTTGTCCGCCACGAAGGCGGCAAAGATGCCCTCCAGCTCCTTGAGCGTGTCTGCCGTGAAGTTCTCGCGCACCTTGGCGGCGTACTTTTCCTGCAGGTGGTTCTGGCGCGCCCGCAGGATGATCTGAGGCGAGGGCCGAGCGCAGCAGGCGCGGGCCAGGGCTGCCGTCAGCTTGAGGGCCGCGGGGCGGCCTTCTGCGCCGTTCCTGCACGTGCCTTGTCGTCCACGTCCGTAATGTTCATCTGGTACATGACGTCGTAGCCAAAGTAGTCCTCCATCACGCGACGGACAATGTCAAACGTAATGTACGCGCTGGGCGTGGCGGCAGGCAGGACGGGGAGGGCGCGTTCACGTCAGTCTCAGCGGGCGCGGCTGCTTTGCCACAGGTCGGGCGCCACACCGGGCGTGGCCCATGTGGGCGGCGTCGTAGACGGTCGGGCCGCAGATGTACCACTTGACATGGCGGCCGCCGTTGGTCGGGAAGAACTCGACCTGGGCGGTGGCGCAAGTGCCGCAGGGTTGGACGGCGGCGTGAGCCAGGCTGGGGCGGGCCAGCAGCAGCAGCAGCAGCAGCAGCAGCGGCGGCAGCGGCGGCAGTAGGCCGGCGTACCTTGGACTTGGTGAGGCTGTTGAGCAGCTTCAGGCCCGTCCGGTAGGACGACTCCGTGGGCGCCACCCACGGCGGCTGCGTCCGAGTGGCGGCCGCCATGGTTGCTGGGTCCCTTAGCCGAGGAGCGGATCTGGTAGATCGGCCGCAGAAAGGCAGCGGGCGGGCCGGGCGGTTAGCAGGGCGCTCGCCGCACGGGCAACGCGTCGTCTGCCGCCGCTCCGGCGTGTCCCGTCCGTCGGCGTGTCCGCCAGAAACCGTGTGGGCAGGAACTCGCCGGCAGCTCGCCTCGTCTGCTGCTGGCTGCACCAACCCTCCATGGTTTCCACCCCACCTCCGTCTCTTCGTCGCAGTCCTCGCCGCCCTCTTCTGCGTCCGCGACGCACTCCTCCTCGTCGGCCGCGGTGCCCTCCGCCGCGTCGCCGTCCGCTGCGTCGCCGTCCGCCGCGTCGCCCTCGCACTTGCCTCCAAAGACTGCGGCCGGTTCTTCTTTTGATTCTTCGCTCTAGTGCACAAGCGCCCTTTTGAGCACCAGACAATTCTGCCGTTCTGCCGTTTTTCCACCGGTTTTTAATCGGTTGAATAGGGGTGGACGCCCGGAGCAGCGCTTGAGCTAAAGAGGCTGTATAGAGTAGAGCGCCCATGTCGTCAGACAATTCGGCCATCACGCCTGCGGACTCGTCCACAGACACAGCGGTCTTCGCGAGGCCGCTTATCGCATGGCGCCGGGGTTGAATTGGGTAGAAACGAGGTGGAACCAGGGTCGTCTGCCGCCAATTCTGCCACGATTCTGCCGACGTTCACCCAATTCAACCTGTGTCTGCCGCTGTTCTTCCACAGTTCTGCCGCTGTTCTGCCACTTTCCGCCTCGTCCAGTCGCCACGTGGCGTTGTGGGAGCGATGGGCCGCGCGAAGAAGCAGGCGGCCGCCGCCCGCGGCGGGCCCGCGGCGCCGGACGCGGACGCGGCACAGGCCGGCAGTGCCGCAGGAGCCGCAGGACCAGCGGCGGCAGCAGCTGCGAAGGCCGGGAAGGCGCCGGGCAAGGTGCGGAAGCGCACCCTGCTGCGACTGACTTGCGCAGCGTCGAGCCTGACTGATCGCGCTGAGCCACCGCCGCTCCGCCTGCCGGCCCGGGCGGCTCCGCCGCAGTTTGCAACCAACGCGCTGCTGGAGCGCGCCCAGGCGCTGGTGGAGCAGTGCGAGTACGAGACGGCGGCCAAGTTTTGCCGGCGGGCCGTCGACCAGGAGCCGACCAACGTCGACGCCCTGGAGATGCTCGCCACCATTTCGCTCGAGCTCGGCGACCCGGAGAAGGCCGACGACGTACGCCGCTGCTGCCCGGCTTGGCGGCGAGACGCGGCTCCGGTCAGCGTGCTCACGTGTGGATCCTCCTCCCGTGCTTTGACGCCGGCCGGACGCAGCTGCTCTGCCGCTGCATCGAGCTGAGCCGCGACCAGGGCTACACCAAGTACCTCGCGCTGGCGCAGCTGCGGGAAGGTCTGGACGCCATCAAGGTGTACGAAAAGGCCGTCGAGATCCTCATCCGCGACGCCAGCCTGTCGGTCGCTGGCACCGAGGTGCGCTGCGCGCCATGCTTGGCGCGACCGTGATGGGCCTTGCGCCGGTGTGCTGAGCGGAGCGGCGCCGCGCGCGGCCCGTTCCGTGCCTCTCCTGCCAGGAACGCTCCACGCTCTGCCGGCAGCTGTCGTCCACCTTCTGTGCCATGACCGAGATCTACCTGACGGACTGCTGGTGCGCGCAACGCGCCAAAAAGTACACGCCGCCTAAGGCGCATCGGGGCTCATTCAAGACGATGCCGGGGCTATACGCGACCCGCCCCCACAGCTATGAGGAGGACGCGGAGCAGCGGTGCGAAAAGTACTTGGCGGACGCGGCCCGCTGGGATGACAAGAACCCAGAGGTGTACCAGTCGCTGGCCTCGGTGCGGCTCAGCCAGCAGCGGCCGGAGGACGCCGCCCAGCTGATGCAGCAGAACTTGGCGCTGTGGATGCCGCAGCGTACGCCGCCGCGAGCGGGACCCACGCGCTCAGCGCCGGTGGCTTGACTGACCCTGTTGTGCTAGGGGCGTGTGAGCAATCCGCTGTCCGCTAGGTCCGGAGGGCATGGACGAGGACGAGGAGCTCGAGTTTGACACGAGCACGATGCCGCCGTTCGACTTCCGCGTCAACTCGGTCAAGCTGCTGCTGGAGGTCGGCCTCTACGAACGCGCGCTAGACGTGATCGACACGCTGGTGAGTGCCTCGTGATGGGTGCCGCGGCGGCGACGCTCCGGCGGGTGGCTCACCGTTCCATGCATGCGATTGGCGGTTGGTGCTGCGCGGCCAGATGGCGGATGACGACGAAGTGGTGCAGGTCTGGTACCTGTGCGGCTGGGCGTACCACCTCATGAACGACCACGAGGCCGCCATCGAGCCGCTTCAACGAGCGCTGGAGGTGCGGCGGCCAGGTGCATAGGGAGCGCGTTGTGGTGCTCCGTATGCTGACGCAGCGGGGCAATGGCCCATTGTACGGGGGGCCGAGCCACCAGATCGCGCAGAAAACGGGCTTTGATGACGAGGACATGTTGGCCCACATCCGGGAGCTCCTAAGCGGCAGCGAAGCCGGCGCCGCCGGTGCCGCGGCGGGCGACGACGACGCCATGGCGGACTGAGGCCGCGGCACCACCCTTGTTGTACATTACATTACGGGATCGCAGTGACTGTACAGAGCTGGAAATGCCAAACTTTGGAGTCTACTCGGCCAGCCTCCGCCGCAGCACGGCCACGGCGGCGCGGAGGCTGCTCTCGTCGTCGCCAGCGTCCGACGAGGCCGGCGCGGCCGCATACGCCGCGGCCAGGTCGGCCGCAAACGTGCCTGGTGCCGCCCAACGCAGCGGCGCATCGAGCGCTCCGGATTAGCGCGACGTCAGCCGGCCAAGGGCCGCCCACCTGCTGGGCTCTCACCCGTCTTTCGCATGGCTTGCCGGAGGTCCGGGAGCAGGGAGGGACGCGAGGCAAAGTAGGCGAGCAACTGCGCCGTCACAGGGTCGGCCTCCAGGTCGCCCTCGCGGAAGCGCTCGGCCACCGATGGCCAGCGGTCTAAGAGCATGCGCGCCAGGGCGGGGCCGGCGGCAGCATCTGCCGCGCGGGATGAACGCCAATGACGAGGGCCGCGTTAGGACGCAGGAATCATTCGGGGTGGCGGACGGGCGGGGGGTCGGGAGGCCCGCGATCGCGCCGTACCACATTCGGCCTGGGTGGCGGCGTCCACCGACGCCTCGTCGGACTCATCCAGCA
>Ga0180216_1003408_pt1 | contig 12625 bp, 11 predicted proteins | sample eDN3rd37CBELigMG_FD_128879 | JGI IMG/M metagenome (GOLD analysis project Ga0180216, IMG submission 128879) | Enriched Miracle-Growth compost microbial communities from Emeryville, California, USA - eDNA 3rd pass 37_C BE-Lig MG (version 2)... ...
CCGCTTCGCGGACGAGATCCTGGCGCTGGACAGCGAAATGCCCAACGGCACCTACATCGATATGTGCGAAAACCTGCCGGTAGTCGATCCCGCCAAGATCCTGGCGCCCACCATCGTCATGCGTGGCGAGTACGACGGCATCGCGTCGCTGGAAGACTTGCTGGACTTCTATGTGAAGCTGCCCAATACCGACAAGCACTTCGCCATCATGCCCGGCATCGCGCATGCAAGTTTCCAGCAGAAGAACTACATGATGGTGTACCACATCCTGCGTTCTTTCCTGGAGCAGCCGGAACCGGTTTATAGGGCGTAAGGCACTATTGTTTTTTGTTGGATGTAAGAAGGGGCCCGGCGTGCAAGCGCCGGGCCTTTGCCTATTGCTGGCGCCGGACTGGTATGCTGCTTGAACTGCCGGTACCAAAGGTTGGTCCAAAAAAGCACACGTGGTGTGTATAATACACATTAATAGCAAAGAACTTATAAAAAAGCTCGAGCAGCATGGATGGCAACTGCGCGGTGCAAAGGGATCGCATCATGTGTTCCGTCATCCCTCGTTGCCCGGCCATATCAGCGTTCCCCGTCCAAAGAAGGACCTCGGGGTGGGGCTGGTCAGAAAATTATTGCATCAAGCCGGAATAAAGTAAGGAAAGAATCATGAAATACCCTATCGCTATTGAGCCTGGCAATGACGGCACGGCATGGGGCGTGGTCGTACCCGATCTTCCCGGGTGTTTTTCCGCTGCAGACGAAGGCATTGACGATGCCATCGAAAATGCCAAAGAGGCCATCGCTGTGTGGATCGAAGAATCCATCGCGTGCGGTGAAACTATTCCCAAACCGTCTAGTATCACCGATCTACAAAAAGCAGGTGGTTACGATGGCTGGATCTGGGCGATCGTGGAAGTTGATCCGGCCTTGATTGATGACACGATCGAGCGGGTGAACATCACTTTGCCGCGAAGGATACTCGCATTGCTGGACCAGCGCGCCAAATCCGCAGGCGAAACCCGCTCCGGATACATCGCTCAGATGACGCTGACGCATTAAGGGGCGAGGTCATGCTCTTAAGTTGGCTCGAGATCAAGGACCAGAATCCGCGCGATAGCTGGTATGCGTCGGACAAAAGCCGGATGGCACGCGAGCTGTACAGATAAACCAGAACTTGGCGTCCGTCGCTATTTTCTTTAGTGGTCCGTTAATCAAACGATCCAGCAGTAGAATCGCATGTCCCTACGCCTAGCATCAGAGGCAGGGCCCGCACACTCGTCGAACCAATAGAAAACAAATCGGCGGTCAACTTGAGAACTTGACCGGCTTCATGGACGACGGCGGGCTGGAATGCGGTGCTCATTCCGGCAATGCAAAAACACCCGATTACTGCTCCGCCCGGAGCTTCTATTGGTGCACTAGCCGCCGAAAGCCCAGCATAGTTTTCGTCAATAGCCGTCGCAAACCCTCGCGTGCGAATCGTCTCAAGCTCCTGCGTGAAGGCGTCGGGGTCCGTTATCGTATTGGGGCCATGTTTCGCGTAAGGTCCAGGCCCCAACAGTAACTTCCGTTCCGTTGTGCCAAGGGACGCAAGGAGAAGTTTTCCGCTTGCAGCTCCGTGTAATGGACTCTTTAAATGTGTAGCGTGATAAGGCGACAGCGAGTCATTCTCCACTGCTAGCTCTACGACGAGGCGTTCTATGCCCGTAAAAATAATCAACGAAGAGGTTTGTCGGAATTGTTCACGCAAGCCTCGCAAATGTTCGCGGGCATCACGACGTAAAACATTTAGTGGGTGATACAGATCTAGGGGCAGTAAAGCCTTCGGGCCCGGAAAATAACGTTTCGATACATCTCGACTGAGGTAGCCCGTTCGAGCGAGAGCCTGCAGCAAACGGTGAACTGTACTCAGCGGATATTTAGTGATTTCCGCCAAGTCCGTGGCGGAAAGTGGCCGTTGAGCAGCTTGTATTACTTCCAGAAGCGAAAGGCCTCTTTGTAAGGATCCGGCTTCAATGCGACTTTCAGCGTCAGTATCTGCGTTCAAAATGGCTTTAGTCATGTTCAGAAATGGAAGATTTCTTCAACTATAACATAGCCAAATTGCCGATAGCAGTCGCGAGCAGCGTCCACCAGTTTTCATTGTCGTGCATACAAATCCCAAATATGTGAGAAAAAACAGCTTTTATCGGGATTATTCGCTCGGATATGCGTTGACATCCAATTTTTCTGGGAATAATATTCTACTGGCAAGCAAATATTGGAGAAAAAATGGAAGCGATCGCCGATGGCAGGGTTTGTATCGGATTAGATGTAGGGGGTACGTTTACCGACCTATTTTTATTAGATGAAATCCGAGGCCGTACCTTTAGACACAAATTGCCGTCTACCCCGAAGGATCCGCACCGCGGTCCGATACAAGGGATACGGGAAATTCTTGAGCATGCGGAAATTACCCCTGGAAAAGTCGACTTTGTAGGTCTTGGGACAACCGTAGCGACTAATGCTCTCTTAGAAAGAAGGGGCGCGCGGTGCGCGTTAATCACGACAAAAGGTTTTCGCGACGTTCTGGAGATTGGACGGCAATGTCGACCTCATGCGTACGACATTTTTGCAAAGAAGCCACAGCCGCTAGTGCCTCGCGATATGCGCTTTGAGGTGGAAGAGCGAATTTCCGCGGACGGATCTGTGGTCCTTTCTCTCAGTGATTCTGATTTGCATAGGGTCGCTGAAACCTTGACATCGATCCAAGTTGAGAGCGTGGCTATCTGCTTCCTGAACTCTTACGCTAATCCAGCCCATGAGCAGTACGCCGCGCAGTTTCTCCGAGACCGCCTTCCTAACCTTGATATCACCACGTCCCAAGAGCTCGTGCCCGAGTTTCGGGAGTATGAGCGTTTGAGCTCTACGGTGGTCAATGCCTATCTGATGCCGGTAATGAGAAGCTATATGGCGCGCTTCAGCAACGCGGCTCGCGATCTAGGCTTGAAGAAAGCACTATTCGTCATGAACTCCGGTGGCGGCATCTTCACACCAGAAATGGCCAGTCAACGACCTATCGATATGCTGCTGTCGGGTCCTAGTGGCGGGACTAGCGCAGCGATTTATCAAGCCGCTCTAGCGGGGTATTCGCAACTAATTACATTCGACATGGGTGGGACGAGCACGGACGTCTGTTTGATTAAAGAAGGACGGGCCGAACTTACACATGCGCGTACCATCGATGGCTTACCAATTCGCAGCACTTCAGTGGATGTCCACACCGTTGGAGCAGGGGGCAGCAGCGTAGCCTGGATAGACGACGGTGGGATGTTGCGGGTGGGGCCGAAAAGTTCGGGAGCTGATCCCGGGCCCGCTTGCTATGGGCGTTCGGGCTTTGAACCAACTGTCACGGACGCCAACGTGGTTCTAGGCCGGCTGCACCAAGAGTATCTCCTTGACGGCGCTTTAAAAATCGATGCAAATTTGTCACGCCAGGCGATCGAAAGAAGCATCGGTCTTGAGAAAAGGCTACAAACGGCAGACGCCGCTGCCGCAATACTGGCCGTATCCAATACAAGTATCGCGCAAGCTATCCGTTTCATCTCCGTGGAGCGGGGAATGGATCCCTCCGATTTTATGTTGGTTCCATTCGGCGGCGCCGGCCCCTTGCATGCGGCGGATGTCGCCCGTGATCTTGATATGGCGGTCCTGATTCCTCCCGCGCCTGGAGTGATGTGTGCGATGGGCGTCCTAACAAAAAACGTGCAATTGGATCTCAGTCAGACGCGGATCTTTCGGACTGATGACGCTTCGGCAGCCGAGCAAATAAAAGCGATTTTTTTGGATCTTGAATGCAGAATCGTAGAGTCACTACGTGAAAGTAATGTTGATCCTACGGGCCTTTTATATGAATACATGATCGACGCTCGTTATGTTGGCCAGAACTTCGAAATTTCGATCCCCGTTGCTACGGCCACATTTGATATTGAGGCGATAAAGCACGAGTTTCATCTGGCGCACACTCGGCTATATGGATACGATCAGCGGCTTTCAGCTCTGGAGCTGGTTACTTTCAGAGTTAAAGCGACCATTCCTGCCGCTACTCCTGATTTAGCGACGAAACATGAGCAACATACCCCCGACCCAAAGCCGTGTGACAGACGACAAGTCTTTTTTCATTCTCTAGGTGATTTTATTGAATGCCCCGTATATAGACGAGAGCAACTCATCGCAGAAGTAAATATCGCCGGCCCGGCTATCGTCGAACAAATGGATACGACGATTATTGTTCCGCCGGATTTCTATGGAGTAGGCGATAAATGGGGCAACCTCATCCTAAAGAAGAAACATGAAGGGAGCATATGATGCACTACGTTCGCACTGAAATTATTTCTAGCAGCTTAGAGGCGGCGGCATGGGAGATGTGTGCTGCCCTGATCCGCACGGCATATTCGCCCAATATTAAGGAGCGCGCTGATTGTTCGACAGCGATCTGTGATATTCGAGGCCGAACACTCTCCCTTGCGACTCATGCTCCCGCGCACTTGGGCTCCACACTGCGGTTAGTCCCGGCTTTGCTCGAACGATTCCCTTTAGAGTCACTTTCGCCAGGTGATATCTTTTTCGCTAACGACCCCTATATTGTCGGCGTTACCCATTTGAATGACTGCACGGTAGCAGCTCCGATCTTCTTCAAAGACCGCGTGATCGGATTCGCTGCTGCAGTGGCTCACCACTCTGATGTAGGAGGGCGAGTACCAGGCAGCGAGTCAGGAGATTCGAACAGCATCTATCAAGAGGGTGTTCGTATACCACCTGTAAAACTGTATGCCGGAGGCGAACTGCGTAAGGATATTTTCGAATTATTTCTCCTAAATTCTAGAACTCCCCATTTCAGTCAGGGCGACATTCTGGCTCAGACTTCAGCGATGCGAATAGGGATCCATCGTGTACAACAACTATATGAGCACTATGGTGCCGAGGTCTTGTCGGACTCCATTAGGCAAATGCTGGACGCTACGGAGCTAAGGCTGCGCACACGCATTGGCGATACGTTGAAAATCGGAAGCTATAGCGCAGCGGATTGGTTAGACGAGGACGGTATCAGCGACCAGCCCGTTAAGTTGGCGGTCAACCTGACAGTGGCACCGGATTCGGTGACATTCGATTTTTCTGAATGTGCGGCGCAATTGAAGAGTGGTAAGAATGTTCCCTTAACACACACCATGGCCACCGTTTACTACTGTATCAAAGCTATTGTCGATCCGCATTTAAGCATAAACGAAGGCATGTATCGCCCGATCCATGTGATAGCCCCCGAAGGGTCCGTAGTCAATCCTGTTTCGCCGGCAGGCGTCAGCTCCCGCAACCTTACTTCGATGATCTTGGCCGACGTGATGTTTTCAGCATTGGGCCAGGCGGCGCCCTCGCGAGCGATTGCAGGAGCGGGCCCTTACCAAGGGGTGATCCTAAGCGGATGGGACCCGCTTCGGGAGCGGTTCTTTGTTGATTATGAAAACTTTGCCGGGGGGCATGGTGCGAGTACGCTCGGTGACGGTATGGATGTAACCCAAAGCCATACAGCGAATACTTCAAATCTGCCTATTGAAGTAATGGAGATTGAATTTCCTGTACGGGTCGAGAAGTATGAAATGGTCCCGGATTCAGGAGGTTCGGGCTGCTATAGGGGTGGCAACGGAGTCGTGCGAGAACTGAGAATCCTAAACGATGAGACGACCTTAGCTTGCCGTAGTGCGCGGCAACGCTTTCCGGCGCCTGGACTGAAGGGCGGTGGCGATGGGGCGGTAGGTTCATATATTCTCAATCCCGGCAAAGAGAATGAACAGCGACTGCCATCTACCGCTTCGGAATTGCGACTAAAGCGCAATGACCTTCTAAGAATCATAACGCCCGGTGGAGGAGGCATCGGTGACGCTAAAGAACGTGATCGCAATGCAGTGCAGGCTGATCTCAGGCAGGGGAAGATTTCCATTACAACTGCCGAGAATCAATACGGTTTCGTTGCGACACCGGAGGATGCTCTTCAAACGTAGACGACTCCATGAATCTAAATGCAGCCGAACGCGTTTTCAGCCTGGCCTCCGCCGTGCGCCAATCTCATAGTTTCTAGGAGAATTCTATGTTGAAGTCTGGATATAAAAGGCGGCTATTATTAATAGCCGCGACTGCAGTCGCTTGTGGAATGTCCCCCTTTTCTAGTGCCCAAAGCTACCCAGCGGAACCAGTGCGGTTAATAGTGGGCTATCCTCCGGGAGGCGGAACTGATCTTCTGGCACGTTTGATCGGAAGCAAACTAGATCAGAAGTGGAGCAAGCCGATCATTGTGGACAATCGTCCGGGTGGAAATGGAATAATAAGCGCCCAAGCGGCTAAGGCGGCCCGGCCCGACGGTTACACCCTACTTTTGGCTTCTTCGGATCATTTCGTTCTAGTCCCGAATATGTACTCGGGATTGCCCTATGATCCCGTCAAAGACTACGTGCCGATTATCAACGTCGCAAAGCAGCATTTCGTGCTTGTCGTGAATCCTTCGGTGCCGGCTAAGTCCCTTACTGAGCTAGTTAAGCTAATACGCGCTCAGCCAAAGCTTATTAATTTTGCTTCATGGGGCGAAGGTGGCGGCTCGCATCTTGCCGCGGAATATTTAAAAACCGCTACGAAGACCGACTTCCTCCACGTGCCATACAAAGGTACCGCGCCCGCTATAGCAGCCGTCATCGCCGGTCAGGATATATCGGCCATGTTTGCCACTGCCGCATCAGCGATTCCGAATATTAAGGCCGGTAAATTGCGGGGCCTTGCCGTTACATCAAACGCTCGGCTTTCTATGCTGCCCGATGTGCCGACTATGGGGGAAGAAGGTTTTCCGAATACCGACATGTATTCCTGGAACGGACTATTCGCTCCTATGGGTACGCCCGCAGACGTCGTTGCGAAGATTCAGTCGGATGTAGCAACGGTGCTGGGCCAGAAGGATGTCGTGGATCAGCTTCAGGCACTTGGCTTGGAGCCAGTGGGGGGATCGTCTGCCGAATTCGCAACCCAGCTGAAGCACGACCTCACTACTTGGGGATCAATCGTACGCGACGCCGGGATTCGTAAGAAGGAACTTTAGCGGTCTTTGCTCCAGAGAATTTGAGCTAAGCAGACGCTATGGCTCTTCATTCTGTGGATCAAATACCTCGTCTTTCAAATAATCATCACTTTTAATTCAATCAAACATGAGAACTACCTCCACGGACTCTTTTGGGCCCCTCAAAGGCTTGCGCGTTATCGATGCGGGGCAGATGATCGCTGGCCCTTTGTCATGCACTCTGATGGCGGACTTCGGCGCTGACGTAATCAAGCTTGAACATCCCATCCACGGTGACGCTATGCGATCGCGGCCGCCAGAAAAAGACGGAAAGTCGCTCTGGTGGAAGGTCATCGGGCGCAATAAGCGTAACGTCACCTTGAATCTGTCCAAGCCGGAGGGCCAGGAGTTGTTCAAACGCTTGGTAGAAAACGCCGATATCGTGGTCGAGAACTTTCGGCCTGGTACGTTTGAACGCTGGGGCTTGGGATATGACGTGCTCAAGCAAATCAACCCTGGCATCATTCTCGTACGCGTCTCCGGCTATGGGCAAAGCGGCCCGTATGCATCGCGGGGCGGTTATGGCACGGTGGCCGAGGCATACTCCGGCATTCCATCGTTCACGGGCTTCCCGGACGGTCCTCCAACCTTGAGTTCTTCGTTTGCAATGGCCGATTCCGTGGCGGCGACCTTTGCTGCACTGGGCGCCTTGATGGCGGTGTACGAAAGGAATAACTCAGGCTTGGGCCAAGAAATCGATGTCAGCCTCTACGAGCCCTTGTTCCGACTGGTGGAGTTTCAAGCCATTGCATACGATCAACTGGGGTTGGTTCGCGAACGTATCGGCAACCGGTCTATTACCGACTCCCCGCGCAATGCCTACAAAACGCGCGATGGGCGGTACATCACCATCTCCGCCAGCACGCAGAAGAGCTTCCAGCGCCTGCTGGACGCCATGGGCATGTCCAGCTTGGGGAGCGACCCACGCTTCTGCGATGGCCTCGCCCGTCAACGCCATGCTGATGAGCTCGACGAATTAGTAGCCAATTGGTTTTTGGCTTATGACTTTGAAGAGGCTTTTCGCATTCTGGAAGAGGGTGAAGTTGTCAACGGCCCCATACTGACTATTGCCGACATCTTCAAGGATCCGCATTACCTGGCGCGCAAGACCATTGTCAAAGTCAAGGACGCGGATTTTGGGGAGCTCGCCATGCCCAATGCCACACCGGTCATGAGCCGCACTCCGGGCGAGGTTCGCCACCCCGGGCTGCCGCTGGGGTGCGAGACGGATGCCTTCTACCGCGACGAACTCGGCTTAAGCGATGCCGACCTGACGCGCCTGAAATCAATGCAAGTGATCTAGGAATGTTTAGATGAGCAATTTCGACAAGGTCTATATAGTCGGCGCGGGCCAGACAAAATACGAGAAAAAGACTGACAAGCATGTTATTCGATTAATGTGGGAAGCGGCCGATCTGGCACTGCAAAATGCCGGTCTGCAATGGTCGGATGTGGACGGCCTGGGTCAGACCTGCTTCACGCTGGCGCCCGAAAATGTCACGACGGTGGCGGAGCACTTTGGCATTGAATGCAGGTTCTTGTTCCAGGGCCTTTACGGCGGGGCATCGGGCTGTATCGGCATGCATCACGCCGCCCGTGCCATACAGGCAGGCGATGCGGACTGCGTCATCATCCTGGCCGCGGATGCATTCAATGTCGATAGCCATATGAATATGAACCGCAGCGCCGGTCAGCACGACTATATGGGCGTGTGGGGGTATGGCGCGGCCAATGGCGTGTTTGCAATGCAGACGCGGCTATACATGGAGCGCTATGGCGCCAAGTCCGAGGATTTCGGCCGACTGTGCATCGCGTTTCGCCAGAATGCACAGTTGAATCCCAACGCGTTGCTGCGCGGCGAGATGACCATGGACGACTACCTGAATGCGCGCCAGATCGCGGACCCCCTGCGTCTGTACGACTGCGTATTGCCCTGCTGCGGTGCCGACGCCATAGTGATGGTGAGTGAAAGGCTAGCCGAACGCTTGAAGGGTCCGAAGACTCGCTTGTTGTCTGCTGGCGAAATGCACAACTATCCGGCTAGTGACATCTATGCACTCAGCGCCGGCTGGGAAACCTTCAGTCCGCGCATGTGGGAACAGTCCGGACTAACTCCACAAGACATGGACGTGGTGCAGCTTTATGACGACTATCCCGTGATGTGCTTCGTGCAACTGGAAGGCATGGGATTCGCGGAGAAAGGGCAGGCCGCCAGGCTATTCAAAGAAAGAGATTGCACCGTGCGCGGCACCTTCCCGGTCAATACCGGCGGCGGCCAGTTGTCGGCGGGGCAGTGCGGTGCGAGCGGAGGCATGATCGGTGTCACCGAGGCTATTTTCCAGCTGCATGGGCAGGCCGGCGAACGCCAAGTGCCGGATGCGCGGCGGGCCGCGGTGAGCGGTTACGGGGCGGTGTCCTACGGCAGGGGCTTATCGGCAAGCGCATGCATTCTGGAACGAGTTTAAAAAGGCTGAGCTATGAGCAATGAACTGAAACCACAACCGCGCATTAATGCCATCAATCGCCCTTTCTGGGAGGCCTGCAACGAGGACAAGCTGCACATCCAGCAATGCCAGTCCCCCAATTGCGGCAAATGGGCCTACTTCCCGAGGGTTTGCTGCCCGCATTGCGGTAGCGGCGATCTTGCTTGGAAAGATGCTAGCGGCGAGGGGGAAATCAAGACCTTTGCGGTGATCCGGCGCCCGCAGCACCCAAGTTTTTTCCCCGAGGCGCCTTATTACTTAATTGCGGTCCAGCTCAAAGAGGGGCCTTTGATGTACAGCAGGCTGCAACACCCTTACGAGCAAGGCCTTGAGCTGGTGGGCAGGAAGGTGTCAGTCACTTTTACCGATCATGGGCCGCAACAAAGATTGCCGTTCTTTGTTTTGCAGGAAGATAGCGGCGCTGCTGTGGTATAGCGTGCCGCAAGAGGCAAGCAATTCAAACGAGGAAGTCAAAGTAGGACGCAATAAGTTTCTTGAGGTTTGTAGTGCTAACCAGCTTACTCTTTAATTGACACAGCGTTTGCTCAATGTAGGGCTGTGCTTCTTTCGGGACTTTCAAATGTTCACTTTCCGCATGAAATACGCCATCACTTCGTGTGCGATCGTTGTAGGTCTAGGCGCTGGCATAGCAGTTAATCCGCATGCCCAGGCGGCGGGGTATCCCGACCGACCCATTCAGGTGATCATTCCAAACCCACCCGGCGGCGGCACCGACACTTTAGGACGGCTCGTTCTGAATGCAACGGCTCAGAGCACGGGTTGGGAACTGGTTGCTATGAACCGGCCCGGCGCGGCAGGCGCCATCGGCCTGGAACAGGCGGCACGTGCAGAGCCGGATGGCTACACCATTGTCCTGGGTGAAACCAGCAATTTGAGCATCAACCCTTCCCTGTACAAGAACCTGAAGTATGAGCCTGCCAGCGATTTTGCCCCCATCATTTCTATAGGAACCGTGCCGCTGGTGATGGTCGTAGCCGCAGACGCGCCCTATAAAACCGTGGATGAGTTTCTAGCAGCGGCGCGTAAGAGCGAATTGATCTTAGGCTCGGCGGGCAAAGGGACGGTAGGCCATCTGGTGGGCGCTATGATGGAAAGCGCTGCCAGCATCAAGCTGCTTCACGCACCGTACAAGGGAGCGGCCGCGGCCCTGAATGACCTCATAGGAGGGCGGGTATCGTTATTCTTCGGTTCATATCCTGCAGTGCGCAGCTATTTGGAATCGGGGCGCCTCCGTGCGCTGGCAGTAACATCCGCGGCCCGAGCCGATTATCTGGCATCGGTGCCTACGCTGGCGGAATCAGGATTGCCCGGTTTCGAAGCCGTGGCGTGGTATGGTTTTGTTGCTCCGGCGGGCGTGGATAGTGCGCGCGTAGACGCTTTGGCCGATGCGTTCGAGCAGACGTTGACCGCACCGGCAATGCGCAAACGCCTTAATGATGATGGGGTGACGGTAGACGGCCGTAAGGGTGCTGCATTCACCTCCTTTATTGCTGCAGAAACAAAGAAATGGGGCGATACGGTTGAATCGGCGAAGCTGCAAGCCGACTGATAATCAGCGCGCCGCGCATGCGCGAGCCAAAGGGTGGACGATCGTGACGAACAATGAGCGTGATTTTCGGCGTGTCGATGGGCTAAAGGTGGAAAACTGGTCCGAGCCGTCGTGATTATTAAGGGGTCGCAATGGCGCGATATGCCGCTTGAGCGGCCGGTACCAAAGATGGATGCAAGGTGCCAAGCTTGGGTAACTGGCCATGTGGGGCGGCTGGCGGCACGGAGAACCATTCGCTTGTATAAGGCAGGTCGACGGCTTGCCGTAAATTGAACTTGATGTCGTAACTCAGTCCGGCAGCCCGATACGCCGTGGGATTCACCGATTGCAGCACAGCAAATTCGCCTCTATGCAATTGCGTGCTGCGCTGACTTGTTCCGTAGGCCACCCGGACGTGGAATTCGGGCGCATCGTCGTCAAAAACCACCAGAACCAGTGCAGGCCTTGGCTTCGGACGCGGCAGAACATGATCGGGAAAGTGGCACCAGACAATATCGCCGGCCGCGGGTTCGGCCCACCAAGCGGGCATCATGCCTTTTCTGAATCAAATAGACTCGTACGCACCGAGTGTTTCTCGCCCTGCGGTGCACACTTCTTGATATGGCGTAGTTGGGCGGCAGTCAAGGGGCCATCGTCCGCCTCGTATTGGGGCAGCACCCTGGCGGCAAGATCGTGCAACGCCATATGGATGGCTTGGGTTTCGTCTACGCCGAGGTAGTCAGCCAAGCGCTTGGCCGTTTCACGGGTAACCCCTGTAGGGCTGTCGGAAGGCCGATAACGAAAGGCGATTTGGTTGGCTGTATTCTTAGGGGCGGTCATTTTAGTGTCCTTCGATAGATATCTTTAATATATCTTTCTGTGGCTGCACCGTCAACAACCTTGCGTCCGTGACATAAACTATTTTTATAAGCACTTCAAAAGGTCAAATTGATCTAACGACGCCGCAAGAGTATTGTCTATGTACTATCAATAATCACGGGGCAAGCTGCCCCGCAGGAGACCACAATGAAGTCCTTAGTTGCTCGCACGCGGGAATGGCTTGCGCTGTTCGGCCCAGTAATCAAAGAATCCGCTGCGGCCGGGCGTGGCGCGCCGCGTTTGGGCCTGGGCCTGTCCTTGCGCGGCGTTGCCGCGGCGGCCGGCCTGGCGGTGTCCATGGGCGCGCATGCCGCTTACCCCGACAAGCCGATACAGGTTATCATTTCTTTCCCGCCGGCCGGGGCGACCGATGTATTGGCGCGCGCCGTGGGGCAGCGCCTGTCGACCGAGCTGGGCCAGTCGGTGGTGGTGGACAACAAGCCGGGGGCGGGCGGTGCGATAGGCTTGATGGCGGGGGCGCGGGCCGCGCCCAATGGCTATGTGCTGTATCTGGCGGCTACGACCAATCAGGCGATCGCGGCTGCGATCTACAAAGATCAGCAGGCCCATCTTGCGAAGGATTTCGAGCCC
>Ga0180216_1003411_pt1 | contig 12617 bp, 8 predicted proteins | sample eDN3rd37CBELigMG_FD_128879 | JGI IMG/M metagenome (GOLD analysis project Ga0180216, IMG submission 128879) | Enriched Miracle-Growth compost microbial communities from Emeryville, California, USA - eDNA 3rd pass 37_C BE-Lig MG (version 2)... ...
GCTTACTTTCAGGGACATTTTGCGGATAACCGCTTCCAAAAGCCCTACCTTTTCAGCCAACCCGACCCCAAGCATCAAGGTCAGAATCGCCCCGAGCGGCAGGAATCCGGAGAAGTTTTTGATGATGTTGGGCAGCAGCCATTGGAGGCCCTCTTGGCTAAGCAGATTTTTCACCGCTACTTGTTCATTTTTGATCGGATCCATCGCTGTTACGTGGAACCAGGACAAGAGGGCGGTGGCGACCATCAAAATGGCGATCAGGTAAAGGAAAAGCATGAATGGGTTGGGCAGCTTGTTCCCGATTCGCTCGACCCACTTCAAAAGGCCCCTTCCTTCTGACTGCTGATCGATTTGGTCTGTTCGGATTGGATGTGCACTCATATGAGAACCCCCCTTAGCGTCGTTTTATACCTCTTTTCCTCATGCCGTCGTATTATTCTTTCGGGAAATAATACAGCGCTGAGTGAGTGATCAGTCTTTTTCAATCACAAATTGAAAGCCCTTTCATTTCTGTTTCAGTTTTGACTGAAAAACGCTCCCCTTTCCTCCCGTAAAGTTCGTTCGTCATTTTACGAACATAAAAAGACAATTTCGTTTAATTGGATTATATAGTATAGTTAAAAACATTTCAATACAATTGTTAGACTTCTTGCAAAATACAAATGCTTCATTCGTCTTCGACTTTATGAAATAGAAAAAACACCCGAATAATTTCGGGTGCTCCTCAATTCTTTAGCATATACATTTTTTTCGGCCTGCCTCGAACTCCCTGCTGTTCTTCGCCAATTAATTCGGCCAGGCCGTATTCACACAAGCTGCCCATGATTCGCTGGGCATTCCGTACAGTCATGGACAAATACTCCGCGATGTCCGTCGTCGTAAACGCACCCCAGCCCATTCGCTGAACCAACGCCTCGATCTTATTGTACGTTTTGATGCTAACATTGGCCTTGTTCAGTTTTTCCAACAACTCTTTGTCATTGGAACGGAAAGAATACGACAGCTGGTCCGCTTCCCCGACTGCTTCCAAAATGACCCCGTCATCCTGGACGATGACGATCCCGAATTCTGGCCTCTCCTTCGCGTGCTGGATCGCTTTTCGTGCGTTGTTTTCAGCAGAGAACGCCGTTTCCCCGAATCCGACCCCGACTGCCACGGGTACATCCGCATCGAGTGACAGCTGCCGGACCGTGTTACGAAGCATCTCGATTTCTCGTTGAATCGCGCCGCGCGTGCTGAAGATCTGGTACCGTCCGTTCCCGTTGGCCAGAAGCGATCCATCCAGCTTTTCGCACAAAAGCAGCAAAGTCTGCCTGATTTTCAATTCGAGATGCTGCAGATGAAACCGCGTTTTCGACCTCTCCGCGATCTTGTCCATTTCCTCAAGCTCGATGATTTCCACACCGATCTGCGTATCCTTGAAATAAGAGCTTTTCGCCTTCTCTATCACAATCTTCATCACTTGCTTGATTTCCATTTTCGTCATCAAGACGCGATAGACAGGGATACCTTCGGCTTTCAGTGCGCGTTCTACAGAAGAAAGGGTTGTAAATACTCCTTGTGTTTTCCCGGCTTTCCATAGGTCGAGATGATACTGTGTAATTTTCTGGGCATCGTAATTTTCATCATACGTCAGGATGTGATGATCCTCTAAAGGAATATCGAGCTCATGCAAGGATTCGTGCAAGTATTTTCGCTCGGAGTCGATCATGTCGACAGAAACGCACTTTACAACCTCGCCGCAATCGATGGACATCCGGATAAAGCACCGATACAAATTGGATCCCGTTGGCGGACAATAGACAATATTCGCATCGGGACTCAGTACGCTTTTCGCAATCGTGTACGGGATCGGCCCAGAAAAAAACCACCCGTCACATTCCCGGCTGTATTCAAGGACGATGCTGCTTACAGACTTGGCATCATCGTACGGAATCGGAACAAATTCGATTTCGTGCTCAAATTCATCTGCAACTTCCAGTATCCGCTCTACGGAAGGCGGCGGTCCAACGACACCTATTTTATACATAGTTCGAAGCTCCTGATCTGATGGGATTATAAATGATAATCCTATCATAGCAAAGATTCCAAGGAAAATCGCCCCGGCAATCGGACCGGGCATACTCCCAGTTCCGATCGCCGAGGCGATCGATCGCAGTCACGGTTGCTTTTGCCCGCTTGTCATCTGAAACCTTCTGGCTACACCCTCACTCTTTTGATAAAAAGCGAGATAATCAGGCCAAAAATCGCTGCGGCCAAACCGAACAGAAAGGCTTCCTGCACACCTGCGGCATAGGCAAAAGGCGTATGCACCGGGTTCTGCGGATCCGCAACCGCAGACAGGTAGTGATTTTGTCCGGCAGCCATGATCGAAATTGCGACTGCCGTTCCGATCGCGCCTGCCACCTGCTGCAGGGTGTTCATGATCGCGGTACCATCCGGGTACAGCTCCGGCGGCAATTGGTTGAGACCGTTCGTCTGTCCCGGCATCATCACCATCGCGATTCCGACCATCAGCGCGATGTGCAAAGCCACAATCAGCCAGATCGGAGTCTCGGTAGACAAGCCGTGGAAGAAAAACATCGTAATAACCGCTACGACCAGGCCAGGGATCACCAGCCACTTGGGACCGTATTTGTCAAACAGGCGTCCCATCAGCGGGGATAAAAGCCCGTTGATCAACCCGCCCGGAAGCAGGATCAGTCCGGCGGCGAACGTCGTCAGCAGCAGCGAGTTTTGCAAGTACAGCGGCAGCAGGATCACCGAAGAGAGGATCACCATGAAGCCGACGAAAACCAACAGCAGGCCAATGACAAACATCGGATAGGTAAATGCCCGCATGTTCAGCATCGGCTGCTCCATCTTCAACTGGCGAAGAACAAACAGGAGCAGACCGATCCCGCCAATCACCAGCGATGTCAGTACCACCGGATTGCCCCAGCCGCCCTCTTCGCCGGCATTGCTGAATCCAAAGACGATTCCGCCAAAGCCGAGCGTGGACAGCAGGACAGAAAGCAAGTCGATTTTCGGTCTGGTCGGCGTGGTGACGTTTTGCATGTACACCATGCCGTACACCAGTGCAAGAATGAAAAACGGCAGGGAGATCCAAAAGATCCAGTGCCAGGACAGCGATTGGATAATGAGCCCGGACAAGGTCGGACCTACTGCCGGAGCAAACATGATGACGAGCCCAATCAGTCCCATCGTCGCTCCCCGTCTGCTCGGAGGAATAATGACGAGAATCGTGTTGAACATCAAGGGAAGAAGCAGCGCAGTCCCCATGGCCTGAATACAGCGAGCCAGCAATAATACGCTAAAGGATGGGGCGATGGCTGCAATAAACGTCCCGACGATGGAGAATAAAAGCGCACCTACAAACAGCTGCCGGGTGGTAAACCATTGCAGCAAAAACCCGGAAACGGGTACCAAAATGCCTAGTGTCAATAAAAATCCGGTTGTCAGCCACTGAATGGTCGACGGGGATACGGCAAAGATTTGAATCAGGTCGCTCAAAGCCATATTGAGCGCTGTTTCACCAAACAAACCGACAAAACCGGCGATCAAAAACGAAATCAAAATCGGAACCGTTCTGATTTCCTCGTTTCTGTTCGCCGCATCTGCCTCTTTCTCGAGACTGATTCCTTCTGCATGCATGGTTTTTCCAAGCTCCTCTCCTACTAACCTCTATCTGTATTTGACCTATTGTAGGCGATCTTTTTTTCTATGGCAAATCAGACTGTCAAGATCAACTCGACAGTCTGACGCCTTTCACATCTTATCCTCTTCTTTTGGCCTTCTTCTTCTCGATTTTCAACATCCGGATATAAATGCCGAGAAGGATCAAGAAAACGAGCAGTACGACTCCAATCAGCCACACGGGAATATTGCCGACAGCCTTGTCCAAGCCTGTTTCTTCCTCCTCGTCGTCCACTCGGATCGTGAATACCTCGTTCGATTTGCTCATCACGACGATTTGACCGTCGTCATGTGCGCTTTTGAGGTGGGACAACAAGGTGGGATGAACGAAAGCGGCCTCCCCTTCCTCGGCCGATTGAAAGACGGTCAATGTCCGCTGCTGATTCCACAGCGAAGGCTGAATCCAGGCGACGAATCGGGTCGTTTCGTTGATGACATGGTAGCGTTCCAACGTCTTGGGCTGATGGATGAGCAGTTGCCCCTGGGCCGCTTTCAAGGTCGGATACTGCTGCAAATCTCCCATTGCGACCACATGGTATGCCGCCATTTTTTGCAGATCCTGCGGCTGCAAGGGCTCTCGGAAGATCGTGAACGCATTGGCTTGCAGTTCTTTCCCGTCTACCATTTCATTGAGCAAAAGGGAAAGATGGGACAGATAGGTTCCAGTCAGCTTCTCCGGGAGCAGGAATGCCGTCTGTGACAGCCCTTGCTCCTGCACCAAGGGGGAGGGCCAATACTGGAAGCTGCGCAGCGACGGCGTTTCATGCGGCACGTTCAAGGCGCTCGCTTTATCTACAAACACCCATTTGCCCGAATCTCTCACAGGCAAGCACGCTGCTTCCTTCCCTTCAAGCGAAGCCGAAAAGGCGAGATTCAGCGTACGATTTCCTTCCTCCAGCAAGGAGGGGTCGATCGGTAGGCGAAGCAGGTAGCCGTCGTTCTTGTCTATTGCCTTTAACTCCTGTAGGAGAACGGTATGCGGGACGCCATTGATCGTGACGGTCAAATGCTGCTGCGGTTTCTTCTCTTTTTCGCTTCCCTCCGTCTGCATGAGCAATGGCGAGACTCTCAGCTTCAGATCCAGGGTGACGTCTCCCGTCACTTTCCAGTGGGATGGCAGGCTCATTACGACCTGCTGCTCGCTGTCCTCCCCCTGCTTCAGCAAGATATCCGAATAGCCCGCAGACTCCAGTGTAAGCTTTTGCCCGCCTACTTTGTTCTGATGTCCGGGAAGTGCAGGCACGTTTTGCAAGACGATCTGATTGCCTGCCAATTGCTTGTTCAAAGCAGGATCGGTCAGTACGTGGATGGATTGCTCCAGATTGGCATCCTTCCCCCGGCTGACGAGCATCAGCAGTTTGGCCGTCGCGGACTGGTTGATCCGCATCTGGAAGGTGTCGATGCCAAGCTTTTGATCACGGGCGGCGATTCCCTGTTCTGCGACCAATGTCTTGAGCGGGCCGTTCCATGCCTCCGGGCCGCCGATCGCAATCACGTGTGTCAGGGTGCCTTTTGAACTCCATTCGCTTTCCGTCAGGATGGGGATCGAAGCATGTGTCGCTGTTTGTGCGGACAGGGAAGTGGCGACTCGCAAAGCTGCCGCCACGACATCCGCATCAGCTGCGTCGGGGACGACAATCGTGCTGTAGACCTCGGTCAGATTGCCCGGCTCTACGAATGGCAATGGAAAGTCCTGCAAAAGATCGGCAGAAGAGGCGGTTGCATGCGAGTCAATAAATACATGCGAGCTTCTCCCGATCTTCACCCAGTTGGCAGGATTGGACTGGTCATCACAGAGATCGTCCGTCAGCTCGCTCTGTTTGGAAATCGTCAGTTTATGGAAGCCCGAGGACGTCTCTTCTGCTCCAAGCGGAATCCGGATACTGCCTGCCGCCGCCGTCTCCTTGGTCAAAAAAATACTCTTGAGCGGCTTGTCATCCACACTGATCGTTAGGGTGGACCGTGCAGCCAGCAGCAGCTCTGAGTGGCTAAAATTGATCTCCAGATAGCTGTTGGCCCCAATCGATGTCCGAGGCACACTGTAATAATAATCCGCCGCTCCCTGTACGCCGCCAAGCGTGATGGATTCATTGATAAACCGGACGACTGTCCCCGGAGTCTGCCCCAATCCATTCGATGTGTAGATCGCATTTTTCTGCTTTGCCAGGCTCGCAAAGCTGTAGACTGGCGCACTTGCTGCCGCTGTTTGGGTTTGGCTGGCTGGCGCTGCCATTGCACCTTGGGCATACGCATGTCCGATTCCTTCACCAAAAAGCAGAGCCGTGATCGTCAGGACCGCGAAGGCTGGTTTCCAGTTTTTGTTCATGGTTTTCTACACCTGTCTTTCTGTTGGCGGGACCGACTTTTTTTCTGCTGCAAAACGCTCGGTCTTATACCATTTCAATTCTTGTCGAAAAACAACTCGCTTGATCTCCAGATACAATGCATAGAGCACGAGGACGATCCACAGCTGCGAGTAGGTAAAATACATCAGCAGAACGATCCAGAAATTTTTGGCGTTCAGTTCTGTTCGCTCAATACTCAAGGCAATCATCACTTCAGTCACGTACAAAAAGTAGGCAAGAATCCATAAAATCATGGCGACAATGCCTACCTCGAGATGCAGATCAACGAACAGATTGGTGACGAACAAAGCATCCGACACGATCACGCCCAGAAAAAACAGGAAGTACGTGAAGAAAAAGTAGACGAGATCAAACATGATGCTTTTCTTGCGCAAGGAAAACAACCGTCCCATAAATTTGAGGACGACGTACTGATTGCCCCTCGCCCACCGTGTCCGCTGCTTCCACCATACCTTCCAGTTCTCCGGCTCCTGCTCCCAGGTAATGGCGGCAGGAAAAAAGCGGATGTAGTGGCCTGCATTGTAGACGCGAATCGTCAATTCCGTATCTTCCGCCAACGCTTTTTCATCCCAGCCGCCCAGCTCCTCGAGGATCGAGCGGCGGATGGCAAAGTTCGTGCCGGGAATTGTCGTCACCCGAAACCAGAAGAACCTCCCGGCCTGCGCCATCCACTGAAAACAGATTGTCTCGATATTGATAAAGCGCGTCAGCAGATTTTTGGCCGCGTTCACGACACGAAATTTGCCGACTGCCGCACCGGCCTGAGGATCGTTTTGCAGGGCCAGAACGAGATAATGGACGGCTTTGCGCTCCGGGGTGTTGTCCGCGTCATAGACGACGATGATCTCCCCTGTTGAGTGGGCCAAGCCCTGGTTAAGCGCGCCCGATTTTCCTTTTCCAGCGTGGGGTGGCTTGGTATGGACGACTTTCACATACGGATATTTGGCTGCATAATAATCACAGATCTCTCCCGTCCGGTCGCTGGAATTGTCGTTGATGACAATAATCTCCAGCTTATCCTTGGGGTACTCCAGCCGCAGCATCGCCTTGATGGTCCGTTCAATCACCACTTCTTCATTGTGTGCCGGGATCAAAATGCTCACCGTCGGCTTGGGCTGCTCGTTTTTTTCCCAGTCCGGGATGGATCTGGCATAGCGCAGGTAATGAAAATAGCCGCCTTGCATCAAGAACATATGGTACAGAAGCATGATCCAAATGACGGTCAGGGATAGATAGAACAACAGATTAGCCATCGAGATCACGCTCCATGAAAAGTTGTTTGCGCAAATTGGCGCGATTTCGCCAGGTGTAGAGCGAAAACAGCAGAACCATGCATGTCACAAGTGCCACGATGCCCCACAGGATGCGCTGGGTCCAACTGTCTTCTTGCAGGAAGGTCACGATCTTCTCCACGAGTTCAGCCTCGATTGATTGGGCTGGTTCCTCCTCTTGTCGTGCGACCGCCGTATCATGGGCTTCTTCTACGGCATCTAATCCGGCCATTTTGCGGACATCGATCCAGGTCACGTCGGGCAGTGTTTCCACGTAGGTGATCATTTCCTTCAACGGCTCCACCCCCAGATAAGGGTGGAAGAACATGCCGATCACACCGTCGCGGACAAAGCTGATTTGCCGGGCGTTGTCCCGAATGTCCTGCACGGGCGTAAGTGAATTGGGATCATAGTAGCCGACCGTCTCCGGCAAAAGGGTCATGCCGTGAAGAAAACCAGGTTTGGAAATCGTCGGAGGAGCCCCCATCTGGTGCCAGTCCGTCTGGTTGAACTGCACTTGTCCCAACAGGTAAGAAAAATAGCGGGATGTAATCTGGTACCCTGTCTGGCTCATATTGTAGTGCGGCGCTTCAAAGGCCACAGGGATCAATCCCAGCTCCGTCAATTCCTTGATTCCGCTCTCGATGCGCGATTTGATATACGTTTCTTCATACTGCGCAAGCGAAGCCCGGTACTGCTCATACTCCTCCTGTGAAGACCATTCATGGCGCTCTTTTATAGGAGTCGTATCCTCCGGCGGTTTTGAAATCGGCGTATTGCGCTCCATATCCCAGAATTCCGAACCTTCGCCTGTCTCGGAATCCCGATAGTAATGCATGTACCCGTGCAAGGCAATGCTTGCCCCTCTCTGCTGCAGCGTACGCAGGACCTTGACCAACTCCGGCCGGTCCTTCAGGTGAACCAATTCTTTGGTCTCGGAATTGGTGTAGACAGGAATAAGCGCAATTACATAAGGAATTCCCTTGTCTGCCAAATAGCTTCCTGCTTCCAGCACCAGCTTGGGGTCCGATTGCGGATGCACATCCTCCAGACGAATCAGCGCCAAGTGGCCCGTCTGATGAGGGATTCCGAATACGTCATGTAAGGCCTCCGCTGCGAACATGGAGAGAGGAGAAGAGAAGCTGGCACTGGCAAAATACGCCGTATTCCCATGCTTCATCATCAGTGGATAGGCGTAGATTCCCTTCCATCCCTCCAGCAGCACCTCTCCTTGCGCTAGCGATACGCCCTCGATTGGCATATTGATTTCGAGCAGCATCGGATCGATTCCTTGTGGTTTCGAGACCATCTGGATGTTTACTTGTTCCTTCCAGGTCAAAAATGAAAAACGCGCCCCCAATTGCTCGGCATTCTTGCCCATCGCCAACAGCCTACCCGTAAAGCTGCGCATGACTTCTTTTGTATCGTCCGGCAGTTTTTGGGAAACAGCGCCGTAATAGACCAGATAGTCGACTCCGTCCAGATCACGGACCGTCAATTCGCCATCCGCCACATAGTGAAGACGTGAACTGAAATGGCCCAACACCAGGTCCAGCATGCGAACATCCTCGTTCACCGTGCCGGTGTCTGTCGTATAGACCACCAGTATCTTCGGCTCCTGCCCGCTTTTTCCCCCGGCGGCATGGAGCTTGTCCATTGTCCCGGTCAGCAAGGTCAGCAGCATGATCAGCGCAACCGAGATTCGCACCCATTTATTGTATGTACTGATCAAGCTCTTGCTTGGCACGTTTCACCAGCTCCATATGGTCACTCACATCGTCAGCATACTGACTGATACCAAAAGCAATCGTCAGTGTGACCTGTTTTTTCTTGTTTTCCAAGACATGAGTCTGCATCAGTTTTTCCAGCTTCGAGTGTACCACTTCCGCGCCTTCTTCCAGGCTGTTGTTGAGTATCACAGCGAAGGTGCCAGACCCCTGGTCCCCCTGATCCAAGCGAAACTTGCGGTCCGTCAGCCTCGTGTGCTCCCGAAGGATGTTCGCCAGTGAGCTGAGCAGGTAATCCGTCTCATTTCGGCCATACAGTTGAGAGAAGGAATCCATATATTTGACCTCGATCAGCATCAGGGAAAAAGGAACCCCTGTCCGTCGTGAACGGCTCAGTTCTTCTTCCAGATCAAACAGCAGCCTTTTCTCATTGGAAAAACCCGTCACCTCATCAATGGTGACTAGATCATCGAATTTTCCTACCATCTCCTGATGTTCCTCGACTGTCTGGGCGACCAGCCGATGAATCAATCCCGTGATGATGGCAGCCGCCAGAAAGATCAGCATCCATACGGCAATCTCAAGGACAGACAACGGGAAGGTCCAGTTTGCTACCATCCCCCAGATCAACAAGCTGCCAAACAGAAACAAGGCCAACAGGCTGAGACCCAAACTGGCAAGCAGCCCGAAGAAAATGCCGATCAAGCCAATGATGAGCGCGACGCCCATCAGAACGGCTTGTACGAGAGGAATGGCTGGCAGGTCTAATGCATACCAAGACAGAAACAGAAGAAAAAACAGGAAGAGCGTCTGATACGCGATGAATCTTCCATTTCTATTGGAGAATCCCCTCATTGAAGAGCCTCCTTTCCGCCAAAAGCGGTATCAGGTTGTCGAAGGAGTGGGTATCCATCCGGCTCATATCGATATAGCCGCCGTAAAGCTGGCTCTCCGGACGGCGAATCTGCTTGCGGATCATCCGCTCGTACAATTCCACAGCGAAATCAGCATCTCCCAGTTCTACCGCGGTCTGGATCGCCAAGCCGTACACGGCAGGAGATTCGTACTGGACCAGAGGCTGCTTCGTAACAGCGTCATATCGGCCGTACAAAAGCTTGTGGCGGGCAAATTCCTCCTTCAAAAACGTCCACAATTCCGGCGAGGCAATGCCTGCCTGCGCCCGATGCAGGGCGACATACAATTGGTCGATCAGATTGACTTCACGCTGGTACGTGAAATGCTTGCTGGGAAGATGATAGGAGAAGGGGAAAAAGCCGTTCTCCGTCGGGAGATTTTGCAAAAAGGCAGATGCCTGCCCGTCCAGTTCTTCCGCAATCTTTCCCTGTTCACGCATCTTGTGAAGAGTCGCAGCATTCAGGTAAGAAAGGGTCAATGTATCGCTGTTCACGCCGTGCTGCCGATCGTAAAAGTCAACCGGCATCCCGTCGCGGATCTGATGCTTCTCGATGCTTGCTGCTATTTCATTCGCCATTTGGACATACGACTTCTCGTTCCACTTTTCTCCGGCGAGATACAAAGCCTCAGCGATCCGAAGATCATCTACCAGAGCGTTCGTCGTTACCTGGGGATGATCGCCGCCCGTTTTCCAGACGATCCAGCCATTCTGGTAAAAATGCTTCTGAAGGACTTGCACATTTTGCGCAAACAAGCCGGAGTCCCCTTTTTCCAAAGCGTACAGCATCCACAAGCCGAGCGACTCCGAGAGGGATTCCTCGCCTTGGGCAATATTGGCGTCGTCTGGTGCAGCAGGCTGCAGATTGGTCTTCAGGGTATGGTCTTTATTCGTCAAATGCTCCCGGATAAAAAGCTCTCCTGGCAGTAGCCTGGCATAGCCGGTTGTGTCGTCTGCCAGCTCATTGCCTTTTTGGGCAAATGGCAGGCCCGGCCAAATACACCCCGTTATCAGCAGGACGAGCAGACCGAATACGATAGTCAGCATGCGAATTGATTTCACCTTGTTCACGCCTTTTCACTTTCTTTCATTGTATCAATCTATCATATCTAATGGTCATTACAATGGTTTTTTCTGTTACTATTTTGGAACTTCTGGAGAACTTATGGGACAGTGTATTGAATGTTTCGCCCATTTTGGCTTAAATACATAGTAAGAGCAGCTTCATCGAAAGGAGTGCAATAGCATGAAGACGCTTTTTCATGAGATATGCGCAGATTCAGCGATCGGGCAGGTGTCGCAAGTGCGTCTCAACCAGCTGTTGGCGCATGCCGCAGAGGAGAGCATCCCTGCTGCCGAACACGATAAGAGCAAAAATTTGTTTCTCGCCATCGATATGCAAAATGATTTCATGGAGCATGGAGAACTGGGGGTCCCGGGCTCTCATCAGGACGTCCTGCGTACGGCCCGTTTTTTGTATGACCATCTGGAAAAAATCACGCAGATTGCGGTCTCCCTGGACACCCACCAGCCGCAGCAGATTTTCCATCCGGGCTGGTGGATCGACGAGAGCGGACAAAATCCCGCACCTTTCACCATCATTACGGAGGAAGACGTCCGAAGCGGAAAATGGCGGGCGGTTCGCCATTCGGAAGAAAGCCTGGCTTATGTAAGCCACTTGGACCAACACAGCAAAAAGGAGCTTTGCATCTGGCCGTACCATTGCCTGGAGGGAAGCTTCGGCGCTGCCTTGGAAGGGCAATTTGCCAATATGGTCTACTTCCATTCTGTCGTGCGTCAGTCAGCGCCCATCCGAATCGTCAAGGGCAAGGACCCGCTCACGGAAATGTACGGCATCATCAAACCGGAATACGGTCCCGGCGACGAGACTCAGCTCGCTTTCCTGGAAAGCCTCAGGCAGTATGAGAGAATCTTTATCGCAGGGGAAGCGAAATCCCATTGTGTGCTGGAATCTCTGCGACAGATCCTGGAGTATTTTGGCGAAGATAAAGACATGACCTCGCGGATCGTGGTTCTTGAGGATTGCATGAGCAGCATTCCCGGTTTCGAGGCTTCGACGGAAGAAACTTTTGCTGCCTGGCAGCAGGCCTATGAGATTACAGTGACGCGAAGCACGGACTACAGATGGTAGGAAAGGAATGAATCCCATGCGGATCGGCATCTACGGGAGCAGCTTTGACCCGATCACATACAGCCATCTTTTTACAGCAGCTACGGTGGCTCATCGAAAGCGTCTCGACAAGGTGATTTTTGTTCCCTGCTCCTCCCTGCGCCACGACAAAAAGCTGCAAACCCAGGATCATCACCGCCTGGAAATGCTGCGTATTGCGCTTTCGACATCCCAGCACAAAAAAAATCGCTTCGGCGACCCGCTGTTCGAGATCTCGACTGTCGAGATGGATGCGCTGCCTGGCGAGACGTATACCTACGACACGATGGTCCACATGCGCAAAAAATACCCGAACGACGAACTGTTCTTCATCATGGGATCGGACCTGTTGCGAGGGATGTCCAACTGGGGGAATGCCCAGAAGCTGATCTCGCAGTTCAACTTCATCGTCATGTCACGGGAAGGCTATCCTTCTGCTGACCTGATCGCAGACGATCCGCTTTTGCGCAACAA
>Ga0180216_1003415_pt1 | contig 12611 bp, 15 predicted proteins | sample eDN3rd37CBELigMG_FD_128879 | JGI IMG/M metagenome (GOLD analysis project Ga0180216, IMG submission 128879) | Enriched Miracle-Growth compost microbial communities from Emeryville, California, USA - eDNA 3rd pass 37_C BE-Lig MG (version 2)... ...
CGCCGAGCGCAACCGGCCTTAGTCCACAGCGCCTGTACGTGGGCAGTGGTGGCTGCGCCCTGTCCGTACCCGCTGGTGGTCGATGGCGTCGTAGTAGAGCAGGAGCGGGACCACCGAGCTCTTGCCGCAGCCGGTCTCGCCCTGGATGCACAGCAGCCGCTGGCTCTGCGCGCGCTCCACGACCTCCTTGGCAAAGGTCATGATCGGCAGCGCCAGGGTCGCCTCCGAGAACCGCGGGCCGTGCGCGCCCGCCGCCGCTCCCGGCGGCAGCTTGGGCCGGCCGGGCGACCCCGGCCCCGCAGCCGCCGCCTGCGCCGCCGGCACCGTCGGGCGGCCGCGGCCCTTGCCCGCTGGCGGCCCGACGTCAGCAACAACAGGCGGGGGCGGCGGCGGCGCAGCGGGCTCGCCGCGCCGCTCCGGCGAGAGCGGCACGTCCGACAGGCGCTGCATGCGCGCGTTGTAGGCCTCCAGCGCGGCCGCGGCGTCCTGCTCCGCCGCGCCCGGCCGCAGCGGCGTGGCCGCGCCCAGCGACGCCGCCGGCAGCGGCGGGCTCGGCGGCTGTACGGCCGTGCGTAACCAGACGGCGAGCGCGCGGTCGTCGCGGTTGCGCGCGAGGCGGCGCAGCTCGTCGGCGGGGCCCGTGCCGGCGGGCGCCGTCTCGGTCACCCACACGTCGGGCGGGGTGGTGAGGGTGCGCGCCGGGAAGGCGTCCGACGGCCACGCGGCCAGGACCGCGTGCGACCACGGCACGTAGGCGTTGGTGAACGCCAGCGCCATCTCGTCGTCCCACGCCGCGGTGGCGACCGACGACGCCCGCGGGTGCAGGTAGCCCTGGAGGTACGCCCACTGGCGCGCGACGGCGCAGAACACGGCCTGATCGTCGAGCGCATCGCCCGCAGCCGTGCACAGCGCGAGGAGGCTGCCGGAGAAGAGAAAGTGCGGCGGCGGGAACGCCCGCTCGGCCACATCCAGCAGCTGCGCCAGGTGCAGCAGGACGGCGACGCTGCTCTGCCACCAGGCGGCCACCAGCATGTGGCGCGCGTTGGGCCGCAGGTCCAGCGGCTCCTGCGGCCAGTCCAGCGGCCACGGCGTGGCGTCCGTGCCTTGCAGGTGCCACTGCAGCATCGGCACCGCGCGGGCGACCCCGGTGGGCGGCGACCCATGAGCGTGAGGCGCTCCAACGGCTGACAAAGTTGCGCGCGCGCGCGTCCGCCTACCTCGGTGGCGGCGGCGTGCCACATGATGCACACCATCGCCAGCAGGCCGCGCACCTCGGCGCGCACCAGCGGCGGCAGGCCCGGCGCCGTGGAGGGCCGCACGCTGCCGTCGGCCGTCAGCATTGGCAGCGTGCCGCGCGGCTGCGCGGACCACGGCGCGCCCATCGGCTGGCCGAGCGAGATGGTGTAGCGGCAGAGCAGGCCCGTCACGAGGCTGAACGGCATGGGCATGTGCGGGCTCGGCAGCGGCTGGCAGAGCGGGTCCTCCCACACGTTGCCCAGCCAATCGTTGACCGCGCTCGCGCCCGTGTAGTACAGGTGGCACGCAAAGTAAAACCGCTGCCACCGGTCCTCCGGCGGCATGCGCGTGGCCTCCAGGGCCGTGGGCATCCAGGCCGGCGCACACACGGTGACCCGCTGCGCGGCCATCGCGTCCTCGCCGCGGTACGCCACCTCCTCGACCTCGCGCCGGTGGCACAGCTTGTAGATCATCTGTTGTGGCGCGAAGCGCGGGACCCAGGCCGGGCGCCGGCGTGTGGATCAGCCCGCGCGCGCTCCCTGCCGTCCTCCCACCCACACAGAGTCGCGCTGCCGTACGTGGCGCAGCGGCCGGTGCGCGAGGTCCAGGAGGCCGCCCTCCGCGAGCTGGGGCACGCCGAGGCGCAGGTTGAGCATGGCGAGGCCGTTGCGCGCCAGCGCCAGCGAGTCCACGGGCACTGTGCCGGCGTGGAACCGCTCGCGCAGGATGGACGGCTCGTACGCGCCCAGGTCGTCGTCGCGGATGGCCCCCGCCGCGCGCAGCTCGGCCTCGGTCGGGTTGGACGGCGCGGGCTTGCCCAGGTAGAAGGCCAGCGACTGGGCAATCGCCTGCGCGAACGCCGGGTGCTGCGAGAGCAGGCCCTGCATGATCGGGTGCTCCAGCACGGGCATCGGCAGCGCGCGGAGCCAGCTGGCGGCGTCGTCCGGCGAGATGCGGCAGTGCTCGCCGATCCGGTAGGCCGACATGCCCAGCCGCATGGGCACCTCGAGGCGGTCGATCCACCCGCTGGTGATGTCGTTGCCGCAGAGGCACGCCAGCTCTTTGAGCCGCTCCGGCGGGAGGCGCAGCGCGCCCGCGACGGTCTCGGCCGTGAATACGTCCGCCCACAGGTGGCCGGGCGCGCTCCACCAGTCCAGGCCGTGCAGGTGGATCAGCCGCACGCCCTGCACCACGGCAAAGTCGCTGTCGGCCGACAGGACGCCGTACACGCTCGGGTCCGCCAGCGCCGCGGCGAGGAGCTCGTCGTCCGCCTCGCCGGCGGCCACCGCGACGTCGATGCGGTTGCGCCGCAGCGAGTCCTGGACCTGCAGGACGCCGAGCATCATGCCGGGGTCCACCGGGCGGTCGGTCTGCTCGCCCAGGCAGTACCGCTGCAGGCCGTGCAGGTCGCCCCGCTGCTGGCGCCGCCGCTCCTCGATGGTGTCCCACTTGCGGCGGAACTCGGCCCAGTTGGTGCCGCGGGCGCCGTCAAAGACGCACCGCAGGTGCAGGCCCGCCGTGCGGAACGCGGCCACGACCTGCGCCACACGCGCGTCCAGCAGCGCGTACTCGCCGCCGGCGAGGCTCGCGTCCCTAAGCCGCCGCGTGGCCAGCCGGCCGGGCACGGCCTCTGCCGCCGGCGCGCCTTCGCCTTCAGCGCCGCCGTCGCCGCCGCCGCCGCCACCGCCGCCGCCCATGCCGTCCAGCTCCAGCAGCTGCTCCTGCACGTGGAGGGCAAACGCCAGCCCGTCGATGAGCACGACGGGCGCGACGCCGGCGGCGGCCTGGCTCGCGGCCACGGCGGCCAGGTCCGTGCGGCGGCCCGCCGTGTCCCGGTGCGTGGCCAGGAAGGTGGCGAGGCCGTAGATGCCCATGGTGCGAGCGCTGGCCTGCCGCGAGGCCGTCCGCGGGCCCGCGCGATAGCAGCAGCCGGCGCCGGCGGGTGAAATCGCCCTACGGCCGCGGGTCACGGCCGTCCGTGGAGAGCTGCGTCCGCTAGCCTCGCCTGGGGGAGACACGGCCTCTTCCTGGGTCAACTGCTTCGTGCGGCGTCGTGCCCACGCTTGCTGCCGCCCGGCGTCGCGTGCTGGTCCGCCGCCGTCGTCCTTTGCGGTCTGCGTTTGCTTCAGCCGCTGGCCTGGGCCTCCAACGAGGCCTCCTCCGCCTCCACTGTCACCAAACTCGCTGCGAAGTACTCTGCCAGCCCCTCCTTCGTCCTCCTCTTCGTCCGCCGCTGCGTCGTCCGCCGCTGCGCCGTCCGCCGCTGCGTCGTCCTCAAGTCAGTTCGCTATGCGACGCGGGCCGGTTGGCACTCTGGTTGGCACGTTCTGACTCGGTTCTGACTCCATTCTGACACCGTTCTGACTCGGACTTCGACAAAATCCCGGCGGCTGACGCAGCAGGCGGACGACGCAGCGCAGCGGACGACCGGCTCCACCATGGCGGCCACCACCGCAGCTGCTGCCGCACGCAGCGGCCTCGCCGGCGTCGTCCGGCTGGCCCTCCGCCAGACCACCGCCGTGCCGCTGCGGCCCGGCGCCGCCGCCGCCGGCGCCGCCGCCGTCGCGGTCGCCCGCGCGCGTGCCGCCCCGCTCGCGCTTGGTACGGCCACCGCCTGCCCGCAGGCACGCGGGCGAACGACGTGGGCTTATACCGCGTGCACCCGGGGGCTTCGGAGCCACACGGTATCAGGGGCCATGCGGACGCTGAGCAGCCACAGCCACAGCCACAGCCACGGCGACGGCCACATGCACGCGCACAGCCACGGCGCGCCGGCGCGGGCAGGGCCCGCCGAGACCGACGCCGCCGTGCACGAGCGGCTGGACAAGGTGGGGCCGCATGGCACGGAGTGGGCCGTGGCTGTGTATGGACCTGACCGCTGCGCTGGAGCCGCGTTGGGCGGCCTTCACTGCCCGCGCAGTTTGTGAAGAACAACGACGTCGCTGTCCTCATGAAGGGCGTGCCGGACCAGCCCATGGTAGCGCCCGAGCTTGAAGGCGCCGCCGCTGGACAGGGACCTGCTGGAGGACTAAACGTGCTCTGGGGCGACGCGTCTGTGCTTGGCGCTGGCGCGATGCGCAGTGCGGCTTCTCGCGCAACGTGGTCATGGTGCTGCGCGCCCAGGGCGTGCCCCATATCAGCCACATCAACATCCTCGAGGACGAGGCCGTCCGCCGCTACGCCAAGGAGTACTCGTACGGCCGGAGGACGCGGAAGGGCCGTCGCGAGCTGCGGCCGGCCACGTAGCCTGACCGCCTGCTGTGGCCACCCCACCTGCGCCGGGCGCCGCGTACAGGTCCTGGCCGACGTTCCCGCAGGTGTACGTCAAGGGCGAGTTCATCGGCGGCTGCGACATCATCGTCGACATGTTCAAGCGCGGCGAGCTGGAGACGCTGCTCAAGGAGAAGGGCATTGAGCTCAAGGAGACCGAGTGAGCCGCCGCTCCCTCGGGCCGGGGGCGGCCTCCCCGCGCTTGTTTATAGTACACTGTTTGTTTAATAGAACTACACTTTTGCGCGATCGAGCAAAAAAAAGCCGGCAAGTCTTCCCAGCAGTTTAGTCCGCAATGCGGCCAATGAGGAACTGCGGCAGCTGCGACTTGGCGTAGCCCGAGTGGCTCTGCTCCTCGAACGCCGCCGTGCCGTCCGCGCCGGCCACGTCCAGCACCACGTCGCCGCCGCTGCCAGGCGGCGGGGACAAGCCAAGATGGACCATAGCCGATTTCAGCGACGTGGCGCTCGCCCCTCGATCGGACAGGACGCCCCGGGGACGTACGGGTGCTCGTCGATGAAGCCGCTGACGTTGTAGACCTTGCCGTGGAGGACGATCCAGCAGTCGTCCCGCGTCTTGTGCTTCTGCACCTGCTCCCGCCCCGTGGCCCTGCATCGCGGCCGCCGCCTGTGAGCCACCCGACGGCCCGATCGGAGGACGCCGTCCCGACGGGGCCGGGCGCACCTCGTCCATGCTGTAGACCGGCAGGTTGTTCGGGTCTACGGCTGGCGCCTGGACCGCCGCCGCGCCCTTGCTCTCCCCCGCGCCCATGGTGGCTCCCTGCGCCGCCGGCGTCGCGTCCGCGTCCGCCCAAAGAGGTCTCCCGCGGCGCCGCTGTCCGGGCAGTGCCAAGCGCATCCGGCGTCGGGCGCTATGACGTGTCAGGAGCCGCACGCACCCGGCGACGCGGGCGGAGCCGGGCGACATGCAGGGCGGCATGCAGGGCGACATGCCCTGGTAGGCGGGGCAGGGCTACACTCCCCATAGGTGCACGAGGGCTTGCAAGGCATAGGGGAAGCGCGGCGTGCGTATCCACGCGCCGCACACAGGCGTACGTCCCAAGTCTATTGCTGTTCGCTAGTGTACATACGATGGGCTATTTACAGGTCCCCGCCAGCGTCGTCACGGCCGCGCTTCACGCCCGCCACCCCGCCGCCGGTGCCGCCACTCGCTGCGGACGGCACGACGACCTCCTCAAACTCCATGTCGGCCGCCGTTGCTGCGCTGCCCGCCGTTCCTCCGCCGGTGGCGCCGGCCCCTGCGGCCGCGCCGGCCCGCGCGCGCGCCTCCTCGTCGTCGCTGGCGTCCCGCGGCTCCGTCTCGACCACAGCGGGCGGCGGCCGCGCCGTCGACCGGCCGCGCACGACCGTGGACTTGGTCGGCAACGACCGCGCCGTCGGAATTGCGGGCGCCGCGGGCGGCGCGCCGCCGGGCGCCGCGCCCGGCGCTTCCTGCGGCGCCTCCGACTGCGGTGATAGGCAATACTTGGACGCGCCCCCCCGAGCATTGTCAACGGCCGCACACCGCGCTTGGCCCAGACGTGGCCGTCGCCACCGTACCTTGAGGCCCAGCACGGTGTAGTTGGGCGCCAGGAGGCAGTGCTGCTCGGCCGGCAGGTAGATGCCGTAGCGCTCCGAAATGACGGGCAGCGGAATTGCGTTCTTGATCGCCGCGAGCTCTTGCTGGAACTGGCGTCCCCCAAAACGCCGCGCATGGTTGCTGCCCGCGCTGCTTAGCCGCCGCAGCACCGCCACCGCGCCTAGCTCCCAGAAAGGCCGCGACGGACCTCGCGCGGAGGCGGCGATGTGAACGAGTGCGTCACCTTGGCCTGGATGGCCAGCCGCACGTCCTCCAGCGTCAGCTCCTCGTGCCCAGCGTGCTCTGCGTACGCCTGTGCTTCCTGGAAGACCTCGATCGTGTAGCCTGCGGCTCGGCGTGCCGTTGACGGCGCCAGCCATGTGTGTTACTCGCCACAGCACTGCACCGCAGGAGCAGCCATCGCCCGACACATACGGTGCATGAACTCGAGCAGCTGCGGCACAACCCGCGGCTCGCACTCGTCGACGCCCATGGCCCGCAGGAGGATCGAAATGATGCGCGCGTTGCGGGGCTCGTCCGCCGCCGTTCCGTTTGCAGCGTCTGTTCCGCCGTGGCGCTAGAACCGATCAGGCCCATCTCAGTATGCAGCGGCGTTGGCTGCCCTCCCCATTCCCAGACGCGGCAACGTACCCGGTGCAGCCGCGCCGGCCGCAGCGACCGCGGCCGTCGCCGCCGCCGCCGCCCCCGCTGCTGCCGTGGCAGGAGCGACCGCCGTTTCGGCGGCGGCTGCCGCCGGCTTCTTGGCTGCGTCCGCCATGGCGCCGCGTGTTTTCAGTACGCAGATGCAGAGGCAAGGAGTGTCGTCGTCGTCGTCGTCGCCGCCGCCGCCGCCGCCGCCGCCGCCGCCGCCGCCGCCTGCTCCAACTGGTGCTGGCGCCGGAAGCCGGCGTGGCGTCTGCGAGTCCTCGTCCTCGTCGACTTTCGTCCGTCGTGCACCGTCCGGCTGCGTCGCTCCCGGGCAGCGCGGCGACGGCCAATGACGTCACGAACTCCTACGCCGGGTGCCGCGGCCGAGGCCAGCCGGCACCCGCAGGCCTACCGCGTCCACCCGGGTGAAATATTGAGTGTGTATTTTTGGGCTCAGTTGCGTGTACAGCATTGCAGCATGCCCAAGCTGCAATTGCTTGGCTTTCTCGGAAGCGCGACCATCGAGCAATACATGGATGAAAAACTTGCGGGCCGCCCGTCTGGATGCACGGGAATCGCCAGCCCGCCCGTGCGTCCGACCTCTAACGATTTCAAAGTTCCGCAGCATCCTCCAGCAAACAGTGCAAGACAGCCACACGCCCATTGCCGCGCGCCACCGCGCCGGCGGCGCGCTGCGGGCGTCCAGAGCTGGCCCGTCGCGCACCACGTCAAGAGTACAAGAAGTGCACGCCCCCTCTCTCTCCCCCCACCCATGAGTCACCACCGCCGCGAAGGACAGAAAGGGTTAAAAACAAGAAAAGAACAACGAAGAAAAGGGGCATAAAAGGGGGAAGCGTGCCGGACAGGCGGGCGACCGCTCGTCGCGCCGGCCCGCGCAGCACAAAATGCAATCTACCAACAATTCCGCCGCGACAGGAGCGCTCCCCGACGGCGGCGCCCTTCCCCGCTCGCCAAAAAAGCCACCCCATGATATGGAACAGTGCAATCGTCAGACAACGGTGAGGGAGACGCGCTCCACCCCCCGCGTCACGCGTCCTCCGTCGGAGCCTCGGCGTCGGCCACCGGCGCCGCCGACGCCGTCGAGTCCTTGGTATCGTCTCCTGCCGCGGGCGCCGGTGCTGGCTCGGCCGCCGCCGGCTGCGCCGCCTCCTGGTCCACCGTCATAGCGGCCGACGTGTCCTCTCGTGCTGCCTCGGCGGCGTCCGCCGCTGGTGCCGCTGCCTCCGCTGCGGCCGGTGCGTCGGCGGTGCTGTCGGACTCGGCGGTCGCTGCCTCCGACGGCGGCACCTCCGCGGTGGGCGCGGCGGCCGCGGCGGCGGAGGTAGCAGCCGTGGCGGCCTCAGCGTCCGGCGCCGGGCCACTTGCCGCCGCAGCTGGTGCCTCGTGGGAGGCCTCCGGCTCCGCGGCGGCCGCGGCGGGCGTGCTCGGGCCCGGCGCCTCAGCACTGACGGGCGTCGTTGCCTCAACCTCGGTCATGGGCGCGGACTGGGGCGACGCCACGTCCTCGTGCATGGCGCTGGACACGTCCGCCTCGAGGCCGTTCACGGCGCTGTCGTCGCCGCCCTTAGCCGCGGGCTCGGCGGCCGACGGCGCCGGGGCCTCGAACGCGTCGTCGGCGTGCATGTTGCGCGTGACGGTGGACAGGAGCCGGTCCGCGACGTCGTCGTCCTCGTCCTCTTCCTCGTCCTCCGACGAGTCCGCGGGCTCCTGACGTCCGTGAAGAACGACGACCAATGCCGGAGACGAATTAGCGTGTGCTGCCCGATCAAAACAAAAAATAGCACGACGCGCCCACCTGGCGCACCTTGTCCTCGCCGTACTCGGCCAAGGCCGCGGCAAAGTCGATGTCGTCAAAGTTGGCAAAGTTCGTGCCCACGCCGGCAAAGTTGCTCGGCGGCTCGTACTCGTACTCCCGCTCGCCCTGCCCACGAGGCACGCCGCCGGGTCAAGCTTACAGATACGTCAGGCACGGCGAAGGATGGTGCTTGTTGGGACAGCCGGCCCGGCTCCCGTACCATGCGGCCGTCGCCGACCTCGTCGTCCGAGTCCATGTCGTCGTACGTCGAGCTGTAGACGCCGCTGGCGCGGAAGTTGCCGAGACGGTCGCCGTCGAGCTCCAGCAGGTCGTCGTCGTCGTCGTCGTGGATGAGCGCCTGCGACGGCAGGCCGCCGGTCATCTGCATGGCCAGGTACCGCGCCATCTGGTCCGACATGCTGTTGTCGCTCTCGCTGCTGCCGTACATGGACGGGTTGTCGAACGACGAGCTGTCCATCGCCGACGGCTTCTGGCCGCCCAACGGCTTCGACTCGCGCTCCTGCGTCGCCTTGTACGTCGAGTTGACGTACTCGAGCCAGCTCTCGTGCTGCAGCAGGGCTGGCGGGCGCAACGGCACGGATGCGCACACGGGGGAGCCTCCATCGAACGATCAGCCTCGGCACGGACCCGCCGCTGGGGGGGCAGTGCCCCCCGATGCGCGGGGCGCGGCGTGCCTTTTGCCTCCTCGGGCAGCGCCACGTCGCGCTCGGCGAGCCTCAGCAGGTCGGTGGTCATGAGGGTCAGGTAGCCCATGTAGCCGCGCCGGGCGCTGTTGTTGGCCTGCTCCGCGTCGTTCTGCTTGACGGCTTCGACGATGCGCTCCGACAGTTTGGCCTCCACCAGGAACTACCGGTGCGCGTCAGGCGAACGCCAGTGGGGCGGGCGGTGAGCTGCCCGATCGGCCGGGGTCGGTCCCCAGGGCTGGCGCGCTGCGTACCGAAACGAGCAGGTCGAGGTAAACGGCGGGCTCGCCGTTGATGGCCTTGTCGATGACCTCGTAGATTTGGTAGTGCAAAAAGTTGTGCAGGGGGTACTGGAACATGAGGTCCTGTGGCGGGCGGTCCGGCACGACCGGACGCGGGTGACGGGCCGGCCGCGTTAGCGGGCCCGTGGCGCAAGCGCAGGTGGCGCTCGCTGAGCGCGTGCCCGCGTACCAGGAAGCGGCGCGGCACGCCCTGCTTGATGAAGGCGTCGCACACCGCCTTGTGCTCCGTCTGCACGAGCGTCGCCAGGAACTCGACGACCTTGAGCTTGCGGGAGCCCAGCGGCCGGCTCTGGCCAAACGACGTGTGGGCCAGCTCGCCCGGCTGCGCGTAGTGTACCACCCGCCGCGAGCGTGGGGGGTTTGGCACACCGGTGAGCACCGCGCAGGGAGTGCAGCCGTGGAGTCGTGCCAACGGGCGTGCTGCGTACCGGCTGGTAGTCCGCGTTCAGGATCTCCAGCAGGTCCGGGATGTACGGCAGCGCGACCTCCACGAGCTCTGCCAGGTCGGCGAGGTACAGCGGCGGCGGCTGCCTGGATGCCGACGGCGGCGGGGGCGCACCGCCAAACTCGCCGCCGCCGCCGCCGCCGCCGAGGCTGGCCAACGACGTCGGCCTGGCGATCGCAACGCGGGCGTGGGGATCGCGGCGGGGGGTCCTTGGCCGTTAGGACCGGACGGGCGCGCCCGCGCCGCGCGCTGACAGACACGGTGGCGAAACGTACTTGGTGTACTTTTGAATGAGCTCGATGAGGAAGGTAAGCGCGTTGTACGTGGCGCTGATCACGTTGGCGCCGCCCTGCTTGAGTGCGCCCTTGAGCACCGACGACACGAGCTCCTTGGACCGGAAGCGGTCCAGCAGCGCGTCCCGGTACTGCCACAGCGGCTCCATGGTGGTGATCATCATCAGGATCTCGCTGAAGCACTGGGTCACGTTGCCGTGGATCTGGTGGTGGCCGACGGATGGCGCAGATGCGAGCGAGGGTGGCGCCAACGCGTTAAAGCGGGCGCACAGGACGGCGGCGACGGCAGGTGGCGAGGGCGACGTACATCCGGGTGCTGATCGGCGTCGTACAGCGCCGCGAGCTTCTCAATGAGGTTCTCGCGCAGCACCCACTGCCATGTGCCGGAGCGCACGCCAGCATGGAACGGTGGATTGAGCACCTTGCGGCGGCGTCGCCAACTACAACGCCACACGGGCCACGCGCACCTCCAGCGCCGCGGTGCCGCTGTCCGTCTCGGCGCAGCCCACGAGGCGCACGACAATGTCCACCATGGCCGACGACCCGGCATGCCGCACGAGAGCGTCGAGGAACTGCGGCTGCGCCATCAGGAACGCCAGCGTCTGCGTGCGCCACGCGTCGAGCAAGGTTGTTTGAAGCGCATCGCGTGGTGAGCGCTGGGCAGGCGCCGGCGCCGGCCGTTCCGCGCGGCGCACCTCGCCCGTCTTCTTTTGCAGCAGCAGCGTGAAGATGCGGGCAAAGTAGCTCGCGCGGATCGGGTCGAGCGGCGCCGGCGCGTCCATGAACTTCAAAAAGTCTTGAAGCAGCGCCTCGTTGCTGATGATGGCGTCGTTCAGCGCCGCCACATCGCTGCTGAGGACCTCGCACGCCAGCATGGCGTAGCTGCCCGTCCCAACCCAACGCGACCGGCCGGTACCGCCCAGTCGCGCGCCGTCAGCGGCCGGACGCGCGCACAGCGGTGCGTGGCTAGGCACGGGTAGCGCCGCACGCACCGGTACTTCTTGTCCATGGGCAGCTCCTCGTCGGGCTCGTGCGCAATCATGTCAAACATGGCCTTGAGGTTCTCCGGCGTCGTCACGCTAGAGCGCGCCCGGCCCGTGCGGCACGCAGGCAGCCCCAAGGCCACCAGGACGTTAGCACCCTTCGCGCTGTGCGGCGCGCGAGCATGCGGGCGGTGCCGACGTACAACTCGAGCAGCTTCCGGTTGGGCGTCTTGAGCTCCTGGAGCAGGTCCTCATCGTCGAGGACCTCCTGGAGGGTCACGCCCTCCTTCTCCAGCAGCACGTCCAACGTGGACTGCGTGTGGAAGCCGAATCGCCAAAACATCTTGGTCGGCCAACGTCCGGGCGGAGCCGCGTGCAGCGGCCGCCTCGTCGACGCTAGTCGTTGGCGCGCGCCGAAACGGGTCCAGCAGTTACGCGGAAGGGATCAACCCTGCATGTGCGCAGCGCCCACCGGATCAGCACGCGCGCCCATTAGTATTGGCGACGCTCCTGCTCTCTCTCTCTCTCCCCACTTTGCTGCACCCGCTGCCGCGTCACGCGCGGCGCGCCGTGTCGTCCTCCCTGGTCCGTCCCTTGTCTACATCACAGGCAGGGAGCACAGGCGCGCGCCAGACACCGCCTCACTATTATTTTCGCATCAAGGCAGCACTCGCGTCGCGGCGTGTACTGCTCCCGCTCGCCCGTGTATCCTCCTCCCTCGCGCTTCTTAGCCCGCAGACCACAGGCCGCCCGCCCGCCGCCGCCGCCGCCGCCGCCGCCCCGGCCGCCACGTCCGCCGCCGCCGCGGCCGCCGGACAAACAGCACCGAAGAGGTTGGTGCGTCATGCGCGTCGCGCCTTGCTTCCTCGCGCGCGTGTCCTCGTCGTTGTCCGTGTGCACTGCCCCCTCCCCCCGTCCTCGCTGCTCTTTCCGCGTACCACAGGCGCCGGCGACCGCTGCCGGAGGGGCGCAGGGCGCAGGGCGCAGGGCGCAGGGCGCAGGGCGCAGCAGGCGCGTCGGCCGCCGACGGACGAAAAAGAGAAAAGGAAGAGGACGCGCGCCCGCGTGTTATGAGCAGTGATCCCCACAAAAGAGATCCCCCAGCTGACAGCGGCTCCCCATGCGTGACGCTGCTCGCGGGGCACCTGCTGGAGGGGCACCAGCGGCGGCATCTCTGGTGGGGCATTTACTAGAGGGGCGCTATCTATCTGGGGCACGCCTAGAGTTCTCCCTGTACACCGATAGACAACTATAGTCATCGATATACAGGCAGTGCACCACCCGAGCCGTTTGAATCGGCTACTGAGAGGGTGGAGGTGCTAGGCCACAGCGCTGC
>Ga0180216_1003418_pt1 | contig 12603 bp, 12 predicted proteins | sample eDN3rd37CBELigMG_FD_128879 | JGI IMG/M metagenome (GOLD analysis project Ga0180216, IMG submission 128879) | Enriched Miracle-Growth compost microbial communities from Emeryville, California, USA - eDNA 3rd pass 37_C BE-Lig MG (version 2)... ...
CATGGTCGAGGCCGTGGCCGCCCATGCGGTGCCGGGCGACCTGTCGCTGGAGGACTTGCGCGGCTATCGCGCCATCCAGCGCGAACCCGTGTGCATGCCGTATCGCGCCTATCGCCTGTGCGGCGCGCCGCCGCCCAGCGCCGGACCCCTGGCGGTGCTGCAGATCCTCGGCATCCTGGCGCACACGCCGATCGCGCAGGCCGCGCCCGAATCCCCGCAGGCCGCCCACCTGTTTTCCGAGGCGGGGCGCCTGGCATTCGCCGATCGCGATGCCTACGTGGCCGATCCGGATTTCGTCCAGGTGCCCGTGGCCGGCATGCTGGACCTCGCCTACCTGGCCGCGCGTGCCGCGCTGATCCGCCCGGACCGCAGCATGGGCCGCGCCGAGGCGGGCGATCCGCCCGCCGGGCCGGCGCGGCCGGGGGCCGACCGCAGCCACGAGCCGCCGTCCACCACCCACGTGTCCATCATCGATGCCTGGGGCGGCGCGGTGTCGATGACCAGCTCGGTCGAGGGCGCCTTCGGCAGCAAGATCTTCGTGCGCGGCTTCCTGCTGAACAATCAGCTGACCGATTTCTCGTTCCTGGCCGAGGATGCGCAGGGCCGGCCGATCGCCAACCGGGTCGAGGCCGGCAAGCGGCCCCGCAGCTCGATGGCGCCCATGCTGGTGATGCGCGATGGAGAGCCCGTGCTGGTGATCGGCTCGCCGGGTGGCAGCGCCATCATCAACTATGTCGCCCAGACGCTGATCGGTGTGCTGGATTGGGGTCTGGGCATTCAGCAAGCCATCGACCTGCCTCATTACGGCAGTCGGAACCGGGCGACCGAGCTCGAGGCTGGCACACCCATCGAGGCGCTGGCCGGGCCCTTGCAGGCCCTGGGGCACGAGGTCAGGATCGGCGATTTCCCCAGTGGCTTACAAGGCATAGAGCGCCTGCCCGACATGCGCCTGCGCGGCGGCGCCGACCCTCGCCGAGAGGGGTTGGCCCTGGGGGGCTGAATCCGGCTCCAGGCTGATTCGCGGCACTGCGGTGGGAAGCTCCGACGCATCCTGGTCCGTGTCTTCGCGGGCGCATCGGCATGCGGGTTTCGGCCTGCATGGCGCATTTTCCAGAGCGGAGGCATCACGCAAAGATATAAATTCTACAAAAAAACTATAAATAGGAATTAAAATCTAGTACTAGATTATGAAATGGCATGCTGTTTTGTTTTTATGTGTCTCGTGATAGTATTGATCTACTCGGATCGAGAAATTGGAATGTAAATGTCATCTTCATCTCATGGTGCCCCGAGCCAGGTGGGCTCGGCGGCAACTCAACTGACACGTCTGGGTCGCGGCCAGGAGAGCTCTCTCCTCTATGTCAATCCGCCTGTGGTTCGCGGAACGACCGTTCTGGCGGATTCCCTGGCGCAATGGCGCCAGCGTGCCGGCTTGCGCTCGAGCGACAAGCCGCAGGCGAATTACGGTCGCTTCGGGACGCCGACGACCGCCGCGTTCGAGTCGGCCGTCGCCGAGCTGGACCAGGCTTACAGGGCATTGTGTTTTCCTTCTGGCTTGGCGGCATGCACGCACGCGCTCCTGTCCGTGTGCACGCCGGGCAAGCACGTCCTGATCAGTGAATTCGCCTATTGGCCGCTTCGGGAATTTGCCGAAAATACCCTGAGGCGCCTCGGTGTCGAGGTAGAGTTTTTTCCCGAACTGGAGGCCGAAGGGGTGGCCGCGCGCTTTCGCAGCGACACCTGCGCGGTGTATCTCGAGTCGCCGGGTTCCATAACGTTCGAGATCTGCGATGTGGGCCATATTGCGGCTCGGGCCCACGAGCGGGGCATCTGGGTGCTGATGGACAACACCTGGGCGACCTCCTTGCTGTTCAAACCACTTGCGCACGGGGTCGACATCGCCATCCAGTCCGCCAGCAAGTACATCGGTGGGCATTCCGATTGCATCCTGGGCGTTGCCTCATGCAATCAGAACGCCTGGGAGCTGTTAGCCAGTTCTGTCACACGCTTTGGGCAGACGGCGTCTCCGGACGATTTGTATCAAGGTCTGCGTGGCCTGCGCACGCTGGGAGTGCGCTTGCGTGAGCATGGCGCCTCGGCCCTGGCTCTGGCAAGCTGGCTCGAGCATCAACCAGAGGTCGCTGTCGTGTGCTCACCCGGTTTGGCGTCCCATCCGGGGCATGATCTTTTCAAGCGCCTGTTCGGCGGTGTATCCGGCTTGTTCTCCTTTGTATTCAGGCCCACGAGCGAGCAGCGCTTGACGGCTTTCTTTGATTCGCTGCGCGTTTTCGGGATTGGCCTGTCGTGGGGGGGGTACGAGAGCTTGGTGGTGCCCCTGACCGCCCGACCGGATTCAGAATTGCCGCGGGCGGCCAGCGGCGGGCAACTGGTGCGCGTCCATGCGGGGCTCGAGTGCACCGAAGATCTGATCCGGGACATGGAGCGCGCCTTTATTGCCATGCGTGGCGCGTCCGCCGCGCCAGAGGAAATAGCCCAGGGGTCCTAAGCCATGAAAGATACCGAGATTCTAGATTTGTATCCAATCAGCTATGCGCAGGCGCGTGCCCGCTTTCTGGCCGCGGCCCACGCGGCGGGTGCGGCACTGTATACGCAGGTTCTGCCGGACCGGGTGGGGCCCGCCAACGAGGAGTTGGCGCTGGATGCGGCATATGTAGGGGCCGCTGACGCCTCGCGCGTCCTCGTGATGCTCGCCGGCACGCATGGCTCTGAGGCTTACGCGGCCTCCCCGCTGATGGCGGCATTCCTGCAGGGGCAAAAGCAGGTGGATCCGGCCGGCGACGTTGGCGTTCTTCTGGTGCATGCCGTCAATCCCTATGGCTTTGCCCACATGCTGCGCACCAATGAAAATAACGTCGACCTGAATCGCAATTTCATTGATTTTTCGGGTCCGGTGCCTGGCAATCCCGGGTATCGGGCCATCCACCCCCTGATCTGTTCGGGGGACCATACCGAACACGGAAAGGCGGCTGCACGGACGGCGCTCGAGGATTGGACTGAAAAAAATGGGAAGGCGGCCTTTTTCAATGCCATTTTCGCAGGTCAGTACGAGGTACCCGAAGGCTTGATCTATGGGGGCCAAGAGCGCCAATGGTCCAATCACGCGCTGCAAAACGTGGTGGATCGTTTTCTCGGCCACGCCCGGCGGATCGGCTTCATCGACTGGCATACGGGTCTGGGAGATTACGGCCAATCCTTCTTCCTGTGCTTCAACGAGCCGGGCAGTCCCGAGTGGGAGCATTGCTGCGCCTGGTGGGGGCGAGAAGCCATCGAGAACAAGGGCGGGTTCAGCGGCGCGCCCAGGCCCCGCTATTCGGGGCTTGTTTTCCAGGGAATGCGCGAGTTCTGCGCCAAGGCGGAATTTTCAGGCGCAGTGATCGAGTTCGGCACCACACCGCCCGAGGCCACCATCGCCGGCCTGCAGCTCGATAATCGCTTGCGATTTGATACCATGCTAGACCGGGAACAGCGGGCCGTGCTGCACGAGCAGGCCATGGCTTCTTTTTGTCCCCGAGACCCACGGTGGCGTCTTGATGTCATGCGCGAAGGCCTGAGGATTGCCCGTCAGGCACTCGACGGGCTGCGCGCTTAGCATTCTCATCCCTACGTCGGAGCTTTCATGCTGACAAACCTCGATCATTTCATGTATGCCGGCGCCAGCCTGGACGACATGGCCACCGGGTTTACCGCGCTGACGGGCATCATGCCCGAACAAGGGGGACGGCACCCCACACTGGGCACGCATAATTGTCTGGTCGGGGCGGGATCCTCCGTCTACCTCGAGCTCATCGCCCCCGACCCTTCATCCGACGTGCGCAGCCCGATGCGCGACGGGATGGAGGCCTTGCCGCGCCCCCAACTGCATCGATTCATCATGCGCTGCGCCTCCGCCGATTTTCCGGCGCTGGCCGAGACCTACCGCCGGGCGGGCGTCGAGGCGCCGATCCATGATCTAGAGCGCCTCACTCAGGATGGCCAAACCCTTCGATGGCGCCTGATGATTCCGGAGGCCGGTTCGTACGGCCTGTTTGCACCGCTTTTCATCGATTGGCTCGATACGCCCCATCCATCCGGGCGTCTGTCCCCGAGTTCCACGGTGCTGGCCTGCGAAGCGGGTCATCCGCAGGCGGATCAACTCGCATTGCTTTGGCGAGGCCTGGGTGTGGATATTCCTTTGCGGGCTGCGGACGCGCCCTATATGCATGTGCGGCTGGGGACACCCAGGGGCGAGGTTGCCATGACATCCGGGCTGCTCTAGATTTTCCGGCGCACCTGTTTTCCACTAGAGATACGAGAGACCCACAAACGTACGACACAGGAGACACCATGAATCCAATCACCAACACGCTTCGCGCTGCTGTCTTGGCGGCGACCTTGTTCTCCGTGGCCACGGCATTGCAGGCCGAGCCGCTGAAAACCGTTCGCATCGGTTATCCGCCGGCCTGGTCAGCGGTCGAGGCGGCCATTCCCTTTGGCGATACGCTGGGCTTCTTCAAGGAGGAGGGCATCGCGCTCGAATACGTCTCCGTTCAGGGCACGGCCATATTGCTCCCGCAAGTCGCCAACGGCTCGGTCGAGTTCGGCATCATGACGCCCGACTTGGCCATCATCGCGGCATCCAAAGGTGAACCCTTTCCCATCAAGTTCTTCTACAACTTTTATCCCCGCAACATCTTTGAGTTTACCGTTCTCGAGAACAGCCCGATCAAGTCGCTGGCGGATCTCAAGGGCAAGACAATCGGAGTGGGCGCATTGAGCTGGGGCAATCTGCCGATGTCACGCCTGATGCTGAGCGATGTGGGCGTGACGTGGATGGAGGATGTGAAAGTCCTGCCGGTGGGCGTTGGCCCTGCCGCCTGGGAACGTCTGAAGTCGGGCAGCGTGGATGCGCTTAACCTGCCGGCGACACAGAACGTCATGATGGAGCAGGCGGGCACGCCGATCCGGCGCCTCGAGCTTCCCGAGGAATTCCGCAAGGTGTTTTCCAACGGTATCGCCACCAGCAATGAGCTTATCCAGAGCAGTCCCGAGCTGGTGGCCGGGATGAGCCGCGCCGTGAGCAAATCCATCGCAGCCTGCATGGCGGCGACCGAGAATTGCGTCCGTTCCTACTGGAAGATCGATCCCAGCTCCAAACCCGCCGCGGACAGCGAGGCGCAATGGGTGCGTACTTTTGTGGCGGTCAACCAGGGCACCTACAAGATCGGTGAATTGGCCTCCCTGGAGGGCAAGCACGGTGTTTACACGGAATCCGATTGGAAGAATATCGTCCAGAAAATGAAGGACGGCGAGCAGATCAAATCCGTGGATTTTGATATCTCGGCTCTTTATACGGATCGCTTCGCAAAGGATTCCAACGATTTTGACGTCAAGGCTGTGCGCGCCGCAGCAGAAGCCGCGCAGCCATGAACGCCCCATTGCCGTATGAACTCCAATTGGGTAAAAGCATGCTGTTGAACTTACGCGACATCAGCGTGAGCTACCCGAGCCGCCGGGGGCCCGTGCTGGCGCTGGACAAGCTCAACCTGAGTGTCCAGCCCTCGTCCTTCGTATCGGTCCTGGGGCCATCGGGCTGCGGCAAGTCCACGCTGGTCCGCCTGGTCTCCGGCTTGCAGAAGCCGACCGCCGGCGCCGTCGAGTTCGACGGCGTATCGGCCGGCGGTGCTCGCGATGATGTCGGGGTGGCGTTTCAGCAGGCTGCGCTATTGCCTTGGAAAACGGCGCTCGAGAATGTGCTGCTGCCGATTCGGCTGACCGGGCAATCAGTCCGACCGGCTTCCGAGCGCGCGCGTTCTTTGCTGGATCTGGTCGGTCTGTCGGGCTTCCATGATCGCTACCCGTTTGAATTGTCGGGAGGGATGCAGCAGCGCGTTTCGTTGGCGCGCTCCTTGATCCGGGATCCGTCCATTCTCGTCATGGACGAGCCGTTCTCGGCGCTGGATGCGATGACGCGCGAAAACATGATGATCGAACTGCAGCGCATCTGGCTGGATACGCGCCCCTCGGTTCTGTTCATCACGCACTCCATCCAGGAGGCGGTCTTTCTTTCGGACCGCGTGGTGGTCATGAGCGGGCGGCCTGGCAAGGTCATCGCTGACGTGCCGGTCGATCTCCCCCGTCCCCGCGATGTGCAGACCCTTGCACATCCTCGCTTCGTCGAACTGTCGAATCAGTTGCGCGATCTGTTCAACGCAGAGACTTGACCATGCGGGACGCTCTCCATCTTCAGCAGCCGCGTGCGATTATCAAGGGGGACGTGGTGCATCGAGTGTCGAATTTTTTAGCAGGGTTTGCACTTCGCCTAGCCCCGATCGGTCTCTTGGTCATCATCTGGTATGGCCTCGTGCAGTGGCTCGATATTCCCAGCCGGCTCATGCCGGGTCCCCTCGAGGTCGGCGGGCGTATCTATACCGGGCTCTTCGTGGATGCCGATCTCTGGCTCCATCTGTGGCTGACATTCAAGAGCACGTTCGCGGGCTTTGTATTGGGATCGGTGCTGGCCATTGCGCTCGGCAGCCTGTTGGCCATGAACCGCAAGCTCGAGCTGCTGGTCTATCCGCTGGTCGTGCTGATACAGGCGGTCCCCAAGGTGGCCATTGCACCGCTCGTTCTGCTTTGGCTGGGCTTCGATGCGCGCAGCACGATTACGCTGGTCGCCCTGATCTGTTTCTTCCCAGCCTTCGTCGGCGCATTCGTGGGCGTCCGATCGACACCCGCCGTGCTTCTCGACCTCTTTCAGACCCTGAAGGCATCCGGTTTGAAAACCTATCTGCATTGCAGTCTGCCCAATGCGGCCGGTTCGATTATCGCTGGCCTGCAGGTGGGCTGGGGATTTGCACTGGTGGGTTGCGTGGTGATGGAATTCATCATGGGCATGGGGGGGGCCGGGTTTTTGATCGATAACTCGGCCAATGCGCTCGATACTGTGACCGCTGTGGCAGCGATGGTGCTGCTGGGGGTCCTGGGATATATCGGCGGCGGCGTGCTGTCCGGAATCCGCAGGCGCGTCGTCTTCTGGGAGGGGGGGCGCCGCCATGACCAATGATCAGTTTATCCCCGGCTGGATGCGCGTGGTCTTGCCCACCATCGGCTTGGCGCTGCTCTTTGCAGCATGGCAGGGGCTGGCCGAGTTCGTCGTGTCGGACTCGAGGCTGCTGCCCACGCCGATGCAGGTCGGAAGCAATCTATATGCCTGGATATCGAGCGGCGGCTTCATGCCGCATCTCGTGGCGACGGTCTATGGGTCTTTGGGAGGACTCGCCATCGGTGCGGGACTGGGTTTCGTGAGCGGCGTGATCGTGGGCGAAGTGCGCCTGCTGGATCGTGCGGTGTATCCCATGGCGCTGGCCTTGCAGGCCATGCCCATCGTGGCCATTGCGCCTCTGATCATCGTGTGGTTTGGCATCGGCCTGGCCTCAAAGATGGCCCTGGTGGCGGTGGGCACGTTTTTCGTCATGTTCATCAATACCGTCGCTGGCATGCATGCGGCGCCGGCAGAGCTGCTCGACATGGGGCGCGCCTTTGGCGGAAACCGCTGGCGCGTCGCGTTCACGATCAAGATCCGGGCTTCCCTCGACTATGTCTTCAGCGGGCTCGAGGTCTGCGCGGCACTGAGCTTCATTCTGTGCGTGGTCGGCGAATTCCTTGCGGCCATGGCAGGGCTGGGCTATTACCTGCGCGCAGCCTCGTACGACATCGATGCGAGTTCGATGTTTGCCGCCGTGCTTGTGCTGGCGGCGCTGGCCTCGCTGCTCGCACTCGTGGTGCGCCTGGCCCATCAACGCGTTGTTTTCTGGAAATACCGTAAAAACTGATTGTGCGTCTGCACTCGACAAGGAGTTTCGAATGACCGTTTCATCCAAGGCGCCTGTGACCCGTGAAGTACTGCAATCCTGGGCCGACGCATCGCCCTTCATACGGCATTGCCGGATGGAGGTCTGCGAGGTGGATGCAAGCAAGGGGTACGTAGAAATGAAAATGCCCATGTCGCCCGAGCTGGCGCGCGATACGGCCGGCAAGCAATTCCATGGGGGGCCTGTGGCCTCGTTCATCGATACAGCGGGGGATTTTGCCGTTGCGCTCATGGTGGGTGGCGGTGTGCCCACGATCAATTTCCGTGTCGATTACCTCCGTCCATCCGGCGGCGAGTACCTGGTGGCGCGCGCCACAGTCCGGCGGGCGGGCCGCACCGTGGGTGTAGCGGATGTCGATATCCTTGACGATCAGGGACGGCTGACCGCAGTGGGCCGGGGCTGCTACAGCACGCAGCTTGGTTGAGGATGGTCATGAGCAACTTTCCCTTTCCGACGGGCACCAACCTCGGGGGCATGATCGCACCCCAGGTCGAGGCGACTCAGCCGTGGCTGATCGAAGTTGCGAACGATGGAGCCGAGCGTGTTTTTGACTTTGGCGATCTGCATCGTGCGGCGGCGGGTGTCGCGCTGGCCCTGAGGGCCCGCGGCCTGGCTCCGAATGCGCGTGTCGGGATCATAGGCTTGAACTGCGCCGAGTATCTGCTGAGCTACTACGGGATCATGCAGGCGGGGCTTTGTGCGGTGCCGATCGGCTACAAGCTGGCGCAGGACACGGTGGAGCACATACTGGAGGATGCCGAGGTCGAACTGCTGTATGCCGATGCCGCCTGGGCCGAGCGGCTCGATGGAAAAGTCCCCATGCTGCCCCTGGATGATCGGGCAGCCTGGTGGGCGCACCTCCATCAGGGATCGTTCGACATTGCGCAGGTCAAGGCGCGGGATCCGGCGACCATTCTCTATACGTCCGGCTCTACCGGAACGCCCAAAGGGGTGCCGCTGACGCATGGCGCTTATATCTGGACGCTGGATCGGGTGTCGGTCAATGGCGGCGAGTTCATTCGCCGGACGGCCGCCCGGGTAATCACTGCGGCGCCGTTGTCCCACATGAATGCGCTCTTTCTGACCAAAACAGTGACAGCGTATGGCGGCACCCTCGTGCTGATGACGCTTTTCGATGCGCGCGCATTTCTCGAAAGCTGCATGCGTCATCGCTGTAGCATCGTCACCGCGGTGCCAACCATGCTGGCTCTCTGCGCCCGTGAAACCGAAACGATCGCGCGGCTGGACTTGGGCGCGGTGCAAAGCGTGGCGGTCGGATCTGCGCCGCTCACGAGCGCCTTGTGCGAACAGATTGCTGCGATATTCCCCAATGCGGCCGTACAGAACGGCTGGGGAACGACGGAAACAGGCCCGGCCGTCTTTGGGCCACATCCCGAGGGCATCGACAGGCCTCCCCTGTCGCTGGGCTATCCGCTCGAGGGGGTCGAGGTGCGGCTCGAGGGCGGGACCGGGGATGAGGGTGAGCTTTATGTCCGCAACGGGGCCATCATGCCCGGCTACCTGAACCGTGACGACGAGACTCGAAAGCGCCTCAAGGATGGCTGGTATAGGACGGGTGACGTCATGCGCCGCGATGCGCACGGTTTCTTTTATTTTGTGGGCCGGGCCGATGACATGTTCGTTTGCGGTGGGGAAAACATGTATCCCGGCGAGATAGAGCTTTTGCTGGAAAAGCATCCCGGCGTGGCACAGGCCGCGGTCGTGCCCGTCCCCGATCAGATCAAGGGCCAGGTGCCGGCCGCATTCATCGTGCGGCAGCCGGGGAGCACCGTCAGCGGGGACGAACTCAAGCAGTTCGCCTTGGACAACGGCCCGGCTTACCAGCATCCTCGTTTTATATGCTTCATCGACGAGATGCCGCTGTCAGCGGCAAACAAGATCGATAAGAAACACATCCAGCAGATGGCGGGCGGCTTGAGCCGCTGATCTCCGCCCGATGTTCCGTCCGACTACCAATCATCGCCGGGCGCCACGCGCCCAGCCACTTTATTAGGTTTAAAGCATGAAAGCTCAAGTCATTCGTTCCCATGGCACCATCGATCAGATCACCTACGAGGAAAACTGGCCGACCCCCGAGACCGAGGACGGCCATGTCGTGATCCGCGTCAGGGCGTGTTCTCTAAATTATCACGATCTTTTCACCCTGAAGGGCATGCCCGGCATCAAGGTGCCGATGCCGATCATCATGGGTATCGACATGGCGGGCACTGTCGCGGCGGTCGGTCCCAATTGCGGCGACTGGAAGGAAGGCGACCGCGTGATGGTCGATCCGCTACTGCGGGAACGCTACAGTTTGCTGGGTGAAACGCTCGACGGCGGCTTGGCCGAGTTCTGCAAGGTGCCGGCCGATCAATTGATCTCCCTGCCCGAGAATGTCGGTTTTGAGCAGGCAGCCGCTTTGCCGGTGGCCTATGGCACCGCCTACCGTATGATGGTCACGCGAGGCGGCATGCGGCTGGACGGCAGCGCGGCGGGGGAAAAGGTCTTTATCCTGGGGGCTTCAGGCGGCGTCGGCACCTGCTGCGTGCAACTGGCAAAGCTCAGCGGCGCCGAGGTCATCGTGGCCGCCTCCAGCCAGGAAAAGCTCGACAGTCTCAAGGCTTTGGGCGCGGACCACGGCATCAACTATCGGGACGAGGATTTCATGAAGGCGCTGCACGGCATCGCCGGCAAGCCGCGCATCTGGGGCGAGGGCGGCGTCGATACCATCGTCAATTTCACGGGTGGCGATACCTGGGTGCCGTCGATCAAGAGCCTGCGAAAGGGCGGCAGCCTGCTGACCTGCGGGGCGACGGCGGGTTTCGACCCCAAGACCGACATGCGTTATATCTGGACCTTCGAACTCAATATCCTGGGCTCCAACGGGTGGCTGCGTGAGGACTTGCACGCGCTGCTCGACCTGGTTCAGGAAGGTCGGCTCAATCCGCCGGTCGACATGCGCTTTGCGCTGGCGGATGCGCCCAAGGCTTTCCAGGCGCTGGAGGATCGCCAGGCCTTTGGCAAGCTCATCATCGTTCCTTAAGGACGAACAGCCATGGCTCACCTCGAAGGAAAAACCGCGCTTGTGACCGGCGCAAGCCAGGGCATTGGCCGCGCGATCGCCCGCAAGCTGGCGGGCAAGGGGGCGTTTGTCGTGGTTCATGGGAATCGTTCCGTCGAGGCGGCCGGTGCGCTGGTGCTCGAGATCGAGTCCGCCGGCGGCAGCGGTGCCGTGCTGCAGGCCGATCTCTCGCATAAGGATGGGCCCGCCCACTTGTGCGACATGCTGGGGGAACTGCTGCGAGCGCGCTTCGGCGATCCGGGCCTGGATATCCTGGTCAACAATGCCGGTGCGCTCAAGCGTGAACCGATCGAAACAGTCACGCCGGAACAGTTCGACCTGACTCTGGCCGTCAACCTGAGGGCGCCCTTCTTTCTGATACAGCACCTCCTGCCCAGCTTGCGTGATCATGGGCGCATCATCAATGTGTCATCGATGAGTACCCGGGTGGCCTTTCCGATGATGGCCGCCTATGCGCCCGCCAAGGCGGGACTGGAGGCGCTCACCCGTACACTGGCGGCCCACCTTGGGAGGCGGGGGATCACAGTGAATGCGGTCTGCCCAGGTCTGACGGATACCGGCATGAATCCCCTGGAGGCAGGTTCGGAGGCGGCAAGGCTGGCGATCTCCAGCATCGCCTTGGGTCGGCTTGGGCAGCCCGACGATATTGCGGAGGTCGTTGCTTTCCTGGCCGGCGACGAAGCGCGTTGGGTGACAGCACAGTGCATCGAAGTCAGTGGCGGCCAACGCATTTGATTGTTTTGATCAATAGTTCTCCCGGGTGCGCTCAGCCGACGTGTCCGGGAAATAGATCGAGGATGGTGTCAATTGGATGGAATTGATCGTCGTATCCTAGCGGTGCTGCAAGAGGATGCCGATTTGGCTGTCAGCGAGGTGGCGGCCAGGGTCGGCTTATCCAGTACGCCATGCTGGAAACGGATACAAAAGCTTAAGGATGACCGCGTCATCCAGAAACAGGTGGTGCTGTGCGATCCTGATTTGCTGGACTTGAGCACCACCGTATTTGTGAGGATATCCACGAATCAGCACAATGAGGCCTGGCTGCAGCAATTCACTCGCGCGGTCCAGGACATTCCTGAAATAGTGGAGGCCTATCGGCTGAGCGGCGACGTGGATTATCTCTTGCGGATTGTCGCTCGGGATATACAGGGATACGACTCGGTATACAAACGGCTGATTCAAGCTTGCGAGCTGCATGATGTCAGCGCTAGTTTTGCGATGGAGAGAATAAAGTACTCCACGGCGCTTCCGGTTGAACTCGAGAACGAATCGTCCACCTCGCAGCATCGCGGCATTCGCAAGTCGAAATAGCGGCTTCCATTGAAATGTCCGCGCTAGCGGAACACCACCGTGCGCGCGCCGTTCAGCAGGATGCGATGTTCCACGTGCCAGCGCACGGCGCGCGACAGCACCAGGGATTCCACGTCGCTGCCGATCCGCGTCAGGGCCTGGACGTCCATCGCATGGTCGACGCGCTCGATGTCCTGCTCGATGATGGGTCCCTCGTCCAGATCCTGGGTGACGTAGTGCGCGGTCGCGCCGATGATCTTGACCCCGCGTTCGTGCGCCTGATAGTAGGGGCGGGCGCCCTTGAAGCTCGGCAGGAAGCTGTGGTGGATGTTGATCGCCCGGCCTTCCAGGGCGCGGCAC
>Ga0180216_1003419_pt1 | contig 12600 bp, 10 predicted proteins | sample eDN3rd37CBELigMG_FD_128879 | JGI IMG/M metagenome (GOLD analysis project Ga0180216, IMG submission 128879) | Enriched Miracle-Growth compost microbial communities from Emeryville, California, USA - eDNA 3rd pass 37_C BE-Lig MG (version 2)... ...
CCGCCCAAGGGCATGCTGCCGTTTTCCGTCGACTGGTTCATGACCTGGCTGCCGAACATCCATTCCAGCATGTTCTACGGCATCTACCGGTTCATGGACCGCTACACCCCGGCCAAGAAATCCCACGCCCTGGTCGAGGCCTACAGGCTGTACCTCGAGCAGTCCGATGCCGGCGTCCTGCCCGGGGACGCGACCGGCGAGCCCGTGCTCAGCTTCACCCGCGCCTGGATGCTGATCCGGTTCTTCGACAGCGGCCTGCTGCAGCTCTCGAGGTGCGAGCACTGCACCGGCACCTTTGTGGCCCACGCGCACGACCCGAGAAACGGCTTCGTCTGCGCCATCTGCAAGCCGCCGCCGCGTGCCGGCAAGACGCGGGCGCGGCGCAAGGCCGCCGGCCCCGCCTGGTCCTCGTCCCCCGAAGGCCCGTCACGTTGCAAGGATTTGACGACAAAAATCCCTGTTGAATGACGCTTTTGGCGGGCGCGGCTCGGGCGATGATTGGCGGTATTTAGATTTGAAGGCGCGCACGTGTTTATCATCCTAGGGTATCTGATCGTTCTTGGCGCCGTGCTGCTCAGCTACATCGCCATGGGCGGGCATCTCGGCGCCTTGTACCAGCCGTTCGAGTTCCTCCTGATCGGCGGCTCCGCCCTGGGCGCCTACGTCGCCGCCAGCAACGGCGCCTCGATCAGGCTCCTGCTGCACGCCGTGCCCAAGGCCGTGCGCCGCAATCCCTACGGGAAATCCCTGTACATGGAGCTCATGGCGCTCTTGTACACCCTGCTCAACAAGGCGCGCCGCGACGGCCTCATGGCGATCGAGTCCGACATCGAGGACCCGGGCGCGAGCCCCATCTTTTCCCAGTACCCCCGGGTGCTGCGCGACGCCAAGCTCATGGAGTTCCTCACCGACTACCTGCGCATCATGATCAGCGGCAACATGAACTCCTTCGAGATCGAGACGCTGATGGACCAGGAGATCGAGGCCCTGCACAGCGAGCACCACAACCCGGTCAACGCCGTGCGCGCCGTCGCCGACGCCCTGCCGGCCTTCGGCATCGTCGCCGCCGTGCTCGGGGTGGTCAAGGCCCTGGCCGCGGTCGACCAGCCGCCGGCCATCCTGGCCGACCTGATCTCCAAGGCGATGGTCGGCACCTTCCTCGGCATCCTGCTGTCCTACGGCTTCGTCGCCCCCTTCGCCTCGGCGGTCGAGCGCCAGTCGGTGGCCTCGATCAAGGTGCTCGAGTGCATCAAGGTCACGCTGCTGGCCAGCATGAACGGCTATCCGCCGCCCCTGGCGATCGAGTTCGGGCGCAAGGTCCTGTTTTCCTCGGTCCGGCCCTCGTTCACCGAACTCGAGTCGCACGTGCGCCAGTCCAAGGGCCAGGCGGCCCGCTAGGCGAAGGGGCGGCGGGTGGCCAAACTCGATTCCGGACGGATCGTCGTCAGGCGCAAGCGCGTATACGGCGAGTCCAGCCACGGCGGCAGTTGGAAGATCGCCTATGCCGACTTCATGACGGCGATGATGGCCTTTTTCCTGGTCATGTGGCTGCTGATGCTGGTGCCGACCCGCGACCTCAAGATCATCGCCGAATATTTCCGCATGCCGCTCATGACGGCGATCTCGGGCGGCCCCAACATCGACACCAGCGAATCCGTGATCCCGGGGGGGCAGCCCAGCATCGTCCCCAACACCTTTCCCCTGCCGGCGCCGCACCGCAGCGACGGCAACGAGGACGAGGAGGACGCCAACCGCCTCGAGAACCTCCAGCGCGAGCTCGAGAACCTGATCGAGCACAATCCCGTCCTGCAGCAGTTCCGGCCCCAGCTCCTGCTGGACATGACCCCCGACGGCTTGCGCATCCAGATCCTGGACCAGCAGAACCGGCCCATGTTCAACACCGGCAGCGCCATCGTCCAGACCTACATGCGGGACATCCTGCGCGAGCTGGCGCCCGCCCTGAGCAGCCTGCCCAATCCGATCACGGTGTCGGGCCACACCGACGCCATGCGCTACGCGGCGGGCGACCGGCAGTACAGCAACTGGGAGCTCTCGGCCGATCGCGCCAACGCGGCGCGCCGCGAGCTCGTAGCCGGCGGCCTGGTCGAGAACAAGATCAAGCGCATCCTCGGCCTGGCCGACACCGTCAACCTCGTTAAAGAAAATCCGTTCGCGGCCGTTAATCGCCGTATCAGTATATTGGTGCTGAATCGCAGGGCCGAGCGCCGGATCGACGAGCAGAACGCCGCGGGCCAGGACGAGGCCGAGCTGCCCGACCAGTCGGGCGCGCCGCTTCTGCCGGGTGCGGCTCACGAGGCGCCGACGCAGCCCGCGGCCGACCCGGCTCATCCGGCGGACACGGCGCCGGAGGCCGCCTCGGGGTCCGCCCCAGGGGCCGGCCCGGACGCGGCCTCCGGAAACGGTTCGGGGGCGGCGCCGGGAAATGGCCCGGGGGCAGCTTCGGGAAATGGCCCGGGGACGGCTTCGAGGGCGGTGTCGGGATCTGCCGCGGCGGCGGTTTCGGGGGCGGCCTCGGGGGCAGCCTCCGGGATGGTTTCGGGGGCTGCCCCGACGGGGACTTCGGGCGCAGCCGCCGGAGTTCCCTCGGAGGCAACTCCGGGAGGCGCGGCCTCCGGGGCGGCTCCAGGAGGAACCGCGGGGCGGGCGCCGGGGACGGGTCCGGGCGCGGCTCCGGGAGGCGCCTCGGGGGCTTCCGCGGGGCGGGCTCCGGGGACGGGTGCGGCGGCGGGCTCGGGAACGCCTTCCGAGGCGGCGCCGCGGTCGCCCGCGGGGGCCGGCGTTCCTCCGGCTGCGGCGTCGCGGTCGCCGTCCGCGCCGGCCGCCGGGGCGGCGGGGAATGCCGGCGCGGTTCGCGGGCCCGTGTCCGCGCGCGACGCACGCACCAATCACGGCTGAGGACGGAAGCATGAGCCTAAGGACGGAAGCATGAGCGCTGGTGTGGATCTGAGTGAGTTCTTTGACACGTTCTTCGACGAGGCCGACGAGCTGCTCGCCGAGATGGAGCAGCTCCTGCTCGGCCTGGACCCGAGCGCCCCGGACGCCGACGACCTCAACGGCATTTTCCGGGCGGCGCACTCGATCAAGGGGGGCGCGGCGACCTTCGGCTGCTTCGAGGAGCTGGCCAAGACCACCCACCTGCTCGAAAACCAGCTAGACCTGATCCGCCACGGCGAGATGCCGCTGCGCCAGGACATGATCGACCTCTTTCTGGAAACCAAAGACGTGCTGACCGAGCAAGTTGCCGCCTATCGCGAGTCCGGGAAACCCGACCAGGACGCCTACGAACGAATCTGCGCACAGCTCCGCCAGCTCGCGCTGGAGCAACAGGCGGTCTCCGAGGCGCCCCCGGGCTCCGTGTCGGCCGCCAGCCAGTCCGCGCCCCCAGGCTCCGCGCCGGCCCCGGCCGCCGCTCAATCCGCATCGCCAGGCTCCCCGCAGGCCCCGGCCGCAGCCCCATCCGCATCGACGGGCTCCTCTGAGGTCTCGGCCGCAGCCCCATCCGCATCGACGGGCTCCCCGCAGGCCCCGGCCGCAGGCGCGACGGCGGCTGCATCCCCGGCCGTCGCCGCGCCGGGCTCCGCCCCTTCGGTTTCGGCGGCGCCCTCCGGCGAGCCGTCGTCCGTCCACCCGCCGTCCGCTGCGGGCGGGTCCGCCGGCCTGCCCCTGGTGGTTCGCGTCACGCGGATCCAGGACAAGGACGTCGGTCCCCTGTCGGCCGAGATGGCGCTCATGGGCGAGGTGCTGCACAAGGAACACCAGGACGGGACCCTGTCGATCTGGCTCGAGACCACCGCGACGGCGAGCGACCTGGAAGCCGTGTGCTGCTTCGTCGTCAACGCCGACCAGGTATCCGTGCGCCCCGAGGCCGTGCCCGGCGCCGCGCCTGGCGACGGCCCGCAAGCCGCCGCGCGAGGATCCACGGCGGGCGAGGCACTGCTCGCCGAGGCCGCGCGCGCGGTCGAGACGGCCTTCGCCGCCGACCCCGCGCCGGCCGGTCACCCGCACTCCGACCTCGCGCATCCCACGGCGGGGCAGCCTGCGGGGGCGCACCCCGAATCCGCAGCCGCAACCTCCACGGCCGCCGCCAGTGCCGCAGCCACCGGCACCGCAGCCGGCCACACCCCGACCGGCTCCACGCCCTCCAAATCCGCCCCCGCGGAGGCCGCCGACCAGGGCACTGCCGATTCCTCGGCCCGCGACGCCAAGGCCGGCAAGCACAAGGAAAACGGCACCATCCGCGTCGGCGTGGAAAAAGTCGACCAGATCATCAACCTGGTGGGCGAGCTCGTCATCACCCAAGCCATGCTGGTCCAGACCTCGCAGTCCCTGGACCCCGTCCTGCACGACCGCCTGCTCAACGGCATCGAGCAGCTCGAGCGCAACGCGCGCGACCTCCAGGAGGCCGTGATGTCCATCCGCATGATGCCGATGGACTACGTCTTCAGCCGCTTCCCGCGCGTTGTGCGCGAGAACGCCACGCGCATGGGCAAGCGCATCCGGCTGGTCACCAAGGGCCAGGCGACCGAGCTCGACAAGAGCCTGATCGAGCGCATCATCGATCCGCTCACCCACCTCGTGCGCAACAGCCTGGACCACGGCATCGAGATGCCCGAGGTCCGCCAGGCCCAGGGCAAGGATCCCGAGGGCACCCTGACCCTCTCGGCGCAGCACAACGGCGGGCAGATCGTCATCGACGTCATTGACGACGGCGCCGGCCTCAACCGCGAGCGCATCCTCAAGAAGGCGATCTCGCAGGGCTTCCCGGTGTCCGATGCCACTCCTGACGAGGAGCTCTGGCAATTGATCTTCGCGCCCGGCTTCTCGACGGCCGAAAAGGTCACCGACATTTCGGGGCGGGGCGTGGGCATGGACGTGGTGCGGCGCAACATCCAAGGCATGGGCGGGCACGTGCAGCTTTCGTCCCGGGCCGGGCAGGGGACGACCACCCGGATCGTGCTGCCTCTGACGCTGGCCATCCTCGACGGCATGTCCGTGCGGGTCGGCGCCGAGACCTTCATCCTGCCGCTCTCGCACGTCACGGAATCCATGCAGGCCACCGCCGAGCAGATCCACAGCATCTCCGATACCGAGCGGATGCTGCACGTGCGCGGCGAATACCTGCCGATCGTCGCCCTGCACGAGGTGTTCAACGTCGACGGCGCCGAGACCGACCTGACGCGCGCCATCGCGGTCATCCTGCAGGCCGAGGAGATGCGTTTCGCCCTGATGGTCGACCACCTGATCGGCCAGCACCAGGTGGTGGTCAAGAACCTCGAGGCCAATTACCGCAAGGTGCCGGGCATCTCGGCGGCCACCATCCTCGGCGACGGCAGCGTCGCGCTGATCGTGGACGTCTTCGCGCTGCGGCGCACGTCCACGCTGCGCGCCGTGGCCTGACCCCCTTCACGTTTTCCGGAGACCACCATGAATCTCAATCAAAAGCAGGACCAGGCCGAGGGGCAGGGCAGGGAATTCCTGGTCTTTACGCTCGCAGAGCAGGAATACGGCATCGACATCCTCAAGGTCCAGGAAATCCGCGGCTACGACAACCAGTCGGTCACCCGGATCGCCAACGTGCCATCCTTCATCAAGGGGGTGACCAACCTGCGCGGGGTCATCGTCCCCATCGTCGACCTGCGCATGAAGTTCAACCTGGACAAGGTCGAATACAACCACCAGACGGTGGTCGTCATCCTCAACGTCCACTCGCGCGTGGTCGGGGTCGTGGTCGACGGCGTGTCCGACGTGCTGATGCTGCAATCCTCGCAGATCAGCCCGGCGCCGCAGTTCGGGTCCGCGTTCTCGACCGAGCACCTGATGGGCATCGGCACCGTGGGCGATCGCATGCTGATCCTGGTGGACATCGAGAAACTCATGACCAGCGAGGAAATGGCGCTGGTCGAGAGCGCGGCCGCCTGAGCGGGCGGCCGACCTTCGCGCATACCCGCGCATTCCCGTATCCCCGAGGCATCCAGAGAGGCGAGACTCTTCATGCAAGCAGGCAAGAAATCCTTATCCGGCGCTCTCAAAGTCCGCACCAGCCTGATCCTGGTGCTGGTTTTTTTCTTCGGCATGCTGATCGCGGGGGCCGCCCTGGGCGTGTTCTCGCTCAAGCTCAACAACGACGCCCTCAAGAACATCGTCAGGGACCAGCAGACGGGCTCCAGCATGGACGAGGCCATCAACCAGTACCAGGACGTCCAGGTGATGATGGGCCGCGCGATGGCGAGCTTCACCGTCAACAGCGACCTGCACAACAGCAGCATCGTCTCCGCCTGGGGCGGCGGCGAGCGGGCGAGCGGCCTGAGCGACGCCAGCCAGGCCCTGCTCAAGGAGGCCGAGCGCCAGCTCGCCCAGTCGCGCGAGGCCTTCGCCGCGTTCAAGACCCGCGCCGAGGCGACCATGGCGCCCGAGAGCGGCTATGACCGCGTGATCAGCGCCTACGACGAGCTGACGAGCAGCGGCCTGAGCAAGCTCCTCGAGGCCCTGCGCGCCGGCAAGATGGAGGACTACAACGACGTCCTGACCAACCTGGTGGTGCCCATGGAGGCCAATCTGCAGCAGGCCTACGAGACCCTCAAGCAATACCAGCAACTGCACATCGCCGAGGCGGTCGCCGTCGAGGAAACGCACTTCCAGCGCGTGGTGCTGGTCGTCGCCGTCTCGATGCTCGTGGCCCTGGCGTTCGCGATCTCGGCCTACATCTTCCTGCAGCGGGTCGTGCTGCGGCCCCTGGCCAATGCGGGGGCGCATTTCGACGGGATCGCCGCCGGCGACCTGACCCGGCCGATCGCCGTCGCCGCGCGCAACGAGATCGGCGTGCTCTACGAGGCCATGCGCCGCATGCAGGACGGCCTGTCGCGCACCGTGGCCTCGGTGCGCAGCGGCGTGAGCGAGATCCGCAGCGGCTCGCAGGAAATCTTCGCCGGCAACACCGACCTCAGCAGCCGGACCGAGCAGCAGGCGGCCTCGCTGCAGCAGACCGCCGCCAGCATGGAGGAGCTCGCCAGCACCGTGCGCCAGAATTCCGACAATGCCGAGCAGGCCGACCGCCTCGCCCGCGGCGCCGCCGAGGTGGCCCAGCGCGGCGGCGCCGCGGTGGCCGTCGTGGCCGAGACCATGACCGGGATCACCGCCAGCTCGGGCAAGATGTCCGAGATCGTCAGCGTGATCGACGGCATCGCCTTCCAGACCAACATCCTGGCGCTCAACGCCGCTGTCGAGGCCGCGCGCGCCGGCGAGCAGGGCAAGGGCTTCGCCGTGGTGGCCGGCGAGGTGCGCTCGCTGGCGCAGCGCAGCGCGCAGGCCGCCAAGGAAATCAAGGGCCTGATCGACGAGTCCATCGGGCGGGTCAAGGAAGGCTCCGAGCGCGTCGGCGACGCGGCCCGCATCATGGACGAGATCGTCAAGTCCGTGCAGGGTGTGACCGCCATCATGCACGAGATCTCCTCGGCCTCGCGCGAGCAGTCCGACGGCATCGTGCAGATCAACCAGGCGGTGACCGAGATGGACGGGGTGGTGCAGCAGAACGCCGCGCTGGTCCAGCAGGCGGCCGCGGCCGCCGGTTCCCTGCAGGAGCAGGCCGAGCGCCTCGCCGAGGCGGTCTCGGTGTTCAAGATCCGCGAGGGCGGCGAAGTGATCGATGTATCGGGCGGCGCGCTGGGATACCAGCCTCCGCCCTCCAGGCCCGCCCTGGCGCTGAACGCGTGAGCCGCCCGATGTCCAGGCGCGCAACATGAGCGGCGAGGCGCTGGCGACCTCGTTCTTCTCGCAGCCGGTCCTGCCCAAGGCGGAGCCGGCCGAGCTCGTGCGTGCCGTCCAGATCCTGCGGCGGCGCACCGGCATCGTCCTGGGCGAGCACAAGATGGACATGGCCGCGCGCACGCTGGGACTGCGCACGCGCCACCTGGGCCTGGAATCGGTGCGCGACTACCTGTCCATGCTCGAGCTCGACGCCGCCTCGCCCGAGTGGGAACGCTTCATCAGCGCCTTCACGATCAACCACACGGCGTTCTTCCGCGAGCGGCATCATTTCAAGGTCCTGGGCGACCTGGCCGCCTCGCGCAAGCGGCCGATCTCGGTCTGGTGCTGCGCCGCGTCCACCGGCGAGGAACCCTACACCATCGCCATGACGCTGCACGACGCCTGCGGCCAGCCCGACTCCGGCCTGTCGGTGATCGCCACCGACATCGACGTCCAGGCGATCGAGCAGGCCCGCAAGGGCATCTACACCCTGGACCGGGTCAAACCCGTGCCGCCCGAGTTCCTCAAGCGCTATTTCCTGCGCGGGTCCGGCCGGCAGGCGGGCATGGCCATGGTCAAGCCCGTGCTGCGCGAGATGGTGTCCTTCGACGTGCTGAACCTGGTGGCGCCCCAGTGGCCGCTCACGCAAAAGTTCGACGCCATCTTCTGCCGCAACACCATGATCTACTTCGACAAGCAGACCCAGACCCGGATACTCGAGCGCTTCGTGCCCCTGCTCAAGCCCGGCGGCCTGCTGTTTGCCGGGCATTCCGAAAACTTCACGTACCTGACGAAGGCCTTGCGCCTGAAGGGGCAGACCGTTTATACCCTGGCCTGAGGGACGGGGCGCAATCAGGCAATGGCATCCATGAAGAAAATTCGCGTTTTGTGTGTGGACGATTCGGCGCTGGTCCGCAGCCTGATGAGCGAGATCATCAACGGGCAGCCCGACATGGAGGTCGTGGCCACCGCGCCGGACCCCCTGGTCGCCCGCGAGCTCATCAAGCACCACAATCCCGACGTGCTGACGCTCGACGTCGAGATGCCGCGCATGGACGGCCTGGATTTCCTCGAGCGCCTGATGCGCCTGCGGCCCATGCCCGTGGTGATGGTGTCCTCGCTGACCGAGCGCAATTCCGAGGTCACCCTGCGCGCGCTCGAGCTGGGGGCGGTCGACTTCGTGACCAAGCCCAAGCTCGGCCTGCGCGACGGCCTGCTGGAATACAGCGACATGATCGCCGACAAGATCCGCGCGGCGGCGCTCGCCCGCCCGCGGCAGCGCCAGGCGGTGGACAGCGGCGCGCGCCAGCGCCTGGCGCAGGCCTTCTCCACCACCGAAAAGCTCGTCATGATCGGCTCCTCGACGGGCGGCACCGAGGCCATCCGCCACGTCCTCGAGCCGCTGCCGGCCAACAGCCCGGCCATCATGATCACGCAGCACATGCCCGCGGGCTTCACCAAGTCCTTCGTCCAGCGCCTCGACGGCCTGTGCGCGGTGAGCGTGCACGAGGCCGAGGACGGCCAGCGCGTGCTGCCGGGCCACGTCTATCTCGCGCCGGGCGGCGTGGCCCACATGAAGCTCGCGCGCTCGGGGGCCAACTACGTGGTCAAGCTCGAATACTCCGAGCCGGTCAACCGCCACCGGCCCTCGGTGGACGTGCTGTTCAATTCGGCCGCGCAGGTCGCGGGCAAGAACGCCATCGGCGTGATCCTCACCGGCATGGGCAAGGACGGCGCCCTGGGCCTGCTGACCATGCGCGAGGCGGGCGCGCGCACCTTCGCGCAGGATGAGGCGAGCTGCGTGGTCTTCGGGATGCCGCGCGAGGCCTTGCTGATCGGGGCGGCCGAGGAGGCCGTTCCCTTGTCGGAAATGAGTGAAAAAATCCTCAAGAGCGCGGGCGCCTACGGGCACCGGGTCTGAGGCCCGGCGGAATCGCCCGATTGTTGGGCTCACACTTTTACATTGGAGAGTGATCGGTGGTACAGAAAACCATGAAAATCCTGATCGTCGATGATTTCCCGACGATGCGCAGGATCATCAAGAATCTGCTCAAGGACCTGGGATTCGAGAATGTCGATGAGGCCGAGGACGGCGCCATCGGCCTCGAAAAGCTGCGCAACGGCAGCTTCGATTTCGTGGTGTCGGACTGGAACATGCCCAACATGGACGGGCTGACGATGCTGCAGCAGATCCGGGCCGACCCGAACCTGTCCTCGCTGCCCGTCCTGATGGTGACGGCCGAGGCCAAAAAGGAAAACATCATCGCGGCGGCCCAGGCGGGAGCGAGCGGCTATGTGGTCAAGCCATTCACCGCGGCGACCCTCGAGGAAAAACTCAACAAGATCTTCGAGAAACTCTGAGCGGAGGACGACATGGCAACGGAAAACAGCACGGCTCTCGGAGCCTTCCCCGACGGATCGATCGACCTGATCCACCGGATCGCCCAATTGACGCGGATGCTGCGCGAAAGCATGCGCGAGCTGGGCCTGGACCAGGCGATCAAGGACGCGGCGCACGCGATCCCCGATGCGCGCGACCGCCTGCACTACGTCGCGCAGATGACCGAGCAGGCCGCCAATCGCGTCCTCAACGCCGCCGAGCAGATCCAGCCCTGGCAGGACGCCCTGCAGAGCCAGGCGCAGGACCTCGACACGCGCTGGCAGGCCTGGTTCGACCATCCGGTCGAGCTCGACCAGGCGCGCGAGCTGGTGGACGCGACGCGCGCCCTGCTCAAGGACATCCCCGAAAAGACCCAGGCCACGCAGCAGAACGTGATGGAGATCATCATGGCCCAGGACTTCCAGGACCTCACCGGCCAGGTGATCATGAGGATGCTGGGGGTGGTCACCGCCATCGAGACCGAGCTCGTGCAGGTGCTGATCGAGAACGTGCCCCAGGATCGGCGCGAGGAAACGCGCTCGCTGCTCAACGGGCCCGCGGTCAAGCCCGAGGGCAAGGCCGACGTCGTGGCCAACCAGGACCAGGTGGACGACCTGCTGGCGAGCCTCGGTTTCTGAGGGCGGCGCGCGAGCAGGGCGGATAGTATGCCACTATGGATGGAAACCAGCGATACGGATGAATCATGAATTGAAACCTTGATCAACCCCGTGCCAGAATGAGCGGCCGGTCGAAAGGAGGACAGCATGAAACAACAAAATCATGGGAGGACTATCGGCCTGGGACGATTGCTCAATCGCCTGAGCCATGGGCACGCGACACTTGCCGATCGGCCATGGACCCTGAGTCCGGTGGCCTGGCCGGTGGGGCGCTTCCTCGATTCCCTGAGGACGCGCTTCGTGGTGATGCGCCATTCCAGCATCCAGATCTCCATCAACGCCGCCCGCTTGCAGGCCTATACCGAGGAATGCGAGGCGCTGGCGCAGGGGCAGGCCTTCGAGGCCGACGGCCTGTCCGTCCAGGGCAGCCAGATCGCCAGCCTGTCCGAGCAGACCAACGAGACCGTCGGCGGCGTGGCGGATTCGTTCCGCACCCAGTTGCAATCCCTCCACGAGACGCGCGCGCGGCTCGACGAGCTGCACGATCGCGTGGGGCGCGTGGCCGCCCAGATGGAGGACTTCGCCGGCGTGGTGGCGCAATTGAACGAGCGCGCCCGCTCGGTCGAGGACACCAGCCACCTGATCAAGGACATCGCCCTGCAGACCCACCTCCTCGCGCTCAACGCGGGCGTCGAGGCCGCTCGCGCGGGCGAGGCGGGCAAGGGCTTCGCCGTGGTCGCCAGCGAGGTCGGCAAGCTCGCCGAGCGCGTCAACGCGGCGACCGGCGACATCGTCCAGCACACCGGCGAGATCCTGGAGCTCGTCACCAGCACCCGGCGCCAGACCGGCCACATCCACACCGACATGGCGGCCTCCAACACCATGGTGGGGGATTTCGCCCAGCAGTTCTCCACTCTGGTGCGCGAGCTCGAGGAAATGGGCGGGCGGATGGACCTGGTCGCCGACAACGTCTCGCAGGTCAACCAGACCAACCACGACATGAGCGCCGCCATCTCGCGCATCGCCGCGCAGAGCGCCCAGGTGCTCGAGCGGATGGGGACCATGCGCGGGCAGGTGCGCGGCGTGCGCATGCAGACCGAAAGCCTGCAAGAAATGCTGGCGGCCCTGCGCACGGGGCGCACGCCCTTCGATGCCCTGGTCAACATCCTCGAGTCCATGCGCGAGGCCTGCGTGCGCCTGCTGCGCCAGGCGCAGCAGCAGGGGCTTGACGTCTTCGACCGCTCGTACCGCCAGATCCCGGGCAGCAACCCGCCGCGCTACCACGTCAGCTACGACACCACCATCGACCAGCCCCTGCAGCGCATCCTCGACTTCGTGCTGGACCAGCTCCCTGCCGGCTACTACGCCATCCTGATCGACGGCAAGGGCTATGCGCCCACGCACAACTCGCGGTATTCCCGCAAGCCGACCGGCGACGTGGCCCACGATACCCTGCATGTGCGCGACAAGCGCCTGTTCGACGACCAGATCAGCAAGAACGCCAACGCCAACAAGGGCGGCGTCATGTGCCAGACCTACATGCGCGACACGGGCGAGATCATCACCGACGTGTCGATCCCGGTCGATCTCGACGGCACGCGCTGGGGGGCGGTGCGCATGGGCCTGGATTACCTGCGCTACGAGGAACTCACCAGCCAGGCGAGCGCCCAGCCCCGGCTCGCAAGCGCCTGAACTGCCTCGCTTAAGCGGCCTTGCTTGGCGGATCGGAGGGACGGCCCGGGGGCTAGAATCCAGGCTGTCCCAATTTCCCGCCGCCCGCCCGCATGGCCGAGGATAGCGATCTCGAAAAAACCGAACCCGCCTCTCCACGGCGCCTCG
>Ga0180216_1003420_pt1 | contig 12599 bp, 7 predicted proteins | sample eDN3rd37CBELigMG_FD_128879 | JGI IMG/M metagenome (GOLD analysis project Ga0180216, IMG submission 128879) | Enriched Miracle-Growth compost microbial communities from Emeryville, California, USA - eDNA 3rd pass 37_C BE-Lig MG (version 2)... ...
ATCCTCCAGGACCAAGCCCGCCTCCGGGCCAAGTACCAGGAGTTTGAGGACTCGCTGATCCAACTGGCCAACGCCATGGAAGCGACCGATCCAGGCCGCGCGGAACTGCTCCGCAAGGCGTTCGCCCAGGCCAAGGAACGCGAGATCGGCGACCGCATGGCCACCGTGCTGGAAGCCCTGCAAAAGGACCTGCTCACCAATGCCGTGCGCGGACAAAGCGAGGTCGAAGGCGAGCTGCAACGGTTGTTTGAACTGCTGCTGAGCGAAAGTCGCCCGGACCGCCTGGCCGACGAGAAAGCCCGGCTCAAGGAATATCTCAAGCGGGTTAAGAAACTGATCCGCGACGAAGAAGAAATCCGCGGCCTCACCGAGCGCGGCGGCGACCTGCGGCAGATTGCCGAACGCCAGGGCCGCGTGGCCGAGGAAACCGGCCGCCTGGGCGGCGATATCGCCCGCAACGAAGGTAAAGACCAAGGCAAGAGCCCCGGCCAGGATGGCAAAGGCAAAGGCAAAGAGGGCATGGGCGAAGACGCTGGCGAAGGTCAGGGTAAAGGCCAAGGCCAGAACCAAGACCAGGAAGGCATGGGCAAAGGAAAAGGCCAAGAAGGTGAGGGCGAGGGCCAAGGCAAAGGCAAGGGGGAAGGCGAAGGCCAAGGTAAAGGCCAGGACGACCCCAAAGGCAAAAACCAAGACGACATGAACAAAGGCCCCGGGGAAGGTCAGGGCAAAGGCCAAGATTCCCCCGACGGCAAGGGCCAAGACGACATGGGCAAGAAACCTGGCGAAGGCCAAGGCGAAGGGATGGGTCAAGGCCAGGGAGAGGGCGAAGGCGAGGGCCAAGGAAAGGGAGAAGGTCAGGGCCAAGGCCAGGGCCAGGGTGAAGGCGAAGGAGAAGGCGAGGGACAAGATAGCCAATCCAATCCTTCGGAAGATTCCATCCAGAACACCCTCGATCGCATCCAGCAAGCCCAACAGCGGATGCAGGAAGCCAAGCAGCGTCTGGAGAAGGCCCAGCGTGAAGGCGCCATCGAAGCCGAGAAGCAAGCGCTCGAGGAACTTCGCCAGATCGAAAAAGAACTCGAAGAACTGCTGCGCCAACTGCGCGAAGAAGAAATGAAGCGGCTGCTGGAGTACCTCGAAGCCCGCTTCAAGAAAATGCTCGAAATGCAAATCGCCGTCTATGAAGGCACCCTGCGGCTGGACCGCGTGCCGGAGGACGAGCGCGGCCGCGGCGAAGAAATCCAGGCTGGCCGCCTCAGCCGCCAGGAATCGCTGATTCTGCTGGAGTGCGACAAGGCGCTGCAACTGCTGCGTGAGGACGGCTCGGCGGTCGCGCTGCCCGAGGCCGTCGGCCAGATGCGTGAAGACATCCAGCAAGTGGTCGTGTGGCTGTCGCAGATGAAGATCGGCCCGATGACGCAAGGCGTCGAAGAAGACATCATCACCGCGCTGGAAGAAATCATTGCCGCTCTGCAAAAGGCCCAGAAGGACCTGGAAGAACAGCAAGGTCAACAGCAGCCACCGCCCACCGAGGGCCAGCCGCAAGAGCCGCCGCTGATCGACATGCTGGCCGAACTGAAGATGCTGCGGTCGCTGCAGCTTCGGGTGAACAACCGCACGGTGCGTTACTCGGAGCAGTTGGAGAATCCGGCCGACGAGGTTGGCCAGGCTCAGCAAGATGAGCTGATCCAGGCCCTCAAGGATCTCTCGCAGCGTGAGCAGCGCATCTTCGAAGCCACGCGCGATATCGTCACCGGTCGCAACCGCTAACACGCAGGGAGAAGCACCATGCAATGTTCACGGAACTGGTGGCTCGCGGCGACCATGCTAGGGCTCATGACCGCGGTAGCGGTCGGCCCCGCGGCTGCCCAAGATGACGATGAAGCCTTCGGCAAGAAACGCCGCTATCAGCAGGCCACGGTCGAGCAGGCGCGGCAACAAGTCGAAGCCTGGCTCGATATGACCGGCGCCGATGACAAGGTGCGCGAGAAAGCGCTCGCGATCTGGAAAGACGTGCCCGAGGATATTCCCGGCCCCGACCTGGTGGAGCGGGTTTGCAAATCGTTTGGCGTCTCCGATCCGCGGATTGCCGCACTGGTCGAGCTGTGCAGCCAGCAGCGGGAGTCGTTCACGTTGCCCGATACCTCGTGGCTGACCACCGAAGAGTTGCCGCCGTTCGTGCGGAATCATCTGCGTCTGCATTATGGCCGCTGGCTGTGCCAGGAACGCTTGTATGACAACACGGCTGAAATGCTGGAAGGCATCAATCCCGACGACGTGATCGATCCGGCCTCGCTGCTGTTCTACCAGGGCGTGGCGTACCACCGCCTGCTCAATAAGGAACGCGGACTTGAAGCCATCGGCCGCTTGCTCGACGAAGTATCCGGCAGTCCCAAGCGCTACGTTTCGTTGGCAGGCTTAATGCAGGACGACCTGCGGGCTTTGAAGGACGATTCGCTGGATCACATTTCGCGGCGGATGGAAGACGTGGAACGCCGCCTCGACCTGGCACAAGCCGGCGCCAAGGTTCGCCAGATCGAGGAAAGCATCATCCAGTCGCTCGACAAGATGATCGAGGAAATCGAGCAGCAACAACAACAGCAACAGCAGCAACAACAGCAATCCGGCGGCGGCAACCAACGCTCCAACCAGCCGGCCCCCGATAGCCGCATCTTGGGAGGCAGCGGCCCCGGCCAGGTTGATCCCAAGCAGGTGGCCCAAGGTGGTGCCTGGGGACAGTTGCCGCCGAAGAAGCGTCAAGAAGCGTTACAACAGATTGGCAAAGAGTTTCCGGCCCATTATCGTGAGGTCGTCGAACAATATTTCCGCAAGTTGGCGGCCGAGGGGCAGGCCCCGCGCTAGCCGCCACAAGTTGGTTCAAGGCGCAAGCGTGCCGGTATCGTTAACGCCGTGTGTAGGTCACTCCCCTGCCCTATACGGCAGCCTCGGTACAGCGGCGTCTACAACCAACTCCGATCGTTGCCGGCCGGGCATACTAGATGTGCCGGCCCCCTTTCACGAACACTTCCACCGATGGAAAGCACGGCTCCCACGATGAGATTGGCCCACCAACCTGCCGCGCTGGCGCCCATCCTGAACTGCACATCATCTTTGGCGCGGGCTGTAACCACGGCTCGCCGCCTGGGCTGCTGTCTTGCCGCGTTCTTGTCGGTGACGCTGTTGGCCACGATGCCGGCCCAAGCGGCGGAACCTGCGGTGACCGTCTCCACGCTGGATGGCAAAACCTACACGGGCAAGATTAAGCAACTGGCCGGTGACGCGCTACAGCTAGAAACGGCCGACGGCGAGCAAAGTGTCCCGCTGGCCAACCTGCTTGCGGTGACGCCGGAGAAGCAGCCGGAAGCGGTGGCGGCCACGTCGCCCATCCGGGTCGAGCTGACCGACGGCTCGCAACTGGTGGCCGATGGCTACACGGCCGCGGGCGGCACGGCGAAGTTCGCCTTCCAAGGCAAGCCGGTAGAGGTCCGCACCCGCCGCGTGGCTGCGGTTCGCCTCCAGGCTCCCACCCCGGCCATTGAAGAACAGTGGCGGAAGATCCGCTCCGAGGCCCAGGCCACGGGCGACCTGGTGCTGATCCGCAAGGGCGACGCTATCGACCATGTGGAAGGCGTGCTGGGCAACGTGACCGATGAAAACATCGAATTGGACCTCGACGGCAGCAAGGTGCCGGTCCGGCGCAGCCGCGTCGACGGTCTGATCTACTTCCACCGTCAAAGCGATAACCTGCCCGATCCGTTGGCCCTGGTGTACCTGGCCGATGGTTCGCAACTGGCTGCCGCCAAGGTGGCCGCCAGCGAAACAGGTTTGGCCGTCGATACCTTGGCCGGCTTCAAAGCCGAAGTGCCTTGGGAGCAGTTGCGCAAGCTCGACTTCTCGGCCGGCAAGATCCAGTACTTGAACGTGGCGCTCGGGGCGGCCGATGGGGCCCTACTGCCCGACGAAGAAAAAGTCACCGAGTTCCTGCAACTCAAAACTTCATTCCCGGCAATTCGCGAGTTCTACCGCCCCCGCTCCAACAGTTGGGGCGTGCGGCGGCCGCTCAAGCTGCAAGGCCAGACCTACGAGCGAGGCCTGGCGCTGCGCAGCCGCACCGAACTGGTATATCGCATCCGCGGCAAGTACCGCCGCTTCCAGGCGGTGGCCGGGATTGATGAATCGGTTGCAGGTCAATCGAACAACGTCCGCCTGACCATCCTCGGCGACGGCCGCACTTTGTACGACGAACTGATCCACGGCACCGATACGCCGCGCGACCTAGACATTGATATCGCGGGCGTGAGCCGCTTGGAAATCAAAGTCGATTACGGCGACGACGGCCTGGACTCGGCCGATCTCCTCAACCTCTGCGAAGCAAGGGTCACCAAATGATGCACCCCGTCGCTCTCAGCCTTTGCATGGCGGCTTTGCTGACGGCACTACTTGCGCCGCCGGCCGCGGCCCAAGTGCCCGACGAGGTGCTCAAGGCGGAAGCCCAGCGGATCGAAATGCTGAAAAAGGCTGGCGCCGCCACCGTGGCCATCTTTGGCAAAGGTGGGCAAGGCGGCGGCTCGGGCGTGTGCATCTCGCCCGATGGCTATGTGCTGAGCAACTTCCACGTGACCAGCGCCAGCCCTCACCTCAAGGTCGGCATGACCGACGGCAACTTGTACGACGCCGTGATGGTGGGCCTGGACCCGACCGGCGACGTAGCCCTGATCAAGCTGCTGGGCCGCGACGACTTCCCGCACGCCCCGCTGGGCAACAGCGATGAGGTTCGCGTGGGCGATGGCTGCTACGCCATCGGTAACCCGTTCCTCTTGGCCACCGACTTCCAACCGACCGTCACCTACGGCATTGTCTCTGGCATCCACCGTTACCAGTACCCGGCCGGCACGCTGCTGGAATATGCCGATTGCATCCAGGCCGATGCCGCCATTAACCCGGGCAACTCCGGCGGCCCGCTGTTCAACGAGCGGGGCGAGGTGATCGGCATCAACGGCCGTGGCTCGTTCGAGAAGCGTGGCCGCGTCAACGTGGGCGTGGGCTACGCCATCTCGATCAACCAGATCAAGAACTTCATGGGCTATCTCAAGAGCGGCCGCATCGTCGACCATGCGACGGTAGGCGCTCAGGTCGCCACCAGCGACGATGGCCGCGTGCTGGTCACCAACATCCTCGAAAGCTCGGACGCCTACCGCCGTGGGCTCCGCTACGGCGATGAGATCGAAAGCTTCGGTGGCCGCCGCATCCGAACCACCAATGCCTTCAAGAACGTGCTGGGGATCTTCCCCAAGGGCTGGCGGGTGCCGCTGGCCTTCCGGCATGACGGCAAGCTGTACGAAACCTATGTGCGGCTCGACGGCGTGCATCGCGAGGGCGAACTGGCCGCGATGGTGGCGGGTTCCGGCCGGCAGCAGCGCAATCCGCGGCCGCAGCCTCGCCCCGGCGATGATCCCAACCCGCGCCCGATGCCGCAGCCGGAACAACCCAAGGACGACGGCGAGGACAAAGACAAAGAGCTTCCGCCCGGGCACCCGCCGGTGAAGGCGTCGCAGCAGAAGCTGCCGGAAATCGTAGACAAGGTCTATGAAGCCCGCGAAGGCTTTGCCAATTACTACTTCAACCGCATCAACCAGGAACGGATCTGGGACAAGCTAATCTCGCACGGCGACTTCACCGGTCTGCAAGGCGTGTGGACCGTCAAGGCCGAGGCCGCCGGCGGACTGGAAAGTACCTTTGAGCTGTCCGACTCGCTCGTGGTGGCGACCTTGCCCGGCGGTAAGGTCGAAATGCCGATCGACTCCAAGAACCCCAGCCTGGGAACCAACCTCGATCCGCTGGGCAGCGGCGGCCTGTTCGCCAGCCTGCACCTGTGGCGGCGGTTCCTTACCGGGGGCATCAACAACTTTGGCAACCTGTACTACCTGGGCACCGTGCCGGTCCCAGGGCAAGACGAGCTGTACGACTGCCTGGTGGGCGTCTATGGCGGCGTCGAGTGTCACTTTTTGTTCGATCCGGAATTGGGGCGGCTGGCTGTGCTCGAAATGTTCCCGGCAGGCAATGTCGATCCGTGCGAACTGCACTTCCTGGAATATCAGGAGAAGGATGGCCGGATGGTGCCAGCCCGAATTGAAGTCCGCCACGGCGATGCCGTGTTCCAGGTTTACAAGGTGAACGAGATCACGCTGAACAAGGCTGCGGAGTGACGCACTACGCAAACGCGGCCCCTGGTTCGGCGCCTTTACCCTTTCCTATCGCCACATTGCACGTGCCGACGATGATTCTACGCACGGATACGCAACCTACCGCCGTTGTCAGGGGCCACGACTCGCGTCCGCGCCCAGTCGCGCTGCTGGGGCTGATGGCCACCGCGGTCGCCTGGTTGGCCCTGGGCGTGATGCCAGCTGCCGCGAGCGATCTGCCGAAGCTGATCGAATCGCTCCAGCCCAAGATGGTCAAAATCTACGGGGCCGGCGGCTTCCAGGGATTGGAGAGCTATCAGAGTGGCTTTCTGATCTCGGCCGAGGGCCACATCCTGACCATCTGGAGCTACGTGCTCGACACCAGCTACATCACCGTCCACCTGGACAACGGCACGCGGCTCAAGGCCGAACTGGTTGGCGCCGATCCGCGGCTGGAAGTGGCCGTGCTGAAGGTACAAGGCCAAGCGCTGGATCATTTCGACCTTAGCCAGGCCGTCGACGCCGAACCCGGCACGCAGGTGCTCGCCCTGAGCAACCTGTATGGCGTGGCCACCGGCGATGAGTCGGCCAGCGTGCAGCACGGTGTGATCTCGGTCAAGACGCGGCTGGAAGCTCGCCGCGGCGTGTTCGAAACGCCCTACCGCGGCCCGGTCTACGTGATTGACGCGGTGACCAATAACCCCGGCGCCGGCGGCGGCGCGCTGGTCAATCGTCGCGGTCAACTGCTGGGCATGCTCGGCAAGGAGCTGCGCAACAGCCGCGACAATACCTGGCTCAACTACGCCGTGCCGATCAGCGAGCTGGAACAGACCGTCACCGACATCATCGACGGCAAGTACGTCCCCACCGAGCTGGCCGATCCGCGGCCCAAGGCGGAACAGCCGCACGATCTTGGCCGGCTGGGCATCGTGCTGGTGCCCGACGTGCTGGCGCGTACGCCACCGTTTATCGACGAAGTGCGTAAAGGTTCTCCGGCCGACGAAGCCGGGATTCGCCCCGACGACCTGGTGCTGTTCGTCAACGACGAGCGGCTGATCCAGTCGTGCAAGGCGCTCAAGGAAGAACTGAGCTACATTGACCGCGACGACCCGATCAAGCTCACCGTGATTCGCGGCCAGGAACTTTTGGAGTTCACATTACAGCCGCGATAACGCAGCCCACTTGGCGCCCGTAGCAACGGCCCTCAAGAGTCCACCGCCGTACCGCCACTGTTTTCCGCTATTGTCGGACCCGCACGATATGACGCGTTTCAGCTTGCAACCGCTGCTTGGTTTGGTGGCCGTGTGGACGGTGTTGGCCGTGCCCTGCCTGGCCCAGTCGCGGCTGGCCGAACTGGAAGAAAACGCCTTCAAAGCGGCCGTGCAGCGGGTAGCGCCGGCGGTGGTCCGGATTGAAACCGTAGGCGGCCTGGAACAGTTGGGCAAGTTGCTGGTTGGCACCGGCCCAACCTCGGGCGTCATCGTCAGCGACGACGGCTACATCATCTCCAGCGCCTTCAACTTCGCCAATAAACCGACCACGATCCTGGTCGGCTTGCCCGATGGCTCCCGGGCTCCAGCCCGAATCGTGGCTACCGATCATGCCCGCATGCTCGTTCTGCTCAAGGCCGACGTGCAGGAGAAACTGCCGGTGCCGGAGGTGGTGCCTGAGGGTGAAATGCAAGTCGGCCAATGGGCGATTGCCGTGGGCCGCACGTTCGAGAGCCAGCACCCCAACATGTCGGTCGGCATCATCAGCGCGCTCAACCGCATCTACGGCCGGGCGTTGCAGACCGATGCCAAGATTTCGCCCAATAACTACGGCGGCGCGCTCGTCGACGTGCGCGGCCGCGTGCTGGGCGTGTTGGTGCCGCTCTCGCCCAGCGGCAACGACCAGGTGTCGGGCGTGGAGTGGTACGACTCGGGGATCGGCTTTGCCGTGCCCATGCACCACATCATGGAAACGCTGCCCCGGCTCAAGGAAGGCAAGGACCTGCACCCAGGTATCATGGGCGTGACGCTCCGCGGACGCGATCAGCTTTCTGATCCGCCGATCGTAGCCGGCGTGCGTGCCAAGTCACCAGCGGATGAGGCCGGATTGAAGGCCGGCGACCTGATCGTGGAAGTGGCCGGCAAGAAGGTCGTTCGCCAGTCGCAAGTGAAGGAAGCCATCGGCCCGCTCTACGCCGGCGACAAAGTGGCCATCGCCTACAAACGCGGCGATGAATTGCTCCGCGGCGAGATGACCTTGGTCGATAAGCTTGAACCTTATACCCGCCCATTCCTGGGCATCCTGCCAATGCGGCTGGCTGTTGCCGACGAAGCCCCCGCACAACCGCCCACGGCCGAAGGCGAGAATCAGCCGGCGGCCGAAGTCGATGAACAGGGCGTGGTCGTGCGCTTCGTCTACCCCGGCAGCCCTGCGCTGGAAGCCGGTTTGGAAGCAGGTGACCGCATCACACAAGCCAACGGCAAGCCGGTCACCAGCCGGGCCGCGTTACGCAGCCTGATCGCCAATTCGGAGCTGAAAGACAAGATTCAGTTGACCGTAACCCGGGGCGGCTCGGAACTAAACGTGGCCGTGCCGCTGGCCCAGCAGCCTGAGGCGGTGCCCGACAAACTGCCCGCGGCGATGGCAGGCCGCAAACCGTACCTGGGCCCGCAGCCGCCGGTTGGCGTGCAACCTCGCAAGCTGGCCGAGTACGCCAACGAGGCCACGATCTACGTGCCCGAGGGGTACGATCCGGCAGTGCCGCACGGCATGGTGATCTGGTTCCACGGGGCCGGCGAACTGCAAAAGCCCGAGGAACTTACCGCTCTGATCGATCGCTGGAAGCCGTACTGCGACGCCCACGATCTGATCCTGGTGATCCCGCGGTCGGAAGACGCTTCGCGTTGGGTGCCGGCCAAGGAACTGCCGTTTGCCGCCAAACTGGCCGCCGACGTGCGAGCCAACTATCGGATCGACGACACGCGGATTGTCGCAGCCGGTTTTCGGGCAGGCGCCGCCATGGCATGGGCCCTGGCCGGTAGCGAGCGAGATTTGGTGCGTGCGGTAGCGGCCATCGACGTGCCGCCCATTTCGAGCCGCCCGCCCGAGAACGATCCGCAGCATCCCTTGTCGATCGTGCTCACCAAGGCCGAGGACGGCCGCGCCAAACCTGAGCAGATTGCGCAGGCGGTCAAAGTCATTCGCGGCATGAAGTACCCGGTCACGCTCATCGACCAGGGTGCCAGTGCCCGGCATCTGAACGATAGCGAACTGGAGCAGTTGATCCGCTGGATCGACAGCCTGGACCGCATCTAAGTGGGCTTGCCGCTTCTTGATTGCAGCCCATAGGTTCTTCCTGCTTGCGGGCCGTGCTGCGCGCCAAGCCAACCGGTCGCGAGAAATGCCACGGTGCGACCGGTAAAATAAAAACGGCCCCGGTGGAACAGGGAGCCAACCACCACGCCCGACCGATTGGACCCTGATGCGCGAGGGAGAAGCGGACTCGCTTGGTCAGGACGGGGCCGATTGGTTTCTGCTGCCACCGAGGCTCGTCACAAGTGGTGCCTCCGAAACCACCCCTGATTGCGGTGGCACCCAGGCGAGCCGTAGAAGCTCGCCTCGACACCCTATTCTTCGTATTTTTTCGGTTCTAAGATTACCGCAGAGTCGTGCAGGTTGATCTAGTTTTCCTATTCCTGGCCGGCTGTGCGGTTTAATCCGGATATACGGCCTGCCCTGCCGGCCCAGCCGCTGGCACGCCGCTGTCACTGCCTGCATGGCAGGCGCGAACCACAGCTAGCGACCGCGGCTCCTATGTACGCGACGGCGTTGCGTACCTATAACGATGCACTAAGTCTGGGCTAGCCGTGCGCTCCAGACTGCGTATTTAAGTCGAAAGTCCAAGCGAATGTATCCGAGCAGCGGAATCAGCCAGCGTGCGATCTGGGCCAAGGGGCAACCCATCAGCCAACTCATGCAGTTGGCCCTGGAGAATCCACAACTGATCTCGCTGGCAGCCGGGTTTGTGGACCAGGCTACCCTGCCGGTTGAACCTACGCGCGAAGCGGTTGAGGCCCTGCTCAGCAACGGCGACGCCGCTCGGGCCGCCCTGCAATACGGCACCACAGGCGGTTATCCACCGCTGCGAGAGATGCTGCTCCAACGGCTCCAGGCAGCCGACGGCGTGAAACCCGGCGAATGGAACGCCTCGCCCGAGCAAGTGGTCGTCACCGCCGGCAGCAACGAATTGCTGCACGTCATTGCCGATACGCTGTTCGATCCCGGCGACATCGTCATCTGCGCCGCTCCCAGTTACTTCGTGTTCCTAGGCATGATGGCCAACCTGGGTGTGCGCAGCGTGGGCGTAGCCGTCGACGAAAACGGCGTCCTGCCCGAAGCCCTAGATGAAACCTTCCGCCGGATCGAAGCCGCCGGCGAGCTGCCGCGGGTCAAGGCGGTGTACATCACCACCTACTTCGACAACCCCAGCAGCATCACGCTCTCGGCCGATCGTCGCCCCAAGATCGTGGAACTGGTCCGGCGGTGGTCCAAGCACCACCAGTTGTACCTGCTGGAAGATGCGGCCTACCGCGAGCTGCGTTACAGCGGCGAGGACCTGTCCAGCATGCGGGCCTTCGACCCCGAGGGCGAAACCGTGGTGGTCACGCAGACCTTTTCCAAATCGTACTCGCCGGGCCTTCGCGTCGGTTGGGGGCTGCTCCCCAAGCGGCTGGTTGAACCGGTACTCGATCAGAAAGGCAACATCGACTTCGGTTCGCCCAATTTTGCCCAGCACATCATCCACACGGTGCTGGAGCGAGGGCTGTACGAGCCGCACGTGCAGCGGCTGCGCGAGGCCTACAACGTCAAACTCCAGGCGATGCTGCAAAGCGCCGAAGAATACCTGCGGCCCATCCCGGGCGTTTCGTGGATCAAGCCCAGCGGCGGCCTATACGTGTGGCTGACGCTGCCGCCGGAAGTCGACACCAGCCCGGGTGCCCCGCTGCTCCAGCGTGCCCGGGAACTGGGCGTGCTGTACGTCCCCGGCGTGTACTGTTTCCCGGCCGAAGGCGAGCCGGCCCAGCGAAATACCATCCGCCTGAGCTTTGGCGTGCAGAGCCCCAACCGAATCCGGCAGGGCATGCAACTGCTGAGCCAGGCCATCGAGGACGTGCTATCCGCGGCAGCCCGCTAACGCCGCCGACAACGCATCAAACCAGCCGAACAGTCAAGGACGACTTCGGATGCTGAACATCAAGATCATCGACCGCTACGTTTTGTGGCAGTTCATCTCGATCCTGTTCATTTGCTTTTTCAGCCTGACCGGGCTGTACATCGTTTTCGACGCATTCTCCAACCTCGATAGCTTCATGGAGTGCGCCGAGAAGGAAGGCAGCCTGCTGAAGGTGATGGGCAGGTTCTACTTCTTCAAGTCGATCGTATTTTTCGATCTGACCAGCGGCGTGCTGTGCCTGATCGCGTCGATGTTCACACTCACCTGGCTCCAACGTCACAACGAAATGACCGCCCTGATGGCGGCTGGCGTCTCGCGGTTCCGCGTGTCGCTGCCGATCATTGTCACCGTGTGCGTGATCAGCGTTCTGTCCGCCGCCAATCGCGAGCTGGTCCTGCCGCACTTTCGCGAGGATCTCTCCCGCAACGCCAAGGACCTGCTGGGCGAAGCGACCCAGGAGCTCAAGCCGCGGTACGACAACAAAACCGATATCCTGCTCCGCGGCGAATTCACCGTGGCTGCCGAAAACCGGATCACCAATCCCGATTTTCTGCTGCCGCCGGGCATGGACCGCTACGGCCGGCAGATTCGTGCCCGCGACGCCTTTTACCGCCCCGCCGAAGGCGACCGCCCCAGCGGTTATCTGCTGCAAGGCGTGACCGAGCCTTTGGAGCTGTTGAGGCAGCCTTCGATCTACGACCAGGGCGGGGAGAAAACGATCCTCACGCCGACCGACTTCGATTGGCTCAAACCCGACGAAGTGTTCGTGGTCAGCGATGTCGACTTTGAGCAGCTCACCGGAGCCCGGGGGTTCTTGCAGTTCTCCTCGACCAAGCAACTGCTGGATAGCCTCCACAACGAAAGCCTGGACTTCGGCGCCAACGTGCGGGTGAACGTCCACTCGCGGATTGTCCGCCCGCTGCTGGATATCAACCTGCTCTTCCTGGGCTTGCCGCTGGTGCTGCGGCGCGACAACCGCAACGTCTTCATGGCGGTGGGCCTGTGCCTGGGCGTGGTGACCATCTTCCTGCTGACGGTCTACGGGGCCCGTTTCCTGGGCTCTGCCGTGGTGCTTTCCCCGCACCTGTCGGCCTGGCTGCCGCTGCTGGTGTTTGTGCCGGTGGCCGTGGCGATGAGCGATCCTTTGCGGCAATAAGCAGCGTTTACCGTGGTCGGCGGCTAACCATCGCGGC
>Ga0180216_1003422_pt1 | contig 12595 bp, 9 predicted proteins | sample eDN3rd37CBELigMG_FD_128879 | JGI IMG/M metagenome (GOLD analysis project Ga0180216, IMG submission 128879) | Enriched Miracle-Growth compost microbial communities from Emeryville, California, USA - eDNA 3rd pass 37_C BE-Lig MG (version 2)... ...
AAAGCACATCCTGTCGACACATCGTATCACCTAATCAATCACATTGCTAAATAATTTGGCTATAAATTGCAGGCCAGATGAGGAAGCGTTTTGCAGTACCTCGGAAGTCGTATCAGCCACTCGATTTACAGCTGGTTTAGCTGCATCCTCATTTAATAAAAGCTTTTGCTGAAGCTCTTCCTTTTCTTTAAGCAGTGCAAGTCGTTTCAGCTCTGCGATTTCAGCCTCTAGTGCAGCAATTTCCTTATCAATCGGGCTTTTTGGAGTAAAGTTCGTTTTGAAACTGTCAGAGGCTTGAGTATCATCAGCAGCTTCAATAGGGATTAGACCGATAGCTTTCTCGTTGCTTGTCTGAGATTGTGCCGCAGCCGCAGTTTCATCCAGTGGACCATAAATGCGCTCTATACCTGTCGTTGTCATTTCGAGCATGTACAGCAAGATGACCGTAATGGCACCTCCCAATACGAGCCACTTCCAAGCCTTATTGCGAAACATAGCTACTCCCTCCTTTACTAGCCCTCAGATTGATGGATTTGTGCAATAACGTCAGCTAAAGCCTTCGCCGTTCGATAGCTTTCTTCAAGCGTATTGTCTATACCGCCAACTTCTATTAAAACGCTTTGACTGGACAGCGTCTGATTATATTCCGCATTGCCGCTATTCGCATTTTTCCCCCAAATGCCACGAGATAAACCTGGATACTGCTCTTCAAGCTTCTCATGAATTTTCAGGGCAAACGCTTCGTTTTCTTTCCAATTTGGATTACGTAGTCCAATAATAAAGTATACCTGTGCATAGCTCTCACCATTAATTTCAGCTGTCGTATATTTTCTAGCTTGAGAATCACGATGCAAATCAAATACATATTGCAGCTCGTCGTTGCTTGCAATCGCTTCTTTAACCGTTTTACGAGAGTATTTATAGCTATACTCCCACTCATAGTCAGGTACAGCGGTTGGATAATCTGTATCGGATACCATCGCTCCTAGCCCATGCTTCTCTAGCTCCTCGGCTAATCGCTGACCAACTAATGTTATATTGTTCTTCGTTGATTGTGCATCATCGTTCGAAGTTTCAGAATTCCACGATTCGCGGTTATGAGTGTGATAGATGAATGCAACTGGCTTAGCAGCACTCTCTACTCCTTGTGGTTGAGCCGGTTCCTCTTCTTGCTCCGGCGCAACTGGAACCTCATCTGGTTCGCTGCTATTGTCATTGCCCACTTCTGCTAACAGTTCGTCCAAATACTCGTCATCAATCGGCGCTAAGCTCATGTTCTTATCATCCTGTGGTGCTATCGCCGGATCGGAGCCTTCCCCTCCATGGATTAATGTAGATTGCTCTTCTACACTGCTATATAGCATCTCACTAGCAACAAGGCTAGCTGGATCGAGTAATGATACATTTGTTACCTTTTCTAGCAGCCATAGTCCTAAGCTTGATAAAGAGAACGTGTCTAGCTTCTGATTGGACGCGTAGTATGGCAGCTCTTCCGCAAGCATTCCCTGTAGTGCAGACTGCTTGATGTCCACTGTTGCAAGACCATACGTCGTTTGCTTTGCACTTATCTCATGTCTCATATACGAACCGATTCCGATCAATATAACGAACGTCATCGATAATAGCATTAACAGCATAAATGTTTTGGCATAGCCTTTTAATTCCTTCCATTCCTCCGCACTATTCCAACGTTCGGTCGCTACCGTTAGTTTAAGCTCTCTTTCCATTGCAATCTCCCTCTCCAGTTGATTTCTATCATTCTACTTCTACTCTATGAGCCTGCTCGCTGTGCTAGAACTATATTTTGGAATTGATAGAATGAGAGATTTTAAGGCGCTCCGTAATTGTTGAGGTTCAGTTTGCTGCTGCTTGATGTTTTTCAGCGCTCCGTAAACGGTGAGGTTTCAATTGCTGTTCCCCACTGATTTCAGCGCTCCGCAAACGGTGAGGTTTCAATTGCTGTTGCCCTCTGATTTCTGGAAGGAGATTAATAGTAGAAATCAGAGGACAAAGGCAACCGCTTCGCTTTTCCGCTCTCACCGTTTGCTCCGCTGGAGCAGCTTGTGTGTATTGCTGCGTGGTTCACTTGCGTTACTTCGTTGGAGTGTTCTGTCGGGGTATCGCTTCATGTTGCACCTCGCCCACTTACTCAATAGGAACGGCATGTGGCATCGCTTCTTGGGATCAACATCGCGACATACTCCATTGAGACGACTTGTGTGGTATCGCTTCGTTGGATAACCTCGCCGTTACTCCACCGGGTGTGTAAAGTGGGCTGTGCTGCGTGGTTTCAATTCGCCACTTACTCCGCTAGGTTATTTGTGAGCTGTGCCTTGTTCACATAATCAAGCTTAAAAGGGCTGTGACAAAAGCAAACGCTTTGCTTTTGTCACAGCCCCGATAAGGATTCCATTCACATTTAATGTGTATATGCACCTACATTGTTCGTATCGATTGCCTCATGTAGCGATGCATTTAGTCCACTGGCAATGATGTTACCTATATCCTCGATAAATTCATCGATTTCTTTCGGTGTCACGAGCATGTTATGACCGATAGGCTCCAACACTTCTTTTACTAAAGACAGTCTTTCCTGCTCATTCATTTGATTAAGTAGCCCGAAAATTTTATCATTATCGCCATTGTTTTTTGCAAGGTGATTGCGCATTAGATCAATGGTGTTGTTAACGATGGTTGATGCATAAAGGACTGTTGGGACACCGATTGCAATCACAGGGACGCCTAGTGTTTCTTGTGTTAATCCTTTACGTTTGTTTCCAATGCCTGATCCAGGATGAATACCAATATCAGCTATTTGAATGGTTGTATTCACTCTCTCTATGGACTTAGAAGCAAGTGCATCTATCGCGATAACAAGATCAGGCTTCGACTGGTCGACAATTCCTCTAACAATTTCGCTCGATTCAATCCCTGTTATTCCGAGTACACCAGGTGACACAGCACTTACTGGACGGTAGCCAGGTGCTACGTCGTTTGGCATCAGCTCGAAAAAGTGCCTCGTTACCATAACATTTTCCACGACGATAGGACCAAGAGCATCTGGTGTTACATTCCAGTTACCGAGTCCTACAATTAATACCTTTGCATCCTTTGTAATAGAAAGCCGCTGAAGAAACAATTCGAACTCCTTCGCCATATGTGTAGCTACACGATCCTGTAGCGTCGTATCCCCATTGCGCAGCTGAGGCACCTCAATCGTTACATATCTGCCGACCATTTTACCGATAGCTTGAGAACCTACTTGATTTTGCACGTGCAAGCGTGTAATGGTAATCCCTTGATCTTCAAACGTTTCCTTTTCGACACCAGTAATTGGGGCGGTCGCTAGCTCCGTAGCCATCTCAACAGCTTCGATTGCTAGATCAGTACGTACCTGATATGGAGATAAATCAAGTTCTGACATTTTAAATGCCTCCTCTATCATTGTTTTACATTCGTATTGTTCGCTCTTGTACAACAATTCATGCACAGCCATTTTAATGTTTATCACCGCTCTGCTCTTGCATTTTGACTACGCACATGCTAATATATTTTAAGTTGTGTTGAACAGGTTTCTGGAACATGAAACGCTTTGACTAGTCTAGGAGGTGAATTCCATGCCAAACATTAAATCCGCGATCAAACGTGTAAAAACTAATGAAAAACGTCGCGCACTGAACGCTTCTCAACGTTCTGCACTTCGTACTGCAGTTAAAACAGCTGACCAAGCTATTGCAGGCGCTGATGTTGAAGCTGCAAAAGCTGCTTTGATCACTGCTTCGAAAAAATTGGACAAGGCTGTAACTAAAGGCCTAATTCATAAAAATGCGGCTGCCCGCAAAAAATCTCGTCTTGCTAAAAGATTGAACGCTCTTAGCGCACAAGCTTAATAGCCGATGAATGTAAAACCTCGTCCTCTGGTCGAGGTTTTTTTGTGTGTTTTAATACGGGAACCTAGCATTGCAAGGAGTGCGGCTACTTCTATGTAAAGCTTCTCAAAGCAGTTATGCTAGAAAATTTTCAGAGTGCTCGTACACAGCAATAACGGCAGTTGTTACAGTAGTAGATTAGTAGCGGTGGCTAAAGCACAGTATCAGCGAAGAGAATGGCTGGTAATAGTGATTAGGAATGCGGCTCAGGAAGAGCAGCAAAACAATTGAGGATTGTAACCGTGGAGCGAAAACCACGATGACCGTTAGCGGAGTGAATACTTAAACTGTAAATGCGGAGCGTGGTCATCTGGACACCTATGGAGTAAATAGAGTGGCTATCACTGCGAGGCCAATGCCCACGATGACGCTACAGCAAGGTAAATGGTGAGGTTCACTTCGTTGCATCCGCCATGACGACGCTACAGCGGAGTAAAAACTTAAACTGCAAATGCGGAGCGTGGTCAACTGGACATCTGTGGAGTAAATAGAGAGGCTATCACTGCAAAGCGAATGTGCACGATAACGCCACAGCAGAGTAAATGGTGAGGTTCGCTTCGTTGCATCCGCCATAACGACGCTACATCGGAGTAAATGGTGAGAGTGGAAAAGCGAAGCGGTTGCCTTTGTCCTCTGATTTCTACTATTAATCCCCTTCCAGAAATCAGAGGGCAACAGCAATTGGAACCTCACCGTTTACGTAGCGCTGCCAACAGCTATTGAAACCTCACCATTTACGGAGCAACTAATGGAGCACATTACTAACAGGAGCAGTATGTAGATTGTTCTCCTCGTCCAGAGCTTGAATAGCTCGTATCCGCGAAGTCAATAGCGCGACAACGACGACAAGAAAACCTGCTATTATAAATAACAACCCAATCCCTCTGCCTGGACCTACTCCAATAACAGAACCGACTGAACCTGCTAATTTCCCACCTTCCACAAGCAATGGATTAAACACCTTATCGGCAAGTAGACCAGCAGTACTATACGCAATAATAAAGCCTACTTGCGACAGGATTCCAATAATCCCCCAGACACGACCTTGCTTATCATTGGGAATGTTTCGCCTAACGAGCACATCCGCACTCGTATTAACAAATGGCAACGATCCTAAAAATAAGAAGCCTGCAAAAATGAGCATATAAATATTCGTCGTGGTGCCAAGCATTGCGAAAGCAAAGCCAGCTAACACCAAGCCCATAACAAGCATAGAGGAATAACGCTTCGTTAACGAAAACATCCCGATCAGTAATGAGGTTATAAGCATGCCAATCGCACTTATAGACTGGAACATCCCTAGTGTTTTGGCAGTTGTAAATGATAGAAGCATAGGCCCAATTAACGTCTCCAGAAATCCAAGATAGAAGGTAATAATCGACACAATGATAACAAGTAGCAGAACACCTCGATTATTTTTTATCGTATTCCAGCCCTCTATTATTTCGTAATACCAAGGCTTGCGCTCTTCGTGCTGTGAAGCTGCAATCAGCTTCTTTCGAATAAAAAACACCGCTAGTATTGCAACGAGGTATGTCATTATATTAATGACTAATATGATCTCAATTGTCGTAATCGATAATAATATGCCCGCAATGATGGGTGAGAATAAAAATTTTGCTGATTCTGCAAGCTGAACAAGTCCACTCCCTTTGGAGAAGTCCTTCTCCTCTAGTAAATCTGTTGCAGAGGCACGATATGCCGGGGCCTGCAAGGATGAAAAAATCGAGCTAATTGAGACACCGACATAAATATGCCAAAGCTCAATATTATTCGTTAACATCATCATAAGTATGAACATCAAGCCTATAGCTGCACCTAGATCACCGACAATCATCATGAGACGTCGATCGTAACGATCTGCCAGCACTCCACCGATCGGACGCAACAATATGTTAGGTACAAAAGCAAACAACGTAATTAACGCAACAGCAGTTGCCGTATTCGTCGTTTCAAATGCATATACACCAAGTGAAAATGCAGTAAGTCCAATACCAATTATAGAGATCAACTGCCCAAACCATACAATTAAAAATCTTGTAAATGATTTTTGTTGTGTCAAACGAAATCTCACCCTTCATTCTACTTCATAAAATACTTACCTCTTGTGACACCCTTTAGATGCTCCTTGCGAATATTACTTTCATTTCCTTTCAAAATTAAATTCAATTCCCCATTTCTAATCATACCTTCTGATTAAGCTAGTCTACTATTTCGTCTTATTCGTATTGTTTTTACTCCTACATGTATATGTATCGCTATGAATATAAAATAACCCCGCCCTTGTTGTGACTTTGTAAAGGACGAGGTTATGTACGAATGCTCAGAAGTGAATAGCAGCTACAGCCATTCTCACTGTTAATCCATCATAAAGGATTCGCTTTGAAAGGATAGTGTATAGCTACTACCTAGTGACAATATGAATAGCTCTAATCCTAACGCTTTATCAACTTTACCAGTTTTCATGCCGTAATCAAGATCGGCTAATGAGCTGAGCAGCTCAGCTAGCCTTTTTTTCTGGTAGCCTTTTGATTTTTCAGATGCTAGTTTAACTGCGTAGGGGTGAGCACCAATCATTCCAGCGATTTGCTGAGGACTATAATGATGCCCTTCAAGCTCTTTAATATGAATCATCATTCTAATTTGTCGTACAATAAGTGCAACGAGCTTAATTGGCTCTTCCTTACGAATTAGTAGCGCTTTATACATCGCAAGCGCATCAGCTAGCTTTACATTCACAATGGCATCTACAAGCAGGAATACATCTTCTTCAACCGTTACGCCTATAAGCTGATCTACAAGCTCCCGTGTGATTTCTCCACGTTCTCCTACGTGTAAGCACAGCTTGTCCAATTCCTGCACCAGCTGCTGCATGGACATGCCAACTCTTCGAATGAGAAGCTCTCCTCCATCAGGATCCAGCAGCCTTCCTTGTTCTCCAGCCCTTTTTTTAAGCCATTGCAGCAATTGATTAGGCTCCAGCTCAGGAAAGTGAATAATGACTTTTCTATTTTTCAAGCTTTTTACAAGCTTTTTTCGTTCATCTAACTTTTCTGCATTAACGATAAATACGACAACTGAGCTTTCCAGAGGATGTTCGATATAATTTAATATCGCTTCTTGACGATGTTCAAGCTTCGAGTTGTCCTTACCTGTCCCAAATACAACACTGTCCTTAACGAGAATTAGCTTTTTCTCCATAAAAAATGGAGCAGAATCAGCCTCCATCATAATCTCATCAAGCGAGGTTTCTTGCGTATCATATTTATTAATCCCCATATTTTGATCTTCGGGCTGAAACATTTTATTTTTTATCAACTCTACAAATTGCTCCATCCGGTATCGATCCTTACCGTACAGTACATAGAAAGGGGAAAACCTACCTGCTTGTACTGCCTTTATCGCATCCGATGCTTCCAATGCTGCACCTCCTAAGGTTGAATCGAGACAAAGTGTACCATTGTCATTAGAAAAGTTCAATGCTCATAGCACAAAACAAAGGGATGACCGCACTTTCATGAGGCATCCCTTTGTTATATGTTAACATTCCTAGCTAGCTCCATGGCACTAGCTATAGAATGGTCTTACGACGGTGTGTACCAGTCGTAGACGTTACATACTGTATATATACGCAGCATGGTATAAAAGTGTTACTCGTTTTGCTCATTTAGATTTATCGTATAGCGATTAGTTTGACCTTCTACATCCGTAACTTCGTAAATAAACGATTGACTTTCTGAATCCCAACCAACAAACTGCGCGGTACCTGTGATAGACATTTCCCAGGTACGGAGCTGCTCATTCGAACTTGTCTCATACAACGCTATTGTATGCCCTTCAATAACAACATAGACCTCTTCATCTGGAGAATAATTCTTCGCTAATTCAGAAGTTTCAGTCGCAATGCCAAGCATTCCTGTACTAGGCTCTTCCATGTCAGCTTCATTCTCCGTTACAGCTGCAATACCTAGCATTTCTTGCTCTGGCTTTTCCATATCTTTTTTAACAAATCCGCCCTGCTTGCTTCCTTCATCAAATTCATTTCTTGACTGATCACTAGCATCTGAGGCGTTAGAATCGCTTGCTAAAGGTGGGGTGTTGGTTTTAACCGACGACTGTCCACTTGCATTACCTTCTGTAGTTGATGTATCTGTGTTGTGTGTAATACCGCTCGGTGTTGACAACGGCTCGATCGTGTAAGCGCCTGTGCTTTCTGTTTGAATATCATTTGCACGCTCCATCATTGCTTCATTGTCTCTAAATAAATTAGAAACATCAAATGGTTGTGCGACACGAGTATCAGATGAAGAACTAATGGCAACATCATATGCTACGCTATTATCGGATCGAGAGCCATTCCATCCCATTGACATTATAAATACGACAGAAGCCGCTGCCGCAACACTTGCTGCTGTTGTAATCCAGCGCATTCTCGCATAACGCTTATGTTTCGATTGAGCGGTTGCTCTTTGTCTATCAATCGCATCAAGCTCCGGCAATATTGAATCTACAATGCTTACCGATGGAGTTACACGAGGCAGCTGTTCCAAGCTTCCTGACAGTAGTGTTAGCTTCTCAAATAAATCTTTACAAGCGTCACATTCAGTTAAATGATTCATCAACAATGTTAGCTCTTGCTCATTCAAATCATAATCTAATTGCCGCTGCATTAATTCACCTACTTCAGTGCATATCATCCCCTAACACCACCTTTCTGATAATCTTGTAGTAATTGCTGTAGCTGTTGTCTCGCTCGGAATAAGTAGGACTTTACAGTATTTAAAGGCAGATCAAGTGAAGCTGCTATCTCGTTATACGAGAAATCCTGTAAATACCGTAAAACTACAACTGTTCGATGATGTTCAGGTAGCTGCTCAATTGCTTGTCTAATATCATCCATAGCAAATGCGGCAAGCACATCATGCTCGACATTACTTTTTTCCTGAAACACAAGCTCATGCTCTTCGATTGATACGGTTGGTTTGCTGCGTCTAAACTTATCAATACAAATATTGGTAACGATTCGCTGTACCCATGTCTTAAACTGAGCCTTTTCCTCATACGTATCTATTTTAGTATAAATCCGAATAAGAGCTTCCTGAGAAGCATCAAGAGCATCCTGCTCATTGTTTAATATATAGTAAGCCGTTCGATACACATGGTTTTCAATCTCTCGCAAAAGAGTGACTAATGCTTCCCGATCACCCGATTGAGCCGATTTTATTAACGATGGCTCTACCACGTGAAAGCTCCCCCTCTCATGCAACCTTATTGACGAAGTGATGTGCTTAAAGGTTGCAGCTTTATAACTGTTATCATTATTTTTATTTGAAATTATTTTCGTTAAATAATATAGCTTTTCATTTATAGATTCCACCACAATAAAGCATATCAAATAATGATACATCCGTCACCGTCTATTTTCATTTCCAGTAATAAAGCTGATCTTTTTTCACCTTAAACATCACTTCTCCTTGCTGATCAATACGCCAGACAAGGCTATTGTATAGTGACAATCTTTCCAAAACATCCGGATGAGGATGTCCATAACGATTGTTGCGCCCAGCAGAAATAACAGTATTACTTGGCTGCGTGTAGGATAGCCATGTATAGTCTGTTGAATAACGACTGCCATGATGTGCTGCCTTCAATACCGATATAGTCGGTAATGGCTCCAGCTGCCCTTCATTAACTTTAGCCGCATGCATGTTCACAAGACGTTCCTCTGCTTCCTTTCCAATATCTCCAGTATATAAAAAAGTAGAGTTGTACACAGTAAGCAAAAACACAAGACTTTGATCGTTCTGTCGTTTTAATTCTTCTATATGACTTGGAGTCTCGAGCAATGGCCACAGAACAACAATTTGGGTATAGCTATCTACCGCTATCGATTCACCGATGAGCGGTGTTCGCAATGGAATTCTCTTTTTCATAATTAATGAGAAGAGCTTTTCAGCATCCTCTGTCGTATCAAAGCTACCATTCCACCAAATCTCCTTCACTGGAATTTGCTTGACAACTTCATATAAACCTCCGATGTGATCGCTATCAAGATGGGATATAATTAATAGATCAATGTGGTGTACACCACGCTTCATGAGCAGTGGCAGCAGCACCTTTTTCCCTACCTCAAATGGATCCCTTCGCTGCTTCCAGTCCTCTTGCTCTCCGAACTTTAAAGTTCCACCGCCATCGACAAGAATGATTTTCCCTGTAGGTGTACGAATGAGACTAGCATCTCCTTGTCCAACATCAAGAAAGCTAATGGTCCCCGTCCGATTAAACAATTGAGGAATATAAGCGTATACAACAAGTAGTACGACCGCTAATGTATAAACTAACGGTTGAACATTCCGTTTTATCCAATGATCAGATTGCTTATAATCGATTGGTTTGTATTCATCGATGACATTAATTGGCTCTGTATCATCCGCCATTTTCCTGTCTTCAGCCTGAGCGACTACGTGCTTAGCTTTCCAGTAACGAAATATCGCAAGCCATAAACTATACCAAAGAATGATCCATATGAGTGAAGGTGTTGCCCAAATCGTATGCAGCTGATGAACATTTCCTAATAAAGCTACGATATCAAAACTTAGCTCATTGCACCAATGGACAATGCTGGAAATTGGTTTGGCGAGCGTTAATGACAAATGCCCTAGCAGCAGCCCAATGCTCGCTAAGGGCATGACGACTGTGCTTATGAATGGTACAAGAAAAAAATTAGCAAGCAATGATAGAATATGAAATTGATTAAAGTAATATATCGTAACGGGGAAGGAGATGATCTGAGCAACGATAGTTATTGAAAGCAGGTCCAAGGCCCACTTCCATCGTGTAGATGTAGAAAATAAGCTTTGAATAGCAGGAACACCTATAATAAGTCCAAGTGTTACGATGAAGGAGAGTTGAAAGCTGACATTATGAAGCATATATGGATCCCATAACACGAGTAAAGCCGCAACGATCGCAATGATGTGAAGACCGTCCTTCAGCTTACCCGCTCGTGCAGCAATTAGTCCGATCATTGCCATCATGCCAGCTCTCAGTACGGAGGGTGATGCACCCGTTAGTGCAACATAGAACGGAATGGCAATTAGGAGCGAATAGATGATTTGCTCTTTACTGCGACGAAGCAGCTTGAGCAGTGCCGTTACCATATACATAAACACGGCTACATGCAAGCCAGATATTGCTAATATATGAGTTAGACCAAGTGTGGAGAAGCTTCGAAATTGTTCAGGATCAAGCTCCGCTCGTATACCTAATATTAATCCTTTAAGATAGCCGCTTTCCTCTGATGAAAACAAGTCGTCTAGTGGAGCTGCAAGTTTTTTTCGCATTTCATCGATGCCATGATACATATAGCTAATATGCCGCGCTAGTTTTATCATTTCCACATTGCTGCTACCCTTGCTTTTCCATAGCCAGTGAATGCCTTGCTGCTTCAAATACATTCGATAATTGAACGCCCCTGCATTGCTTGCTTCCTCAGGTACAAATAGCTCTCCTGCAAGTTTAATTTCTAAGCCGCGATGCCATTGCTTCGCTTCAAACAGCTCTTCTTCAGCAGCTAACGTCACGTGAACGATAAACTTTTCAGCTCTGTCTAAGACATATTCCTCACCGTTAACTACGAGCTGAGCGGATTGAAGCACAAACTTAGCACGATCTCCATCCAGCTCTACTTCACTGACAATCATACCAGTCGCTTGCACATTGGCTTCCTGGAGCTGCTCAGGCAAAGCAGTAACGTTTCGAGCGTCGACCATATATCGCTCTGCAGAACCTCCCAAAAACAGCAGTAGACATAGCACAGCCAGCTTTATTGTACATCGCTTAAACAGCAGCGCAATGCTTATACACAATATAAATGCCATCAATAGATAAATCCACAGATTCAGCTGCTGAATCGAGGCCGCAACATGCCCAAGTAAAAAGGATATTACGATATATACAACCGGTCTTTTGTTCAACGTTCACTTTCCTCCTCAACAAAAAAAGAACCTAGACGTCAATGTCTAGGTTCTTCCTTTTATCTACTATATGGTTGCTATGGTTGAATATCCATCGCCGCATGTGCTGGCGGCTCGTACAAATCTAATGATCTAAAAATAATGCCTACCTGCTCCATTAAATGACGAACCTTTTGGTCATCCTTCGCATATGGCCGATGAAATACGATTTCTTTCACACCACTATTAGCTAGCATATTCGCACAGGTCCAGCAAGGCTGATCTGTCACATATACGACGGAGCCTTCACGATCAATTCGATCGGTAAACAGCAAAAGGTTTTGCTCGGCATGGATGGTACGGATGCAGCGCTGTTTTTTAACGACCTGTTCCTCGCCATGCTCATTATGGACGAGCTCAAATTCCTCAGTGATCATACAGCCTGCTTCTTCACAATCTTCAACTCCCATAGGAGCACCGTTGTACGCGGTACCAAGCAGTTTCTTACCTTGTACTAGAACCGCTCCTACATGTCTGCGGTGACACCTTGAGCGAGTGGATACCATATATGCAATATCCATAAAATAAGTATCCCAATCCTTACGAGCATGCTCTCGTTGCTTGCTTTGCATGTTGATCTTCCCTTCCTCGCATTTCATGTTAGCAATATTATAATCCCAATACGCGTAGGATTGCAAAGCTTGCGCAGGT
>Ga0180216_1003423_pt1 | contig 12594 bp, 8 predicted proteins | sample eDN3rd37CBELigMG_FD_128879 | JGI IMG/M metagenome (GOLD analysis project Ga0180216, IMG submission 128879) | Enriched Miracle-Growth compost microbial communities from Emeryville, California, USA - eDNA 3rd pass 37_C BE-Lig MG (version 2)... ...
ACACCACCTGAGAGGAGGAATCCGTAGATTTACCGGATTCTTACACTTTTGACAGTTCACCCACACGAAACACCTGTCTAAAAATTTTTAAAAAATTGGTGGGTCTAGTTTGCTATACCCTTTTTTTGATTCGAAAGGCATGTTTTCCTTTTCTTTTTCCAACTTCATAAATTCAACTACTTGACATTACACCGCTGGGCTTCTACAGTATGTTATTGATGCTCTACGTGATAATAAATTAACAATCTCCTAGTAGAAAATCCAAAAATATGTAGTTGATAACGCTTACATATTAACATATCGGTTTCTTTTATCGTTATGACGTTATTTATCTGTATTCGCATTTTCATTATATTCTTGCAAACACTTACATTTATATTATTGTTCAAATTTGTAATTTCTTTGGAAATTGGTAATAATTTCAGCTTAAAACGTAAAAAACCTTTAAGGCTTGGAAAAGGAAAGATCATTTCCTTTCCCTAAGCACCTAAAGGTTTTTATTATAAAAATGATTGCGATAATGTTTTAATTCCTCAGCATTTGTTACCCGATGCCGTGCCCAATCAATCAAAATTCGATCGATATAACGGAAGCTTAGCTTTCCTGCAAATACTGCTTCCTTCAAGGCAAGCGTAATAATTTCCTCTGAGTAATGATCTTGATTGAACCAAGCATTGATCGTTTCATACTCCATCGGAGAAAGAGGTCTGCCGAACTCCTGCTCAAACCTGTGAAACAAGCTTGAAACATCATCCTGCTGCTTAATGGCTTCCAGCTTTCGACGATCGGCTTGTTTATTTTCACGAAGCTGTCCAGCATACCATGTCGTTGCTTTTAGCATCCAGCCCGACCAATTATATCGCTCGACGATTAAGCCATTGATCGTATCTTGATCAATACTTAAAAATCCGCCATTTAACAGCTGCTGCAGCCACTTCGTTACTTGAGCGAGCTCTGCTCCCATTGTCTCTGCAAGCTGCTCAGGAGTAGGGAATGCATGCTGCTGGGCGGTAGAAAACTGCATAATTTGCAGCATTAGCATCACTTGTTCATGAGATAAGCCAAGTGCGCGATAGCTCTTTAGCAGCAAAGAATGAACATAGATGCCACCTTCACTATGCATTACCTGCATACCATGTGCATATGCCTTCCATAAATGATCGCTCACCTAAGCCCTCCCCCTTTGAAAAGTAGATTACTTCACAAGACGATAGGTATCACGTGCAATGACAAGCTCCTCATTGGTAGGAACAACCATCACGGTTACTTTTGAATTTGGTGTAGAAATTACGCGCGGCTCTTTGCTGCGAACTTTATTCAATTCTGGATCAAGCTCAATCCCTAGGAAGGTTAAGCCTTCACATACCGCTTGACGTAGTACAATAGAGTTCTCACCAACACCTGCTGTAAATACCATCACATCAAGTCCATTCATTGCTGCAGCATAACCACCGATATATTTCTTCACACGGTATACATACATATCAAATGCTAGCTTAGCATTCTCATTACTTTCCATTGCGTCAGTAATTTCACGCATATCAGAGCTTAAGCCAGAAACTGCAAGCAAGCCGCTATGCTTGTTCAGCATAGAGTTTACTTCGTTTAAAGTTAGCTCTTCTTTATTCATTACATAAGGAACGATCGCTGGGTCTAGGTCACCAGAACGTGTACCCATCATTAAACCTTCAAGCGGAGTCATACCCATGCTTGTATCAAAGGATTTTCCATCCAAAATCGCCGTTAGACTACCACCGTTACCGATGTGGCAAGTAATCATTTTTAGCGAGCTTAGCTCTTTTCCAAGCGCTTTAGCAGCTGTTTCACTTACATATGCATGTGATGTACCATGGAAGCCATAACGACGAACCTTATGTTTTTTGTACAATGTTTTAGGAATTGCATACAAATAAGACGATTTTGGCATTGTTTGATGGAATGCAGTGTCAAATACAACGACCTGCGGAACATCTGGAAGATTCGCTTCAACCGCCAAAATCCCCATCATATGCGCTGGATTATGCAATGGTGCAAGCTCAAATAGTCGTCTAATTTCATTCTTAACTTCACTCGTTACGACTGCTGAGTTTTTAAATGTTTCCCCACCATGGACGATACGATGACCAACTGCATCGATTTCGCTCATTGCTTTTACTACACCGTGCTTATCATGAGTGAGCATCTCGATCACAGATTTAACACCTGCAACATGATCTAGAATTTCTTTAACCTCAACGACTTCATCCTTGCCAGTTGGCTCATGCGTTACGATTGAAGAATCCATACCAATTCGTTCTACACGGCCGCTAGCAAGCACGCTTTCATCGCTCATATCAAAAAGCTGGTATTTGATTGACGAGCTACCAGCGTTAATAACAAGTATCTTCATTTAAATTCGATCTCCATCCGTATCATATTTGAAAAAGCCTGCGCCTGTCTTTACACCAAGTTGCCCTGCGCGCACCATTTTTTTAAGTACAAAGGAAGGACGATATTTCAGTTCCCCGTATTCACGGAACATATTCTCAAGCGCAGCTTGTACGGAATCCAATCCGAAATGATCAGCCATTTGGAATGGGCCGTATTTGAAGGAATATCCGTTACGCATCGCTTGGTCGATATCCTCTGCAGTTGCAACCCCTTCTTCTAGTACATGGAGCGCTTCATTAATAAACAGGCAAATTAAACGTGTAGTAACAAAGCCTGGCGATTCAAATACCATAACCGCTTTTTTCTGTATAACATCGGCGAAGTTTTTCATCGCTTCTACTGTTTCTTCAGAAGTTTTCAAGCCGCGAACAACCTCAACAATGTTAATCGTTGCTACTGGATGAATAAAGTGCATACCGATCACGCGCTCAGGTGAACGTGTTGCACTTGCAATTTCAGTTAAACTAAGTGAAGAGGTATTACTTGCCAAAATCGTTGATGGCGCAGTAATTTGGTCCAATTGCTTGAAGATTTCTTTCTTATCCTCAAGCTCTTCATTAATGGACTCAATAATTAGCTCACATTGTGCTAATTGCTCAATATCCGTTACAGAATGAATACGAGATAGAATTAATTTTTTCTCTGATGAAGTAATTGCCCATTTCTCTATCTGTTTATCTAAGCTTACTTCAATCATATGCTTCGCATGCTCTAGGCGATCAGCGGAGCTTTCCATAATGTAAACATCGAGGCTATTTTTAGCAAGCATTTCTGCTATACCTTGCCCCATTGTTCCTACTCCAACAACTCCAACTTTCTTAATCATAGGTATTAGTTTCTCCCTTGGTTTGTAGTCAATATTATTATACCTGTTTTTAAGATATTTTGTAGAGAAGGTAAGCGCTATTCTGCAAATTGTTACAAAATTATCTTATTTTCAAGCGGTTTCTTCATAAGATTGCGAAAGTTGTCACCATTAATGAATTCCTCATCTAGTAAAATAGGCAAAGCCTGTTCAAATATTCCAACATAATGGAGCAAATGATTTTTCGTTTTCTCTAGACATTCATTTAATACTTCGTTACTAATAACACTCCAACGATCCGCTGTCATCATATTACTATTAATGATGCCTTGACTCGTTAATCCGCATTCCACCATCGTTTTAACAATATTTAACGCTTGATCGAAGTCACCTTTAGAGCCTGTGCTGCGCTCACCATAAAAGATTTCCTCAGCTACCGCTCCACCTAATGTGACCATTATTTTATGCTCTAATTCAGTTTTTGTATACAGATATTTATCTGCAAGCGGAGTATGTCGTACAAACCCAAGCGCTCCGCCACGAGGAGCAAGCACTACCTGTGCTACTGAGCCAGGTGTTGTCACTTCGGCCATAATCGCATGCCCTAATTCATGACGCGCGACGCGTACTTTATCTTCTTTCGTTGCTTCACGATTATTCTTCTCACCTAATAAAACTTTATCGATTGCATTTTGAATATGCTCCTGCTCAATGAGCTCCTTGCCTTCACGCATGGCATAAATCGCTGCTTCATTCATAACCGCTTCAAGCTGTGCACCTGAAAATTGATACGTATCCTTCGCTAGTTCGTCAAAATTAATATTGTCAGCTAAGTTTTTATTGGCTGCATGCAGCTGCAAAATATGCTTTCGAGATTGCTTATCTGGCAGCGCCACCTCAATATGACGGTCAAAGCGTCCTGGACGCAGCAATGCTTCATCCAAAATATCTTTACGGTTCGTTGCCGCAATTAACAATATATGCACCTCGGCATTATGATAAATACCGTCCAGCTCTGTTAACAGCTGATTAAGCGTCTGGTCATATTCTCGCTGCTGTCCGCCATCACGTTTACCACCGATGACATCAATTTCATCTATAAAAATAATTGCACTTTTTTTGCCTGCTGCTTTTGCCTGTGAACGAGCTTTGTTAAAGAGCTCACGAATACGGTTCGCACCAGTACCTACATACATTTCTACAAATTCACTACCTGATGCCGCAACAAATGCGCTATCTGTGTAATTAGCTGCCGCTTTAGCAAGCAAAGTCTTACCTGTCCCTGGAGGCCCTGTAAGCAATATACCCTTCAGTATACGAATACCGCGCTTAGCTACCTTCTCACGATTAACGAGAAAATCAAGTGCCTCCTGCAGCTCTTGCTTTACATGCTCCTGTCCCCCAACCTCATCAAAGGTAATCGGCTGGATTACATTCTGCCCTTTATTTTTTAAACTAGCTAGCCCAACAGTCGCTCGATTGTTGCTAGTTACATAAAACAACATCGTACCAAGTACCAATGCTAGTACGGCTGCACCGATATGAACAAAATAGCCAAGTACAAAAATAATGACTGCAGCGATTGAGCCTAGTATGATTTCATTTCTATAATTTCGCATTTTGCCATACCTCCATCTTACCGCCTTCAAGCGGCAGCATTTTATCAAAACGCTGACCATCCTTATGCAACGTAATGTATACATATTGCTCGTCAATCTCTGTAACAGCTTCTACGCCTTCATATTGCTGTTCAATAGTGTTCATTAGCTCAGGCAATTCGGAGTAATTACCGTTAGCCATAATTTCTGCAACTGCAAACAATTGCTCGCGCCAAATAGTTTGCAGCTCCTTCTTCTGATCATTGCTGTCACTATCACTAGCTAATTGCAAGACATACTGGCTATTATTCAGCTCATGCTCGTCCATAATCTCGGTTAGCTCACTGATCGCATGCTGCAGTTGATTGTCCTGCTCTACCTGTAATGTTAAATGGTACACACCATCCTGCTTTTTTATCGGTGAAGTGATTTGTGAATATTTTAAGCTTGCTAGCTGCTGCTCAAGTGGCTTTTGCTTTGCAATATATTGGTATCCTAAGCTCACTGCTGCTAGCAGTAGCACGACTATAACAAATGTGATAACAATCGGTTTTAGCTTCATATCTTTCATAGCAGCATCTCCTCTAAATTTTATTATTTATTAAACTAATACATGATTAGTATATCAGTTTGTATATCAGTTCAGTATATCAATTAGTATATCATATATTGATATCAAGATTAACCGTATAAAAAAAGGAAGAGATCAGAAATAGTCAGCAATGTTTAAAAATTAAACCATTTATGACGTTGAGAATTGTAATTCGAATGGTTCGTTAGTTTTCGCTCCTTGTGCATATTACCTCTTGTTAGTAATGATAAAAGCGATGATATGAAAAGGAGAAAATAACGATGTCCAAACAATCACTTGACGATCTTCGTAATGAAATCAATCTCCTCATTTCTGAGGCTGAAGTGCTGCTCACCGAGCGAGCAGCATTTTATACAGATGGCAATAAGCTTGCAATTAGAGAAATGCTAGCGCAAGCAAAGCTTAGATTACAGCTTCAAGAGGCGCCATTTACTAGAAATCGCAGCTTTTACTGTCCTACTGATGAGGAACAGCTGCAATTTATTATCGAACGTTATACGATGGTACCGCCTTTCAAGCAAGAAGGTGACGTCTATACGTTTTATGGTCTAAAACATGCAATCAACTGGTTTAAGCAGCAGGATGCAATGTTCGGTAGCGTAGAACAAATACTAGCAAGAGCTAAGCTCGCAGCTCAGCAAAGTAAGGAATTGCTCCATCAGGCTGTGATTGGTGAGAAGGCTGGTCAATTCCCTGCTGAAGCGGTGGAGAAATTGCAGAAGGAATTATGTCAGTTGCAGGAGCTGCAGGTTTCCTCTGCATCGCCATCCTTAGAGGAGCTGGCATTACAAACCGTTGCCTGTCGCAACAGTCTTCGGGCATGTCGCCACGCTCGAATATTACGAAGTGATGTGGCCCCTTCCTGCAATCTCTATGTCAGCAACGAACAGCGACCTGCCATATTAAAAGCTATTACGAATGATCCCACTATTGCTTCATATTACAAACAGATTAAATTACAGACTGAACGCTATACATTAGATTATCTTGAGCAAGTACTTCATGATATAAGCTATCAGCGAGCGAATTATGAGGAGCTTAATAAGCGTTATTCACTGTGGAGCTCATCTGGAAAAGTTATTAATTTCAAAGCACCGATTGGCACACATTATGGCAGACTAAGCTTTACATTACCGTCGGTCAGCAATGATGCCGACGGGCTAGGACATATTTGGTTAAAAAACATCTCCATTCAATCATCAAGTAAAGGTGACTTGCCCATTGACAATGGAAGCTTTGAAGACGGGGATGATCTGCCGAACCATTGGAGCTTTATTGTTCATAAGGGAGAGCCTGAAGCACGCCTTGAACGATCGTATCCTTTAAATGGAAGTTGTGATTCAGCTACCTCAGCTCGTTCGGTCTATCTTTGCAATCCGACAAATGAAGATGAGATTGCGCTTAACTACGATAAGCACATCAGGCTCGAGGCAGGTGAAAAGTACACCCTTCAATTTGATACAAAAATTGATGGAAAGCTTAAAAGTGGCTTACTCGTAAAGATTGACTATTTTAGCGAGCAGCATCAGCCTATTGGTCAGTTTAGCTACTCCTTCAATCGCAAATCCTCCATCGCTGGAGGTCAGTTTCAACTGCCGATGCAATGTGATGCGATTCAATATTGGCTAAGCGGTGATGAGACTTATGCACACAAGGTGAAATACGCATTGCTCTATATTTTCAATGATTTCTGCCAAGGAGCGGAGCATTGGCTTGTTACGAATTTACGACCAGAAGGCAGTGATAGCTACGGTGCAGTGCAAGCTGGGCGGCTGCTTAGCGTTGCTGCGGTAAGCTACTCGCTGATTGTCGAGGCAAATGTATTTAGTGAAGAAGAGAAGAATACTTTCTATCGTTTAGTTGAATACTTGCTGCATTATGTGCTAGATTTACGCGATCGAACAGAATGGACAGCGTATGAAGCACAGCAAGGCTGCAGCAATTGGCAAACAGATATGTGTGCTGGAGCTGCACTAATGATGATGGCTTTACGCGACTTTCCTAATCGCTTGGCGTGGCTATACAATGCTGAGGCTGTATTAAAAGCTCAGTTAGAGCTAAATGTGAATCCCGATCATTCATGGCCTGAATCGATTCGCTACCATGTTGCTGCACTTGAGAGGTTTGCTGGATATGCCAAGGTATCCCAATTCATAACAGGTCAGCAATGGTTTACCGTCGATAGCGTATTGCCTGGAATGTTTAAATATTTAATTGATATGCAGACGCCCTCGTATCCGTATTTTAATCATACGATTGGCACGCCTCCGTTCGGCGATCACGCATTGACAGCTGGCGCAGAATATGGCAGCTTTCCTGTCTATATTCATGATATCGCAGCGCTTCATCCTCAATTAGCAGATGAGATGTATCATACATGGGTTGCTGCTGGCTCACCGATGAAGAAAATTTGGGGCGAGGGCATTCTATTTGAAAATTTAATTTCATCCTTAAAGGATTATTCTGTGCAACATCCATTATCAATATCGACAACACTGCAGTATCGTCATTCTGGTAATTATATTTTTCGTTATAGGGATAGCGAACAGCATGGACATTATTTCGCGATCATGTCTAGTCCAGCAAAGGTCGCTCACGGTCATCTTGATCAAGGCACATTCATTCTGTATTACGATGGCATCCCGCTTATTATGGATTCTGGGATTGAAGGATATTTCGATGCAACAACCGAGTGGCATATTAGCTCATACTCGCATGCATGTGTTCAATTTTCTACGAAGGAGCAAGTGGATTGGCATGATCAGCCATCTACGATAAATCTGACTGCAGGGACATATAGCTTAGCGCGTGGCTGGGTAGATACTCCTACAAGCAGTACGGTAAAATCTGCGTCAACTACGGAGGATATTGATGAGATATTGATTGAAATAGACAATCCTAAGGGGTACGGCAAGCATTTGCGTCATGCTCTATTATTAAAGCAGCTAGGAGTCACAATTATTTCAGACGCCATTATCGGATTTCACGAGAACGTGCTGCTCAATCTGCCACTGGCTGCGAAAACAGTGAAACGAGATGATCATACATTTCATATAACAACTCATTCTGATGTTGAGCTTGATATATTTATGCTGCAACCAACCGAATCTATTACGTTAGAGCAAGGCCGCTCCACTCATTTTATGGAAGGCGACGATACAGATTGTTCATATATGACCTATATTCGAGTTGTTAGTAGTGCTGCACACGGATTTCTCACTGTTTTAGCTCCTCGAACGTCTGATCTGGAACCGATAATCGTGGAGCAGCATCAATGTAATGGCTATATTATTTCTTCAAATAATATAAGCTACTGGATTAGGCTGGATCAGCATCAATTGCTCGCAACGCCTATTACTACATACCATGAGGAGGGTCAGTAGCAATGATTGGACGAATTGACTTATTTAAGACATGGGATGTTCAACATAATGCAGAGCAATTAGCCAGTCAGGATATTAGGAGCAAGCACACAATTCCGCTCTATGTAAGCTATCCAAGGCAAGCCGATGGCGAGGGCTGGTATCCCATTGGATTTGAGCAAGGAAATGTGAATGCCTTTGACGCGATGAATTGGTATGGCTTAGAGCTTATTGTTGATAGCCGTCAAGTTGGTAATGATTCGGGGATCGGGAATGAAGTTGAAGGTCAGGATAGCGCCAATAACAGAACAATCAACGAAATTAGTATTACTGCACATTTCATTAATTCAGAATCTGTCCATGCCAAGCTTAGCTATGTTGGAAGCAGTGAACAGCAGCTATGTGTAAGCTGGAAAGATTTTGAAGTGGAGTCTGCAAAGGCTACTATATGGCGATACCTTACTGGCTTTACGATAGATAGTAATGCTGCTGAGATCAAAGGCTTAAGCTTAATTAAAGCAAAAGCAATTGATCTAAGCTGCAAGCGTAAGGGCTTGAGCGGTGATGTTGGCGAAGAGCTTCACTACGAGCTTTCAGTAATCAATTGTAGTGTAACGGAACAGCTTGTCAGCATTAAGCAGCAGTTTAAAGGCTGGGAATCATTAATAGCATACATTACTCCTGAGGAGTTTATTGTTGCTCCTAATAGCTCTACAACTGTTCAAGTGAGCTTTACGATACATCAGGATATGGTTGAAGGTGGACATGAGAGTAGTACGATTGTTGCTATCGGCAATGGCAATCATGCGTTAGCTGCAAGGTTAGAGCTCCGATCGATGAGGAAGCTGCCTCATCCATATATTTATTGGAACCATCTGCAATGGAAGCAGAGAATGGCGCTAATCCAGCAGCATGACTGCTTTCAAGCAGGCTATGAACGAATTCTGCAGGATGCAGAGGATTGGGTTGTCTCTCCCCCACTCCCTATTGAAGAGCGAGATTATTGCTATAACACATCTGAAGAGCATTATATTATGTCGGCTGCCTACGCCTATGCCCTTACTGGTGAGATTCGCTATGCGGAAAAGCTTGCTTTATTTTTCCGATACTTTACCGATCCTCATCATGGGTATCCACGTAAATTAAAAGGCTGCAGTCAAAGCTATGTTCAGGAGGGACATTTTTTCCAGCATCTCGCCATTCCTTACGATATTATATATGATTCAGGACTATTATCTGACGAAGATAAAGCAGCCATCGAGCACTGCTTTATTTTATATATGGATATGCTTGATTTTCATATTCGAGATGGACATATCTCCAACTGGCTATTATCAGAAATAACAGGCGCAGTCTATTGTGCATTGGCACTTCAAGATATGGATCGAATACAGCGATTTGTGTTTGGTCCAGGAGGAACGGTTGAACAGCTGCAATATGGCTTTTTCAATGACGGCTGGTGGTATGAATGTACCGTTAGCTACAACACATGGGTCGGCTCAATGTGCTTGCACACTGCTCATGCGCTTTTGCCTTTTGGCATTAATCTTATTCATACCCATTTTCCAGCTCCATACAATAGGCAAGTAAACAGCACTTATCGCAATCAGTCACCCATTCTGAAATTTGCTATGGTCAATGAACGCTGGGGCGGCAATGAAAAAAACTATATTTGTATTAAAGATATGTTTGATGCGGTCATACCTTTTCTTGATTATCGTGGAGTGATCTTCGGTATTAACGACTCCCATGAACGAAAGCTTGAGGGTGTTCATTTTGGCTCCACGTATGATCTTGCCTATCATTACTATCGTGACGAGCAATATATCCCGGTCATTAACATGCAGGAAACTGTTGATCCAATCTTCGGTCACTACGAGCTGCCAGATGTAAAAACTGTATTTGTAAGTAAAAATGCCTATTCAGACAACATCGGAATCGTCATGACGAGAAGTCAGAAGGCTAACCGACCACAGCGTGAGCAAATTCAAGCCGTTCTGCGTTATGGATCACATGGCTATGCACACGGGCATTTTGATCGTACCGAACTGTTATCGATTATGCGGTATGGTAGAAGCTTTTTTAATCCTGAGCATGTGTGGTGGGGCTACCTTCACTTTATGTATAAATTTTATGTGCAAAATTCAATGACGAAAAATATGGTCGTTGTCGATAATAAAATGCAGCTTCCAGCTGACTCTAGAAAAACATTATTTTATAGCGGCAGCATGATACAAGTCAGTGCAGTTGAAACGACGACGCAGTGGGCATATCCTCCATACGGTGGAATGATCTATCGCCAAGGTGAAACATTGCAGCAACGCTCAAGATTAAATGCCTGCTCCCTCCCTGCTGCGCCTGACGAAGCGAAGTATGGCGAGCTATCTCATTACTCAGAGCCAGTTCATCAAAAAAGATTAATGGTGTTAGCAGATGACTATATCGTCCTGTTCGATTGGGTTAGCGGATCGCAGCAGCATCATTATGATTGCCTCTTTCAAATTAAAGGGTTTCAAGGACTTTCTGGGCAAAATCTAACGAAGCTAAAGCATTCAAGTCAATGGACAGAAAACCCGCTCTCTGATGCTCAGTTTATTACCGATTGTCATTGGTATGAGGCTAAAGGAGCGGTAAAAGCTCAATTTGTAACGATATTTGGTGAAGGTGAAGATCTAAGAGGAACACGAAGCTTCTATAACGAGCCTGGTATTTTGCAGCTTGATGTCTACACCGCTTGGCCACCAGAAACCCAGCATATAATCGGTCGTGCAGCCGAGGATCACGGTATGTTGATCCCGATCGATTATCGCGTTGAGGTAGATGGGGTTACGATACAGCAAGCCTCACTTGACGCTTGGCTCCTTGGCGAGGGTCGTGTAGAAATCGAGCTATCACCAGCAACCAAAAAAGTTTCCTTAATCGTAAAAAATCATCCACTTTATAATGAACAGGGCTATCCATACCAAGCAAAGCAAGGACTGTTCTGGGGTTATGGCTATATCGTGACGAGCGACAATAGTCACATTCCGATTACCGAGCTTCCTATCACTTTTCATAATATCGATACTGGCTACGGGATCGGCAAGGATTATGAGAATGGCCGAGTTACGATTATCGGTGAGGAATATGCCGAGGCAATTCCGACAAGTCCACTAGATCATCAAAAAGAAGCTGTTATTCATGTTCATTTCGATCAGCTTGAGCAATCATTACATCCAATCAAATTTGTCGGCTTAATCGGAGCAGATGCATTTCCAGGCGATGAAGCACAGCGCCGAAGCACGTACGGCATTCGTACATATGGTGAAAATACCCGCTATGTAACCGTTATTGAACCCCATGAAGGGCAAGCGGTTGTTCAAGCAGTCACTGCTGACAACGAAAATAAAGTAAACATTCATCTTGCAGATGGGCGCATGCAGGTCATTACAGTACACAACCTGCATAATGGAGAGAATAGCCTTGTCATTGAGGAATACCAGCAAGGGAAACTATTAAGATCGGAACATACGTAACACTTCTGTCAAACTTAAGCAGGACGGGGATGCCCTTGTGTCAGCACTAGCTAGCTGACCTGTGGCCTCCCCTTTTTGTTAAAAAACTTCACTTATTGATTAAGAAACGTACATACTACCTTGCGTCGTTGAACCTTATAATATAATGCACGACGAATTACAACAAGATAGCCCAGCGGTGTAATGTCAAGTAGTTGAATTTATGAAGTTGGAAAAAGAAAAGGAAAACATGCCTTTCGAATCAAAAAAAGGGTATAGCAAACTAGACCCACCAATTTTTAAAAAATTTTTA
>Ga0180216_1003425_pt1 | contig 12588 bp, 13 predicted proteins | sample eDN3rd37CBELigMG_FD_128879 | JGI IMG/M metagenome (GOLD analysis project Ga0180216, IMG submission 128879) | Enriched Miracle-Growth compost microbial communities from Emeryville, California, USA - eDNA 3rd pass 37_C BE-Lig MG (version 2)... ...
AGCGGCGCTCGAAGCGATCGAGCCCGCATCCGACCTCGAAGCCCAGCTCTCGATGGTGCGCGACGACATCACGGCCAAGCGCGCGACGCTCGCCGAGATGCGCGCCGAGCAGCAGGCCATCGTGCGTGAAGCCGAGCTTGCCGACCGCCGCCTGAAGGCATTGGCCGCCGACATGACGGCGTCGATGCAGCGTCAGGAAGGTGCCCGCATGCAGCTCGCCACGCTCGAGCAGCGCATGGCGGAAGCGCAGAGCGCGCGCTTTGAACTCACCGACGCGCCGGAAGCCTTCGCCGAGAAGCGCGAAGCGCTCATCAGCGAAGTCGAACTTGCCGAAGCGGATCGCCGCGGCTGCGCCGACCGCCTGCAGGAAGCCGAGAACAAGCTCGCCGAAGCCGACCGCGACGCCCGCGCCGCGCTGGAAGCGGCGAGCCAGGCGCGCGAAGGCGCGGCGCGCTCCGAGGAGCGCTTCGAGGCGGCCAAGCGGCGCCTTGCCGACATCGCGCGCGAGATCCACGACACGCTCGAGGTCGAGCCGTCGCAGGTCGCCGAACTCGCCGAGCTCAAGCCGGACGATCCGCTGCCGGATATCGTCGAGACGGACGCGACTTTGGAGCGCCTGCGCCGCGAGCGCGAGCGCCTCGGCGCGGTCAACCTGCGCGCCGACGAGGAACTGCAGGAAGTCGAAGCGCAGCACACCTCGCTCGCCGCCGAGCGCGACGACCTCGTGCAGGCGATCGGCAAGCTGCGCCAGGGTATCCAGAGCCTCAACCGCGAGGCCCGCGAGCGGCTGCTCGTGTCGTTCGAGCAGGTGAACAAGCACTTCCAGCATCTGTTCACGCAGCTCTTCGGCGGCGGTACCGCCGAACTGCAGCTCATCGAGAGCGACGATCCGCTGGAAGCCGGCCTCGAAATTCTCGCCAAGCCGCCGGGTAAGAAGCCCGCCACCCTGTCGCTGCTCTCGGGCGGCGAGCAGGCGCTGACGGCCATGGCGCTGATCTTCGCGGTGTTCTTGACCAATCCGGCGCCGATCTGCGTGCTGGACGAAGTCGACGCGCCGCTCGACGACCACAACGTCGAACGGTTCTGCGACCTGCTGGACGAGATGACCAAGTCGACCGACACGCGCTTCGTGATCATCACGCACAACCCGATCACCATGGCGCGCATGAACCGGCTGTACGGCGTCACCATGGCGGAACGCGGCGTGTCGCAGTTGGTGTCGGTGGACCTCGAAGCCGCCGTCCGCTTCCGCGAAGCGGGCTAAGCGCCCAAGCGGGGTTCTACATGGGCAAGGCGCGGGTTCGCGCCATGCCCGCGGCCCATGCCTGCGGACCGCCCTGCCCTGCGCAAAATGTCTGCTGCCGAATTGGTATGCGGGTAAGCTGGCGCGCCGAGATGTGACATTCGCCGAAAATTTGGCGCTAAAACCAAGCCTTCCAGTCTCGTCCACCTTCAGGGACGGGCTTCGATCACCACCACGACGGCTGGAAGAACCGGCATGAATGTCGGATCGGCGACGCAAGAAACGCCAGGGGTGCGCTTACGACGCCTAGGAGAGAAAGACGCTTAACTAGGCGGCTTCGACTTCGGCTGTTTCCTCCCTGATCACGATATGCGGCGCGCCCTCGAGCCAGGCCGCGTTTGGCTTCCACACATGATCCTGTCCGCAGGCGGGGCAGCGCATCTTCGCTTCTATGTGTGGTAGCCGGCGAAAGTCACCGGCTTCCATCTCGATCGCTGTCGACACCGTACGTCCCGTCGAAGGGCATCGGATCATCACGGTACTCATGGCAACTCTCCGTGTGCTTGCCTCCTCGCACGACGTCCACGGAACTCCGGGAACATGTCGGGCTCACGGCAGAGACGGTCGGCCAAAAAAAAGTTTGCGTGATCGCATTCGGCCAGGAACCAAGTTGGGGAGGCCGCGTTGTCAGCCCGTAAGAGAGTTTTGTCGGGCGGCTCCCCCCCTTACCCCCCGAATAGCCGTCTGGCGAAAGGCCCCGAGCTCAGGCTCGGGGCCTTTTTTTTATCACCCTTTGAACCGGCCGCCGCGCGGCCGCGACCCATCAGGGCCGAGCGCCGTCGTTCGGCACGATGGCGGCGCCTGCGCGTTCCAGATAACCTTACTTTATTGACCGCTTTTCAGGAGCATTACCAATGTCCACCACAGGCTGGATCGTCGTCGGCGTAATCGTCGTCGCCGTCATCTGGGTGATCAGCATCTACAACGGCCTCGTCGCCATGCGGCAGCGGGTCAACCAGGCCTTCGCCGACGTCGACGTGCAGCTCAAGCAGCGGCACGATCTGATCCCGAACCTGGTCGAAACGGTAAAAGGCTATGCGGCGCACGAGCGCGGCACCCTCGAAGCGGTGGTTCAGGCGCGCAATGCAGCGATCGCCGCGCCGGGCGTCGAACAGAAGGTGGCGGCCGAGAACATGCTGACCGGCGCGCTGCGGCAACTTTTCGCCCTGTCGGAATCCTATCCGGACCTCAAGGCCAACCAGAACTTCCAGCAGCTCCAGGCAGAACTGTCGGATATCGAGAACAAGCTCGCCGCCTCGCGCCGCTTCTTCAACAACGCGGTGCAGGAATACAACACCGGCATCGAGCAATTCCCGGCCGCCCTGTTCGCCGCCACGTTCGGCTTCACCCATCGCACCTTCTTCGATCTCGGCGACGCCCGCCCGCAGCTCGAGCAGGCGCCGAGCGTGAAGTTCTAGCTTCTGTCCTTCCGGGACGCGCCAAGGCGCCCTCGGAATCCAGACATTGGCTCCGCGTTATCTCTCTGGATTCCGGACTCGCGGCCTTATCGGCCGCGCCCCGGAATGACGGAAGCAAGCCATGGCGGCGTACGGTCTCTACACACACATCCAGGCGAACAGGCGCCGCTCGGTCGCGCTGCTGATCGGCCTGTTCTTCCTGGTCTATGTGCTCACCTATGCCGGCGCGCTCGTCGCCGAGGTGATGACCTATGGCGACGCGCCGCTCGACTACCTGATGCGCGCCGCGCTCTACGATGCCGTCAAGGCGGCGCCATTCGTCACCGTCGGCACCATCATCTGGGTGCTGATCGCCTACAAATTCCACCAGACCATGATCGACGCGCTCACCGGCGCGCATAACGTGACGCGGCAGGAGGAGCCGCGGCTCTATAACCTGCTCGAGAACCTCTGCATCTCGCGCGGCATCACCATGCCCAAGCTCAAGATCGCGGACGACGACGCGCTCAACGCCTTCGCGACCGGGCTCAACGACAAGCAATACTCCATCACGGTCACGCGCGGGCTCATGCGCGCGCTCAACGACCAGGAAATGGAGGCCGTGCTCGGCCACGAGCTCACCCACATCCGCAACGGCGACGTCCGTCTCCTGGTGATCGCCGTGGTGATCGCCGGTGTGATCTCGTTCTTCGGCGAATTGATCTTCCGCGTGTTCTTCCAGGGCCGCTTCTACGGCGGCGGCCGGCGCTCGTCCTCGAGCGACGGCGACAAGAAGGGCGGCGCCGGAATCGCCATCATCATCGCGCTGGCCTTGATCGCGATCGCCTGGATCCTGTCCATCGTCATCCGCTTTGCGCTGTCGCGGCGCCGTGAGTTTCTCGCCGATGCGGGCTCTGTCGAACTCACCAAGAATCCCGACGCGATGATCTCGGCGTTGCGCAAGATCGAGAACCGCGGCGAACTCGCTTCCGCCAATTCGGCGGTGATGGAGATGTGCGTCGACAATCCGCGCACGGGCTTTGCCGATCTCTTTGCGACGCATCCGTCCGTCGACGCCCGCGTCGCCGCGCTCGTGCAATATGCCGGCGGTCACGATCCCGGGCCGCTCGCGATCGCTCCTCCACTGGACCAAAGCGACGTCGAACAAGCGCCGGAAGGTCCGTGGGGCAGCACGCCGCAAGATCAGGGTAGCGCAACCACACAGGGGCCCTGGGGCACCGCGCAAGAGCAACCGGGCGGCAAGCCGTTCCTGCCGGGCGAACCGCCGATCGATCTCGGCAACGGCCAAGGTCCATGGGGACCGAAGCGCTGAACACCGCCGGTCAGTATCCGCGCACGTAAGCAGAGATTGTCACGCATTACGTCCATTGACTTGCGTCAATGCTGCGCATGACCGCGCGCGCGCATCGTGACAGGCACTGAAGTCGGCATACCGTTGTTATTCAAGCGTCTTCGGTTTTACCGCGGACGATGAAAGTATGGAGTGTGCGATGAAAGCGATATTGTACGCGATAGGTTTTGCGGCTGTGCTCGGCGTGACACAAGCCCAAGCGCAGCCGATCAATCTCACCGGCAAATACAAATGCATTGAGCTCTGCCAATACGGACTGGTCGGCGGCAATGCCTTCATCACCCAGAACGGCTGGGACATGAATGTCGTCAACGTGGCGGGCCAAGCCAGCCGCGCGTGGTTCGACTGGTTCTCGCCGACGCGGATCTGGTTCGAGAGCTGGAACACCGGCGCCGTCTATTCGCCCGACGGCATGATCATCCAATTCGATCGCGGCACGATATGGCAGCGCGATCTCGGCCTGCCGCCGCCCCCGCCGCGACGCCGGCGCTAGACCTTAAACCGCGGGCACGATCAGACGGATTGCGTCATCGTGCTTTCGATAGCTTTCGTTCTGCCCGGCATCTTCGCGCGCCGACAGGCGGCCGCTGGGCAGAACACGCGCGCGCTCAAGATGTCCGCGCGTGCATGATGAGCCGCGGACGTCAGGCCTAATGTCCTTCGAAGCCGATGAGCGTGCGCACCGGCACGCCGAGCTTGCGCAGCTTCTCCGCGCCGCCGAGATCCGGCAGGTCGATGACGAAGCAGGCCGCCAGCACTTCCGCACCCAGTTGCCGCAAGAGCTTCACCGCGGCCTCCGCCGTGCCGCCGGTGGCGATGAGATCGTCCACCAACACCACGCGCTCGCCCGCGACCAGCGCATCGGCGTGCATCTCGATGATGTCCTCGCCGTATTCCAGCGCATAAGCGACGTTCACCGTCTTGTGCGGCAGCTTGCCCTTCTTGCGGATCGGCACGAAGCCGGCCGACACCTGATGCGCCACCGCGCCGCCGAGGATGAAGCCGCGCGCCTCGATGCCGGCGACCTTGTCGATCTTCATGCCGGCCCAGGGCTGCACCAGCTCGTCGACCGCGCGGCGAAACGCGCGCGCATTGCCGAGCAGCGTGGTGATGTCGCGGAACACGATGCCGGGCTTGGGATAGTCCGGAATCGAGCGGATGGAATTGCGCAGGTCGGATTCGATGCTCGGAGGATTCATAACCGTCTCTTCACGTCGCGCCTGTCGTGCCCACGATCGGGACATCCATTGCGGCGCAGCTTCTGGGAGATCACATAGGACTGGGTTTATTGGATCATCCGCGTTCGCGCGGATGATGACACAGAGTATGCGGCGATGCCACGCTCTAGCTCCCGCCGAGCACCCGGCCCGCCACCGCGTCGAGCTTTTTGAGCAGCTCGGGATCGCGCGCGTCCGGCGCCGTAATCAGCGCTGTGTCGAGCGCGCGGTCGGAGCCGACCGGGCACATCTCGTGAATGCGCGGAAAGTCCGCGGCAAGCCGCGCGACCAGGCGCTTGGCGCGCTCGGAATTGTCCTGCAGCACGCCGACGATGTCGGCCACCGTGACGGCGTCGTGCTCGGGATGCCAGCAGTCGAAATCGGTGACCATGGCGACGGTCGCGTAACAGATCTCGGCCTCGCGCGCGAGCTTGGCTTCCGGCAGGTTGGTCATGCCGATCACCGAATAGCCGAGCGTCTTGTAGGTCATGCTCTCGGCATAAGTGGAGAACTGCGGCCCTTCGATGCAGACATAGGTGCCGCCACGCACGACCGGGATGCCTTCCTTGCCGGCCGCCTCGTCGATGCGCAGCTTGAGCCGCGGCGACACCGGGTGCGCCATCGACACATGCGCGACGCAGCCTTTGCCGTAGAACGAAGTCTGCCGCAGATGCGTGCGGTCGACGAACTGATCGACCAGCACGAACGTGCCCGGCGGCAGCTCTTCCTTGAACGAACCGCAGGCCGAGAGCGAGACGAGGTCGGTTACGCCGGCGCGTTTGAGAACGTCGATGTTGGCGCGGTAGTTGATGTCCGACGGCGACAGGCGATGGCCCTTGTCGTGCCGCGACAGAAACACGACCGGCAGGCCGTCGATGTCGCCGATGCGCAGCGGACCGGACGGCTCGCCCCATGGGCTGGCGATGGTCTCCTCGCGCACGTTCTGCAGGCCGGGCAGATCGTAGATGCCCGAGCCGCCAATGATGCCGAGAACTGATTTCGTCGAGCCGCTTTCGGTCACTTCGTCACCTTAGAAGGTTGGCACTGGCTGGAATGCACCGACGATGGCAAAGCGCCTCGGGTCGTGCGTTAAACGTTGACATCTTTAGGTTGTGTAATTTACAGTTCTTGCGCGGTAAAGTTGTCCACGCAAGCGGGAGAACCCCATGGCTGGCAATGAACGATCCGTCATCCTCCACTTACCCGACGATTCTCTAAGCAAAACCGCCAGGTTCGGCAAGGAAGGCCTGGAAGACCTAGTCAAATCGATGTTCGGCGGCCAGGTCGGGCGCGACATCGACAAAGTCATCGTACGCAGCGGCAGCGGCGCACCGAGCAAAGACCGCCCCGACTGGATGAAAACCATCTGGAGCCGGGCCTGCTGACGCAGGCGACATCGCAAAAATCTCACAACCACGCAGCTTGGCGGCGGGAGCTTCAATGGCTTCCCTTACGATCGACGCACTGCGCGCGCGAGAAGCAAGCCGCGTCTTTCGCGTCCCAGGGCCGACCAAGCGCATCGCGCTGCGGTCGGACCATGCGCTGTTCTTGTGCCCGCCGACTGGCTCATGGGCGATCGTGCCGACATCGCTCGCCGGCTCCATCGAAAATATCCTGAGCGCCGCCCAAAGCGGCGATCTCGATCGCATTCCCGACGCCGACACGAGCGAACTCGTTCAGGACCTCTATGCCGCGGGCCTGTTGTCCATTCGCGGCAAAGCCTCGTGGCAAGGCGTCGACTTCGACAACGCGCAGGCGCGCGTGAACACGCTGATCCTGAAGATGGTCGGGCATTGCAACATCGCCTGCACCTATTGCTACGATTTCAGCGAAGAGACCTTCAAATCGAAGCTGAGCGTCGAACAGGCCACGCGCGCGATCGACCAAGCGCTGCCCCTCGCCGGCCCGACGCTCAATGTGCTGTTCCACGGCGGCGAGCCGCTGCTTGCCTTCCGGCGCATCCAGGCGATCACCGAATACGCGCTGGCGCGCACGAAAGAGACCGGCCAGCAGATCCTGTTCTCCATCCAGACGAACGGCACGCGTTTCACCGACGAGATCGTCGATTTCCTCATCGCGCATGAATTCTCCGTCGGCGTGTCGCTCGACGGCCCGCCCGAGTTCAACGACGTCCACCGTGTGACCTTCCAAGGCGGGGGAACGGGTGAGCCCATCCTGCGCAATCTGAAAAAATATACCGGGTTACGACAACGGCTCGGCGTCCTGACGACCGTGACGCAGGCCAACTGCGGTTCGTTGCGTGACATCGCGCGCTACTTCCGCGACTTCGGCGTCGAGCGTTGGGACATCACGGTTTTCCAGGACTCCGGGCGCGCCGCCAACAAGGCCTCGCGCTTCGCGCCGGACAGCGAGACGCTGATCGCGGGCTATCGCGACCTGCTCGACGGCGTCGAGGCGGGCGAGTTCGACACGATGGAGGTCCGTCCCGTCCTGCACTACGTGCGCAACCTCTTGAACTTCGAACGGCGCAACATGTGCCTGCGGAACGGCTGCGGCGCCGCCAAGGAGCTGATCTCGATCTCCGCCGACGGCACCATCGAGTCCTGCGACTGCGTGGCCAATCCCGCGCTGTCGCTCGGCCACATGCAGCGCAACTCCCTCGCCGAAGCAGTGGCCTCGCCGGCCGCGACGCGCATCCGAACGCGAACGGTCGATGCCTTGCAGCCGTGCCGCACCTGCGACTGGCGCATCTTCTGCGGCGGCACGTGCCTGGCCAAAGCCGGCGACGTCCACGCGATCGACGAGTCCGAGTGCCGGCTGTCGCTGGCCCTGTTTCCAGACATACTCCAGCGGTTGGCGCGGTCGGATAAGCTCGTACGTTATGTCGAAAGATTCAGCAGACCGGTGGCTGCAGGACGCCCGGAGCCGGCGTAGCCCGTCGGGCAATCTCGACGTCTCACGCCTGCTCGCGACGTGGTTCTCGGATGACGCTTGGCGCGCCGACGTGACGCTCATGCCGGCGCCCGCGCGCCGCACGTTTCTGGCCGAGCTGGGCCGTGAGTTCTTCGACGGCAATATCGGCAACGTCGCCGACGAGTTGATGTGGAATCTCGCGCGCGTCGAATGGCTCTGGCCGCCGGCCGAATTGCGCCGGCTCGGCCGCGATCACACGGCGCATCTGTTTTCGGCGCTGTCGGATTCGCTCGACTTCCACGCCGGCACGGCGGACCTGTCCTGCGTCGACTACATCAATTGGCACCATCTGACCGAGGCGCTCGGCGGTCGCAAAGGCACACTGCTGGTCGGCGCGTTTCAATCCCACCCGGGCTTCCTGTTGTCCGCGCCCGACCTCGGCGCCTTCAAGGTGGCGGTCGTCCGCAAGTCGGGCGCTACCGACCAGGCCTCCCTGACCCTTGCCGGTCTGACCCATGTCGAGGAGTTGCCCGCCTCGACGGGCGCCGTGCGGCGCATGCTCGCGCTCTTGAGCCAAGGCCAGGTCGTCGCGACCTATGGCGATTATGTCTATGCCGGCTCGGCCATGATCGAGAGCGCGCTGTTCGGCTACCGCACGACGCTCTCGCGTTCGCTGATCAGGATCGCGATGCGAACCGGGGCGAGCCTGATCCCTTTCGCGATCGCCCGAACCGCGCCCGAGGGGCGCTCCGCCGTCGCCGTCGAGCTGTTTCCGCCGATCAATGCCGACGATCCTGACGAGAACACCCTCGCCTTGCGGCTCGGGGTCGCGCTCGAGTGCCTTATCCGCCGCTATCCCGCGCAATGGCGTTTGTGGAATACGCTGCGCAGCCGCTGCTATTGAACAGCCATGCTTGTCTTCGTCGCAGGCCCTTCGTGCAGCGGAAAGACCCGGCTCGCCCGGCAATGGCATGGCGTCGCCTGCGTCCATCTCGACAAGCACGAGGGCCCGGTTCAGCGGCTCGCCGCGGAATTCAAGGCGCGCGACGAAACGGCGATCTTCGAAGGCATGCTCAGCGGCCGCAGGCAGGACATCGAAGCGCTATTGGATCTGATGGACGCGCTCATCGTGCTCGACGCACCGCTCCTGCAACGCATGGGCCGCGTGGTGCGACGCGACGGCCCCTCGAGCCTGCCGCGCTTTCTGCGCAACGAGTTCTACTGGCACGCCCACAACCGGCCGATCCTGTTCCAGGGCAAGTACGACGCCATCCGCCGCGTGACGCAGTGGGAGTACGCGTCACCGCCCGAACCGTAAAACACCGGGCATTCACCGCCAGGCAAAAACAAAGGGCCCCGTCTCCGGGGCCCTTTGCAATTTCTAGCGCTCGATCGCGGCTCAGTGAACCGCCGACCAGACCCGCTTCTTGGTGAAGTACAAGAGGCCGGCGAACACGAGCAGGAAGATCATCACCTGGAAGCCGATGCGCTTGCGCGCGATCATGTGCGGCTCGGCAGCCCACGCCAGGAAGGCGGCGATGTCCTTGCCGTACTGATCGACCGTCTGCGGCGCGCCGTCGTCGTAGGTCACCTGACCGTCCGAGATCGGCTTGGGCATCGCGATCGAGTGGCCCGGGAAGTACTTGTTGTAGTTGCCGCCCGGCGGCAGCTGGAAGCCCTGCGGCGGATCTTCGTAGCCGTTGAGCAGCGCGTGGATGTAGTCCGGACCCTGCTCCTGATACTGGGTGACGATGTCGATCAGGAACCAGGGGAAGCCGCGCTCGTAGGTGCGCGCCTTGGCGATGGTCGAGAAGTCCGGCGGCACGGTGCCGCCGTTGGCGGCGGCCGCCGCCAGCGCGTTCGGGAACGGATCCGGGAAGTAGTCGGCCAGACGCGCCGGGCGCTCGATGGTCTCGCCCTTGTCGTCGAGATCCTTGACCTTGTAGTCGGCCGCGACCGCGGCCGCCTGCGCTTCCGAGAAACCCGGACCGCCGGCTTCCGCGAGGTTGCGGAAGGCCACGAGGTTCATCGAGTGACAGGAGGCACAGACTTCCTTGTAGACCTTGAAGCCGCGCTGGAGCTGCGCCTCGTCGAACTTGCCGAAGGGGCCGGAGAACGACCACTTCTGCGGCGGCGGGACCGGCGTGCCGTGGTCCTGCGCCTGCGCGGCGGAGAAGCCGGCAAGCGAGGCCGCGAGCGTGAGGGCGATGAAAGTGCGCATCGTCATGTCTGTTCTCCCGCTCAGGCCTTCGCGCCCAGAACCGAGTCCGAGATCGAATTCGGCAGCGGCTTGGTTTTCTCGAAGATCCCGAGAAGCGGCAGGATGATGATGAAGTGCGCGAAGTAGTAGATCGTCAGAATGCGAGCCAGCACCGTGTAGATGCCTTCCGCAGGCTTGGCGCCGAGCCAGCCGAGGCCGAGGCACACCGCGACGAACAGCCAGAAGAACTGGCGGTACAGCGGCCGGTAACGGGCCGAGCGCACGCGCGAGGTGTCGAGCCAGGGCAGGAACGCCAGGATCAGGATCGAGCCGAACAGCGCCAGCACGCCCAGGAGCTTGTCCGGGATGGCGCGCAGGATCGCGTAGAACGGCAGGTAGTACCATTCAGGCACGATGTGCTGCGGCGTCACGGCCGGGTTGGCGACGATGTAGTTGTCGGCGTGGCCGAGATAGTTCGGGATGTAGAACACGAACCAGGCGAAGAACAGGCAGAACACGACCATGAAGAACGCGTCCTTGACCGTCGCATAGGGCGTGAACGGCACAGTGTCCTTGTCCGACTTCGGCTCGATGCCCGCCGGGTTGTTCTGGCCGACCACATGCAGCGCCCACACGTGCAGCACGACGACGCCGGCGATCACGAAGGGCAGCAGGTAGTGAAGCGAGAAGAACCGGTTCAGCGTCGGGTTGCCGACGGCGTAGCCGCCCCACAGCCAGGTGACGATGGTCTCGCCGATGCCCGGGATGGCCGAGAAGAAGTTGGTGATGACGGTGGCGCCCCAGAAGCTCATCTGGCCCCACGGCAGCGTGTAACCAAGGAAGCCGGTCGCCATCATCAGCAGATAGATGATCACGCCGAGGATCCAGAGCACCTCGCGCGGCGCCTTGTACGAACCGTAGTACATGCCGCGGAAGATGTGGATGTACACGGCGATGAAGAACATCGACGCGCCGTTCGCATGCAGGTAGCGCAGCAGCCAACCGTAGTTGACGTCGCGCATGATGCCTTCGACCGACTTGAAGGCCAGATCGACATGCGGGGTGTAGTGCATCGCCAGCACGATGCCGGTGATGATCTGCACGCCCAGCATGAACGACAGGATGCCGCCGAACGTCCACCAGTAGTTCAGGTTGCGCGGTGTCGGATAGGCGACGAATGAAGAATGGATCAGACCGCCGATAGGCAGCCGCGTCTCCAGCCACTTCAGCACATGGTTTTGCGGCTGGTAGGTCGAGTGTCCGCTCATGATCGAACCTTTAAAGAAACAATCTCTCGCGGATCAGCCGATCCGGATCTTTGTGTCGGAAACGAAAGTGTAGGGAGGCAGCGGGAGGTTCTTCGGCGCCGGACCTTTGCGGATGCGGCCCGAGGTGTCGTACTGCGAACCGTGGCAGGGGCAGAAGAAGCCGTCGTACTCGCCCTGGTGGGCGAGCGGGATGCAGCCGAGATGGGTGCAGATGCCGATCACGACCAGCCACTGGTCATGGCCCGGCTTCACGCGGGCGGCATCGCTCTCCGGGTCCGGCAGCGTCGCGATGTTGACGTCCTGCGCTTCCTGGATCTCCTTCTTCGTACGATGCGAGATGAAGATCGGCTTGGAGCGCCAGAAGACCTTGATCACCTGGCCGTCCGCGATCGGCGCCAGATCGACTTCGATCGGGGCGCCGGCAGCGATGGTCGAGGCGTCGGGGTTCATCTGCGCGATCAGCGGCACGAGGACCGCAGCCGCGCCCACGGCGCCAACGGCACCGGTGGCAATGAAAAGAAAATCGCGGCGCGTGTGCTCCGCCGAAGACACGGTCGTCACGTCTTGAGCCCTCTCCTCCGGCTGGCTAAAGCAAGCATCCGCCCACGGCAAGGAGCCTTGAAGACCTCAAGGATAGTCCCCATGGCGGCGGAGCGGTCCGGTTCGCGGCCATCCTGCCCGTGCGGCAGAACGCGCTACTTTGGTGGCGTTCTATTGGCACCCTTGCGGTGCGAGCGCAAGCCCGCTATCGCGCCAGCACGGCGCAGGTGCACAAATCCTTCGTCGAGAGGGGCTTAGCCCCACCCGCGGCGCGGCAAACCGGCTGGCTTTCGACCTATGCGGATCGCCTTATACGAACCCGATATCCCTCAGAACACAGGGACGATTCTGCGCACATGCGCCTGCCTGGGCCTGGAAGCGCACATCATCGAGCCGGCGGGGTTCCCGGTGACCGAC